>Ga0302324_100029777_pt1 | contig 10330 bp, 2 predicted proteins | sample Palsa_T0_1_FD_201949 | JGI IMG/M metagenome (GOLD analysis project Ga0302324, IMG submission 201949) | Peat permafrost microbial communities from Stordalen Mire near Abisko, Sweden - Palsa_T0_1 | ecosystem: Environmental > Terrestrial > Soil > Palsa > Peat permafrost | place: Sweden: Abisko... | reverse complement strand
CTCGTCGAGCATAAAAATATCCGCGCCCTGGGCGAGCGAGCGCGCGAGGAAGATGCGCTGCTGCTGGCCGCCCGAGAGCCGGCGGATTTGCCGATCGGCCACCGCGGTGAGGTCGAGCTCGGCCAGGGCGCGATCCACGGCCTCATGGTCGCGGGGGCTGAGCCGCTGCCAGGGTCGGAGCGCCGGATAGCGGCCCTGCGCGACCACGGCGCGCACCGTGATCGGAAAATCCCAGTCGATCGCGTGGCGCTGCGGCAGGTAGGCGAGCCGCGGCAGCGCGTGCTGCAGATGAGAGTCGCCGATGCGGATTTCGCCCCGGGCCAGGGGCAGCCAGCCGAGAATGGCGCGCAGCAGGGTGCTTTTGCCCGCCCCATTCGGACCCAGGATCGCGGTGAGGCTGCCGCAAGGGATATCGATCGTGACCCCCTCCAACGCCGCCTGCCGGCCGTAACGGACGGTGACGTCGTGGAAGCGCAGGATGTTTTCGGAGGGGGGCATAGGTCCTATACCCCGACCGAGTCGGGGTAGACGACCCATAGGACCTATATTATCTAGCGCGGCACGACAAATTTAATGTCAGTATTGCTCTCCGCCGCTGCCGGGGGCGGCTCGACGGGCCGCGTCGGCTCGCTGACGGCCGGCGCCTGGAAGGCCGCCACATCGGCGGCAAAGCCGCGCTCGAGGAGCTCGGTGGCCTCCACGTCCCGCAGGGTCTGACCCGGGCTGTCCATGATCACCGCGATGATGCGCCGGCCCCCGCGTTTTGCCGTGGCGGCCATGCAAAATCCCGCGCTATCGGTAAAACCGGTCTTGAGCCCGTCGACCCCGGCGACTCTTCCGAGCAGGCGGTCGTGATTGGCCATCGGCGTGGGCGGAAAACGCAGGCCGGCCCCGAAGACCCGGTTCTTGATCGACGTGTATTTGAGGACGTCGGTGTGGAGGATGAGATAGCGGCAAAGGATGACAAAGTCCCGGGGGGTGGTCAGGTCGCCGTTGGCGATGCGGCGGCTCGGCGGAGGCGTGCCATTGGGGCTGCGAAAGACGGTGCGATTCATGCCCAGGGCGCGGGCCTTCGCGTTCATCAGGTCCACGAAGGCGGGGACTGAGCCGGCGGTCGCGCGGGCGACCGCGAGCGCGGCGTCATTGGCCGAGTGGATCATCATGGCGTAAACCAGTTCCTCGATCGGAAATATCTCCCTCGGTTTCAGGCCGATGATGGAGGCAATGGTCCGCGTGTCGCCGGGCACGATCGTGACCGGGGTTTGCAGGCTGAGGGCTCCGGCGCGGATCCGGTCGTCGAGGACCGCGAAGGTCATGAGCTTGGTCATGCTCGCCGGCGGGCTGACGGCATCGGCATTGTCCTCGAAGAGGACCCGTCCGGATGCGGCGTCCACCACGATGGCTCCCTTGTATGCGGCTGGCCTGGCGGAGGCCCCGGCGCAGCAGGACAGGATGAGGATGGAAAAAAAAGTGGAACGCGGGAAACGCATAGTTGCGTTCCACTATCCAACAGAAATCCTGAATTTGAAACCTGAAACCTGAAATTAAGGTCGCAAAAAAGGTGGGGCGGCTTGTCCCGAAGACGCCCGTCCGGCTCCGAAAGTGTGAAAACTCGGAATATCATCCCAACGAGGCGTCGTAGGGACACGCCGCCCCACCTCCTGTTACGGCGCTTCGTAGACTTCGACCATCCCGATGCCCGTGGTGCCATTGATGCCGGACAGCACGGTGGTGTAAAGGCCCGGGGGCAGAGTGACCACCATGGCGGAGTCGCCGGAATCGGGCAGCAGCGCAAAGGCGCCGACGGAGAGCATCAGGGAGGCGGTGGCCGGCTGCACGATGGCCACGACCGTCGAATTGCCGGTCGTCGGGGCGACGCTCCACCCGGAATTGGACGCGATCGGGAGCCCCTTGGAGTCGTAAAGCTGCAGGCTGGTGCTAACCAAGGTGCCGGGCAGACCAAAGGTGTTGGAAAGCGCCGGACCTACGCCGCGGATCAGGACCGTCTCCGAGGTGTTGCCCGCGATGGCGAAGCCGGCGATCAGCACATTGACGCCTGTGCCGACCTGGGCGCGGGCGGAGATATTGACCAGGCGGGCCGGCGGGGTGTTGCCGCTGTCCGCGTCGTAAATCTCGGCCAGGGCGACCCCGCTTTGACCGCCGGGGCTGCTGGTCCAGAAGGAGTAACTGCCCACGGGCATGGTTACCGTGAGCGCCGAATCCAGGGAATTTGTCGTGAGCGGGAAGGCGCCCAGCGAATTCATGATCGTCGTGGTGGCGTCGATGGCCACGGCCGGAACCGGTGAAGTGCCCAGGACCGGGGCATTGGCCCAGCCGGCATTAGAGGCGATGATCTCCGGCACCGTTTCCCCATCGTACAGCGTCAATGCGGTGCTGGTCAGATAGTTGGTGATGGAGGGGGTAGTGGCGCCCACGCCCGGGCCGTCGCCGCGCAGGAGCAATTGCTTGGTGCCCGAACCGCTGACTCCAAATCCGGCGATCAGCACGCTCGAACCGCCGCCGACGTTGGCCCGGGCGGACAAATTGGTCAGCCGCGCATACGAGGAGGGATTGATGATGCTGATCGTCAGCGTGAAGGTAGCCCCGGTGCCGGTCGCGTTGTTGACGCTGATCGTGACCGGGTAGGAGCCCCCCGTGCCGACCGAGCCGGAGATGAGGCCGGTGGTGGTGTTGACGGTCAGTCCCGTGGGCAGGCCGGTCACGTTGTAGCTCGTCGGCGAATTGCTCGCGGTGATCTGGTAGGAGATGGCCACGCCGACATTTGCCCCCGTGGTCGCCGCACTGGTAACGCTCGAACTGGTGGCCGCGGGCGCGACCGTGATGGTCAGGGCGAAGGGCGAGCTGGGTCCCGTGGCATTGGTCGCCTTGAGGGTGGCGGTGTAGGTTCCGGCGACGGTGGGGGTGCCGGTGATGGCGCCGGCCACCGGATCGATGGCCAGGCCGGCCGGCAGATTGATCGCCGAGTAGGCGGTGATCGGCCCATTGCTCGCGGTCACCTGGTAGGTCGTGAAGGCCGCGCCGACGGTGCCGCTGGCGGTCGCAACGCTGGTGATCGCCGGGGCGCCGGCGGCCGCGTTGACCGTGAGGGTCAGCGCGAGCACCGGGCCGGTGCCGCTCGCGTTGTTGGCGCTGAGCGATACCGTGGTCGTGCCGGGAACCGTGGGCGTCCCGGTGATGGCGCCCGTCGAGGAATTGAGCGCCAGCCCGGCGGGCAGGCCCGAGGCATTGTAGCTGGTCGGGGAGTTGCTGGCCGCCATCTGGTAAGTGTAGGCGGTCCCAACCGTGCCCGTGCTCGTGGGCGAACTGGTCACGGTGGGCGCGGCCGCGGGCGGACTGATCGTGATGATCAAATTCGTGCTTGCGCCGATGCCCACGCCATTCGAAGCGCTGATCGTCGCGGTGAACGTGCCCGCCGTGGTCGGTATCCCGGTAATAAGACCGGTCGAGGGATTGACGGCCAAGCCCGCCGGCAAATTGCTCGCCGCGAAATTGGTCGGATTGCCGGTGGCGGCAATCTGGTAGCTGAATGCCGTTCCGACGCTTCCGCTGGCGGTCGGCACGCCGTCCGCGCTGATCTCACCGCGCGCCAATGCGGAGGAGCTGGATCCTCCGGTGTTGCTGATCTGCGGGGTGCCCGGGGCGGCGTTGATCGTGAGGGTGATGGCCGTGCTGGCGCCGATGCCAATCAGGTTGGCCGCGCCGACCGAGACCGTGTAGGTGCCGGGGACCGAGGGCGTGCCATAGATGTATCCGAGAGCCGGATCGAGGTTGAGACCGGCCGGCAGGGTGCCGTTCACGAAGTAATTCTGGATCTGGGTGCTGGGCAGGACCCCGATTTGATAGAGGCTGCCGGCGGCGGTATCCGGATAGGCGACTCCGGCGGTGCCCGCGGCGGGTGAAGCCGTGCTGGTGACCGAGGGCGAACCGGTGGCTGCCGCCACGGTGATCGTGAGCGTCAAGGGAGAGCTGGTCCCGGTCGAGTTGGTCGCCGTCAGCGTCACGGTGTAAGTGCCGGGAGCGCCGTTCGGCGTGCCGGCGATAAGCCCGGTCGCCGTGTTGATTCCCATCCAGGCGGGGCCTCCGACGAGGGCATAACTGGTCGCGGCGGGAGTGGCTGCGATCTGGTAGGCGAAGGCCGCGCCGACGGTGGCCCCGGCCGTATTGCCGCTGGTGATGCTCGGGGCGTTCGGCGCTGGATTAATCGTGATCGTCAGGTTCAGCGGCGCGCTGGTGCCGGTGTCGTTCGTGGCGGTGAGCACAACGACGGTCGTTCCGACGGTGCTCGGCAGGCCGGAGATCACCCCGGTTGCGGGATTGATGCCCAGGCCGACGGGAAGTCCGGTGGCGCTGTAGCCGTCGCCGGCGGGCAGCGGATTGCTGGTCGGCATGTTGCTGGCCGTGACGGTGTAGGTGAAGGCCTGAGCTGGTGACCGCCGGCGACTGGGTGCTCGGCTTGATGGCGATGATCAAGGTGAGCGGGCTGCTGGCGCCGGTGGCATTGCTGGCCGTGATGCTCACATTGGTCGTGCCGGCCGATGCCGGCGTTCCGGAAATCACCCCGGTGACCGGATTAAGCGCCAGGCCGGTGGGAAGTCCCGTCGCGGTAAAGCTGGTCGCCGCAACACTCGTGGTTATGGTGTAATTAAACAGCACCCCGACAAAGCCGCTGGCGGTGGCCGCGCTGGTGATCGCCGGAGCCTGCGGCGCCGACGCGATGATAATCGTGAGCGCAAAGGTCGCGCTGCTGCCCGTGGTGTTGCTGGCGGTGAGCTGCACGGTGAACGTGCCGGCCACGGCGGGCGTCCCGGAAATCACCCCCGAGGTCGTCGAAAGAGTCAGTCCGCTGGGCACGCCGGTGGCGCTGAACGCGGTCGGGGTATTGTCGGCGAGGATCGCGTAGCTAAAGGAGGTTCCGACCTGGCCGGAGACCTGGGAGCTGCTCGATATCATAGGCACCGCAAAGCCGGGGGCGACGGTGAGCACCAGGGTGGCGGTTCCCGTGCCGGCGCTGATCGTGATATCGAAGGTGCCGGCCACCGTCGGCGTCCCGGAAATGACGGCGCCGTTGAGCGTGAGGCCGGCGGGCAGGCCGATCGCGCCGAAGGTGGTCGGCGAATTGCTGGCCATAATCGTGTAACTATAAGGCACGCCCAGGGTCGCGCCGTCGCTCAGATTGCTCGAGATCATCGGCGCGGAGGGGGCCGGGGCGATCGTGATCGTCAACTGGAGCGCGGGGCTGGTGCCTGATGCATTGGTGGCCGAAACCAGGACCGTGAAGATTCCGGATACGGTCGGCGTGCCGGAAATGATTCCGGTCGTCGGGTCCACGACAAGCCCGGTGGGAAGTCCGGTGGCGCTGAATGACGTGGGCGAGCCGCTGGCGGTGATCGTGTAGGGCGTGAACGTCGCGTTGGCCGTTCCGTTTGCCGTGGAGCCGCTGCCGACCGTCGGCACGCTGAGCGACTGCGAGACCACAATCGTGAGCGGGAATACCGCGCTCTGGCCGGAGCTGTTGCTGGCCGTTAGGTTCACGGTGTACGAGCCGTTTGTCCCGAGCGCCGGCGTTCCGGAAATCGCGGCGCCCGTCAGGGTGAGGCCCGTGGGCAGGTTGGTCGCAGTAAACGAGGTGGGTGAATTGCTCGCCGTGATGGTATAGCCGGCGAACGTCGAGAGGACGCGAGCGGTGGCCGCGGACGAACTGTTGATGACGGGCACGGGCTGCAGGATCGTCAACGTGAGCGTTGCGCTGCCCGCGCCGCCGCCGGCGCTAGCGTTGCTGGCCCCCAGCGTCACGGTAAACACTCCCGCCGCCGTTGGGGTCCCGGTGATGGCGCCGGTCGTCGTATTGACGGTGAGGCCGGCGGGCAGGCCGGAGGCGCTGAAGCTGGTCGGGTTGTTCGCCGCGACGATCATGTAAGAGAACGGCGCATTGAGCGCCCCGGCGACCGTGGTCGAGCTTACAATGACCGGACTCAGGACCGCGGGATTGACCGTCAGGCTGGCGCTGCTGTTGGCGACGGCTCCTCCCGCGTTGTTGGATACGGCAACATTGTAACTGCCGCTGCTGGCCGTGGTCACGCCCGTGAGGGTCAAGGTGGACGTGCCCCCGCTGCTGACGATGCCGGTGGTGATCGGGTTGCCATTTTGGGTCCAAACGAAGGTCAGCGGCGTCGTGCCGGTCGCGTTCACGGTGAAGGTCACCGTGGCGCCGGTATTTACCGTCTGGGTTGCGATCGGCTTGGAGATGGCGGGCGGGGTGCCGGTCAGATTGACGGTCAGGGTTGCCGTCGCGCTGGTGGTCTGGCCAAATCCATTGCTGATGACGACGGTATAGCCGCCCGCATTGGCGGACCCGACATTGGGGAGGGTCAGCGTGGAGGTGGCCCCGCTGCTGACGACGCCGCTGGTGATCGGATTGCCGGCCTGCTGCCATTGGAACGTGAAGGGAGCGGTGCCCGCGGTCGTGACCGTGAAGGTCACCGTGGTTCCGGAGTTCACGGTCTGGCTCACCGGTTGCACCGAGATCAACGGCACGACCTGCACGACCGTGATCGAGGCCGTGGCGCTCGTCGCGGTGTAATCCAGGGTGTCGGTCGGCGTGAAGGCCACGCCCAACGCGACGCCTCCGGCGGCGCCAAACTCGGTGCCGGCCGCCGGCGTATAGACAAAGGTGCCGGCGGTATTGGCCGTGGCGTCGAGCTGCGTGGCGGAGAGCGGCGTCAGGGTGGGAATCGTCGCCGGGGGAACCCACGTGATCACGGGAGTCGCCTGGACGATGGTGAGCATCCCGGAGGTGGATCCGATGTAGTCCGGATCGGTGATGGTGGCGGTGACAGCGTAGAGTCCTACCGTGGTGGGAGCGGTGGTCGAGGCGCCGCCGATTCCGCTGGTAGGTCCTCCGTCCCGGGCGCCCACGCTGGAGATTCCGACGTTGCCGCCCGCGCTGACCGCAACCTGCAGATAGGTGATAACCAGCGCCAGCCCGGAAGGAACGGTCGTGGCGGTGACCGGCAGTGGCGATCCGGTGTAGGTCTGCGTGAGGCTGCCATTGGCCAGGAGCACCGTCGCGGGCGCCGGGTTGACCGTCAGCGCCACCGCATTCGAAGCGGCACTGGTCACGGAATTCGACGCCACCACCTGGTATTCGTTGCCGCTGGCGGCCACGGTCGCGCCGGTGATCGTCAAGGTCGCCGTCGCCGACCCCGAAATCCCGTTGACGTCGCTGAGGGTCGTAAAGGTCTTTCCGCCATCAGTCGAGACCTGCCACAGATAGCCCGGAGCGGGATATCCGGTGGCCGCGGCGGTGAAGGTCGCCGTGCCTCCGTAGGTGATGGTTTGAGCGATTGGCTGGGTGGTGATGGCGGGTGTCGATACGGGCGTGATGGGCGACGAAGCCGACGAGGTGGAGCCCGTCCCGGCGCTATTCGTGGCCGTGACCGTAAATGTATAGGCCGTGCCGGCGGTCAGGCCGGTCACCACGATCGGCGAGGACGTGCCCGCCGCCATGACGGACGAACCCGAACCCGGGGTCGCCGTAACCGTATAACCGGTGATGGACACACCTCCGGTATTGGCGGGCGCGGTGAAGCTGACGGTCGCCTGGTTGGTTCCGGTCACGGCCGTCACGGCGGTGGGCGCGCCGGGCGCGATGGGGGTGACCGTCAGCTCCGCCGAAGTGGATGTGATGCTGGTGACGGCGTTGGTCGCAACGACCTGATAGAGGTTGCCGCTGCTGGTCACGGCCGGGTTGGCAATCGCCAAGGTCGCGGTGGCCGAACCGGAAATCCCATTTCCGTCGCTCAGATTTGCAAAGCTCGTTCCGCCGTTGGTGGAGACCTGCCACAGATAGCCCGGGGCGGGCGATCCGTTCGCCGCCGCGGTGAACGTGGCCGTCCCGCCGAAGGTGATAGTTTGCGCCACCGGCTGCGTGGTGACCGTCGGCGCCACCGCGAGGTATCCCTCGCGGATCTCGTTATTATCCTGGTCGGTAACATAGAGGTTGCCGGAGGAATCGACGGCAATGCCGGTGGGGAAGTGGAACCGGGCGCTGGCGCCGACGCCGTCGGTGGCGCCGGTCTGGAGGAAGGAACCGGCCAGGGAGGTGACGGCACCGGTCGAGGCGGAGATTTCCCGGATCATCTCGCTGTGGTCGTCGGCGACGTAGACATTGCCGGCCGAGTCCACCGCCAGGCCGAATGGATCGTCGAATCCGGCCACCGTCGGGGAGCCGTCGACCGCGCTGCCCAATCCGGTGTTGGTCAGTCCGGCCGCATTGGTCACCGCGGCGGTGGAGATCACCAGCTTGCGGATTACGTTGTTGTTCGCGTCGGCAATGTAGAGGTTGCCGGCGCCATCATAGACAATTTGCTGGGGCCGATTGAAACGGGCCGCCGCGCCGACGCTGTTGGTGGATCCGGTGGTGCCGCCGGTGCCGGCGAGGGTCGTGACGGCGCCGGTCGACAGCACGATCTGGCGAATCGTGTCGCTGCGCGAGTCGGCTACGAAGAGCAGCGGGGTGCCATTGTTGGCGTCATAGGCCACCCCGGCCGGCCCATTGAATCTCGCGGCGGAGCCGGTGCCGGGGGTGGAACCGGTCAGACCGGCGGAGCCGGCAATTGTCGTGGAGGTCCAGATGGGCACCCCGTTCACGGTGGAAGGCGTGAGTTTGCGAATGGTGTCGTTGTTCGTGTCCGCCACGTAGACATTCCCGGCGGGGTCCAGCGCCACGCCGCTGGGGACGTTGAATCGCGCGGCGGAGCCGGTGCCGTCCGCGGATCCCGGCACACCGTTCAGCCCGGCGATAGTGGTGACCGCCCCGCCCGGGGTGATCATGCGGATCGTATAATCGTAGGAATCGGCGACATAGAGGTTGCCCGCATTGTCAAAGGCCAGGTCATTGGGATCGTAAAACCGCGCGGCTGTGCCGGTTCCGTCCACCCCTCCCGCGATGCCCGCGATCGTGGTCACCGCGAAGGTTGAGGGCGACATTTCGCGGATCGTGTCGGCGCCAAAATCGCCGATGTAGGCGTTGCCCGCGGTGTCCAGGGCGATGCCGCCGGGTTCGCCGAACATCGCCGCCGTGCCCGTTCCGTCATGATCACCCGAGTGCGAGATGACACCCGCCACGGTGGTCACTTGGTTGTTGGACAGGGCGACGGTGCGGATCGTATCCTCAACGCCGTCGCAGACGTACAAGACGCCACTGGAGCCGCTGCCAGAGAGGGCGATATAGAAGGGCCCGTCAAAATGCGCGGCGATGCCGATGCCGTCGCCCGTGCCCGCGGTGCCGACCACGCCCGCCACGGTGGTCACCGTCCAGGTGATGACCCCGTTGACGGTGGTCGGCGTGATGGCGCGAATGGCGAAATTCAGGCGCTCCGAAACATAGACGACACCCGTGGCCGGATCGACCGCGATGCCGTCCGGCTCGTTGAAGCGGGCGGCGCTGCCGACGCCGTTGGCGGTGCCGGTGGTTCCGGGCAATCCCGCGATCGTCGTCGACGTCCACGAGGGCACCCCATTCGTCGTCGTCGGCGTCAGCATGCGGACGGTCGCGTTGAGCTCATCCGCGACGTAGAGGTTGCCCGAGCTGTCGAACGCCATCTGGCCCGGCCCGTCGAACTGGATGGCGGAGCCGGTTCCATCCGCGGAACCTGTGACGCCCGCTGTGCCCGCGATGGTGGTCACACTGCCGGAGGGGGTGATTTCGCGGATCGTGCCGCCATTCTTGTATTGGTCGGCAACGAAAAGATCACCCTGCGAATCGAAGGCGAGAGCACCCGCATCGTTGAACGTCGCGGATGAGACCGATCCATCGGCGCTGCCCGCCGTGCCCGGAATGCCCACGAATGTCGAGACCGCCCAGCTCGTGCCGCTGGCCGTGGTCGTGGGCGTCAGCTTCCGGATGACGAAGTTGTTCTCGTCGGCGACGTAAACATTGCCGGAGCTGTCGACCGCCGTCCCGAAGGGCATGTTGAACTGGGCCGCGCTACCCGCGCCATTGGTGTATCCATAGGGAGTGAGCCCGGCGATGGTCGTGAAGTAATAACCCGGCCCCGAAGAGAGCGACGCTGCCGAACTCGCGACCGTATTTACCACGGAATTGATCGTGTTGGCGGCGGTCGCGGTGTAGCCGCCGAGATTCGCGGCCTGGGCATTTGTGATGGTCAGTGTGGCCGTCATTGCGCCGGCGATGGTTGAACCATTGGCCTGAACTCCATTGGTCAGGGCCTGCCCGGCGAAGTACCACTGGAAGGAAGGCGAAGGATTGCCCGCAGCGGCCACGGTGAGTTCAATGGTCTCTCCCAGG
>Ga0302324_100029776_pt1 | contig 10330 bp, 5 predicted proteins | sample Palsa_T0_1_FD_201949 | JGI IMG/M metagenome (GOLD analysis project Ga0302324, IMG submission 201949) | Peat permafrost microbial communities from Stordalen Mire near Abisko, Sweden - Palsa_T0_1 | ecosystem: Environmental > Terrestrial > Soil > Palsa > Peat permafrost | place: Sweden: Abisko... | reverse complement strand
CTTCGAGCACAAACACTTCTTTCGAACGCACAAAATCGGCGAGCGAGATGGTCTCGCTGTGCTCGACCGCCTCGATCGGACGTCCCGCTGCAATTCTGCCCACGAGCGGCAGGACCATCGCCGTGTTGACTGCCATCGATTGCTTCAGCTTTCCTCGAGGAGGCAATAGATCGATCGAGCGGCTGCGGTTGTAGTCGCGGGTGAGCAGGCCTTTTTTCTCGAGGTTCGTAACGTGCTTATGCACGGTGGCCAGGGAATTGAGCCCCATGGCTTCCTTGATCTCTTCAAACGAAGGGGAGTATCCCTTCTCCGCCACGAAGCGCGAAATGAAGTCGTAGAGCTCGCGTTGACGCCGGGTGATAGCCATGCGCGCAGCATAGGCGAATGTATGGCGAATGTCAATATGGAGACGAGCACAGCCGTGGCCAAGGGTTGAACGGTTGGTATCAGGGTATGCCTTCAGGCATGCCGTCCAATGCTGCAGGATGAAATGCGCTTTCAGGCGCTGAAAGCGGAGTTCACCCCGGGATCTTCGAAACAACTTACTGCCCCACGGGCCGCCGCCTAAGCCTGGGGTTGCAATGTCGCCGTCTTACGGATGATCTCCAAGAGTTGCGCTCGGTCGGGTTTCAGCAGTTCTGCGACGCGCTCCTTGTTGACCTGCGCGACTATGATTTGGCCGATTTCGGTATGCACATCCGAGAAGATGCCCACGCCTTTCATCCTTTGTGTTTGAAATTCGTTGTCCTCGGTTGGAGTGACGTAGTGCACCGCGCTGGCGTTGTATCGATGGATGAGAAAGAGCTGGGTTACTGTCATCAGGCGCTTCTTGCGCACGGGAGGTTGGGTGTTCTGGTCGCGAATGGACAGAATGCTGCGTCCCCGACGATCCAGTATGTAGGCAAAGACCACGTTGGCGAGCTGTTCGCCGGTGGACTGGTTGAGCACGCTCAGCTCCAACAGCTCTGAGCCGGCGGTGTGTGGACGCAGCTGAACGCGAATTTTTCCCTTATAGTCGCAGTGCTCGGTCCATTCTGCCAGCCATTCCTCGAGCAGCTTGGTTGGAACCTCGGTTTGCACCAGATGCTGGAAGTGGGTTGAGCCCTTGCCCATCGCCTTCGTTGCTGCAGTGCGTCCCGACGAAGCCATCAAGGCGGCGTCCAGGCGAGGACCTCCGACGAGCGTTTGCGGCGTGCGATACGGAGACTCGAGCAGTCTGAACTTACGCTGCAAACGGGCCAATGCGAGCATGCCATCCTGCTTCAGGGCGGTTGCGAACTCTTCGGCAGCCAGGCCATCGATCTGGTGGCCACCGTAGGTGATGAAGTTGAAGACGAAGCCGAGTTTGCCAAGTTCCTCGGGGAAGCGTTTCATCTGCTCGTCGTTCATGCCGGTGGTATCCCAGCTGAACGATGGCGACAGGTTATACGCCAGCATTTTGTCGGGATACTCGGCGTGGATGGCGTGCGCGAACTTTTGGGCGTCCTCCAGATCGGCCGTCTTGGTCTCCATCCAGAGCAGGTCCGCGAAGGGAGCAACGGCTAGTGACTTGGCGATGGCGAAATCAATTCCGGCCTGGAGGTGATAGAAACCTTCGGGGGTCTTCGGATGTTCGCAATTCCAGATCACGTGGACGCCCATAGACTTTGCTCGCTCGCGTGCCTCGTAGAAAGAAGCCCGTTTCGCGAAGGCCAGCCATTCGTCGACGGTCATTTCGAAGCGCTCGCCCTCAGAGGCGCGGAACTCCAGGACTTCGGCGACGGCGAGGCCATAGGTTTTCATGCCCGCTTCCGACTGCCAGGTTTCCACATAGCGCGTGTCGATCTTGTCGAGCGCCGCGTCAAGCTCGGTGGATGTCATATCCCTGAGGGCGGGGGCGCGCTCGGTTATCAGGGACATGAGCCCTATGCGTTCAAGCCAATCATAGGCCGCCGCATACTCGGCCTCGGACATGGCAAACAGCAGGTGACCACGGACCTCGTCCACGCCCAGTTCGTAGAGCTTCCGCAGGATGGCCAGGTATCCGGCTTTGTAGCTGGGCAGGTCGATGTTGGTGGCTCCGAGAATGAAGGGTTGATCGCGCTCGTCGCTGCGGCTCTCGATGAAGGTGGCGGACTCGGCGTCGGTTCGGGCCACAATGATGCCGGAAACGCGCATAATATCGAGTTGCAAGCGAGCTGCGTTGAGGCGCTTGATCTGCTCGTCGACAGAGACAAGCACCTTGCCGCCCTGGTGGCCGCATTTCTTGGCTCCGGGTTTCTGATCTTCGATGTGGTAGCCCGGGACTCCGATTTCGACAAAGCGGCGGATCAGATTGCGGACATGAGCGTCCCCGCCGTGACCAGTATCGGCGTCGGCGATGATAAAAGGCCGAAAGTCGACGACCGGCGTCGCTTTGCGCTGCTCTTCGGTCATACGCATGCGCGTGAAGTGCTGATTCTTGTCGGCGGTGAGAAGAGCGCGCACCAGTCCGGCGGCCTCGTCCGGGACCTGGCTGAGCGGATAGCTGGCCAGGTCTGGACCCGGATCTTCGGCGAGCGATCCCTTGGCGGAGGTCGCCCATCCGCCGAGGTAAATGCCTTCCATGCCGATGCGTTTCATCATGACCGCCTGGCCTGGTGAATAGGGGCCGAAGGTCGTGATCTGCTTGCGCTGTTTGAAGAGTTCGCGCAAACGGGTGTAGAACTCCTCGGCTGCTTGCCGGGCCACGGCGTGGTCGCCGGAAATCGTGCCCTGTTGCTCGGCCACCTGACGCGGGGAGTAGAGGCGAATGACGCCGGCGAAGCGTGGGCTCGCGAACCACTTCTTGGCGGCCGCAACCTGTTGGTCGAACATGGCCATAGTGGCTTCATGCTGTTCAGCGCTGATAGACATTTTCCGCCTCCATCGATAAATCGGGTTCTTCGGCGCGGCAAGACTTCCGGGTTTGGCCGCATGCCTGTCGCACGCGATGATAAACCCTTGAGCTTGCGATGAACAGAATATCTACGTAAATCGGGCATTTCTGTCAGTGAAGTGGCCGACATTGTATGGTGCGATCCATGGTGCGATTGGGTGTTCCCGGTTGGAGATCAAGCGCCTGTGGTTCGGATTTCAGGATTAAGCTGATACCGGCATTGCCTTGCCCGCGGTACGATGTCGGGTGGCTTTTGTTCTTGGGGAGCCAGTCATGATACCTGCACTCGCGAACCTGCAACCAGAAGCAGTAGGGAAGCACTGCGATAGATTGGCGGCGATTCAGCGCTCTTCAACCAAGGAGGCGCCGCGAGGGGATACGTTCTGGCGCTGACGGGAAAGCTGCGATGCGTCTTTTGGTCTGAAGATCGTAGATCCGCACAGCTCCGAACGAGCGACTGAAGATGTCGTCGGTCGAGAGTTTCTGGAATTACCTTAAAGCTCGTGCTGTAGAGTTTATGGGCAGGAACGGGCTAACGGTGAATCCGGTTGCGATGGAGCCCGCCCGATGCCGTAGTATCTAAGTGGGTAGGACCAGAAATGAGGACTATGAGCGCCATAATACAGAATAAGGAAGTGAAAACTTCTGCACTTCATTTTGCCGCCCTGCAACCGCCCCGCCGCTATCTGTTCGGACCGGGGCCCAGCATGGTTCATCCGCGAGTGTATGAGGCGTTGTCCAAGCCGATTGTCGGGCACCTCGATCCCTACTTCATCAAGGTGATGGGAGATGTTCAGCAACTGCTCAAGACCGCCTTCGGAACCAAGGAGGGCGCCACGCTCGTGATTTCCGGAACAGGCAGCGCGGGTATGGAAGCTGCCATTGCGAATTTTGTAGAGCCGGGAGCGAAGGTGGCTATATTCGCCAACGGATACTTTTCCGATCGGCTTACGGAGATGGCGAAGCGCCATGGCGCCGACGTTGTACGCTTCGAGAAGAGCTGGGGTGAGACTTACACGGACCATGAAGCGCAAGAGTTCATCCAGCGCGAAAAGCCGAAAGTTGTGGCGTATGTACACGCCGAGACATCGACCGGAGCGTTGCAATCGGGTCAAGCTATCTGCGCGGCTGCTCATAACGCGGGAGCGCTGGTGATCGCAGATTGTGTCACTTCGCTCGGTGGAGTGCCCGTGGAGTTCGACAAAACCGGCATCGACGTCGCCTACAGTTGCACGCAGAAAGGGTTGAGCTGTCCTCCGGGCTTGTCTCCGATGGCTTTGTCGCCGGGGGCGATGGACTGGCTGCGGGCTCGGACTTCTCCGGTGCGCAGCTGGTATTTTGATCTCAAGCTGATTCACGACTACTCGACCGTATCGCACCGCTATCATCACACGGCGCCGATTTCCATGTTCTATGCCCTGCGTGAGGCGTTGCTCGTGATTGACGAGGAAGGAATCGAGAACCGATGGGAGCGGCATCGCCGTTGCCATAAATCTTTCGTCAAGGGTGTAGAAACGATGGGTTTAAGCATGCACGTTCCGGAGGAACATCGCATTACGACCTTGAATACGGTGCGCGTTCCAGGAGGAGCCGACGAAGCGGAAGTGCGCAAACGCCTGCTCGATGAGCCGGGCATCGAGATCGCCGGCGGCTTCGGTCCGCTCGCGGGCAAAGTGTTTCGCATTGGCGTGATGGGACCGTTGGCCACGGAAGATAACGTGCAGTTTTTCCTGAAGGAGTTTAAGAGAGCATTAAACTGAGCGGTGCTTGGGCCTTTGAACTTTGATGACCCGATCACCCGATGGCCCGATCACCCGATGCCTCTAGAAGCCCGCATCCTCGGCGAGTTCCGCGCCATCCTTGGTCGGGGTTTGATCACCGAAGACTCCCAGTTGCACACCTACGAGTGCGATGGGCTGACGAACTTCCGCGTTCTGCCTCAAGCCGTTCTGCTTCCCACTTCAACGGAGGAAGTGCAGGCCATTGTTCGCATCTGCCAGCGTGAAAAAATTCCTTTTGTGGCGAGAGGATCGGGGACCGGGCTGAGCGGCGGGGCGTTGCCTGTAGACAAGGGCATAGTCATAAGTTTAGCGCGCATGAACCGCATTCTAGAAGTCGACATGCCGAATGCGCGCGTGGTCGTGGAGCCTGGCGTCATCAACGCGGATGTTACCCAACGCGTGGCTCCGCATGGTTACTTCTATGCTCCTGATCCTTCGTCGCAGTCGGTATGCAGCATTGGCGGAAATGTCGCGGAGAACGCGGGCGGCGCGCATTGTCTGAAATACGGATTCACTACAACCCATGTGTTGGCGCTCGAGGTCGTGCTTCCCGATGGATCGATTGTGCATCTCGGCAGCCGGGCCTTGGACTGTCCGGGCTATGACCTGCCGGGGATTTTTGTAGGGTCGGAAGGCACGTTGGGAATTGCGACAAAAATCATACTGCGCATCGTGAAGAAACCGGCAGTTATTCAAACTTTGCTGGCCGCTTTCAACTCCACCACCGAAGCGGGCGCGGCGGTCAGCGGAATTATTGGGGCAGGAATGCTGCCGGCGGCTATCGAGATGATGGACAATCTCGCTCTTCAGGCGGCCGAGGCTTCGGTGCACGCCGGCTATCCGGATTGTGGCGGCCTGCTGCTGGTCGAGCTCGATGGCCCGGCGGCGGAGGTCGAGCACTTGATCGACGAGGTGAGCGCGATCTGTACGGAATGCGGTGCCTGGGAGATACGCGTTGCGCAGTCCGATGCCGAGCGCGCGGTCGTGTGGAAAGGCCGCAAGGCCGCCTTTGCCGCCATGGGGCGGATCTCGCCGAACTATATCGTGCAGGACGGCGTCATTCCTCGCACTGCGCTGCCTGAGGTTCTGAGCGAAATTGAACGCATGAGCGCCGCCGCAGGACTGCGCGTTGCCAACGTCTTTCATGCGGGCGATGGCAACCTGCATCCCCTGGTGCTCTATGATCGGCGCATTCTGGGCCAGGAGGAGCGTGCCATGGAGCTTTCCATCAATATTCTGCGGTTGTGCGTGAGGTGCGGCGGGTCGATCACCGGCGAGCACGGCGTGGGCGAAGAGAAAAAAATGATGATGGGAGAAATGTTTGCGGAGCCTGACCTCGAAACGATGCAACTCGTGCGTTGCGCTTTCGATCCCGAACGGCTTTCGAATCCAGGCAAGGTGTTTCCTCGCACTCGCTTGTGCGCGGAGAGAACCGGACCGTACCAACCGCATCCGCTCGAAGTGGCCGGAGTGGCGCAGTTCTTCTGAAGATTATGGAAACTCATTCTTCAACGCGAGTATCTGCGGGAGAATCGCCGGAAGTATCTCCCGGGGTATCGCCATCCGTTCTGGAGGCCGCGTGGAACGATCTGCGCTCTCTCGTCGGTCGAGAGCACGTACGCATGGCCAGCGGGGAGGACGCGGTCGATGGCATCGTTCCGCACATGATCATCGAGCCGGGTAATCCTGATGAAGTTGCTGCCGCGCTCAAGATCGCGACGGGCTCGGGTTTGACGGTGATCCCTCGCGGCGGCGGAAGCAAGATGGATTGGGGCAATCGTCTTCGTCGGAACGGCAAACCCGGGAATAGCGAACAGGCAACCAGCGAACGGGGCAGCAGCGAACTGATTCTTTCCATGCGCCGATTGAACCGCGTCGTGGAACACGCATGGGGCGACATGACGGCGACGGTCGAGGCGGGGTGCACGTTCCAACGATTCCAGCAAACTCTTGCCGAGCATGGCCAACGACTCGCGCTCGACCCGCTTTGGCCGGATAACGCAACCATCGGCGGAATTCTGGCGATCAACGACAGCGGGCCTTTACGAGTTCGTTTTGGAAGCTTGCGCGACCTTATTATTGGCATCACCCTGGCGCTGCCCGACGGCACGCTCGCCAAGAGCGGGGGCAAGGTGGTCAAGAACGTTGCCGGATATGACCTGCCCAAGCTAGCTACAGGATCGTTGGGGACTCTGGGAATTATTACGCAAGCGATATTCCGGCTTCATCCCGTTCCGCGCGCGGGCCGCACCTTGAGTTTCTCTGCTGTGGACACGGGATCTTCTGATACCGCAAGCATGAATGCGTTGCTGCTGGCGATTCAGGATTGCAATATGGTTCCAACCGGCGTGCAGGTCCGCGCCGGGAGCTCCCTGACGCCGGAACTCGATATTCGTTTCGAAGGAACGGGTACGGGTTGTGAAGCTCAGATGGAGCAGACGCTGCACCTAGCGTCCGGAGCGCGCCGTATAGATTCTGCGACGGATGTATGGAACACGCCCTCCACGCTAATGCTGTCGAGCGGCGCCGTACCTTCCGTCGTGTGCAAGTTCAGTCTGTTGCCTGCGGATTTGGGAACATTCCTGGATTTAATTCGGAAAACATCGGAGGATCTGCAGTTGAACTGGCGCCTTGTCGCTCAGGCCGTCGGGGTTGGATACCTTCGGCTTGAGGCCACTGACGTTGAGGCACTTCTCGATGCCATCCAAGAAATGCGGAAGAATCTGGAAAGCCGCGGCGGCTCGCTAGTCGTTCTGCGTTGTCCTTTGGGAATGAAATCGACAATTGACGTTTGGGGAAGTGCGGGCGACACGCTGTCGCTGATGAGAAGTATCAAGGCGCAATTCGATCCAACGAGTGTGCTGAATCCGGGCCGGTTCATTGGGGGAATCTGACGTTGGAGCGAACTGCATGGCCGAACCTTTAAGCGGCGAACCGGAGAAAATGCCTCCTGGCAGCACGGTTGGCATCTTTGACGCGCAGCATCCGCCCTCGATGGACCTAGTCAATGAGTGCGTGCATTGCGGGTTCTGCCTCTCCACCTGTCCAACGTATGCACTTTGGGGCGAGGAGATGGATTCGCCTCGCGGCCGAATCTATTTGATGAAACTGGGCTTGGAGGGGCAGCTTCAGCTCGACACGACCTTCGTGAATCACATGGACAACTGCCTCGGCTGCATGGCGTGTATCACCGCGTGTCCTTCGGGCGTGAAGTACGACAAACTGATCGAAGCTACTCGCGCCCAGATCGAACGCAACTTTCCGCGGCCCGCGGTCGACGGAATTCTGCGCCGGATGATCTTCGAAATTTTTCCGCGGCCGGATCGTATGCGACTTATGCTTGGGCCACTGCGCATGTATCAGCGCTCGGGATTGCAGTCACTTCTGCGGCATAGCGGCATTTTCAAATTGCTTCCGGCAAGTTTGCGGGCGATGGAGAACCTCACACCGCCGGCTCCGCGAAAGGGAGAGACAAGCTGCAACGCGCTCCCCGAACGCGTGGAGGCGCGAGGCGAACCGCGCCTGCGCGCTGGATTGCTGCTCGGATGCGTCCAGAGCGTCTTTTTTCCCGAAGTCAACGCGGCCACCGCCCGCGTATTGGCCGCTGAAGGTTGCGAGGTAATCATCCCGAGAGACCAGGGTTGCTGCGGCGCGCTCATGGTCCACGCTGGAGAAGAGAAGGCGGCGCTCGAGTACGCGCGGCGCACCATTGACGCGTTCGAACGCGTGCAAGTCGATACCGTGGTCATCAACGCCGCGGGCTGCGGTTCGAACATGAAAGACTATGGCCATCTACTGCGCGACGATGCGAAGTATAGCGAGCGGGCCAAGGCTTTTTCGGCTAAGTGTCGCGACATTTCTGAAGTGCTCGCAGGGCTTGAGCCGCGGGCTGCGCATCATCCTCTGCGCTTGAAGGTTGCATATCATGACGCCTGCCACCTGCAACACGCGCAGGGCGTCAGAGCGCAGCCGCGGGCGCTGCTCGGGCAGATTCCTGAACTTCAGATTCTTGAAACCCCCGAAGCCGCGCTATGCTGCGGGTCGGCCGGAATCTACAACCTGGTGCGGCCCGGACCGGCCCAGGAATTGGGCGAGCGCAAGGTGCGAAATGTGCTGGCGACTGCACCCGACATTGTTGCCACCGGAAATCCCGGCTGTGTGCTCCAGTTGAGAAGCGGACTCCGGGCTGCGGGGAGCGAGGTGCCGGTTGTGCACATGGTAGAGGTGCTGGACGCTTCGATTCGAGGGCTGGCACCCGAAGGCTTGCTCAAGCGCTGAACGATTGCGCGGACGGTGGAGTGGCCTGCTTGCCGTGCTAGTATTTGGCGCATGTTCCGATTCGTGCGTTCCCCTGCGATCCCATTGGCGTTCATACTGTCTCTGGTCGTCGCAAGTGTCCTTCAAGCCAAATCGCCCTCAGCCGCTGCCGGTGGGGGCAATGTCGGCGACATTGTGCTCGTGCTTCATGCAGCCCACCTTCTCGATGTGGAGCATGGCATGCTCGTCAGTCCCGGAGAATTGCTGGTCCGCGGCAATCGCATCGTTGAAGTCGGTTCCTCGGTAACCCATCCGGCGGGCGCGTCGGTGATTGATTTGGGACCGGCAACGTTGATGCCAGGGCTCATCGATGCCCATGTCCATCTCTTTCTCCATCCTGGAGCTGAGGACCTGCAGACCGTCGTCGAATCTGTGCCTGAGCGCACGATCCTTGCCGAGATCGCGGCCCGCGACGATCTGATGGCGGGCTTCACAGCGGAACGCGACATGGGCACCGAAGGCGCGGGTTCGGCGGACTCTGCCGTACGCAACGCCATTGAGTCCGCCCTGATCCCCGGGCCGCGAATGAGCATCAGCGGCAACGCTATCAGCATTGTCGGGGGCCATGAGGATGCAATTCACTTCAATCCCGCAGAGCACATTTCGTCCAATGCCACCTACGCGAACAATGCCGGCGAACTCGTCTCCGTGATACGGCAGCAACTCAAGGAGGGAGCCGACTTCATCAAGATTTATGAAACCGGGGCTGACCACCTCGCCGATGGCAAGTTCACCACGCCTTATCAGTACTCCGAGGCGGAACTCGAAGCGGCGGTCGAGGAAGCGGCACGCATGGGCACGCGCGTCGGCGTTCATTGCACCGGCGAGCCTGGAGCTCTCTTCGCCGCCCATGCCGGGGTCGCCTCCATCGATCACGCTTACCAACTCAGCCCCGAGACCATGCGCATCATTCGCGAGAAGCAAATCTATGCCGTACCCACCTTCGCCGTCGCTGAATACTTTGCTGCGCATGCCGAGTCGCCCGCCGCTGCCGAGCGTGAGCGAGCCTTGCAAGCGTTCCATGCCGACGAGTTTCGCAAACAACTCGCGGCGGGCGTTCCGATGGCGGTAGGCTCCGATGTCGGTCCGTTTCCACACGGTACTCAGGCGCGCGAGTTTGAGTTGATGGTGAAGTATGGAATGCCCGCAGTCGACGTGCTCCGCGCCGGCTTGTTGCATGGGGCGCGCCTTCTCGGCCAGCAGGACGTGATGGGCCAGCTTAAGCCCGGTTTTTACGCCGATGTGATCGCGGTCGACGGCGATCCGCTGCAGGATATCTCCACGCTCGAACGCGTCAGCTTTGTCATGAAGAATGGCGTCGTGTACAAGAACGACT
>Ga0302324_100029775_pt1 | contig 10330 bp, 6 predicted proteins | sample Palsa_T0_1_FD_201949 | JGI IMG/M metagenome (GOLD analysis project Ga0302324, IMG submission 201949) | Peat permafrost microbial communities from Stordalen Mire near Abisko, Sweden - Palsa_T0_1 | ecosystem: Environmental > Terrestrial > Soil > Palsa > Peat permafrost | place: Sweden: Abisko... | reverse complement strand
TGACTGTCCGCTCCGTCCTCAACAAGCAGGATGCGTCCCCGAAGGTAGATTTCATTCTTAACGCTGTGATCCAACTTTGCGGGCAAAGTCGCTTCCGTCAAACCGCGCAGAGTTTCCACACCTGCCGAGGGGCCGCCATCGATCCGCATGGTGAAGGTGCTGCCCATGCGCGGTTGGGATGTCGCCGAGACGTCGCCGCCCAGGAGCTTCGCTAATTGCCGGCTGATCGTCAGCCCTAATCCCGTTCCACCGAACTTGCCGGCAATCGACACGTCGCCCTGGCTAAAGGGGCGAAACAGCCGGCCGAGTTGTTCCTGCGTCATGCCGATCCCGTTATCGATCACGTCCACCCTCAGAAGAATGTTGGGGCTTCCCGCTCCTTCGTCCACGATGCGCAGATCGATCTTTCCGGATTCGGTGAACTTCATGGCATTGCCAATCAGATTGAGTAGAATCTGCCTCAGCCGCACCGGATCGCTGTGGATCAGGCGCGGGATTGGACCGTCGAAGCGGACGTCAAAGCCGAGCCCTTTCTCGGCCGCGCGCGGCCGCGCCCGCGAGACAAACTCGAATAGCAGCGTGGGCAGGTCGAACGAAATGCGCTCCACCTTCATTTGCCCAACCTCCACCTTGGAGAGATCAAGAATGTCGTTGATTAGCTCCAACAAGTGCTGAGCGTTCTGGCGAATAATCCGGGCGCAGCCAATTTGCTCGCACTCTTCCGCGCTTTTTTGGAGCAGCATCTCGGCAAATCCTAAAATGGCGCTCATGGGCGTGCGGATCTCATGACTCACGTTCGCCAGAAACTCGCTTTTGGCGCGGCTGGCGGCTTCGGCGGCCTCTAGAGTTTTGGCCAAATCCCGGACGGCATTTTTACGTTCGGCAACGTCGCGGATGTTGCATTGAATCATATTCCGTTTGCCTTCCAGGTATACGGTAGCGGCGAGCTCGACTGGGATGTGCCGGCCGTCCGGGCGGCGCAGCGGCAAATCGTCCCAACGCATCGAGCCTCGCCTTTCAAGACTCTCCAGGGCACCCTTGGCGCTTTCGGCATCTTTGAAGAGACCGATCTCCCACGGCTCTTTTCCCAGTAGGCGTTCCCTGGTAGCGCAAAGGGCACGTTCGTGCCGCGAAACAATGTCAGGAATTCGCGCGGCCTCGACGTGCCCGTCTTGCGCGTGTTCCTTAGAATCGCCGAGCAAATCGGCCATGCAGGGATTCACGTCGAGGATCTTCGCCGTGGCAGCATCGAGGATCAGTATGCCCTCGCCGGCGGCTTCAAACAAGCGCCGGTAGCGGAGCTCGGAGGATGCCAATTCCTGCTCCACCTTGCGCCGCTGGGCGATTTCGTGGAAAATCAACACCACGCCGGTGATGCGTCCAGCGGTGTCCAGTATGGGAGCTGCGCTGTTGTCAATCGGCCAATGGCTGCCATCGCGGGCGACCAGGATGGCGTGGTCGGACAGACTGACGGGCTCGCCTGCCAGGATGGCTTTCTCCACCGGACTCTCGAGCTTAATGGATTGCTCGTTCACAAGCTGGACGATGTCCGGCAGAAGCCGATGTAGGGCATATTTCTTGCGCCAGCCAGTGAGCCGTTCGGCGGCGGGGTTCATGAACGTAATGCGGCTTTCGAGGTCGGTAGCGATGACGGCGTCGGCGATACTGGCCAGGGTTGTGCGAAAACGGGCGAGCGACTCGCCGGTTTCCTCTTCGATGCGCTTTTGCGCTGTGGCATCCTCAATGGAGACAAGGATCATGCCATTTTGTGCGGCTTCGAGCGGTGGGAGTCGGCGGCCGCCGACCAGGATTGTCCTATCGCCCAAGCCCGGAAAATGCTGTTCCATTTCGAAATCGGCGAGTTCGCCCTCGTTCTCCGGCAGTTCGTTCAACATAGTGAGGAGCGTTGGGATGTTCCACTGGCCCTTGCCGATGGCGGCGAGTCTTTTCCCGATGACCTCATCGGGCGTGGTCTGGAAGGCGGTGTAGAAAGACTCGCTCGCACTCTTTACGCAGAGGCGGGTATCGAGCACCAAGAGTTGCTTTGGAAAGACTTGGCTGACGCCATTGGGGAGGTACTTAGGTTCTGAGGTGGGCATGATTTCCCTTGGAATTAGTTCAAGCAGGTGGCATAATTCTGCGAAAGAAGCGCCCTCGTGCCAGACGGAGGCAAGGTCTTACTCCCCGCTGAGAGGGCGTCGTAAGGTCGCGGGAGGGTTTGTTCAGACGCCTCACTCTCTCCTCTAATCGTCTGTTTCTGAAATTGGTTTATATCTTTGTTAATTCATGTTCCCTAACAAGTGCTGGCATCGGATGGTATGGAGTTGGCCTTACAGATCCAAGTCGTGGAGTTGCCGGAGGGGCTATTTCTTGCCACTTCGGACGAACTGAGCGGCGTCGTCGCGCAGGGCCGCACTGTCGCAGAGGCCCTCGATATCGCGAGGGATGTCGCCAGGAAAATCATTGAAGCCAGGCGTGATCGTGGCAGCGGTCTCAATTTGCCTAACACTGCAGAGCGTCGCGATTACACGATTGTCGTTGCTGCGTGAGCCAGTCGCCAGAATGGGCCGTCTCGCCGGATTCCGATACAGGGACATCGTTCGGAGGCTGAAGGCGCGGGGCTTTGAATTCGACCGGCAAGCTGCCGGCAGTCACGAGATCTGGTTCAATACTCAGACGAATCGCTACACGACGGTACCGAATCATCCTGGCGACATGCCTGAGGGTGCACTTCGCGCGATTCTGAAGCAGGCGGCAATCGATCCGCAGGATTTCCTTGAGACTTGATGTTTGCCATTGGGCCGCGCATAGCGCCGCCCCACCGCTCATTAAAGGAATTCGGTTGATATACTGCGGGTTCATTCAACAAAGGGACAGCTATGAGAAGAAAAGTAACGGTGGTGGGCGCGGGTAATGTGGGTGCGAACACGGCGCAGAAAATAGCAGCCAAAGAGCTGGCGGATGTGGTGTTGGTTGACGTTGTTGAGGGGGTGCCGCAAGGCAAGGGGCTTGACATGCTCGAATCGGCCCCGGTGGAGGGATATGACGTTCGCATCGCGGGAACGAACGGTTATGAAGAGACTGCGAACTCCGACATTGTGGTGATTACGGCGGGCTTTCCGCGCAAGCCAGGCATGAGCCGGGACGATTTGCTGCTTGCCAATTATGAAGTCGTGAAAAGCGCCACCGAGCAGGCGGTGAAGCAATCGCCCAACGCGATTTTGATCCTGGTGACCAACCCGTTGGACGCGATGTGCTGGACGGCTCTGAAGGTTTCCGGATTCAAGCGCGAGCGGGTGATTGGCATGGCCGGTGTGCTGGACACGGCACGCTTTCGGACATTTATTGCCGAAGAACTGAACGTCTCGTTCGAAAATGTGACGGCGATGGTGCTGGGCGGACATGGTGACACGATGGTGCCGCTGGTGCGCTTTACGAACGTGAGCGGCATCCCGCTTTCCGAGTTGACGGATCAGGCCACCATTGACCGCTTGGTGCAGCGCACGCGCGACGGTGGGGCCGAGATTGTCAAGTATCTGAAGACGGGGAGCGCGTACTATGCACCCGCGGCGTCCACGGTAGAAATGGTTGAATCGATTCTGAAAGATAAAAAGAAAGTTTTGCCCTGCGCTGTGAGCCTCGAAGGCGAGTACGGGATTCATGGGCTGTTTGTGGGCGTGCCGGTGAAGCTAGGCAAAGAGGGCGTTGAGAAAATTTACGAGATCAAGTTGGATGAAAGCGAAAAGGCGGCGCTGAAAAAGAGCGCGGACGCCGTGCAAGAGCTGGTGAACGTGTTGCAGCAGAAAACGCAGGCTGACACGTAGGGCAGGATGGCATCCTGCGCGTCGATTGTCAATCGGCGCTCACAACCTGGAAAGCTTTCCATCCACTGGTGACCCTCATGCCGCCCTCGCCTTTTCTCCAGCTACGCTTCTTGTGGGCGGAACGGTCGATTCGCCTCGCCGCCTCTTCCGCGGCCCCGAACTCAACAAACACCTCCAGCACGGCTTCGATTTCGATAACACTGTCCTCCGCATCGGCATGAAAATCCTCCTTCACGCTGTTCAGGATCGTGGCTGAGTTGGGCGAAAGGCCCATTCCTGAGCGGTAGGACTCTTTGCGGTTCTTTATAGGGAGCCAAGAATCCTCTCAAAAGCCATCACATTTTGCGGTAAAAAACCTCATCCTAACCTACCAACGTCCGGACTGAGCGCCATCGCCTCATCATCGCTTTTTGCGGCGCTACGTAGCTCAGGCGGCAGCCCCATTTTTTGAGTCACAAGGAGCCGAAAAAAGTTTTTTTCATTCCTTTCAATCACTTACCCCTTTTTTTTTCAAGAGCCTGAACGGCGCGAATTCAAACTCGAACTGGAATAAGTTCTCCGTCCGGGACCCTGGACTGCGATCGAACTTCTAGAGACAAAAAGGATTTGATTGTGGAAAAACTGATTACCATCACCGCCTCGGGCGCTCGAGTGCAAAGGACATCAAGCGTCGGAGCGTTCAATAATAATTGCAATTTTAAGCAGGGGCTGCGATTTGCAGCCCTCTCACTCATCTTCATCTCTGCGGCGTGCGCGCAAACCTGCGCACCCATAAGCTTACCCGCGGTCATCGTGCAAGGACAGACATTTCAACCGGCGATTGTCAATGGGATTGACCAGGTGAGCACCAACTCCGTGCGCGTTCAGTACACTTCGACCGGGACGACGAATGCGGTTCAGATTGCCTACGCGACGGCGGCGCAATGGGCTGCCAACGGGAACACCATCATCGCGGGAACGGCGGGAGTCAATTACTCGTTATTCCAAGGCACGCAAGGAGTGGATAACATTCCAGCCGGCAGTTTCTTGGGAAATAACATCACCAACCTAGCACCGAATACCAAATACTACATTGCCGGGCAAGCGTCCAGCGATGGAGGAACAACATGGTGCCCTGAAGTGGATGAATCCTTCACGACTCTCCCATGGACCGGTGTGCAGAAGCCCGCATCGCCCAACACGTTCAGCGTTACCAAGCCTGCCATCACGGGAACCGATTACACAGTCGGCGTCGGGCCTTGCACTACGTTTGCGGCGTGCATAGCTGTGGCAAACCCGGGCGACGGCATAGGCATTCCGCCGGGGACACCGGTAATCCTGCCAAGCGGCGGTGCGGCCCCGGCGTTCACTTCGTGGAAGGTTCCGGCCGCGGCCATAGCCGTCACGCCAAATTACACTACCAGTTCGTTTAGCGCCGCGTCCGTTGCAGGGCTGAGTAATGGGCAGCAAGTGCATCTGGGCTCCGCCTATTACGTGCCCAGCCCCATCAATCCCGGCGTGACATACTCGCTCATCAACCTCAACTCAGGCGCGAACACATTTCAAATATCGCAGGACGGCTCAACCGCTCTGACTCTCAATGATAATGGAAATGGCTCGCTCTATGTGCTCCCATGGCCTCTCACCCAGAGCTATGTAGTGATTCACTCCACCGCAAACTCCGCGAATCTCCCGCCCCCTGGCGTGAGGCTTGATCCGCTAGCCTATGGTCCTTACCTCGGCGTAATCCAAATGGCATCTCCGGGCGAGACAGTTTTAGGCTTCGGTTTCACCGCTTACTATTGGCTCAAAGACATTGAAATCATGATCGCCCCCGACCCTGCCAGCGCGACCGAGACGGATCCCACCCCGAGCGGCCAAATCTTTCAAACCGACCCGCAAACGGATCATGTGGTTTTCGATCAATGCTGGTTGCATCCGGCCCCGGCCCCGGATCGAATTACGCTCGATGCGGCGAGAGTGGGAGGTACCAACATCGCCATTTTGAACTCATATATCGACAACGTGGAATCATGGAGGCCCACGGACACTCTACCAGCCTCGACCGTGGGCACCAATACAATCGCCATTAACCCAGGCAATTATTATTCGGTCAGTGCCACTAACAGCAAGATCACCTGTACGATTTCTACTCCACAAACGCTTACTGTGAGTGGCACGTCAGGCTTGTCTTTCTATGTCTCTATGCCACCCAGCACCTGCCAGTTAACCGTTACCGCGGCGACCGGCTTAACCGTCACGGGATCGGGTTTCACGGTCAACTATGTAGCTTCCCCTGGCTTTCCCACCGACAGCAACAGCAATTCTACCCAGCTCAATATCGGCTCCGGCACATGGTACGGGACCTACATTGGCTGGGGCGATATCAATGGCGGAGGAGCCGGACCGGCAATGCCCTCCCGCTGGGTCAGTGAGACAGCCGCCGGAGTCCAACTGGCGGACGGCCCAGGCCCCTTCATGTTCGTGAACAACACTTATATCGGCGATGGCATTATCGGCTTCTTTAAAGACGAGTTCACGGGCAACGGCTGTTCGGGAGTAACAGCCTGCAACTACATCTACAACACGGTTGATCTGACCGTGCAACGCAATTCGATCTTCTGGGACCCTAACTATATAATCACTTCGCCAACCTGGAACGGTAGTTGGTGGTTTGGGCGCAACGGGCCGGAGATGAAGCAGGGTAGCCGTGTTCTTTACGACGGCAACATCATAGGCCCGGTTTACGGCGGCCTCGGGCCTGGAGAATGCCTGGACTTATTCACCTACGTCGGCAGCAATTCATTGACTCAGGTGAACGTTGAAGCCACCAGCGATATCGAATTCCGCAACAATACCTGTACGGCCACAGGGGACGGTATTCAAATGTCGGGCGGTTCTATCAACGGGCTCACGCCCGGAAGGGGCATGAAGCGAGTGTGGGTTCACAATAATCTTTTCGACAATGTGAACGGCTACTTGCAAAACCCCGCTCCGGCTTCGGCCAATGCGCACGGTTTCGGTGTTCAGTTCGCTGCCGTACAAGACCTTGCGATTGAGCACAACACTTTCGCGCCGAATCAGGCGGGGGATGGATCGGGAAGCGTGATTGAGCAGATTACCCAGAGCGGTAGTTTAAGTGTCCAGAACAACATCTTCGGCTACGACACGGAAAGCGCAACGCCTGGGTTTGCCTTCAACACTTCAGGCCAAACCACCCCCGTCCCAGCGCCCGGCAACGGAGCACAGGGCACTTCATTTCTAAGCTACCTGAACAACGTAAATCTCAACAACAATGTTTTCTTGTGTACCTGGAGCAATGGCAATCCCGGCAGTCTGGTCGAGATCACCGGCTCGGCTTGCGCGTCGGCGGCGGCGATGTACTCCGCTACAAATTGGTTTCCCGCAGGCTCGGCGCTCGCCAACCGGATTAGCGACGTTTATTGGTATAGCCCGGGAGCCTATGGAACCAGCGGCGGCAATTACCGTCTCAATTACCAGTCGCCCTATTTCAGTAGCGGATCGGATCACCCGACCCCTGGCGATTTCGGGGATGTCGGCGCGGACATCAACGCGCTGGAAGCGGCGCAAGGCAAAGTGTTAAACGTTCATGTCTCGGCTCTCGGCGCCAACACCGCCAGCATCACTTGGCTCGCGCCGGACAGCTATGCTTGCACTCTGGATTATGGGACAAGCAATTTCTTCAACGGCTCAGGCTCTTGGACACGCGTGAACAGCACCGCCACTGGGTCAGCGGGTGCCCGCGTGCAAACGGCGGCGTTATCGTCGCTGCCCGCGGCAAGCACGATTACCTATCGCGTAAATTGTGCGGTCATGCAGCCCACGGGCACTTTCCAGACACCGTAGCCGGGAGGACCTTAGCTTGCGGCGCTCTGCAAATTACAGATATGCGCGGTGGCGCAGGCGGTTTCGCCTGCGGTTTTCTACCTTCGCAGCTTATCTTAACCGAAGTTCGTCACGGACTTCGGTTAACGCCCATGAGCTTAGGGTGTCCATCTCTCGCGCAAGCGAGGGGTGGACGCTCCTTCGTCTATCTGAATCGATTGAAGCGAACCGGTCTGCCGGAAACCGTGGGTGTGTGCCGCGGCGGTAAACGATCCTGGACTTTAACATAAACGGAATCGAAGGCGAGTGGGGCTTTCGGTCCGGCTTCCACCTCGGCTGTCAATTCGCTATTCGCAGCACTCTGTAGCTTTTCTTCGTACGTGCGCCGCAAAGCTACCGTTAATCCAGCCCAGACGAAAATTGTGAAGTCATAAACAACCGCGAGGAAGAAGATACAGACGCAAATCACGACCAAGGAAAGCACCAGTGATTTGGCAGCGGTATAAGCGGCGCGATCGGGTTTTTCACCCTCTGGCCTGGCTCCTTTGAGAACGACGCTCAGGTTCTTGAAAGAGGCCCCAATCAGGCAGAGCAAAAGAATCAAACCTGGAAGTCCGGTCTCACTCGACAACTCCGTGTAAGAGTTATGCGTCTGCATCCAAACGTTATGTTTGATGCCCTTAGCCTTGGCTTCATCGAAAACTGCCACCTGGAAACAACCCGGGCCAACACCCACGATCGGATGCTCGATCGTGAGATCGATGCTTTCCTGCAGCAAGCGTTTTCTCTCTGCGGCAGAGCCGGCATCGGCCTTCAGTCGGTCCACATCTTCGCTCTCTGCGACGTTCGACGGTTGCTGGGGAGCTGAATCGGAGGAAAAGATCGTAAGGTATCTCTCCCGCACATAAGGTGGAACAGTAGCAACTGCCGCGCCAAAACCTATCGCCGAGACGATCATCAGAACGATCTTGGTTTTCACCGGCGAAATGAGCCACCAAACCAGCAGCATCGCGGCGAATGCCAGCATGGCGCCGCGCGATCCGGCTCTCTCCAACACCAAGAAGACGGGCCCCAGACTCAGCCAGGCAAATACTTTGATCAGCTTAGACTCAGCCGTGGTCGCCATTTCCCAGAGGAACGGAACAATGGCCGCGAGTCCCATGGCAAAGTAGTTCGGGTCGGCGTAGCTTCCACCGTCGAGCGCCAGCCGTCCGCTAACGTCTAAGCTCCACTTGAAGCTCATCAGGGCAGCCAGAACCCCGCTGAACGCCAGCGTGTAGCAACTCTGCCTTACGTGCGAGATTGCCGCCGGCAGCCCGGCGGCAATCGCAAAGAAAAATAGACTTTGTAGAAACTGCTCATAGTACGGCAGGCTGCCGCCCTTCCACACGCTAAAAATCATGGTGAAAGAGAGCCAAAACAACAAAGCCAGCATGATCTTGCCGACCGTAGAACGAACAAAATAAAAGGGGCGGCCGCTCACCAGGAAGAAAATGCCCATAAGCGACAGAACAGCCCTGGGAATGTAGAATCCCCGGAGGAGCAAATCAAAAAAGCGGCTGTAGAGAATGAAAATGGTGGCTAGCCAGCAGACAAAGGCCATGCTCCAGAAGGCGCTTGGAACGGGAATATTGTCCTCAACCGAGACGGTAACGGGACCGGAGGTAGCGCTCCCCAAAGGATTGGACGGCCTAGGCATGATGGGTGACGAGTGACACGTCTGAACCAAACGCTCCTTACACATTCTATCGACAAGGACGAGCCGGTTATGTAATGTCAGGCGTCGAAGAGGCCCCGCCAATAGACCTAATTACCTGATATTCACGACCGGACTGCGCGATACGGCCGGTCCGTTTGGATCAAACCCCCGATACTCTTGGACTACGTAGAGGGGTCGATTCTTGACCTCGCTGTAAATCCGGCCGATGTATTCGCCCAGAATACCGACGCAAATCAGTTGCACTCCGCCAATGAATAGCACGGCAATAACCACAGTCGTCCAGCCTTCAACCCAGTTTCTGGTGAATAAACGTACCGCCAGAGCATAAAGAATGCCGGCTAAGGCAAGAAGCGCACAGAGCATGCCGAGAGCAACGGACATTTGCAAGGGCTTTGTTGAGAACGACAGGATCCCGTCAACTGCAAAACGCAGCATTTTGCTTAAGGGATACTTACTTTCGCCCGCGTAGCGCTGGGCCCGTCTGTAGGGAATGGAGGTTTGTTTGAAGCCGACCCAACTTACCATGCCGCGCACAAAGCGGTCCCTTTCAGGCATGGCCCGTAATGTGCGGACGACATTGCGGCTGATCAGCCTGAAATCCCCCGTATCTAGCGGGATTGGGACATCCGACAGGCGGTTCAAGAGCCGGTAAAAGCCGCGCGCGGTAGCCAGCTTAAAGGCCGATTCGCCTGGGCGCTCGGTACGCGTTCCGTAAACAACATCGTAGCCTTCACGCCATTTGGCAATCATTTCATGCACTACTTCAGGAGGGTCCTGGAGATCGGCATCAATGAGCACAATGGCATCGCCGCTCGCGGCGTCAATTCCCGCAGTAACGGCGATTTGGTGCCCAAAATTTCGGGCGAAGCGAATCACCTTAATTCGAGGGTCCGTCGCCGCATAGCCTTTGAGCAGTTCGTGTGTTTGATCGAGGCTTCCGTCATCGACAAAAATCAGTTCA
>Ga0302324_100029774_pt1 | contig 10330 bp, 10 predicted proteins | sample Palsa_T0_1_FD_201949 | JGI IMG/M metagenome (GOLD analysis project Ga0302324, IMG submission 201949) | Peat permafrost microbial communities from Stordalen Mire near Abisko, Sweden - Palsa_T0_1 | ecosystem: Environmental > Terrestrial > Soil > Palsa > Peat permafrost | place: Sweden: Abisko... | reverse complement strand
CTGCTCGAGCTCCGGCCCGGGCCAGGCACTGCCACACGACACCGGCTGGCGACCCTGGAATGGGCGCGGCAATGGCCCTGCGAAGAAGTCTGGAAGGCCCGCAAACTCCGCTGATTCCAGCTCAGGCAGTTGATCAAGCGGTACCGCATCCAGCCATGATCCGCTCGTCGCCGAAGAAGGGCACCATGCGCCATCCTTTGCAGGACATCACCGTCGTCGCGGTCGAACAGGCGGTGGCCGCGCCGTTCGCCACCCGCCAGCTCGCCGACCTCGGCGCCCGGGTCATCAAGGTAGAACGGCCTGAGGCAGGCGACTTTGCCCGCGGCTACGACCGGACGGTGCACGGGCAGTCGAGCTACTTCGTGTGGCTCAACCGTGGCAAGGAAAGCGTCGAGCTCGACCTCAAGGACCCCGGCGACCGGCGTCCGGCACCCATCCATCGCGCCGTACGGTCCTTACCGGACCGGCGACGGCACGATCTTTCTCGGTGTGCAGAATGACCGCGAGTGGGCGACGCTCTGCGGCGAGATCCTGCAACGCCCGGGACTCGCCGAGGACCCGCGTTTCCGCAGCAACACCGACCGTGTGGACAACAACACCGAACTCACGGCCATTCTCGAAGAAGCCTTCGCCGACCTGGGCGCCGACCGGGTCAGCGGCATGCTCGACCGGGCTGGGATCGCTGATCCGGGAGGTCCTAGGCGGACGGGCGGTTCAGCGGTCGGTGTCCTGGCCGCGTAGCTCGGTTTCGAGCAGTTCCATGGCCTTGAGGAAGGTTTCCTGCTCGTCCGGGGTGAGCTTGTCCAGGACTCGGGCCAGCGGGCTGGCGGCGCCGTCGAGCCATTCCCCGATCAGGATGGCCTGGCCGGGGATAATCTGCACGATCGTACGCCGCCGGTCGGCTGGGTCAGGGCGTCGCTCGACCAGGCCTGCCCGGTCCAGGTCGGCGAGCACGCCGCTGACGGTCGGCAGGGTCAGGCCGAGCCGGGAGGCCAGCTCCCCGACGGTGACCGGGCCGCCGCGGATCTGCTCGAGTGCGGCGACATGCCGCGGGCTAAGCGGCGCGGGCGGCGGGGGCGCGCCATGGTCCTGCCAGCGCCGCATCCCCCTGATCACGCGGGGGAACAGCTGGACCAGGCGCAGGCACAGCACGGAGTGCTGAGAAGCACTTGCCTCGTCCGCCATGGTCCTCCCTCAGCCTGCCGTCCCGCCTTGACAGCCTGAGCCCGAGTATATACGGTTTCGCTATCAAAATCATTTTGATGTACGAAGCAAATTGACCTGGGAGAGTGACATGGCACCATCCGGACAGCTGACCTCGGCGGCGGTGCAGGAGCTGCTGCAGGGCGGCGACCTGGCCGGGTCCTGGACGCTGCACCCGGCCAGGTCCGAAGTCCAGCTGAAGACCAGGCACACGTGGGGGCTGCGTCCGCTCAAGGGCGTCTTCCGCCAGGTCACCGGCAACGGCACGGTGACGGCGGCCGGGGCGGTAACCGGCACCATCACCGTGGCCGCCGGGTCGATCGACACGAAGAACAAGCAGCGCGACAAGCACCTGCGATCGGCCGATTTCTTCGATGTCGCCACTCACCCGGACTTTAGTTTCGCCGTCGATGGCGTACGGCCGGTTGACGGGGGCGTCCAGGTGACCGGCAGCCTGACCGTCCGCGGCCGCACCCGCCCGGTGTCCTTCGACGCGACGGTGGCCAGCGTCGAAGGGGAGGTGTGGCTGGACGGCGAGGTCCCGGTCAACCGGGCCGACTTCGGCCTGACCTGGAACATGATGGGCATCGCGTCGATGAACAACACTATCGTCGTCCACGCCGTGTTCACCCGCGAGTAGGCATGCCGCGCTGCGCAGTCCTGCGCTCGGCCGCCCGGTGGCGTACGTGTACGACCGGGCGTTTTCATAGGCAGGATGCGCACCCTCGGGCGGCTCGCTTCATGGCTGGATCGCGGATCCGGCCTCGCTGAGGGCCTGGCTGGCCTGGGTGAGGGTGTAGGCCAGGGCCTGATCCCAGTTCTTGTTCGCGCCGCGGGCGCGAAGTTCCCGGGCGCGCTCCTCGCCCAGAGCTTCGGTCACGGCCGAGCTGACCAGCTGGGCGAACATCGGCGACTCGGGTATGCAGGTGGCGGCGGCGCCCTCGATTATCGCGGCAGCATCAGGGCTGGTGGCAGCGAGCGCTCCCGCGATCATGTAGAGGGCAAAGCCGACCCGGATGCGGTCACCACCCCACTGGAGGCTGCGGATGGCATGGCTGCCGAGCTCGAGCGTGCTGGCCGTGTCGTTAAGGAGAAACGCGATCGCGGTGGCCCAAACGAGGTCGCGGCCGCTGTGATAGCCGAGCGCGGCACCGAGTTCGCGGCTTTCGTTCAGGCAGGCCCGGGCCCGGCTGGGGTCGGTGCCGGCGACGGTCGCGCCGACGGCGAGCAGGCTGCTCGTGATGAGGGCCGGGGCGCCGGCCTGGCGGGCGAGCATGACTGCTTCGTTCGCCAGCGGGGTCGCCGTGAGCGCATCACCGATGACCAGATGATCGGCCACCGCCATGGTGAGGTGGACAGAGGCGTCGGCGAGGTCGCCGCCCGCCCGCGCGAGTCGGGCGGCCTGTTCGGCCAGGCGGGCGGCGTCGGCGAACGCGCCGGCCGTGATGGCGATGCTAGAGCGGGCGGCGCAGATGGTTTCCTCGACCCGCCAGTCCGGGCTGGCCTGGCGCGCGTTGGCTTCGGCCGCCAGGCGGCACAGCTCCTGGGCCACAGTGACGTCCGCGCGGTTGGACGCGAATACTGCGCTGACCGCCAGGGCGAGCGGATAGCCCGGGTGATCGGCCGCGCCAGGCAGCTGGAGGGCCGTTTCCTCGGCCAGTAGCAGCGGGTAAGTGCTCCAGACCTCAACCGGCGCGAAGCCCGCCAGGATCTGGAACGCGGTGCCGACGTTGCCGGTGCCGATCGCCCACGACCAGGCCGCAAGCAGGTTGTCCTGTTCGGCGCTGAGCCGGGCCGTCCAGAACATCTCCTGGTTAGGGTCGCGGGCATGTTCCCGGACCTGACCGAGAAGGTCCGCGTAGTAGCCGGCGTGGTGGGCACGCCACCGATCGGCCTGGCCGGCTTGGTCCAGGCGCTCCCCGCCGTACTGGCGGATGGTCTCCAGCAGCCGGTAGCGGGTCTCGAACCCCTTGTCCTCGGCAACCACCAGTGAGCGCGTCACCAGGCTGGCCAGCAGCTCGAACACCGCTCCAGGATCGATGCCCTCCCCGCCGCAAATCGCCTCAGCGGCCTCCAGGGTGCAGCCGCCCGCGAACACCGCCAGCCGGGCGAGCAGGGCCTGTTCGGGCTCGGCGAGCAGGTCGAAGGACCAGTCGATGGTGGCGCGCAGCGTCTGGTGACGTGGCACTGCTCCACGTCGGCCGGCCGCCAGGATCGTGAAACTCCGCTCCAGCCGCCGGGCCAGCTCGGCCGCCGTCATCGCGGGCACCCGCGCCGCCGCCAGCTCGATCGCCAGCGCGATGCCATCCAGCCGCCGGACCACCGCGGCGACCGCCGCCGCGTTCTCAGCCGTCACCTGGAAACCGGGCTTGACCGCGGCCGCGCGGTCAGCGAAGAGCCGCACCGCCTCCGCATCCGTGATAGCCCCCAAATCGGCGCTGGCGCCTGGCACCCCCAGCGGCGGTACCGGGACTAGCCGCTCTCCGTCGATCCCCAGGGCCTCGCGGCTGGTCGCCAGGATCACCAGCCGGGGGCAAGACCGCTGCAGGACCCCCACCAGCGCCGCCACCCCCTCGAGCAGGTGCTCGCAGTTGTCGAGCACCAGCAGCAGTTCCTTATTGCGCAAGAACTCTGCCAGCGTCTCGCGGGTGCCCTGGCCGACCCGGGCGATCACCGAGAACAGCGCCGCGACCGCATCATCCACCCCGGCGGGGTCACGGATCGGTGCCAGCTCACTCAGCCACGTCCCGTCTGCGAACCGTCCCGCCGCCTCGGCCGCGGCCTGCAACGCCAGCCGGGTCTTGCCCACACCGCCCGGCCCGGTCAGGGTCACGACCCGCGCCTGGCCCAGCGCCGCAGCCGTCTGCTCCAGCTCCCGGGCCCGGCCGATGAACGAGCTCACCGGCAACGGCAGATTGCTGGTGGTCTCCGCCAGCGTGACGATTGGCGGGAAGTCGGCCGGGAGGTCGGCATGGGTCAGCTGGTAGATGAGCTCGGGCTCGGCCAGATCGCGCAGCCGGAACGCCCCGAGCTTCTTCAGCCCGAGACCGCCGCCCAGCCGGTCGCCGACCAGTTCACGCGTGGTCTTGGTGAGAAGCACCTGCCCGCCGTGCGCCGCGGCTCTCACCCTGGCGCAACGGTTGACCGGCGCGTGGTCGATCCGGTCGCTGCCGCGCGCCCGCGCTTCCCCGGTGTGCAGCCCCATCCGCACCTGCAGCGCGACACCCGCCGGCCACGCCTCATGCGCCAGCCGGAGCTGGCAGGCGCCGGCTGCCTCGACCGCGGCAACCGCGCTGGGAAACACCGCGAAGAAACTGTCGCCCTCCCCGCGGGAGCGGACCACCACTCCGCCGTTCCTCTCGATAACCTCAGTGAGAAGACGGTCGTGCCGCTTCAGAGCCGCCTCCATCGCATCCGGCACGGTTTCCCACAGTCGCGTCGATCCCTCGATGTCGGTCAGCAAGAACGTGACGGTCCCGGCCGGCAGCTCAACCGGGCCGGGCTCGCCCGGCCCGGCTGGCGACATGCGCGGCGCCCCGGTGCCTGCGGTGATGGCGCCCGCAAAGCTCTCGCTCAAAAGGACAGCAAGGTCATCGGCCAGCAGTCGTTCCAGTTCCCTGGGCGTGGCGAAGGTCCGGTACGACACGGTGTCGGCTGCGCGGATGTCGTCGATCATCGCCGTCAGCCGCGGCTCCTGGTCCGGGGCGGGACGCCTGAGGTACAGCAGCATGGGCTTGCCGGCAGCCAGCCGGTACTCATCCTCCAGGATCGAGATGTCCATCGCCGGGGCGACCCAGCCATAGCGCTGCCAGTAGATGCCCACGAATACCTGGCTCTGGGCCAGGCCGGCCCGGTACATGCTGCGCGGCGGGTGCGGCCGGACGCCGGTTTCATAACATACCGGGACCAGATGCAGCCGCCGGATAGCGCGCCGGGCGGCCGCCCGCTCGGCGGCCAGTTCCTCCAGGGTCGAAGAAATGAACACTCGTACCCGCAGGCCGGGCGTCAAGGTCACATCAGTTTGGGCCATCACTTCCCAGGCTAGCCCGCAGCTGTACTGTCACGAAGACCATCCACCTCAAGCGTGACCTGCGAACCCCGCGGCGCCGCCGGGTCAGCCCGGTACCCACCAGAATCTGCCGGCGGCACCTGAAACTGATCACTGCGCGACCACTGAAAGCCTGACCAGTTTCCCGCTTCCTTTATCCAGGCTCCGCACATATATGGGCCGGGGGCTGCCAGGGTGGCGGGCACGTGGGCAAAGTTCAGAGTCCGGCGCGACATTTTCGCCGCGCCGGACCTCGTGCTTTACTTCTTCAGAACGGACCTGGGGGTCCCGTCCTAATGACCGATAAACGGCGTACAGAGCGGCTTGCTCATCCCGTGCGAATCGTGCACCGCGATGCATGCCTGCGCCTTGGTCTTGGCGACGCCAACCATCTTGGTCGTCTCCCATTGCCTGGTGAATGTCGCGCGCTCGGTCGAGGCCACCTCGAGCGCATGGGTGCCCCGGTCGTAGATCCAGAAGACGGCGCCGTCGGGGCGGCCGGAGTCGGTGACTGTCGCCCACTCCGACTGGCAGTTGGAGCTGTACCGCAGCCGCAGCGTTACGCGGGTCTTGCGGAGGCCATCGTAGATCGACAGCGCGTAGACAGTGGAAACGTCACTCCTGCAGCCCTCGGGCCCGGGGTACTTGCCAATGCAGCCATACCCATAGCACCCGTGCCAGGGCGTCGCGGTGGATGCTGTCGCGGCCGATGCTGGTGCGGCCGCGACAGCCAGGGCCCCTCCGGTGAGCGCTGTGGCGCCCACGACCCCGATGAGCGCGTTCTTGATCTTCGTTGATTTTCGCATGCGTGCTCCTTTGATCAGGCCGACGCCGCGATTCCGCGGCTTCTGCGTTCAATCTGCTCACAGGTACTGATGGGTTTCTGTGCCCATCTGCTGCCGGGTCTGCAGGTTTCCTGTGGTTACGCGGGTATAGCTGTGGCTACGCACATATATCTGTGATGCCGCTGGCAGCGGCATCCCGGATAACTGAGTGCACATACGAATGAGCTGCTCACGCATGATGCGCTTCAATTGCCGCTGGAATCGCACGACCGGGGTTCTCAAGCGCCGTTGCGCTGTCGGATTGCTTGCAGTCACGGTCACTCAGGCGATCCTGGCCGGGTAGATGTAGGTCATGGAGCGAGCGAGGATTCCGGTTGCCGTTGCCCCTGGGGAAGCGGCTTGGGCGGTGGATGCGATCCGCCGCGGTGGCGGGGAGCCGGTCGGGCTGGCCGAGAAGCCGGCTGGCTTGGTGTGGACCGATCAGGGGGAGGTGGAGGAACTCGGGGATGTGCTGCGGGCCTATCCGGGGATTTCGTGGGTTCAGTTGCCTACGGCTGGTATCGAGCGAGTGGCCGAGGCTGGTGTTCTCGACCGTCGGCGGCGGTGGACATCGGCCAAGGGTGCCTACGCCGAACCGGTGGCCGAGCACGCGCTAGCGCTGCTGCTGGCCGGCCTGCGCTACCTCCCTGAGCGGGCCCGCGCGCGCTCCTGGGGGCAGCCCGCCGCGCAGACCCTATTCGACCAGCCTGTCACCGTCCTGGGCGGTGGGGGTATCACGATCGCGCTCCTGCGCCTGCTTGAGCCGTTCCGCGCGCGGGTGACGGTCGTCCGCCGGCGCGCCGAACCGGTCGCGGGCGCCGTCAGGACGGTGACGCCCTCACACCTGGACGAGGCGCTGGCCGGTGCCCGGGCGGTCGTGCTCGCGCTCGCCCTCACCCCCGAGACCCGCAGGATGATCGGACAGAAGGAACTCGAGGTAATGGACCAGCAGGCTTGGCTGGTCAACGTGGCCCGGGGCGGGCTGGTCGATACCGCGGCGCTAGCCTTGGCGCTGCGCTCGAACCACATCGGCGGCGCGGCCCTGGACGTGACTGATCCCGAGCCGCTGCCCGCGGGCCATCCTCTGTGGGATCTCCCGAACTGCCTGATCACCCCGCACACCGCCGACACCGAGCAGATGACCCAGCCGCTCCTCGCTGCCCGCATCGCCGAGAACGTCCGGCGGCTCGCAGCAGGCCATGAGCTTGAGGGCCGGGTAGACCCGGATCTTGGCTACTGACGTCCGCCCGGTGAGCGGGTGGGCTGAGGAAAGGATCTGCTGCCGAGGATCGTAGTGCCCGGGCAGCTGCGTTTGGGCATTTTCAACCGTTTCTCCGATTCTTTTGATTCTGGGTTTACCTCTTGACTCCGGGGTTTGACCGCATGAATCATAGGTATTGAGCAGGCCGGTCGGCGTGTTGGCGATAGGGCGCAGGCAGATCATCTCGTTTCACCCCAGAGGAAAGTTATGTCGGGTACCAGTCCGCCGCGTAATGTCATCTACTTCTCTAGCAGGGCTAACCAGATCCCCTTGGCGGGGATCGGAGACCTGCCTTATACCGATGTCATTATTGCCTTTCTGGTTCCGGATGGCGATCTGAACCTGCACGGATCAGGCGGTGCTTTCGACGAAAATCTCCAAGGCAACATTCAGATACTGCAAAACGCCGGAAAGAATGTCTTGATCTCCCTCGGGGGAGGGAAGGGATTCCCGTCCTCGGCGTACGAAAGTTACGCCCAGAACGTGAATGAACTGGTGGAACAGCTAGTCAGTTTCGTGACCAGCAATGGTTTCAATGGAGTTGACATCGACTATGAAGACGATGCTGGATTCACCGGTACTTACGACGGCATCGAATTCCTGATTGCGCTGACAAACGGGCTTGCCCAGGCGCTGCCATCGGGGCAGAACATCATCACCCATGCCCCGCAAACACCTTATTGGGATCCGAACTACAACAACGCTCCATACGCCGAGATATGGCAGGGAGCGGGGAATCAGATCACTTGGATCAACAACCAGTTCTACAACAATCCGCCGTGGGATGCAACGCCTGACCTCAAGGTCGAGTGGTACGATAAAATCGCTTGCATTACAGGCGCGCAAAAGCTGATGGCGGGTGCACTTGTCGCTTCAGGTGCGGACGAGGGATACATCACCCTCGATCAAATGATCAGCCAGGTTATCATGCCACTGAAAGACGCCTGGGGCTCTGAATTTGGCGGTGTCATGGGTTGGGAGTTTGCCAGAGACCAAGGTGGCACTTGGGCAGAAGGAATCTGGCAAGGACTCGCCAGCCCGGGTACCACCTTCTCGGATTAGCTATCGCGTAGTGGGCATCTGGCCGTTTCATGACGCCGGTGATGTCGAAGCTGAGGGTGGGTCTTGCGGGATGCTGGAGATGCGGGTGGCGACGGTGACGAGGTCGGCGACGGAGGCGGTGTCTTCGGGCCACCAGGCGAGCGCGACGCGGCAGGGTTCGAGGTCGTGGATACGGACGAAAACGACACCGGGCCGGCTGTAGTAGCGTGCGGCGGCCATCGCCGTGACGCTGATCCCGTGTCCGCTTGCGACTAGGTGTAGTTCGGTTTCGAAGGTTGCTGCCTCGGCTACGACGGGTGCTGGGGTGGAGCGGTACTCGGTGAGTATCCAGTAGTCCCGCCACGGGCCGAGCGACGGGGGGGCAGCGATGATCGGCTCGGGAAGCAGGTCGGCAACGGAGACGGATTCTCGGTTGGCGAGGTCGTGTCCTTCGGGTAGGCAGGCGACGCGTGCCTCGCGGGCGAGATCGACGGTGAGCAGGCCCGCCAGGCCGATGGGGGGCCGCACGACTGCCGCTTGGACGTGGTGATCTCGTAGCCCGCCGCTGGGTTCACTGAAGTCGTATTCCTCTGTCTGTACCTGGCAATCAGGATATTCGGCGGCGAAGGTGCGCAGCAGGGTCGGAACGATGTCCAGTCCCGCGCCGATCGTGTAGCCCAGTCGCAGGTTGGCCCTGGGCGGTCGGGCGATCGTCCGCGCAGCTTGGATCGCGCGCTCGAGGTCGGCGAGGGCGCGTTCGGCCAGCCCGGTGAATACGCCGCCGGCCGGGGTGAGTTCGACCGAGCGGGTCGTGCGGGTCAGCAGCGTGTAACCCAGCGCGCGTTCCAGCTGCTTGATGGTTTGGCTGAGGTAGGGCGCCGACACATGCAGCCGCTCGGCCGCCGCGGCGAACTTGCGTTCCTGGGCGACGGCGAGGAACGCCTCGATCTGCCGCAGGGTGATATTGGAGATCGCCGACACGTCAGCCTCCCCTCACTATCGGTCGTGCCAGAGCTTTCCCACGCAATTATGTCACGGAATCTACATAGTGGCAGCAGATATTGCACATTCCGCTGGGGCAAGTTGCGGAACTAATATCGCAGCACCTAACAATCCAGGCCGTGATCGAGATCACGTCTCGCGTGAGAGGTGGTACTGCAATGGCATCAGCACCGGCTGAATCGAGTGTCGAGCAGCAGTTGTCCGACCCGAAGGACGTCGGCGACCTGCATCAGTACGGTTACGCCCAGTCGCTACGCAGGACGATGGGCCCGTTCGCCTCGTTCTCAGTGGCGTTCTCGATGGTCAGCATCACGACCGCGATCTTCTTCCTGCTGCCGAGCCTGTTCGGCACGAGTGGCGCGGTCGGGGTGTGGCTCTGGCTGCCGTGCGCGGCCGGCGTGTTCTTGATCGTATTGGTGTATTCGCATCTGGCCGCGCGCATCCCGATCACCGGCTTCGCTTATCAGTGGAACAGCCGGCTGATCAACCCGCACTACGGCTGGTTCACCGGATACACGGCGTTGCTCGCGTTCATAGCGGGTACCGCCGCGACCGCGGTCGCGCTGGCGACGGTGTTCGCCGGCGACATCTGGACGCACCCGACTCACGGCGACATCGTGCTGCTCGCCACGGCCGCGATGGTCGCCGCCGCGGTGATCAACATCGTCAGCATCCGGCTGGTGAGCGCAGTGAACAACGTCGGGGTGTTCTTCGAGATCGTCGGCTCGGTCGTGGCCGCGCTGCTGCTGCTGGTGGGGTCGGCCTTCTTCCATCACCAGGCGGGCTTCCACATCCTCGCCTCCACCGAGCGCACCAACCACAACTCGCTCTGGTACGGATTCGTCCTCGCCGCACTGCTGCCCATGTACTGCTTCATCGGCTGGGAAGGTGCCGCCGACCTGGCCGAGGAGACGCACGACCCGCGGGCCGTCACGCCGTACGCGATGATGC
>Ga0302324_100029773_pt1 | contig 10330 bp, 13 predicted proteins | sample Palsa_T0_1_FD_201949 | JGI IMG/M metagenome (GOLD analysis project Ga0302324, IMG submission 201949) | Peat permafrost microbial communities from Stordalen Mire near Abisko, Sweden - Palsa_T0_1 | ecosystem: Environmental > Terrestrial > Soil > Palsa > Peat permafrost | place: Sweden: Abisko... | reverse complement strand
CCATCGGGTGGCGACGTGACCGATGAGGAGGATCCGCTGCCCGTTCCAGCGCAGTGGCAGGTCGCCGAGGAAGCGTCCGACGCGGGCAACGGCCTGCCGCCAGCTTTCGCCACCCGGATAGGGCCGGTCCAGGTGCCCGCAGCGGCCGGCGTGCAGTTCGGCCACGGGCATCCCGTTGCGCTGCCCGTAATCGCATTCGCGCAGCCGCCAGTCATACAGCACCGGGATCGAGGAACCAGCGAAGGCAACCGAGGCTGTCTGGGCGGCGCGGGCCAGGTCGGAGCTGAACACGGCGGTGATCCCGTCGCCCAGGCGGCGGCGCCCCAGCTGCTGCGCCTGCGCCCGGCCCCGTTCGGACAGCTGGCCGGGCAGCCAGCCGGTGGCGTGCCCTTGCTCGTTGTCCACGGTCGTGGAATGGGTCTCAAAGACCAGCTCGATGGCCACCCAGCCAACCTTAAGAGCGGGTGCCGCGATCCTGACCGGTCCGGGCGCGGAGCTGGGCCAGTTCGGAGCGGTAGGCGTCGGCCTCGCCTTCGGCACGCTCAGCGCGTGCCCGCAGGTCGCCGCGGACGGCGGCAAGCTCGGCGGCAGCCTCCGCGCGGAACCCGGCGAGCGTCTTCTCCGCATCAGCGCGTACCCGCTCCGTCTCGGCGCGGGCGGCGTCAGCGGATGCCTGCGCACGGGTCGCCTCCTGCTGCGCCAGCCACGCGCTTTCCTCCACCTGCGCGACATCGGCACGAGCCTGGTCTCGTTCCGCCTCCGCCGTGTTTACCCGCTCGTCGGCCTCCGCTCGCGCCCGCTCGATCGCGGCGTCCCGCTCCGCCTCGGCAGCAGCGATCTGCGCGGCGGTCTCCCGGCTGGCCCGCTCGACCATAGCGTCCCGTTCGGCTTCGGCTGCCGCGCGGGTCGCTTCGGCTGCGGTGGCGCGCTGCTCGGCGGCGGCCAGCTGCACGGCCATCTCCTCGGCCGCCGCGTCCGCTTCCGCGCGGAACTGGTCAGCCTCCGCCGCGCGCTGCTCCGCGGCTGCTGCCTTGGCTTCGGCGAACGTGGCGCGCTGCTCGGCAGCGGTGCGGGCCGCCTCCACCTCGGCCTCGGCGGCGGTGGGGTCGGTCAGTGTGTCGATGGCGTCGCGCAACTGGTTGGCGATTCCCGCTACCCGGTCAGCCTCCATCCGCAGCGACCGCAGCAGCTCGGTGCCGGTCAGCCGCGCGTGGGTCACCGGCTTGTCGGTGTCGGCCGCGGTGGTGGTCCCGGCCTGCGCGGCGGCTAGGCGGCGACGTTCCCGCCACGCGGTCACCTTGGTGTGCCCGCGGCCCTCGCAGTACTCGGGCGGGCGGCCCGGCCCGGCCGCCGAGGCCGCAGGCTGATCGCAGCCGGGGAACCTGCACACCGGCCGGGCTGTCGTGGTAGTGGTGCTGGTCATCGGGGCCCCCTCCTAATACTGCCTCGATCTTCAGTTTACCGGAATAGGTTACGTATCTCAATGCTTAACTAGTGAACGATACTTTATTACGTAACTTATTCCGCCGGAAGCCTAGGTGTCAGGCCCCCCGATGGCCGCCGCCGCTGTCAGTTGCCGATCTGGCCATTTCGCAAGGATCTGGCCAGCCGGTTGGCCACCTCTCACGAGATCTGGCCACCAACTACAGGCTGCTGCCGCCGCGACGATCGGCGGCGGCGGCGCGGCCCTGCAGCGAGCTGGCACTTGCAGGTGTCCCGTTAAGCAACCCGGATTCGGTTGCCAGCTGCGGCGTAACCAGCCGCACGGCCGCCGCGACGGCGGTCCGGGCCGGTGACGTACGGCATGATCAACGCACTCCAACCAGGGCGACCGCCGCCATGCGCAGCTTCCCGTCGTCCCACAGCGAAGGCTGCTGCTTACCGTTTACGGTGATGTCGTAGGCGTGCGGGCAGGCGCCGAGGGTGACGACGGCGGATGGTGCGCTAGCGGCCGGGGGCGTGAACCGGAGGATGTACACAGTGGCCACCGGGGCACAGTGCATCCCGGCCACCACGCCGGTGGGTGCGGGGGTGCCCGCGTTGATGATGGCCGTCAGCCTGCTGATATCGGCCTGGGCGGTAAACCCGCGCGTCACCACGTGTGTCTGCGCCCAGCGTTGCGCGGAGATCGTCACCGAGCGAAAGGCGGCCGGAATAAGATGCTCGGCCGGTGTCCGGGCAGGCAGCCAGGCTGCTTCGGCACCGACGGCGATGAGGATCGTCTTGCTGGACAGCTGGACCAGCGTGACGCCGAACTCGGCGACGTCGATGCCGGGTTCCGGGGCGGGCAGGACAGCGCTGCCTGTCGCACCAGGGGTGATCGTGCCGGTCTGCCTGAGTGGCGTGTGCGCCAGCAGCCCGGCCCAGGCGGATCCAGGCTGCGCCGGGGCCTCGAGGGTCCGCTGGACCCGGACCCAGCCGGCCGGCACAGGTAGCGGCGGGTTGTTCAGCGGCGGCGGCAGCTTGGCCAGGTGCACCGTCCTGGTGCCCGGTGGCGGGCTTAGCTCGTTGACCAGCCGCCAGATGAGCGCCTGCGCCCTTTCCCGCAGTCCGCCGGCTGAAGCTGTGGCCGAATGCGCAGAGCTGACCGCGACGGTGGCGCGTGCCACCACCGAGCTGCAGCCCGCGAGCAGCACCAACGCGGCCGTCGCGGCGGCGGCAGGCCATGCTCGCATCGTTGCCTCCTGCATCCCCTTACAAGGGGGATACGCGGGACAGGCGCGGTCCGGTTCCATTGCCAACTTACTGAGGCCGGACAGCGAACCGCTACTGTAGGAAGGCGCTGCGCTCCGGAAATTGGCCACATCGATGAGACGGGCCGATGGCATCGGCGTCTTACGAGAACTGGCCAGTGTCCTGGTCAGGCGATGTGTCACTGGCCAGACCTGATGAGGACATGGCTACGGCTCGCTCAAGGAGTTCCCCGAGGTCGACGTGCTGCGATCCCAGCTGTGAGAGACCCCACCCTGGCTTCCAGCGCCAGCTTGCCGCAGCTTACCGTGCCACGATGCAGAGACCATGGCCTGTGGCAAGTCGCTTCGCGGAATGATGGAGCCATGAACGACCCGACCGCAAACCTCACTGACGAGGACTGGCGTGAGATCGAGCACCTGAACGCCCGTATCCAGTCACACGCCGGCCCATGGGGAGGGTGGGGCGGCGGCCAAGAAATTAGTCCGGACGTTTGGCAAATGCCCTTCGCCGAGCCTGACCCTCTCGTCGGGGAGTTCGAACAGTCCTGGTACCGCTGGCGCCTGGTACTGACGGACTTCAACTGGTCTTCGTGGAGCGAAGGCCGCCAGTGGTACTCGGCGCCTGACCCTGCCAAGTACGACCGCCTCGATCAGTTGACCGCGCTGAAGCTACTGACCGCGGTGATCCGGAACAACCGCTTCAACGAAGGCGCATTGATAGGGGCGTTTGAGTCCGGCGACTTCCCGAAGATCATCGACAGGTTCGTGCGGTTGCGGACGGCCGCGCTGCCTGCGGAGGGTGCTGAACCGGATCGCTCGGGCGTGTCCGTTCTTCAAGATGGACAAGTTGACCATGCTGACGCCGACCCGTTCGAATAGCTCGGTCAGAGTCATGCCCTGGTCGGCCAGGAGCTTGTCGAGGTGAATGGCGAAGGCGTGGTCATCCGGGACCGCGGGCGGCACTACACCGTCCCCTCGAGATCGGCGCGCCTCCCGACGCTGACCCGCATGATGCGGGCGAAGATGATCAGGCCCAGGCCGATCAGGGCGACCGGCGACTCCCAGGACCAGGCCGCGGGCCACTGACCCCAGTCGACGTGCAAGGTGACCAACTGGGCCAGCAGGTTCACCAGGGCGAACACTTCGGCCACGGTGGCCACCAGCCCGCCGACCAGCAGCCACCAGACCAGGATCAGCACCAGCCGAGCGGCCTGGGCGGTGTAGATGCCGTCGCGGGCGGCGGCGCGGGCCAGTCGCATCCCCACCTCGGGGACGACGACCGATGTGGTGGTCGTGCCCGCGGCCGGAAATTGGCCACATCGGTTGAGACGAACAGCGGACGGCCTGTCTCAGGACAACTGGCCAACGGGCAGGTCAGCACATGAACGGCGGCGAGACCGAAGAAGACCTGACATCGGCGGCGGCTCACGGCACCCTTGCCATCCCTCTTGCGCCCTGGCTAACGCCGGGGCCCATCACCAGGGGCCACTCGGACCGTCAGCGCGCACGGGTTAAACCTGCCCCGGGTGCCAGGGTCTGATCTTGTTTGCTCTCACGTCTCAGCCTCGGTTCCCCCTCTGGGCGCGAACATAACCGCTTGCAAAAGCACCTCGGGTTCCGGCCGGTGGTCGTTCGCGTGCTCGGCGAGATAGGAGACCATCGCCTCGAGCAGGTCCTGGTTCACCGGGCCTTCCAGGGGACGAGGTCCGCGCGTCATCGCGCCTCCAGTTCCAGGTCGTACCCGGCCGTGGTGACGAGGTGGCCGGTGCGCCCGGTCCACTGGACGAAGGTCCCGCTGTGCTCATCCGCGAGCGCGTCGCCCTCGGGCCGGTCGGCGAAGACCCCTGTCCAGTTCGCGGGCTGTCCCACGGTGTAGGTGATGGCGCCGGTGTCGGCGATTGGAATGGGCCTACGACCTCGTGGCCCAATGCCGCGACCCCGAGATAAGCACTGCCCCGTTCGTGAAACAACTCTGCGCAGTTCTCGGTCGTAAGCTGAGCGCGGGCGCCAAGGGCGGCGACGTGGACAGGTGGCCAGCCGACCTTCGCATCCGTGAGTTTGCCTATGAAGCCGGGGCGGTAGTGCCGTGATGCGTCCGCTCCTCAGCCGGCCGAGATTGCGGTGCCGCGCCTGCCGACACAAAGCGAAGATATCTTGCAGACCACACGGCGCTCCGTTTGAGTCTTCACGGCTCAGGGCACCGTGCTCGTAGCGCAGTTGCAAGGAGCGCCAGCATGCTATTGCGAAGCTTAATCAGTCGGCTCCCGGCTCCAAGGCCGAGGCGGCAACGATGACCAGGGCCTATTCGGGTAATCGACTATGCCAACTCATCCGGCTTCGGCGGCAGGGCCGCCTTGTGCACTGCTGGGTTTCTCAGTCGGTCGGGCTAGCCCTGGCGGGCGTTCTCGGCCTTGCGGCGCTCAGTTCGTGCAGCACCGCCGTAACGAGTAAATCCACCCGGCCAGAGGTCTCCGCGTGGCAGCGCGTTCTTGATCAGATCCGGCCGGACGGCTCAATCACTAAGCAAACGGCGCTTGAGGCGTTCGTCCTGGCGGTGGGTCCGCTGCCCGGCGTGTCGCGTCCACCGGGTCCCACGCAGACGATTGCCGATGGGGCGGGGGCCGTCCGATGGCTGCTCGGGTACTACACCCAGCTGACGTCCGACCAGCAGGCAGCGGTGCGGCGGCTCCTTAGCCTGCCAGGGTCTCTGCCGCCCGTGTCGCCCACGCCGCCCGTGTCGCCCACGCCGCCCGTGTCGCCCACGCCGCCCGTGTCGCCCACGCCGCCCGTGTCGCCCACGCCGCCCGTGTCGCCCACGCCGCCCGTGTCGCCCACGTCACTGGGCAGTCCCGGATCCGCAGCCTTCGCCGCTGTACTAGCCGTCGCAGACACCACCATGAGCACGGGCCCCGGCAACCAGCACGCGGCCGACCTGGCGCTCGAGCAAGAGGCAGCCAAGGAGATCAGTTCCAGGCTCCATGTACAGCTTACAATTCCAGTACAGGTATTCGAGAACGAGAGCGAAGTCGCTCCCGGTAACCGCCCCGCGCTAGCGTACACCGATGCCTTGGATGCCAATGGCAGATGGTACGGGCAGGCTCCGGCCGCTGAATGCGCGATATACATAAACCCGAGTGCTCACAAGACAGACGCCAGCTCTTACAAAGCGATCATGGTGCACGAGGTCTTCCACTGCTTCGAGGCCGAACTCGGCGGGACGATTGCCAAGTACTACAACTTCGCCGCAGAATCCTGGCTCTATGAGGGCGCGGCCCAGTGGGTTGCCTCCGACCTTGTAGCTGATAATCCCCTGGCCCGGGGATCGTGGTTGCAGTATTTGGAGACTCCGGCCAGTTCCCTTTTTTCACGATCGTACGACGGGATCGGCTTTTTCGGTCATCTCTATCCGGGCGGCAGAGTCTCGCCGTGGACCGTCCTCCCGGCAATGGTACGCGCCAACGGCAACGTCGCCGCCTATGACGCGGCGACATCAGCGGCGAGACCGGGATTCCTTGACTCGGAGGCGTCGGTCTTCTTCGATGACTCATCGCTTGGCGGCGCTTGGTATCAGCACGGTGTTCAGGGAGTCCCCGCAGGAACCGCCTCGAGGAACGTCTTTCCCCCGCCCGGCTGGTGGAAGAGGCTCCCCGGCCAGTCGCCGGTGCAGCAGGTCGGTGTCTCTGCCGGTCTGTCGGTGAGCATCTCAGCAAAGCCGTATACAGACGAGGTATTGCAGCTGAAGCTGTCGGCGCCGGTCACGCAGTTTACGGTCGTATACGGCCACGCACGGCTGCACGCCACCCATGGCGCCTATGAGGTGATCAACCCGTCGCTCGACCTCTGCACGACCACCACTGGCCGGTGCCAGGGGTGTGACGTCAAGTCTGGTCCGATCAATCTGCGCGCCTTCGGTAATACGGGCGACCTCGCGCTTACCGGCGGCCCCGGCGGCACCTTGCTTCGCGTACGCGGGATGTCCCTGAAAGAGTTCTGCGACCAGTCGGATACTGAACCTCCCGCATTCTGCGGAAATCTGCCTGCGCTCGGGCCGCAGTTGCTCAGCGCGCACTTCGCGACCCTGGCCGGATTCACTGAGCTGATTTGCCAGTACGGCAAGGGCAACATCCCGTGGGGCTTTACTATCATCGAGACATACCCGACCGCCGCGGCCGCGCAGGCGGCCTGGACCAGGGGCGGGATCAACGGCCAAACTCAGCCCGGCTTCTCCGTCCCGGTCGTGACGGGCCTCAGCTGCCAATACGGTTGCGTGCGGCACGAGTTCGCTCTTAAGGGATCCCGGATCGACGAGATCGCATTGGGCCCGAAGGGGCCACTAATCCCTCTGCCTTCGCTGGCACAGACCAACATATGGATGCATGAGCTGCTGACGGTCACCTGAGCTCCTCGCCGATGCCTGATCTGTTGAGACGTCTCGGCCTCCGTTTCCCCTCTCTGGGCGCGAACAGAACCGCTTGCAAAAGCACCTCGGGTTTCGGCCAGCGGTCATTCGCGTGGTCAGCGAGATAGGAGACCATCGCGTCGAGCAGGTCCCGGTTCACCGGGACCTCCAGGGGACGAGGTCCGCGCGTCATCGCGCTCCCAGTTCCAGGTCGTACTCGGCGGTCGTGACGACGTGGCCGGTGCGCCCGGTCCACTGGACGAAGGTCCCGCTGTGCTCATCCGCGAGCGCTTCGGCCTCGGACCGGTCGGCGAAGGCTCCTATCCAGTTCGCGGGCTGTCCCACGGTGTAGGTGGTGGCACCGGAGTCGGCGAGCTGCGCCCATTCCCCGGCGGTAAGGCCCTTGGAGCCACGATCCACCTGGAGCTCCTGCTGGGCTCCTGCGGGCTTCGCATGCATGCCTAGGTCGCGCATCAGGGTTCGGCTTCCAGCTCAGCCTGAGCGCCGGGCACATGCCAGTAGGCGCTCAGGACCGCTTCCTCGATCTCAGCGGCCCGGTAGGTATCAGCCGGGCCGGACGCGGGGTCGGCGATCGTGGCGGCCGTCACGGCGGTGGCGCGGTCGAGATCGGCCCGGGTCGGGAGCTGCGGGCCCTCGACGCGAGCCTGGTGCGGCGGGTCCGTGCGGGATGTCATGCTTTCCATTGGATGGTTCCTCTCAGGGTGTCGTCCGGGGGCCGCCGCTGGTCTGTCAGCTCGCGGCGGCCCCGTCTCATGCGCCTGCTTCGGGCTCGGGCTCGACCCGGGCGTCGATACAGATCTGGTAGCCGCAGGCGTCTGCCTGGGCGTGCAGGCGGTCAGCCTCGGCCTGGGTGATCACCGGGCCGGTGCCGTACCAGTGCCATGGCCAGCTCATAACCCGGCCTCGGCTTCGGTTTCGGACCCGGGTTCTTTCATCGGCGAGTGCAGCCGCTGCACCCCGTCGTCGGCGGGCGGGCACCAGATCTCCGTCACGTACGTACGCAGCTGGTGCTCGTCTGGTCGAGGCTCCCGCGCGTCGTGGTCGCTGCCGGGGCCGTTCCACGCGGTCATCTCTCTGCCTCCGGTTCCCGCGCGCCCGGGCGCTGGCGTGCTGTCCGGCGTCATGACTGCTCCAGCGTCCTGATTACGGGCGTGACCGCCGCGTTCATCGCGATGACCAGCGCTTCGACTGCCTCGCAGGCGCGGTCTGCGCAGTCCCGCATACCAGATGGCGCGGAGGGCAGCCTTACCGGCAGGCGTAGCGGGAATTGCAGCCTGGCACTGGCCATTAGGTACGCGTGCGCCGCCAGCTCGTCCTCGCCAGGCTCGCGGTAAACCTCCTGTATGCCCAGCGATTCGACGGGCCAGTCTTGCCACCAGGTGCCGTGCTGCCAGTCACGGGAGCGGGCCAGGGGTTCTGGCCATGGCGCGACTAGCTCCACGGCACCGGTCAGCGTCGCGTCCCATGCGTTGAACTCGACACGCGCGCCGATTACCCGCGGGTACCGGCGAATGTACCCCGGGGACATTACCGGGGTGGTGGCTGTCTCCCATGCCGCGGCGGCGAACCGGGTCTGGCGTACCTGAGCGTCATCCCAGGTGCCCTTCCAGCTTTCGGCGATCGAGGACGCGTTCCGGACGTAAGCGCCGAACCGGCTCACGTCGTCGCTCGCGTTCTCCCGGTCGTAGTCGTAGTCGATCCAGAACGCGGCAAGGTCGGCGGTCATCACCGCGCGCCCCCGAACACGGCCAGGATCTCCGCGCCCACCCAGGCATCCGGCGAGGCTGACCCGGCCAGCTCCGCGGCCCGCTGGCGCAGCAGAGCCACCTGGGCGTCGGCCAGAAGCTGGCCGCGGTGCCCGCACCCGGCAAACCCGGTCTCGCGCAGGCACCGGCCGCACGCCGGGCAGAGCCATCCCCCGCATTCCTCATGCCAGGCCCATGCCACCGGCATCAAGCCGGCGAGCACATCGGGGAGCCGGAACTCCCCCGTCACCCCCCACCGCAGCAAGCCCACCGCCAGGTCCCTCGTGCTGTCGTCGGCCAGCACGTCCGTACCGAAAGCCTGGTCGCCGCGCATCACGCTGGTGAGAAGAAGATCGCACGCAACGGCGGTGCTGAACACGCCACGCAGCGACGGGTTCAGCACCGCGACTGCCTCGGCCAGCGCAGTGAACTCGGCATACGGCAGAGCCCACGCCGGGCAGGTGCCGTCCTCTGCGCCCTCCACCACATGCAGGCCCACACCGGCCCGGCCCGCGAAGTCCGCGCGGCTCTCCCGGTATCCCGCCCACGCGGCCCGCAGCACCACGGACGACAGCACCGCCACCGGACGTACGCCTGGTGCCTGCGCGTGGCCCTCCTGCATGGCCGGTAGTAGTTTGATCGTGCATCGAGACTCCCTAAAGATCGGTGCTCCGGGCCTCAGCGGGTCGCCACCCGCTGGGGCCCTTATCGCTGCCTCTAACGTACAGGGGGTGAACGATAGCGTCAACGGCCTGAACGATCAGGGACTGTACGCTTGGTGTATGGAAGACGTTGAGCTTCAGATTGACGCTGCGCTGGAAGCTGGCCGCGCCGCTACTGCCAGCGTCCGTGCCATGCCCGGTTCTCAGGATCGCGCCGACGCTGCCGTCCGGCTCTCTAGGGGCCTCCGTGCTGTCTCTGAGGACGCATCGGCTGTCCTCCACGAAGAAGCGATCCGGATCTACTACGCTGAAAAACTGTCGTTCGGCCAGGTCGCCAAACGGCTGGGCATCAGCAAGACCCTCGCTCACCAGATCATCACGGCACGAGGAGTGGACACGGAGCTGGAAACTGAGCCGTCCACCCTGCCCGAGCCGGGTCCTGTAGTCGCGGCGATTGTGACCAGCCACCTGGGTGTCCTTGTAGGCAAGCGCTGGGACGGCAAACCGCCGTGGACCTTCATAGCGGGCAAGATCGAGTCCGGCGAGAGCCCGGCCGATGCCGCCGTGCGGGAGGTCAAGGAGGAAACGGGACTGCGCATCGAGGCTGGCGGAGTTATCGGCCGCCGCGTTCACCCGAACACCGGGCGCACCATGGTCTACATGGCTGCCCAGCCGACGCACGGAACGGACGTGTTTGTCGGCGACCAAGAGGAACTGGCCGAGGTCCGCTGGGTCAGCCTGGCAAAAGCCGAGGAACTGATGAACGGCATGATCTTCGAGCCCGTCCAGAAATACCTCAAGCAAGCCCTG
>Ga0302324_100029772_pt1 | contig 10330 bp, 8 predicted proteins | sample Palsa_T0_1_FD_201949 | JGI IMG/M metagenome (GOLD analysis project Ga0302324, IMG submission 201949) | Peat permafrost microbial communities from Stordalen Mire near Abisko, Sweden - Palsa_T0_1 | ecosystem: Environmental > Terrestrial > Soil > Palsa > Peat permafrost | place: Sweden: Abisko... | reverse complement strand
CCAAGCCCACCGTGACCAGCGCGCCCTTGTCCTTGTGGAATTTCACCAGCGAGGTCAGGTCCATGTCGGTGAGCGCGTCGCCCGAGATGACCAGGAAGGGCTCGTCCCGCAACGCGTCTTCGGCGTTTCTGACGCTGCCCGCGGTCCCGAGGGGCATCTCCTCGGTGGCGTACTGCAGGCTCATCCCGAACTCCTCGCCGTCGCCGAAGTAATTACGGACGAGCGCAGCGAGGAACTGGACGGTCACGACGGTCTCGTCGAACCCGTGCCGCTTGAGCAGCCGCAGCACGTGCTCCATGATCGGCCTGTTGGCCACGGGAAGCAGCGGCTTGGGCTGGTTCGCGGTCATCGGACGCAGCCGCGTCCCCTCACCCCCTGCCATGACGACAGCCTTCAATGGATTTGCGGCTCCTTTCCCGGTTTCCGCCGTTAGTTGTACCCCGCCGTCGGCGAATTCACGGGTCCTCTGCCACTTTCCCGGTCTTCCGTTCGCGGGCTAACGTCGGCAGCTCACGGACAGGGCCGCCGGCTCACGGACCCGCCCCGCCACTTTGCGGACTGCCGTAGCCACCGACTAGGCTCCGCACCTGGGTGAGGTACAGCATCGCGGCCCACCAGTACAACACTGTGCCCCAGGTCGCAAAGGCCCAGCCTATTACCCGGGCCAGCGTTCCGCCCCAGCCGGGGTGATCACCGAGGAAGAGCAGCGGGAAGGCGTAAAGCAGGCACAGGGTTGCCCCCTTGCCGGCCAGGCTGACCTGCAAGGTGCCGAACCCGGCCCGGCGGCGCAGCACGCCGAGCGCCGCGCCGACCGTCAGCTCGCGTAGCCCCAGGACGGCCACCAGCCACCAGGGGATGATCCCCCGGATCGCGAGCGCGACGATGGTCGACACGATGTACAGCCGGTCCGCGGCCGGATCGAGCACCTGGCCGAGCCTGCTGGCCTGGTTCAGCGCGCGGGCGATCTTGCCGTCCAGCCAGTCGGACAGGCCCGCGACAATAAGCAGGCCCACGGCCCAGTCGTCGGCGACGGCCGTCCGCGGCCCGAGCACCAGCCACAAGAAAACCGGCACGCCGGCCAGCCTGGCGGCACTTATCCCGTTCGGGATCGTAAAGATACGGTCCACAGACCCAGTATCCTCAACTAAGTGACTATGGCGGATGCGGGGGCGCTTGCTCGTGCCGCCGACACGAAGGTGCCCCATTTCAAGGTGCCCGATTCCAAGGCTGCGGATTCCAAGGTTCTGGCCGAGGCGGGTAAGCGCCGGACTTTCGCGGTGATCAGCCACCCGGATGCGGGCAAGTCCACGCTGACCGAGGCACTGGCCCTGCACGCGTCGGCGATCACGCAGGCCGGCGCGGTGCACGGCAAGGCAGGCCGGCGCGGGGTTACCTCGGACTGGATGGCGATGGAACGCGCCCGGGGCATCTCGATTACCTCGGCCGCGCTTCGCTTCGACTACCACGGCACGATGCTGAACCTGCTCGACACCCCCGGACACGCGGATTTCTCCGAGGACACCTACCGGGTCCTTTCCGCGGTCGACTGCGCGATCATGCTGCTCGACTCGGCCAAGGGCCTGGAACCGCAGACGCTGAAGCTGTTCGACGTGTGCCGGAGCCGCTCCGTCCCGGTGATCACCTTCGTGAACAAGTGGGACCGGCCCGGCCGGGAGCCGCTCGAACTGCTCGACGAGATCGAGCAGCGGATCGGGCTGCGCCCGGCCCCGGTGAACTGGCCCGTCGGCGTGGCCGGCGACTTCCGCGGCCTGATCGAACGGACCACCGGGGACTACATCACCTTCACCAGGACCCCGGGCGGCGCCGGGCGTGCCCTGGAAACCCGGCTCGACGCCGCGGCCGCGGCCGCCCGCGACGGCGATGCGTTCGTGACCGCGCAGGAGGAACTGGAGCTCCTCGATGAGATCTACGGCGGTCTCGGGGGTTTTGGGGTCCTGGGCGGCGCGCAGGGTCGCCGCGACGAACTCGATATGGAGTCATTCCTGGCCGGCGTGACGAGCCCGGTGCTGTTCGGTGCCGCGCTGCCGAACTTCGGTGTCCGCCGCCTGCTCGACGCCGTGACTACCTATGCTCCACCGCCCGCCGAGCGGGCCGACATCAAGGGCGAACCGCGGCCGGTCGACGCCCCGTTCTCTGGCCTGGTGTTCAAGGTGCAGGCCAACATGGATCCGGCGCACCGAGACCGGATGGCGTTTGTCCGGGTGTGCTCAGGCCGGTTCGAGCGAGGCATGGTGCTCACCCACGCCGCCACCGGGCGGCCGTTCGCCACTAAGTACGCACAGTCGATGTTCGGCCAGGACCGGGAGACCGTCGAGGAGGCCTTTCCCGGCGACGTCATCGGCTTGGTGAACGCCACCGCGCTACGCCCGGGCGACACCCTTTACGCCGGCGACATCCCGGTCGAGTTCCCGCCGATCCCCAGCTTCGCGCCCGAGCATTTCGCGGTGGTGCGCGGCAAGGAAGCGGGCAAGCAGAAGCAGTTCCGGCGCGGGATCGAGCAGCTGGACACCGAGGGCGTCGTCCAGGTCCTCGCCTCCGACCTGCGCGGCGATCAGGCTCCGGTGCTCGCCGCTGTCGGCCCGCTGCAGTTCGACGTGGTGCTGCACCGGCTCGAGCACGAGTTCGGCGCCCGCGCCGAGCTCGATCACCTCCACTACACGCTGGCCAGGCGCACCGACGCGGAGGGTACCCGTGCGCTGGCCGGGCAGCGAGCGGTCGAAGTGCTGACCCGCCGCCACGACGGCGCCATCCTCGCGCTGTTCAGCGACAAGTGGCGGCTCGGCCAGATCCAGCGGGAACACCCCGGCATCATGCTCGAGCCCCTCATCGCCGGCTAGCACCACCGTTCGGGCGATCACGGCCGGCGTTAGGACGATCACGGCCGACGGTGCCTGCTCAGCGCAAGTGGGCGGCGTCGATCTGGTCGTAGTCACCGATGGCGTTGCGCACGCCGCCGCCGCCTGACCACTGCCACATCAGGGCGTTGGGGCTCCCGCTGGTGACCCCGCCGAAGAACTGGGCGCAGCCGCCCGACTTCAGGCACCAGCCGACGGGAGCGCCGGACAGGTTCGCGGTCTCCGGCTCGTAGGTCCACTCGTCGGTGCGCGGGATCGAGGCGGCGCTGCCGGTGCCGAAGATGCTCGCCCAGATCCCCGCGGCCGAGTAGGCGCCCGGCGTGTACTTGGAGTGGGCTTTGACGTAAGCCGCGAACCCGTTGAAGTCAGCTCGGTCGACGGCTGCGGGGATGAAGCTCTGCTTCACCACGCCGCTGCACGGCGAGGTATACACGCTGTTCCAGCCGTTGTCGGGTGCGGGGGCCACCCCGGGTATCTCGATGTCCATGAACAGGACCGGATAGGTCACGTGCTCCCGCGCGGCATTGGCCAGCGCCTGGGCCGCCTGCCGCGCCCCCCAGGCGGAGGCCTCGGCCGCGGACCCGTTGTAATGCGGGTCCACGCCAGGGCCGCCCATGAACCAGTACACCGCGGTGCCGATGCCCTTGCCGTACTTGGTGTAGTTGGTGTCGGCCTGCGCGCTGTTCGCCGCCGACCAGGCGAGGAAGCCGCCGCGGCAGCCCAGCCAGTACGACCAGCTGCCGGTCATCCCGATGTAGCCGCCGTAGGTCGCGCTGAGGCCCGGCTCGCTGTACGGCGCCTTGCCGCTCACCGGGACCGGCCAGCTGTCCGTGCCATACCAGAATCCAGGCGGGTCGTCACCGAGCGGCTGGGTGCGGGCGGCAGTGGCGGCCTGGGCGGCTTGGGTCAGACCCGCCGGCATGGCCGCAGCAGCGATCCCGGCCGCCAGCAACAGCGCACATCCGCTGAGAGCCAGCCTCCACCATGTCACGTCGCCTCCGCGCAGTCTGTGTCGTTTTCTGTCGTTACGCCTGACACACACCTTATGACGGGATCGCGCCGCCGACGGTTGGGTGCAACGAGCCGTGAAATAGCGTGCTGTGCACCACAGTTCGCAGTGGCAACGTAAAGAACGAAGCAGACGGGAGGCGAGATGGCGACGATCGCAATCTTCGGAGCAACCGGCTATGCGGGCGGCGCGATCAGGGACGAGGCGCTGCGGCGCGGGCACACGTCATCTCGGACAGCCGGAAGGAAGCCGAGCTGACGGCCAGGCCGGGCCTGATAAGGGCGACCGCATCCGGTCCTCGCGAGCTGATATTGCCCGAGACCGCCGCCAGGGCGGAAGATGTAGATGTCCCGTAGCGCATCTACAAGGGCGGTAACCCTCCCGCCCGGCGCAGGCAGTATTCAGGTCACATGGAAACCCCTAGCCCTTGGCCACGCAGACGTTCACCTTCCTCTTCACTGACATCGAGGGTTCCACCGCGATGCTTCAGCGGCTCGGAGACGCGTACGCGGGTGTCCTGGCGGATCACCACCGGCTTCTCCGTAGGGTGCTGACGGCACACGACGGCAAGGAAGTCGACACCCAGGGCGACGCGTTCTTCGCCGTGTTCTCCTCGGCGAGTGCCTGCGCCGCCGCGGCCATCGAGGTGCAGTTGGCGTTCGTGTCGCACGCGTGGCCAGCTAACGAGACGGTCCGCGTTCGCATGGGCATCCATTCCGGCGAGGCGTCAGAGTCGGCGGCGGGCCTCGTTGGCCTGGACATTCACCGCGCGGCCCGAGTCGCGGCCGTCGCCCACGGAGGCCAGGTCGTGCTCTCAGCCTCGACGGCCGCCTTGCTCCGCGACCGCCTGCCGGACGGCGCTTTCCTGCGGGACCTCGGCTCACACAGGCTCAAGGACCTCGGCCGACCCGAGCAGATCTTCCAGCTCGAGGCCGAGGGCCTTCCGGCGGCCTTCCCGCCGCTCCGCTCGCTGGATAATCCGAGGCTGCTCAACAACCTGCCGGCGCAGGTGTCAAGATTCATTGGCCGTGACGCCGTACTTGCCGAGGTGCGCCGCCTGATCGGCGCCTTCCGTCTCATTACCCTCACCGGCCCGGGCGGCGTGGGCAAGACTCGTACCGGGCTCCAGGTCGCGGCCGAGCTGCTGGATGGCTCAGGCGACGGAGTATGGTTCGCGGATCTGGCTCCGCTTCTGGACCCGGACCTCGTGGTCGCCACCGTCGCGAACGTCCTCGGCATCCGGGGGGATCCGGCCCGGCCCGTCGACACGCTGGTCGAGGCGATCGGCGGGCGGAGCATGCTTATTCTCCTCGACAACTGTGAGCACGTCATCGGCACGTGCGCCAAGCTTGCCGACGCGCTCCTGCGGAACTGCCCTAACGTCGCGATCCTGGCGACGAGCCGTGAGCCGCTTGGCATCGACGGCGAGCGCGTCCACCGGATCCCCTCCCTTGGCATGCCGGCCGACGATGATGACTCCGATACGATCCGCGACGCCGAAGCCGTCAGGCTCCTGCTCGACCGGGCCGCGCAGCACGGGGTGACGCTCGGATGGGACGAGCGGTCCGCCGCGGTAGTCAGCCGTATCTGCCGGCGCCTCGACGGCATCCCTCTGGCCATCGAGCTGGCCGCCGCTCGCTTGCGGGCGATGTCGGTCACGGAGCTGGAGGCCCGGCTCGACCAGCGCTTCTCCATCCTGACCGGCGGTTCGCGCGCGGCCCTGCCGCGCCAGCAGACGCTGCTCGCGATGGTCGACTGGTCCTGGGAGCTGCTGCATGCCTCCGAGCGGCACGTGCTCGCGCGGCTGTCCGTGTTCGTAGGCGGTTTCGACCTGGCCGCGGCCGAGGCGGTCACGTTGGGTGAGGGCGTGCGCCCGGAGGAGGTCATCGGGCTGCTCGGCGCCCTGGTCGATAAGAACCTCGTGCAGTTCGACGACACCGGCACGGGACCAGCCCGCTACCGGCTGCTGGAAACCGTCAGGCAGTACGGCGCGCGGCAGCTCAAGGCGGGCAGCCCGGCAGCGGCGCACGACGTCCGGGCGGCCCACCGGGATCATTACCTGGCCCTCGCGCAAGCCGCCGCCCCACGGCTAGTGGCACCCGATCAGGCCGAGTGGCTGGATCGCCTCGACCTCGAGCTCGGCAACCTGCGGGCTGCGATCGCGTACTGCCTGGAGCGCGAGAGCCCGGCCTCCGGCATCGCCCTGGTCTCCTCCCTGGAAGTCTTCTGGCGGGCACGCGGCCGTGCCGCGGAGGGCGCCGAGGTCCTTACCAGGCTGCTCGGCCTGCCTACGGCTCAGGAGGCGACACTCCCCCGCGCCGGGGGCCTGGCTACCGCGGCGTACCTGTCCCAGCACGAGGGCCGGTACGCGGCCGCCGAGGAATTTTGCGCCGAGGCACTGGCCATCGCCCAGCCGGCCGGTGACGACTACCTCGTGGCCCGTCTGATGCACACACGTGCCTACGTCCTGCTTCGCCAAGGCCACCGGGCCGCCGCGCTCCCGCTCATCGAGCGGGGTCTGGGTCTGGCGCGCCGCCTTGAGGCGGTCCATCTCACCGCCCGCCTGCTGGCCGGCCGGTCCTACGCCTTGGATGTCCAGGGGGACTATGCTGCTGCCGCGCGCGATGCAGCCGAGGCCTTGTCGCTCTACCGCCAGGCCGGTGACCGGCGAGAGTCAGGGACGATACTCGGCAACCTCGGGTACACCGAGCTGTCGACGGGCGACCTAGGTCCCGCCCGCAGCCACCTGATCGAGTCGCTTGACATCGCCCGTGTCCTGAACGATTCCTACGGCGTCGTCTACGGGACCTTCAATCTCGGCCTGGCCGAGTATCTCAGCGGTTCGGCGAGCGCCGCCGAAGATCTGTTCACGGAATCCTTCAGCCTGGCCAGGCGGGTGATGATGAAGCCGGGCATCGCCTATGCGCTGATCGGCCTGGCCATGGCCGGCAGCGACGGCGACCCGGGCCGGGCCGCCCGGCTGCACGGCGCGGCCGAGGCGGCCCTGGCGGCTCTGGGCGAGACCGTCGATCCGGTCGAAGCCAGGCTGCGCGAGCGTAACTGCCAGCGCCTGCGCTTCGTCCTTGGCCCCGAGGCCTTCGCGGCCGAATACGCCGCGGGGCAGTCCCTGAGCTCAGAGGAGATCCTCGTGCTGACCCTCGGACAGCGCGCCTAAGCGGCGGTCTACTGTCGCAGTTCCCGCCGGGGCACGGGCAGGCCGAGGCCGGCCAGGGCGCCTGGGTCGTGCAAGATCGCGGCGCCCAGCTCGTTGACCCGCACGGCGACCAGGCCGTCGTAGCGGGACAGGCAGGCGTACTGGTCGGCGCCCCACAGGCCCCGGTAGTCCTCGCGCGCTCCGCGCGGGTCGGTGTAGGCCACGTCGATCACGCCCAGGGTGGCCGCGTACTCGAACAGCACGCAAAGCGCGTACCTACCCTCTAGGACGTCCCAGGCCGCGGGGCCGGCGTGACCAAGCGAGCCGTAGTAGGAATCGGCCAGGTACAGCCGCCAGCGCGCCATCAGGCTCCGGGCGACCACCAGCGGCCGCGGCTGCGTAGCCAGGATCCCGAGCAGCAGGTCGACGTCGGTCCATACACCGGGCTCGGCCGCACCGAGTCCGGCGGCCACCGCGGCGCGGCGGTTGCGAACCGAGGTCAAGGTGGAGGGCCTTCGCTGGCCCTTGATCGCCTCGACCCGGGCCAGCTCGTCGTGCGAGACGCTGGTCAGCCACCGGTCCCAGAGCGCGCCGAGCGCCCGGTAGGTAGGCCTGACCAGCGCCGCCCGGCCGCGCGCGGTCAGCTCGAGCCTGGTGCCTGCCAGCTGCGCCAGGCCGCCGGCCTGCAAGAGCAAGGGCCACGCGAACGCGGCGATAGGCTCACCGCGGCAGGCATCATCTCCGTCGTAGTAATCTCCGGCGACCAGGACATCGGTGACCAGCCTGACCGTCGCGGCCAGCGGCCGCCTGGTCGCCGCGCTGCAGCGCATCTGGTGGTCGGCGGTCAGCTCGAGGACGGCGACGAGGTTGGACAGTGCGTCCGGCGCGGTGCAACGGAGCAGGACCGGGCCGGACTGGTCATACTCCGCCCGTGCACCGGCGACGCCGATCATGCCCACGGCCACTAGCAAACCCTAGCGGCTCGCGGCCCATCGCGGCGGTAGGCTCGCCGGACAACACGGCAGAAACCGGGTACGCGACGATAAGGCAGAAAGCGGGTACGCGACGGCAACGATATGCGCGTGATCGGAGTGGATGCCTGCAGGCGCGGCTGGGTCGCGGTCAGCCTGGAGGTCTCCCGGCCTCCGCACCGGACGCCCCGCCTGGTGGCCGTCCGCATGGACGGGTCGCTGGCGACTGTGCTTGACCAGGCGGACCGCGATACAGCCCGGATCGTCGGGATCGACATGCCGCTCGGGCTGCTCGAATCGGGCTGGCGCGAGGCGGACAGGGCGGCCCGCGGCCTGCTCGGGCCCAGGCGGAGCTCGGTCTTCGCGATCCCGCCCCGATCCGTCTGGGCCGAGATGAGCTACCCGGCCGCGAACAGGCTCTGCCGTGAGCTCACCGGTCAAGGTTTCAGCGTGCAGGCGTGGGGGCTGCGAGCGAAGCTGCTGGAGGCCAACCAGTACCTCGAGGCGTGCGAGCACCCGATGTACGAGGTGCACCCGGAACTCGCGTTCGGCGCGATGGCAGGCGCCCCGCTGGACTACAGCAAGCACACGGCAGCCGGCCGCGAGCTACGCCGCGAGCTGCTGGCCCGGGCCGGGATCGTGCTCCCGGCCAGCTCGTCCGGCAACGTACCCTGCGGCACCGGGTCGCCCCCGGTGACGGACACCCTGGATGCGGCGGCTGTCGCCTGGAGCGCCGGGCGTATCGCGGCCGGTCAGGCGATCATCCTGCCTGACCGGCCGCAGCGGGACAGCCGGGGCCGCCAGATCACGATCCGCTACTAATCCCCGGCCCGGCCGGCCTGGGCGGGGGATGACCTGGCGGGCCGCGTCTGGCGCGCAGGCCGTCGAAGACCATGGCGCATAGCGCGTCCGCGAGCGGCTCCGTGGCCGCGCGGCGGGCCGGCCGGTCCCACTCGACGAGGGAGTTGACCAGCCCGAACAGCAGCCGAGCCGTGATCATCGCGTCAGCATCCGGCCGGATGTCGCCATCGCGCACGGCCTGGGCCACCAGCTCGGCGACGAACCGGTCGAAGGCGCGCCGCTGGTCAAGCGCGGCCCGCTCGACCTCGGTGTTGCCTCGTACCCGCAGCAGCAGGGTGACGTAAGGCAGCTCGGCCTCGAGCACGTCGACACTACTCCGGATCAGGTACTCGAGCCGGTCGATGGCCGGGGCGGGCAGTGCCCGGGCCCGGTCCGCCGCCGCTGACAGGCCGGCCAGCGCACGGTCCAGGGCCAGCCGGAGCAGTTCTTCCTTGCCCGCCACGTGGTGATAGATCGCCGACTTGGCGATGCCGAGCCGATCCGCGAGATCGCGCATGCTCGTGCGGTCGTAGCCGCGCTCGTTGAAGACCTCGACGGCGACCGTGAGCACCGACGCCAGGTCGTAGCCCGGGCGTCCGCGCCGCGGCGGGCTCGTCGTGGGGTCCTGGCCGGGAACCGGGGGCGAGATCACGACGCCGGAGCCGCCGGAGCCGCAGCTGTCGGGGCCGCCGGGGCCAGCTGGTGGCTTCGCCCGCGGAATTCTGCGATCACGTCACTACCTCGGCGGACGGTCACGTCGTAAAGCCCGGACCGCCCGAACCGGGTGCGTACCACGGCCTCGGCGATCAGGACGTCACCGAGCCGCGCGGGAGCCACGAAGACGATGTCGGCTGATGCGGCCACGGTCACCGGCCCGTAGCTGTTACACGCGCAGGCAAACGCGGTGTCGGCCAGCGTGAAGATCAGGCCGCCGTGCGCGATGGCGTGCCCGTTGACCATGTCGGCGCGCACCGTCATCCGGGTCACCGCCCGCCCCTCGCCCTGGTCGACCAGCTCTATGCCCAGGCCACGCGAGGCCTCGTCCTTCGTCATCATTGCCTGGACGCTGGGCGTATGCGCCACAGCCATCTCCTCCTGTATTATTGACCGAACGTCCGGTAAATAATACCGCCCGGCCGACCGAGATGAATGCGGCCGGGTGGTGCTTACGATGGTGCCGGAGAGAGAGCCGGAGGGATAGTGACGATGACTGCGCTCCCCGACGAGATCACGGGCGACCTGGAAGCACACTTCGACCAGACCCTCGACCGCGGCCGGCGTATCGAGCCGCGGGACTGGGTTCCGGACGCCTACCGCGCGACGATGATCCGCCAGATCGCCCAGCACGCCCACTCGGAGATCATCGGCATGCAGCCGGAAGGCAACTGGATCACCCGCGCGCCTTCGCTGCGGCGCAAGGCGATACTGATCGCCAAGGTGCAGGACGAGGCCGGGCACGGCATGTACCTGTACTCGGCCG
>Ga0302324_100029771_pt1 | contig 10330 bp, 9 predicted proteins | sample Palsa_T0_1_FD_201949 | JGI IMG/M metagenome (GOLD analysis project Ga0302324, IMG submission 201949) | Peat permafrost microbial communities from Stordalen Mire near Abisko, Sweden - Palsa_T0_1 | ecosystem: Environmental > Terrestrial > Soil > Palsa > Peat permafrost | place: Sweden: Abisko... | reverse complement strand
ATTCCCAAAGGGATCGACCGATGTCCGTAAAGTATCCAATCATTTCCATCACCGGATCGTCCGGCGCCGGCACGACGACCGTGCGCTCGACCTTTCAGCAAATTTTTCGCCGCGAGAAGATCGACGCAGCGGTGATCGAGGGCGACGCCTTTCATCGCTACAATCGGGCCGAGATGCGGGCCGCGCTCGAGCGCGCGCACACGGACGGCGACAATCATTTCAGTCATTTCGGGCCGGACGGGAACTTGTTGGCCGAGCTTGAGGCGCTCTTTCGCTCGTACGGCGAAACGGGAACCGGCCGCGTGCGGAAATATCTGCACGACGAGATCGACTCCGCCGCGTACGGACAGGAGCCCGGGACGTTCACCCCGTGGGAGGACCTCGCTCCGGGGACCGACGTGCTTTTTTACGAAGGTTTGCACGGTGCCGTCGCGACCAGCGACGTCGACGTCGCGCAGCACGTCGATCTGCTCGTCGGGGTCGTTCCGTCGATCAACCTCGAATGGATTCAGAAGCTCCATCGCGACAAGAGCGCGCGCGGTCATTCGCACGAAGCGATCGTCGACACGATCCTGCGCCGCATGCCGGACTATGTGAAATACGTCTGCCCGCAGTTCTCGCGAACCGACGTCAACTTCCAGCGCGTGCCGATCGTCGACACGTCCAACCCGTTCGTCGCGCGAACGATCCCGAGCGCCGACGAGAGCATGCTCGTGATCCGTTTCCGCAACTCGAAGGGAATCGATTTTCCGTACCTCTTGTCGATGCTGCACGATTCGTTCATGTCACGCCCGAACACGATCGTCTGCCCCGGCGGCAAGATGGACCTCGCAATGCAACTGATCTTCACCCCGATGATCCTGCGCCTAATGGACCGCCGGAAGCGCCACTCGGGCTTCCCCATGCCGGCGAACGACGGGCGCAGCGCCATCGAGGAACTCACCGTCGGCGCATAGCGCTACGCGGAAAGTGAAATGAGGCGTCGAAGCTTGCAGCGGGGGTAATGGAAATGCTGAAAGCCGGGGACCGAGTCTTCATTGACGGAACCGACGAAGAGGGCACGGTAAAAGAGGTTCATCCACACGAGGTCATCGTCCGCGTCAAGACGGCGCAAGGCCACGAGGACCGAAAATTCACGCACGAAGATTTGCGCCTCGATCCCACCATGAACGAAGCCACCGGTTTCATCGATCACTAAGGCGCGTAGACGAAGGGCCGACGGTGCGAGTTCAATGTCACCCCGAGCTTGTCGAGGGGCCAACGGAGTATCGCCTATCCCGTCGGCGCATCGACAAGCTCACGTCGGTGCTGGTCTTAGACCCGCAGCATGTACCGGTCGCCGGCGGCGTCGCAATGTTGCGAACTGATTCCGCTCGGTTGGTGCATGTCGAGTACGAAGGCTAGGTGCGTCGTATTGTTGCCGGCGTCGGCCGCGCGCACGAAGGAATAGACGAAGTTGTAGGATTCGCCGGGTTTGAGCGGCGGAAGTCCCTTCTCGCCGACCTTGTTGCCGTCTTGAAAGATGTCGACCGACTGCAGCACGTTGCCGCCCTGGGAATCCTGGCCGCGGTTTACTACGGTGACGGCGAGTTGGTATCGATTGACGTCGCCGTCCGGGTTGACGCTCTGGACGGCTACCGAAGTAATTGCCGGATCGGCGCCGGAGCACGGCGCCTGGGCTACTTGGTTTTGCGTCACCGTCAGCGCGAGGAGGAGCGTTGCAAACATAGCGTGGTTCCTTTCAGCCGTTTGTCGCCCGTGGTTATACCCGCGCTCGTCGCTTGCTCGTCCACAGAATCAAGGAGGCAGGTGCGCTGCCGTGCGCCGGTCGATCATTCGACGAGCGTCGTGCGCTTCACGTCGAGCGGATGATCGATGAGCCTCTCCATTTTTTCGATGAAACTCGTCGTGTGCGGCAACGCGGCGTGAAGTTCAAACGCCTCCTCGTCGACGAAACACGAGTGAATGTAGAACAGTCGCCGATCGCGCGTCGATCGAAACGCGTGGATGTTTAAGCATCCGGGCTCCGCGCGCGTGGCTTTGATCTGAGCGGGCAGTTCGACTTCGATCTCGTCCTCGCAACCCTCCAGAGCATGGAAGCGAGCGAAAATGAACAGCTCCATGCATCAGACTAGTCTGAAGCGGAGCTCACCCAGCTTCGAAATGCGCGTCGTGACGCGATCTCCCGCCTTGAGCCAGATTTGTTTGTCTTTCGGATAGCCGAGAATCACGCCGCTCGGCGTACCGCTAAAAATCACGTCGCCCGGCTCGAGCGTGATGTACTGCGAGGTGTAGCTGATGATCTTCGCGCACGAGAAAATCATCTGCGAGGTATTCATATCCTGGCGCGGTGCCGTCTCGTCGTTCACGAACGTCTGAATCTGCAGGGTCTGCGGATCGGGAATTTGATCGGCGGTCACGAGCCACGGGCCAATCGGCGCGAATTGGTCGGGAGTCTTTCCGGTCATCCACTGCGAGGTGCGCAGTTGCAGATCCCGCGCGCTGAAGTCGTTGCCCGTCGTATAGCCGAAGACGTACGAAAGCGCATCAGCCTCGGAGACGTTGCGCGCGGTCTTGCCCACGATCAGGACGAGCTCGGATTCATAGTCAAACTGCTCTGCGTTAAGCGTCGAAACCGCAACCGTGCCCATATGGCGGTTCAGAGCGGTGTTGTACTTATTGAACAGATCGGGAAATGCCGGAATCTTCTCGCCGGTCTCGGCTATGTGCGCTCGATAATTGAGCCCCACGCACAGGATCTTCTTCGGCGCCGAGACAAGCGGGGCGAATTCAACCTCGGCTTCGTTCTTAAGCGCGCTCGGCGGTGCTTGCGTGGCGATGCGCGCGAGCGCGGCGACGTCACCGCGGCCCCCGACAACGTCCTCGATCGTCCGCGGGGGCGAGGCGACACCCAGCGCAATCGCCGCGCGTTCCACGTCGACGATGCCTTGGCCCGTCCGGATGCCGAGATGGCCGGAGCCCTCATACCGTAAGGTGGTGAAGGTCAACCCTCGGACCGATGTTGCCACCTCGCTCGGCGAAGCAGCCGGCGTTTCTACGGGCGAGGTCGTGACCGCGGCGACAGCCGCTACAGTTCCGCCCAGAAACGTCTTCCGCGAAAAGCCCATCGCGCGAACCTCCCGAAGTAGAGTCAAGACCTTGGCCGCGCGGCGCTTCATACCTGGGTGTCAGGCCGGCTCGTGCGCGCGAGGACGTCATGATCTTCACCCGAACCGGCGCAGCATGCCGTGGCCCCCGTGGCGCAAGGAGCGTTGGTACGCGCAGCACGGCGAAGACCGCCGTCTCGCTGCGCTGCTCGCCGGCCGGCGGCGCGGCTTCTACGTCGACGTCGGTGCGTGGGACCCGACGCAAGACTCGGTGACGAAGCACTTCTACGATCGCGGCTGGCGCGGCGTGAACGTCGAGCCCCACCCCGCACGCCACGCGCTCCTGGTCGCGCAGCGGCGGCGCGACGTCAATCTGCGCGTCGCGCTCGGTGCGGAACGAGGTGAGCGCAGCCTAACGCTCGTCGGCGCGACCGGCCTTGCGACGTTCGAACCGGCGTTCGCGGAAAACGCGGAACGGTGGGTCACGGCGAACCGCCCTGCGCCCGCCGCGGTCTCGCGAATTCTCGTTGAGGTCGTCACCCTCGCCGACGTCTGCCGCGCGCACGTCCCTCCCGCGACCGCGATCGATTTTCTCAAGATCGATGTCGAAGGCTGGGAAGAACAGGTTCTGCGCGGCGGCGACTGGGATGCATATCGGCCGGAGATCCTCGTGATCGAAGCCGTCGCGCCGCTCTCCGACATTCCGGCCTGGGCATCGTGGGACGGCTTCGTCCGCGCACAGCGCTATGCGTTCATCGAGTTCGACGGCCTTAACCGCTGGTACCGCCGCGAGCGCTGAGCAGCCCGTCGTCGCGCGCGCTTATTTGATCGAAGGACCCGCAAATCGCGCGACGGCTTTCTGCTCTGATTGAAACCCGTCCCCAAACCGAGCGGGGGGGCGAAAGACCACGCTCTCGGGTTCCAATGGGCGCCGGTCGCGAGATCCACGAATGCTCGCCGGCAGAAGCCGCACTTCGGTATCAAATCGCCAGCGGCGACCGATGAAATCTTTCGCTGAGTCAGGCCCAACCGGAGGCGAGAAGAAGTAGCCCTGGCCGAACTCGCAGCCGAGACGCCGAAGGGTCGCCAGCTGTCCCTCGGTTTCGATCCCCTCCGCCAAGGCGGTGAGGCCGAGGTTGTGCGCGAGCGTAACGATCGTTCGCGCGATTTCCGCGCTGCACGGATCTGACGATATCTTACCCACGAAGGAGCGATCGACTTTGAGAACCTTCAAGGGAAACCGCGTCAAGTAGCTGAGCGACGAGTAGCCGGTTCCGAAATCGTCGATGTACAACTCGACGCCGATTTCGGCGAGCTTCGCTGCGGTCGCTGCCGTCGTGTCGAAGCGTTCGATCAGCACGGTCTCTGTGATTTCCAATTTGAGGCTCGCCGGCGTTAAGTTATTGCATCGCAATGCGTCTCTAATCTCGTGGAGGAGGGTTTCGCTTGCGAACTGCTTACTCGAAAGGTTGACGCTCATCGTCAGGTTCGCGTCGTCGTACTCGACTTGCCATTCTCGGAGCTGCCGCGATGCTTCACGAAGTACCCAACGATCGATTTGTAAGATGAGGCCGATATTCTCGGCTTCGGCAATGAAATCCGCAGGTGGCAGGAGGCCGCGCTCCGGATGATTCCAGCGAACCAGCGCTTCGAAACCTAGCACGCGGCCATGTTGGAGCGATACGATCGGCTGATAGTTTATCGAGAGCTCTTCCCGCGAAATCGCTCGGCGGAGGTCCATCTGGAGATCGAGGAGACGGACGGCGCGCGCGTGCATCTCGGAGTCGAACAAAACGTGCCGAGCGCGTCCGCCCGACTTCGCCTCGTACATCGCCGTGTCGGCGTCACGCAAGATTTGCTCGGGCTTATCGTACAGCGACGAACCAACGGCGATTCCCATGCTCGCCGTCGTATAGACCTCGAAGCCGTCGAGAAAAATCGGATGCTGGAGCGCCGCGTGGACGCGAGCGGCGATGCGCATGGCATCGGCTGCTTCGTGAACTTCGGAAAGCAGAATCGTAAACTCGTCCCCGCCTAAGCGCGCGACGACGTCCTCCGGCCGCACGCAGCGTTCGAGTATCCGTGCGACGTGCACGAGCATCCCGTCCGCGATGACGTGTCCCAGACTGTCATTGACGATCTTGAAGCGGTCGAGGTCGAGGAAGATTATCGCGAACCGGCTCTCGGGATGGCGTTTCGCGTGAGCGATCGATCTGCGCAGACAGTCGCAGAAAAAGGCGCGGTTCGGTAGTTGCGTAAGCTCGTCGTGGAAGGCTTGTCGCTTGATCGTCTGCTCGGCTCGATTTTGCGCGGTAATGTCTTGAGCGATCTTCACGAAGCCGCGCGGATTCCCGTCGGCGTCGGGTTTGAGCCGCGTCATGTGTCCGCTCGCGTAAAACATCGCCCCATTGCGACGCTGGTGCCATCCTTCATCCTGAGCGTGGCCGTCTTTCGCAGCCGCCGCGATCTCAGCCTCGGGGATTCCGCGAGCGACGGCTTCCGGCGTGTAGATGAGCGAGAAGTGTTTACCGACGATCTCGGCCTCTTGATAGCCGAAGAGATGTTCGGCGCCGGAGTTCCACAGTAGGATCCTGCCGTCCAGGTCGAGGGAGAAGATTGCGTAGTCGGTGACGCCCTCGATCAATAAGCTTAGACGCTCCTCGCTCTCGCGCAGATGCTCTTCTGCATCGTGGCGCGCCGTGGAGTCACGAACGACCTTGGCAAATCCGGTGACGGCGCCGCTTTCATCGCGGAGCGCGTGTACCGAATCGGCGCACCAGAAGCGGCTCCCGTCCTTACGAAGATGCCAGCCCTCCGCCGACTCGATGCCGAATGTTAACGCCGCTTGTAACTCGGCGTTGGGCCGTCCCTTCGCGACGTCCTCGCCCGTGAAAAGCAAGGAATAGTGACGTCCGAGCGTCTCCCCAGAAGTATACCCAAACGTGTGCTCCGCGCCGGAATTCCAACTCGCGATGTTTCCGTCGACGGTGAGCGCGATGATCGCGTAATCCGTTAAGCCGTTGATCAGTTGGCGGTGCTGGTCGAGCGGCTCGGTCCCCGGCGCGCGCCCGTTTCGATAGTGGGCAATGCGGTCGCGCGAGCGCACTAGACGGTCACGACTTCAGTTCGCAGCTCGACCCGGCGCCGATCGAACCTTGCGCAATTCCCGGACGTGCAAAATAATGATCGTAAGCGATCGTAAGAGAAACTGCCGCACAGCGAGTTCATTATTCCTATCGATCTGAGAGGCCGCGAAGGTTACTGGATCTGAAAGCGTATGATCCGCCACGGAGGTTGTCTGTACCAATTCGTACGGATAGTCCCAAGTGTGACGTCGCCGCTTGGGCGAACACAAAAAACGCATTACGAGGCGGTCGCGCAACACAGCACCACGCGGCGATCGCTAGCGACCTCCCGGGTTTGTAATGAGCGATCCACCAGCAACGGGGATGCTGACGGCGCCGTCTCCCAAGGCGCTGCCGCCTGCCAATGCCCGGCCGGTGAACGCGGTAGCGTTTTACGGTGACCGAGGAATACGCGAACACATCCCCATCGATCCTGAGATGGCGGATCTTACGGACGTAAAGCGTATGATCTACTATGAAAACTGTCTGTACCAATCCGTACGGATCGCTTCAGATGTGACGCTCGTGAAACTCAGTCGCTCGTACTGGCGTTTTGAATCGTCGTGGGAGCATTGTTCGAGCCGCTCACGCTGCGGGGCGTGACCGTGCGCAATCGCATCGTCGTCTCGCCGATGTGCGAGTATTCGAGCGCCGACGGGTTCGCGAACGAGTGGCACCTGGTCCATCTCGGGAGCCGTGCGGTCGGAGGCGCGGGGCTCGTCTTCACCGAGGCGGCGGCGGTCGAAGCCGCCGGCCGAATCAGCCCGCAGGACCTTGGCATCTACCGCGACGAGCACGTTAAGAACCTGGCGCAGATCGCGGCCTTCATCCACGAGCAAGGGGCGATCGGCGGTATACAGCTGGCGCACGCCGGACGCAAAGCGAGCGTCGCGAGGCCGTGGGAAGGCGGCGCGCCGCTTGCGCCCGAGGCGGGTGGGTGGCGTCCGATCGTGGCGCCGAGCGCACTGCCGTTTCTCGCCGATGGGCCGGTCCCGCACGCGCTGAGCTCGACGGAGATCGGCTCGCTCGTCGCTTCATTTGTGCGGGCCGGGGAGCGCGCGCTGGCCGCCGGTTTTCGCGCGATCGAGATCCACGCCGCCCACGGGTATCTGTTGCACGAGTTTCTTTCACCGCTCTCCAACGAGCGCGACGACGCGTACGGCGGGAGCTTTGCGAATCGCACGCGCTTTCTGCGCGAAGTCGTTAGCGCGGTCCGCACCGTCTGGCCGGAGCGCCTCCCGCTCTTCGTTCGCATTAGCGCGTCGGACTGGGTCGAGGGAGGCTGGACGATCGACGACTCCGTTGCGCTTGCGCGCGACCTCGGACCGCTCGGCGTCGACCTCGTCGACTGCTCGTCAGGCGGAATCGTGCCGGACCTGCGGATTCCGATAGCTCCGGGCTATCAAGTTCCGTTCGCAGCGAAGGTACGTGCGGAAGGGGGAATTGCAACCGGAGCCGTGGGGATGATCACCGAGCCCGAGCAAGCTGAGGGAATCCTGCGCGACGGTGAAGCCGACCTCATCATCATCGCGCGCCAATTGCTGCGCGATCCGTATTGGCCGCTGCACGCCGCGCTGGCGCTCGGCGTCGACGTCCACTGGCCCGACCAGTACCGGCGCGCAAAACCGGAGCCTGCTTCCTCAGGTCGTCTTAGTTAGACGCGAAGCGCCGCAGCGACGCACTCATCGAAGCTCCAATGACGTCCCTCGGCCATCCAGACTTCGAGATCGTCGCGGCTTGCGGCGGAGCGGAGTCGTTCGAGCGTCTGGTCGTATAGCCTCGCGATGTGCCGCGGTCGCGGTTGAGCGAGCTCGGCGAACAGGCGGTCCGAGCCGCCGAGAAGCCGGGCCGCTGCGGCCGGCGCAGCGTTGCGCTCGGCGATGTTCGCCGAGACGTGTAGCACGCTGCTCAAATCGCCGCGGCCGGCACGATGCGCGCGCGTCAGCACCTCGCGCGCATCCGCGCGCGCGCCCGCCACGTCGTCGTCGGCGAGCGCGCTCAATGCGGCAAGCGAAAGGGCGGTAATGGCGAGGTACTCAGCCAAGCCGTACTTCCGATAGTAATCTCTCGCTTCGTGCGCATACGTGCGCGCGCGGCGAAAATCGCCAGAGTCAAACTCCGCAAGGCCGAAGCCGATCAGCGCCAAACCGAACGTCAGCGAGCCCCGCACCGCTCGGCCGAGTTCGAGCGCCTCGCCAAGCAACGCTCGCCGGGCGACGATGTCTTTCGGCTCAACAGTCAGCGACTTCACGATGAGGGCCCACGCCTGAACGCTCGTCTCCGACGCTTCACGGGCGACGGCTACGGCTTCCGTCGCGGCTCGGTCGGCCTCTTCGAAACGCCCGAGCACCGCGTGGGCCCAGCCGGCGAATGCGAGCGCGAACGCAAGCGACGCGCGCCCGCTCAGATTTCGAATCGAGGATGCTTCCGGCAGGTCCCGATAAAGATCGGCCGCGCGAATTGCCGCCGCGGCCGCCTTGCCCGCGAAACCCCCGTTCGAATAGAACGTGCACAAGGCGAGCTCGAGCGGTGCTTCGAGGCGGGGGTCGCACTCCGGACCGAGCGCGGCCAAGGCGTGACCGCACCATTGTGCACCCTCGGACGACAGCGAGAGCAGTTCGAGAACCGCGTGCTGCGACGCGGCGATAGTCGCGCCGAGCGCAACGTCGTGCCCATCGACGAGCGACCACCGCAACGCCGCCCGGAAGTTGTCGAGCTCGGGCTCAAGTTCCGCGAGCCACGCGGAAAGGGACGGCTCTCCGTACCTCGCGTTGGCCTTCTTCAGGAGCGACCGAAAGTATTCGGCGTGCGCGCGCGCGGCCGCCGGATACTCGCCGCTTTCGGTCAGATGGTCGAGCGCGAAGGCGTGCGTCGTCTCGAGCATCTGGTAGCGGGACGAGCCCGATCGCGTGTCGACGACGACGAGCGACTTCTCAACAAGCGAAGAATGAATCGTCAGCAGCTCTCCAACCGCGAACGCGTCGCCGAGACAAACGGACTCGGCTGCGTCTAGTGTCCAGCCGTCGGCGAAAACCGCGAGCCGGCGAAAGAGGCGCCGTTCCGCATCCGCGAGCAGTCCGTAGCTCCAGTCGAAGAGGGCCATCAGCGTCTTATGCCGCGGCGATGCCGTGCGAGCGCCGGGCGTCTGTAGATGGAAGCGGTGCTCGAGAGCGCCCGCGAGGGTTTCCAGGCTCATCGCATTCATGCGCGCCGCGGCCAACTCGATTGCCAGCGGCAAGCCGTCGAGCCGGGCGCATACCGCATGCAGCGCCCGCCAGCCGGCATCGTCTGTTTCAGCGATCGCAAAGTCCGGCGCAACATCGCGAGCACGGTCGAAAAACAACGTGACTGCCGGCGACGCGCGCAGATCTTGCGGGGTCACATCCTTTTCAGCCGACGACGCAGGCAACTCCAAGGGATCCAGCCGCACGACGCACTCACCTGGCATGCGGAGGGCTTCACGGCTCGTCGCAAGGATGCGTATGAACCAACACCGCTCGAGGATCCGTTGGGCGACCGCTGCGGACGCGCCCAACACGTGTTCGCAGTTATCGAGGACGACAAGCAAACACTTTTCGGCCAGTTCGCCGATCCACTCGTCGCTGCTCGCAGTCTCGAACCGTTGCGGCACGCCGAGGGTCGCAGCGACCCGTTGCACGACGAAATCTGACTCGCCGAGTGGTGCAAGTTCGACGAGCCATACTCCGTCGGGAAACCGCTCGACGAGGCCATGTGCCGTCTCGAGAGCGAGCCGCGTTTTCCCGACGCCGCCGGGGCCGGTCAGGGTAACGAGGCGGTGTTCGGACAACGCGGTTTGCACGGCGGCCCGCACGCGCTCGCGGCCCAGGAAGCGGGTGAGCGGGAGCGGCAAGTTGTGCCGCGCGCTCATCGCGCCCGCGAAGGCGGGCGCGCCCCGACGGCGCGGCTGGGCCGGCCGGGTCGCGGCCGCTTCGAGTCGACCGCGGTCTGCGCTCGAGAGCCCAAGTCCGGCTGCCAAGAGCGCCACGGTATCGCGATGCGGCGCCCGCCGGGTACCGCGTTCGAGCACGCTTATCCCGCCTGCGCTCATCCGCGCACGTTGCGCGAGACCCTCTTGCG
>Ga0302324_100029770_pt1 | contig 10331 bp, 10 predicted proteins | sample Palsa_T0_1_FD_201949 | JGI IMG/M metagenome (GOLD analysis project Ga0302324, IMG submission 201949) | Peat permafrost microbial communities from Stordalen Mire near Abisko, Sweden - Palsa_T0_1 | ecosystem: Environmental > Terrestrial > Soil > Palsa > Peat permafrost | place: Sweden: Abisko... | reverse complement strand
AATACATAGCCCTCAGCGCTGCCTTAGCGGTTTAGTTCACCGCACGGTTACTTCAACCGGGCGGCCCGCACACTCCTCTGCGTCTTCACTTCTCACCCCGCCCGCCTGAAGTAACCTTTATCAGTCATTCGACTAAGAAAGTAGCACAGGCCGCGGGGGGAAATTGGTTAAGTCACTGATTTTATTGGGGTGAAGCGATGTGAACGAAAAATTTTGGCCACAGATGGGCACCGATTTGGCACAGATGAAGGCCGCTCATCCACAGCAGTTTTCGCAACTCACCGAAGCCTGGTCGCCCTGTGCCGCGCCAGCCACATTGCCGTCTCCCTGTGTCGTTCCGCGCGGGTGACCCGACTATAATGTCTGGACTATGCGCTACCTTTGGAAGCGTTGATTCTCAATCGAGTCGTAAATTCCATTGTTCCAGCGGAAGGTCAACGGTATATCGCAACAACCTTAGCCCGGAAATCTCACAATAATTAGGCAAGAAGCCGTTACCCATGGCATAACTGAGTTTCCACACAGCAGTTAGAGCCAAAAGGAGAACGGCCTTTGCTATGACAGAGTGTATCCAATCCAGTTTCGGATTTGAAGCGAGCGGGAAGCGGGAGATTTTGGCGCGGTTTGACGGGGGAACGATCAGCACCGACGGTGGTGCGTTTCTGCTTCGGCAAACCGACCAACGGCTGAATGTTCTACGGCGCCTGGCGGAGTGTTTCTGGACGGCCGGAATCAGAGCATGGTGGAGCATTCGATTCTGGAGATGGTTTCGCAGAGAGTGTACGGACTGGCGCTGGGCTACGAAGACATCAACGATCACGAGTATCTGCGCAAGGACCCGGTGTTCGGCATCCTGGCGGGGCGCACGGAACTGGAGGAACCGCTGGCGGGCAAGAGCACGCTCAACCGGATGGAGTTGGGCACGGGGACCAGGGACCGGTACAAGAAGATCACGTTCTGGAAAGACGGGATCGATGAACTGATGGTGAAGGTGTTCCTGGAATCGCACCAGAGCGTTCCCGCGGAAATCACACTGGATGTGGACGCCACGGACCTGCCGCTGCATGGCAAGCAGGAAGGGCGTTTCTTTCACGGCTACTACGACAGCTATTGCTATCTGCCGCTTTACATTTTTTGCGGCGAGCACATTCTGTGCGCAAGGCTGAGGGAAGCCAATCGCGATGCATCCGCTGGTTGCCTGCCAGAGATTCAGCGCATCGTGGCCCAGATTCGCACGGCATGGCCGGAAGTAAAAATCATTCTGCGCGGGGATTCCGGTTTTTGCCGCAATGAGCTGATGAGTTGGTGTGAAGGCAATGGAGTGGACTTTTTGTTCGGCCTGGCGCGCAATCAGAGGCTGCGGAAAATCATCGGACAGCAGATGCGGGAAGCGACCGAACAATGGAACCAGACGGGCAAACCGGCGCGCGTGTTTACCGAGTTCGAATACGGCGCCAAGAAAACCAAGAAGGGAGGATGGGACCGCAAACGGCGCGTAGTGGCCAAAGCCGAACACATAGACGGCAAAGAGAACCCACGCTTCGTAGTCACTTCGCTGACCGATGAAGAATGGAAGGCGCGGGCGCTGTACGAGGATCTCTATTGCGAGCGCGGCAACATGGAGAACCGGATCAAGGAACAGTTCAGTCTCTTCGCCGATCGCGTAAGTACGGAAACGATGCGGGCCAATCAGATGCGTTTGTATCTGTCGGCGACGGCCTACATTCTGGTAAGCGGGCTCCGGCGGATCGGCCTGAAAGGGACTGAGTTGGCGCAAGCCCAGGTGTCGACGATTCGCACCAAACTGCTGAAGATCGGTGCGCAGATCCGGGTCACGGTTCGTAAAGTCTGGGTTTCGATGGCTTCCAGTTATCCCTGGCAGAGCCTCTACCAGCAGGTCTACGCGAACCTGCGCTGCTAAAACGCCAAGAACGGCCCACCAGATTTTCGGCTAGCCTCCGCTGAAGCCCCCGGCTGCAACCAAGCACGTCTTCAAGGACCAAAACAGCCCCGTGGTGCGACTGGAAAGCGAGGGTACCATCCACCGGCTCGCCAAATCGATCACGATTTTTCCCGTTTCGATCGCATCGTCATTTTCTAAACCCCAACTTCAGTTCTTTCGCTCCACCTGGACGCTCTGTGAGATATCCGGGTTAGACGAACACGGCAATTGGATTGAAAAGAAAGAAATATTCCAGCCCGCTGCCGGGGCTGCCGGGAGACCCATCACTCAATTCATCTATCGCAGGAAAATCACTTACCGATGACAGAATGGAAACAATACGTCTGGGATTAGCGGTAAGCTTCCGAGCGATGGCGGACGCCGAAAATCCGCATGGCGCCTTCGTGAACCGTGAACAGAACTCGATAGTCGCCGAGTCGCAGGCGGAACGCGCCTGCCATGATGCCGTGCAGAGGAGCCACGTTGCCGCCGCCGGTACGGGCGTAGTGAAGGATGCCGTCAAACATCCGCATGGCGGTCGGGCGGTCCAGACGGCGGATGTCTTCCCTTGCCTCATCAAGCCATTCGATGCGATAGGGAAGCACTACTTATTCAGCGGGAAGTCTTCCGGCTTGAGTCCAAACTCAGCCAGGACGGCTTCCATGGGAATTCCTTTGCCGCCACGCTGTGCGAACCAATCTTGCCCTTCCTGAAAGCGTTGACGGTCTTCTTCCATGACGGGTTCATCCACCATCACTTCGAGAAGATTCCGGACGGCATTCAGCTTCTCGGCAGGGAGCAGGTCGACGAGAGCATGTGTCTGTTGGCGCTCCTGCTGGAGGTTGAGTTCCATAATCTCTTCTATTATGATCCATCACGGAAGAGTTATCTTCACAAGGCGCGGCGAGCGCAAGCCACGGGTCTGCGCTTTGGCGGAGAGCGCTACTCTACTTCCAACCCGCCCTTCCTAGGCAGCTTCCGCAGTTCCCCGAAGCCCTGGTCGCCCTGGGCCGCGCCGGCCACATTGCCGTCACGGTCCACAATCACGTAAGTTGGAAAAACACCGATTTGGAATGGTCGCGGCATCTCGTTTTCAGTCGTTAGCACAACGGGAAAAGCATGAGGATGCTCCGCCAGAAACCTCTCTACCACCGCGCGCTCCTCGCTCACCGAGACGCCGATAATCGTCAGATCCTTCGTCCCATACTTTTGATAGAGCTTATCCAGCGCCTCACTGCAGCGCGCGAGTCAGATGGCCGGAGAGCGCTGTCGGACTCCAATATTTCTCGATGTATTCAACCACCAACTCCGTACCCTGCTCATGGCTTACGTGTGGCGCGTCTTGCGGACCATACATGGCATCTGTTAGGTCTCGCAGCAGGATGCAGTGAATGCCCCACTTTGTCATTTGTTTAATGGAGAAGGTGCGATTCAAAATGCACATGTTGGCGTGGACGCCTGTGTAGAAAACTGTTTCGATGCCGCGCGAGCGCAAGAGATTATAGATTTCCTGCCCATTGTCTGAAATGTAATCGTCCGGAGCGATCTTTAAACCCGGATGTTCGCTGGTCCACGCGCGATGCTCCTTGTCGCCCGGAGTGTCGCAGCCTCCGTCTGAATCGTCGATAGGCAACGGCGGTGAGGTAATCTTCATTTCTGCCGGCGGGGCAAAGGCCGGCAAGGAGAGCATGCGCTGCCGTTGCGGCGCCTTGGCATAAAACGACATGGTTTCAGAGGGTGCATGTACGATGATCATTCCTCTACTCCGCGCCGTCTCAAGAACGGGCTCGAGTTTCTTCACCAGCGCGGCCACTCGCGTATTCGCTCCGCTGCACCAGTGTTTGTCCCACATATCGCAGACAATCAGCGCGCTCTTGGCCGGGTCGAAAGCATAATTTATGCTTGCTTCACTCCATTGGTTGCTGCCGCGGAACAGTTCCACTCGCGAGCGCAACTCCAAATGGCGACTGGCGCCGGCGGCCGACCATGCTGCGACAACAACGAGCATCGCCGCTCCCAACAACCCAGTGCGCTTCATAGACTTTCCACTTTATTCGTGTGCGCCTTCCGGCGCAAGGAACAGAATCAATTCGTTTTTCACGAAATTCGATCCCCTGTAGTGTCAAGCGGCTCGCCGGTCCGGGCGGCATACGTATCCGGCGAGGATGAGATATACTCATTTCCTCGTGGCTTTGCGAGACTTCTTCGTCAGCTTCAGCGCCGACGACCGAGCATGGGCCGAGTGGATCGCTTGGCAAGTCGAAGCCAACGGCTACTCGGTTAGATTGCAGGCCTGGGACTTTTCCCGGGGAACTAACTTCACCCTGCAGACGGCTAATGCAGTTGATGAATGCGACCGCACGATAGCCGTGTTTTCCCCGAGCTATTCACCTTCCCACTTCACTCAAACTGAGTGGCACGAGACTTTCCGGCGAGACCCGCAAGGTAAGTCTGGGCGCCTCCTCATAGTCCGGGTGCGCGAAGTCCAGTTGCCGCGCTTCCTCCAGGCGATCGTCACCATCGATCTGGTAAACCTAGGCGAAGCCGAAGCCCGAAAGCGCCTTCTGGATGGAGTTCAGAATTGGAAGAAACCAGCAGCTTTCCAGCCGATCGCAGGACACCTTGAGCCCAAGCGATTTCCGGGAGGACTTCCGCCGGTCTGGAACGTTATCCCCAGAAATCCCTTTTTCACGGGGCGGGAGGAACTTCTTCACAAGTTGCACGAGTCTCTCCGCGAGGGTGGGTACGCAGCAAGTCTGGTAGCAGTCTGCGGTATGGGTGGCGTCGGTAAGACAAGCTTAGTTGCCGAGTATGCGTATCGTTACGCCGCGGAGTACAACGTCGTTTGGTGGGTTCGGAGCATCGACCCGGCTGTGATGGCGCAGGACTATTCGAACCTTGCAGTGCAACTCGGCTCCCGCGAGTCTCATGAACTGCAGGCAATGACTGAGTTCGTTCGCCAATGGCTGAACGTGAATCCGCGGTGGTTGCTGATCTTCGACAATTTGACGGGCCCCGAGAGCCTGGAATCTTATCTGCCGCGCCATGGCGACGGCCACGTCCTTATCACCTCCCGAAACCGGTTGATCGAGAGCAGAGTGCGAGTGCTCTCGCTCGACGCACTAAGCCGCGACGAAGCGATTGCTCTACTCTCGAGAAAGATGGGGACGGCAGTGAGCGCGGCGCCGCCATCGTACGCCAAGCTCTGTGAACTGGTCGGCGGCAGCCCCCTGGCGCTCGAAGCGGCTTCTTCTTACATTCAGAATTCGGCGATTGCCGTTGACGACTATATTGAACTCTTCAGGCGGCGTTCCACCGGTCTCATCGGCGGCGTCCAGGTATCGATCGGTATGTCGCTCGAAAAACTTGAGTCGGAAAACCGGTCCGCCATGGACTTACTTGGAACGGCGGTTTTCTTTGCGGACGACCCGATTCCGCGGGATCTTCTGGCGGGAAACTGGGATTCTCTGGAGTTCAACCAGATCATCCAGGATTTGAGAAAGTATTCCCTGATCGATGCCGACCACCAGTCGTTGCGACTGCACGCGCTGGTGCGAGCCGTTCTTATCGAGCGTCTTTCGCAGGGATCGCAGGAAGCCTTTGCCGCCAGGGCGCTCGAACTTGTCGATTCGGCATTTCCGCTGTCCCCGGAATTCGAAAATCAAGCTCGCCGCATGCAACTCTTTCCCCATGCGTTAGCGGTCACGGGCCATAATTTTATTTCCGAGGCTTCGGATGAAAAGCGTTCGCGCCTGTTGAACAGCGCCGGCTTACACGCGGCGGATCTTGGGCAGTATTCTCAAGCCGAAAGACTTTTCACGACAGCCCTGGACCTGAATGCACGCACACGGGGACTGAACGATCCATCGAGCGCGGCCGTGATGAACAATTTGGGCACAGTACTCAGGGCCTCAGGAAACCTGGAAAGCGCCTTTGCCTGCACACGTCGAGCAATGGCGATTGAAGAGAGAGCCTACTCACCAGATGATCCGAAACTGGCAACCAGCCTAACTAACCTCGGCAACATCTTGTACGAAATGGGCAGGTTTCAAGAGGCTCTCGACTATTGCCAGCGCGCTCTCATGATCAATGAGCGTTTTTACGGACGCGATCATCCGGATATAGCGAGGGACCTGAGCAACATCGGCAGGATTCTGCGCGACCTAGGCGACCTCGAAGGTGCCCTGCAGTACTCGATCCGGGCGCTCGATATCGATGAACGGTACTTTGGCGCATCGCACCCAAGTGTCGGCATCCGATTAAACAATCTCGGAGCGATTCTTCGCGGGATGGGCCGCTACGACCAAGCCCTGCAGTTGGCCAGGAGGGCGCTCGATGTGAGCGAGAGGTCATACGGCCCAAGCCACCCGAACGTAGCGGCGCCGATCTCGAACATGGCGTCCGTGCTGAAAGAACTTGGCCGATTAGAGGAGGCCCAAATCTGCGCGATCAGGGCGCTCGACATTGACCAGGCGGCGTTAGGCCCCGACCATTCGAGAGTCGCCGCCGACCTCAGATTGCTCGCCCAGATCAGGATTGAGCTGCGCGAGTTTGACGCCGCACTGGACAATGCCCAACGCGCACTCGAAATCGACGAATCGGCCCTCGGACCAAACCACCCTGCCGTCGCCAGCGATGCAAGCACACTAAGCCTAATTCTGCACGTTCGGGGCGAATACGATGCCGCCCGGGTGTTTGCCGAACGAGCGCTGCAAGTAGCCGAACGAGTTTACGGGCCCCGTCATCCCGACACGAAAAAACTCGCCGACAATCTCGCGACATTAAGCACCGATCCGTTTGGCCACAGTTTGACGACACTGGAATCCTCCGGGCTCACGACAGAGGCCAGCAACACGGGGGAACGGGCGCCATCGTATGAAGAAGCGGCTGCTCGAATCAAAGACGCGGAGACCAGCCGCGCCAAGGTATTGTCATTGTCGCGGCTCGGCCTTACCGAACTGCCGGGATCCATCTGGGGACTCACCCAACTGGAAGAGCTTGACCTCTCGGGCAACGCTTTAACAACCGTTTCGGACTTAATTGGACGGCTAGGAAAGCTTCGCATTTTGAATCTGACCGGCAACCAGCTTTCATCCCTGCCTTCCGCGCTCATTGAACTGGCCGGCAAACCTCAGTTTTTGGAGGCGAGAACCGGAACCTTGAATGAACTTTACGTGCACGACAATCCCGGCCTGGAACTGACGGTACTTGGGCCCACCTGGGACGAGGTTCACTCGGCGCGAAACAAAGTCGGCGCGGTGAGGGCGGACATTATCCTGGAGGCCTACTTCTCATCGCGCGGCTCTTCCACCAGGCCCTTGCGAGAGGCGAAGCTGATTGTGGTTGGACGCGGCGGAGTTGGTAAGACGAGTATCATTCGCCGTCTCAAAGGCGATTCATTCGACCTTGCCGAACCCGAGACTCATGGGATTTCGATCAGCGAGCTTGCGCTGGATACTTCGGTTGGGGCAGTAAAGGGACGCACATGGGATTTCGGCGGGCAGCACATTCTCCACTCGATGCACGAGTTTTTTCTTACTGCCCGCAGTTTGTACCTGCTGGTACTTGGAAGCCGCGACGACATGATGGAGCGCGACGCCATTTACTGGCTACAACTGATCCGGAGCTACGCGGGCACGGTGCCGGTAATCATCGTTTTGAACAAGAGCGGGGGGCGCGACAGGGATATTGACGCTGCGTCGCTCCGCTCCGGTTATGGACCGATTCTGGACTTTATTTCGACGGAATGTAACGAACAGATCGATGGGGCAAATGAATCAATCGAGAGATTGCGCCAGGCTCTCAGTTCCGCAGTGGAGAAGATGTCGGAGGTCTGGGAGAGATTCCCGATCGAGTGGTGGCAAGTCAAGGAATGGCTGGAAAAACTCCCCGAACCATACCTGACGTATGAAGAATACCGGAAACGTTGCAATGAGTACGGGGTCCGCACGGAAGAGCAGCAAAAGGCGTTGTCGGCCCGGCTTCACGATCTGGGTGTGGCACTCAACTACGCCGACGATCCGCGCTTGCGAAATACGAGCGTTCTCAAGCCGGATTGGCTGGCAAATGGAATATACGGAATCCTCCGCGCCAACGATCCAAGGCACGGCACGGCGCTGATTCCCGACGCGGTGCTGGAAGTTGAAAAGCTGGAGCAGGTCTTCAAAGGCGCCGAGGAGCTAGGCATGCTGCAGATGGCGCAATATCCCAGGGAGAAATGGCCGTTCCTGTTACGCCTGATGGAGCTATTTGAACTGGCTTTCCCGCTGGACGAGAAGCGAAGCTCGATGCTGGTTCCAGCGTTGCTTTCTTCGAAGATCCCACCTGGGTCCGAAGAACCTTCGGATCAGCCATGCATGAGAATGCGCTACGAGTTTACCGTGGTCCCCGGCCCTCTCATCGCCCGATTTATAGTCAAGACGTTTTCCCTGGTTGACGGGCGGCTGATTTGGCGCCGTGGCGCGACGCTAAGGTTTGCGGATGGCCGAGCGCGCGTCTGGGTCTCGCCCGATGAGCGTTGGATCTATATCACGGTTTGGGGACCTCGGGACGATGCCGACGATCTCCTGACTATGCTGCGCGGCGCGTTTGTGCAAGTGTTTGCCGGTTACAACGGACTGAGCGCGGTGGAGCACATTCGGTTCGAGGGCCAATGGGTTCCCAGGGCGGTCTTGGAGCGATATCCGGCGCTCACGAAACGCACCGGTTTGGAAGGACGCCTGAGATAAGTGGCTAAGCGCGCCAAGCCGGTCAAGGGTGTGACTCTATTCGTGAGCTATTCGCACGAAAACACGGTTTGGTTTAAACGATTGGCGCCGGTTCTTTCTTTCCGCAGTCAGCCGGCGATACCGGAGATCCCTCGCGCCTGGCACGACAACGAATTGAAAGCCGGAGATCGGTGGGACAAAGAAATTCGTGACGCGCTCGATAAGATGGACATTTTCGTTTGCTTGCTCAGCTATGAGTTCCTCGCATCCAGATACATCATGGAGGTTGAACTACCGAGGGCGCTTGCGCGCGCGCGCAAGGGCGAGGTACAAATCCTGCCGATCATCTTATTCCCGATGAATCTGGCGAGAGAGCATCCGGTGCTGCATTCGTACAACCCCCTGCCTGCCTTCGGACAATGCTGGAGCAAGTATGAAGAAAACGGCGGCCACTACCAAAACGCGCACAAGCCAATCCGCGATGGGATCTGGGAAGCGATCAGTAAGATCGAGACTTAGAGTTGCGGCCTTACCTCGATGAGATTGAACTCCGAGGCGGGGCAGGCACAAAAGGGCGACCTCCGCTAGATGAGACCGAGCCCGTCGCGAAGAAACTGACCTTCCACGCACCTCGCCAGGGCGCAGCCTCGCATAACGCGCCGAGGAGTTACAGACAGTAAGCCGGTTTTCCATACGGCGGGATGGCCCTTATAGAATCATGGGGGGTGCGACGATGTCGATGAACTCGCGCGGCGAAATTACCTTGGTTTTCTTCCAGAATTCTGGAAAATGTCTTTGATTCCCGGTCACGAGGTAGTCGGCACGCGCGGCATCGGCGCACTCCAGGAATTTGTTGTCGTCTGGATCGGAGGCCACCTGGAATGGAGGTGCCGGCTTAGGCGAGTACGAATGCCGCCCCGGAAGGCTGGAGCGTCTGGAGCAGTTCTTCCGTCCGGCGCGTGTCTCCCAAGCGCTTCGCCAGTCCGGCGAGCAATCCGATCACAGAGGAAATCATGGGCGCGAAGGCGTAGAGATGTGCCGTTACCGCAAAGCTTTGAACGCAGAGGATTCGGTAGAGTAGGAGAGCGGACGACACAGTGAGTGCGGCCAACTCTCCCCTCATCGAACCGGACGTGCGGATTTCCCGCATCCGGCTCTCCGGAAAGCGCTTCATCGCAGGTTTATCCAGGCAGTTGCGCGGTTCAGTTTACAGATACCTCAACCCGAGTTGATCGAGATGGGCATAGTAACTGGTCCCTTCCGGCGGTCGGAAGGGCCGCTGGCTGCGCCGTCTCAGATGCTGTGTGAGACGATCCAGATTTTGCGAAGGATGTCGAAGCAGCTATCGACGCCCACCGGGAACCGCTGGAGCCGCAAACTTGGGATTGATGCTTGACTCGACAGCTACAGTCGCCGCCGAGCGCCAGGGCAAGCCGGCGTCCCCGTCCAGCCGGTAACCATGCCGATTGCACTGCGCGCCGGACAGATTGATGACCAGGGCCACGCGAAGGGCATCCGCATCCCGCTGTCCGATCTGCTCATCGGGACGAGTGCATTGGAGCTTGGCTATGGTGTGGGGACGGCCAATATCCGCCACTTTCAACTGATTCCGGGCTGAAGATCATTCCACTTTAGCGGGGGGACAAGAAGACAGCATCTTCGAGGAACTGACCCGCAACGGC
>Ga0302324_100029767_pt1 | contig 10332 bp, 8 predicted proteins | sample Palsa_T0_1_FD_201949 | JGI IMG/M metagenome (GOLD analysis project Ga0302324, IMG submission 201949) | Peat permafrost microbial communities from Stordalen Mire near Abisko, Sweden - Palsa_T0_1 | ecosystem: Environmental > Terrestrial > Soil > Palsa > Peat permafrost | place: Sweden: Abisko... | reverse complement strand
CCTACGTGAGCTACCTGCGCAAGAAGCTCGACCACGTCGGCCCGCCGTTGATCAGAACGGTACGCCAGGCCGGCTACATGCTGGAGCTCAACGGGCGATGAGCAGGCTCTCGCTCCGGGCGCGGCTCGTGCTCGGGGTGCTGGCACTCGCGGCCGTCGGCCTCCTCACCGCCGACGCCGTCACCTACACCTCGCTGCGCTCCTTCCTCGTCAAGCGCGTCGACGCCGGGCTCGAGGCCGATCATCAGGGCGCCGAGCACGCCTTCGCGCCCGGCTTCGGCTCGGGCGGGCCGCCGCCCGGCCTCGCGTCGGGCGACACGGGCGCGGACCTCGTCGAGCTCCGCACGCCGGGTGGCGCCGTGCTCTACAACTCCGGCCCGCCGCACTTCACGGGCACGATGGCACCGCCGGGGCCGGACCTCCCGGCGACGATCGCGGCTCCGGCCAACCCGAACGACATGCGCTTCTTCACCGTCTCGGCGCTCAGCGGCGGCGGCAGCTGGCGCGTCCTCGCCTCGGTCAACCCCCACTCCTCCGACACGTTGATCCTCGCGACCCCGCTCACCGGCGTGACGGGAACCCTCCACCGGCTTCTCCGGATCGAGCTCTTCGTGACGCTCGCCGTCCTCGCCGGCATCGTCGCGCTCGGGCTCTGGATCGTCCGCCTCGGTCTGCGCCCGCTCGCGGCGATCGCACGGACGGCCGACCTCATCAGCGGCGGCGACCTTTCGCACCGCGTCGAGCGGGCGGAGTCGCGCACGGAGGTCGGGAAGCTCGGGCTCGCCCTGAACACGATGCTCGACCGGATCGAGGTCTCCGACTCCCGACTGCGCCGCTTCGTCGCCGACGCCTCCCACGAGCTGCGCACCCCGCTTGCAGCGGTGCGCGCCTACGCCGAGCTCTTCTCGCGCGGCGCCGATAGACGACCCGATGACCTCGCCCGCTCGATGAACGGGATCAGCCGCGAGAGCGAACGCATGAGCGCGCTCGTCGACGACCTGTTGCTGCTGGCGCGCCTGGACGAGGGTGTCCCGCTCGAGCGCGAACGCGTGGCGCTCGCGGTTGTCGCGACCGAGGCCGTCGAGACCGCCCGCACCGTCGACCCCTCGCGCCGGATCGCGCTCGACGCGGAGCCACTTGTCGTTCTCGGCGACCGGGCGCGCCTGCGGCAGGTGCTCGACAACCTGCTCGGAAACGTCCGCTCGCACACGCCTCCCGGCACGGCCGCCTCGGTTCGCCTCAGTCGCAGCAACGGCTCCGCGGTCATCGAGGTGCTCGACGAGGGGCCGGGGATGGCGCCGGGCGACGTCGAGCGCGTCTTCGAGCGCTTCTACCGTGCCGACAGCCACCGCTCCCGTGCGAGCGGCGGCGCCGGCCTCGGCCTCTCGATCGTCGCTGCGATCGCCGAGGCCCACCACGGCAGCGTCGCGGCGAGCGTGGCCCCGGGACACGGCGCAAGCTTCCGCATCAGCCTTCCGCTGGCGCCGTCGGCGTCGGCGGGTCCTAAGCTGTGAGGTCGCCTCGAGGCAGCTCCCTCGCCCCCTCCGGGCCGGCCTCCGGGAGGCCGCGGCGAGGCGGCAGCCCCGAGAGCCCGAGCACTACATGCGCTCGGGCGCCTCGACTCCTACGAGATCGAGACAGCGGGCGATCACGACCCTCGTCGCCGCGACGAGCGCAAGGCGGAAGGGCTGGTCCTCCCCACCCTTGGAAGCCAGCACGAGGTGGCGGTGGTAGAAGCGGTGGAAGTCGTCCGCGAGCCGAATCGCGTACACCGGGATCGCGTGTGGCCCCCTCCGCTCCGTGGCCTCCGCGACGACCGCGGGAAACTCGGCCAGCCGCTTGACGAGCTCGCGTTCCTCCGGCTCGAGCGCCCGCGTCGGCCGTGGCTCGAGGATCGCTCCGCTCGGCGCCTCGCGGAAGATACCGCTCGCGCGCGCGTGGACGTACTGGACGTAGTAGACGGGGTTCTTCCGTGACCGCTCTGCCGCGAGATCGACGTCGATCTCGATCGACTGATCGTGGCCACGGTCGACGAGGAACCAGCGTGCGAAATCGACCCCGGCCTCGTCCATCAACTCGTCGAGGAAGACGACGTCGCCCCGGCGCTTCGAGATCTTCGTGACCTGTCCGCCGCGGGTCAGGTGGACGAGCTGGTAGAGGAGCACCTCCACGCGCGCCGGGTCGAACCCGAGCATCAGCGCGATGACGGCGAACCACCCGGCGACGCCGTGGTGATCGGCGCCGAGGACGTAGATGGCGCGGCCGTAGCCGCGGTCGAGCTTGTCGCGCAGATAGGCGATGTCCGCCGCCTCGTAGGTGGGCGCGCCCCCCTTCGCCGCCGAGCGCACAAGCACACGGTCCTTCTCGTCGCCGAACTGCGTCGAGCGCACGAACCGCGCCCCGTCGTGTTCGTAGGTCGGGAGGGTCGCGAGGATCGCATCGAGCTCACCCTCCAAACCGCTCTGACGGGCCCAGGAGTCGAAGCGGATCCGGAACCGCTCCATGGTCGCCTCGATCTGCTCGAGCATCCGCGGCACCGGGTCGCCCTCCTCGCGGGCGAGCTCGACGACGTAGGCGCCGTGATACCCGTCCTCGGGCGGCTCCTCGCCACGGCGGATCGCCTCGACCGAGGCCCGGAAGCGATCCATCTGGGCGCCCGCGTCGTTGTAGTAGTACTCGCGCTCGACCTCGTGGCCGGCGAACTCGAGCAGGCGGGCGACGCTGTCGCCGAGGGCGCCGTTTCGCCCCGATGCGACCGTGATCGGCCCGGTCGGGTTCGCCGACACCATCTCCACCTGGATCCGCTCCGGCCGCTCGGCGCTGCCACCGCCGTAGGACGGGTCGATCTCGGCGAGCGCCTCTCCGAGGAACGCGTCGCTCACGTAGAGGTTGAGAAACCCGGGGCCGGCCACCTCGACGCGCTCGATCGCCGCCAGCGAGACGACCCGCGCCGCGAGCTCCTCGGCGAGCTCGCGCGGGTTGCGCCCCGACGCGGGCGCGGACTTGAGCGCGACGCTCGTCGCGTAGTCACCGCGCGCGGCGTCCTTGGGCCGCTCGAGCTCGACCGTGCTTCCGGCGAGGCTCGTGAGCTCCGCCTCGAGACGAGCGAGGGCGTTAGCAGGCACGGGTTTCCCCGTGCGGCCGAAGCCCGGCGCCCGCTGCCGCGGCGCCGGGCGGATCATCGCTCGCCGCGCCCCGGGCAGCGCGAAGCGGAGCCGCGAGGTGGCTCCGCCGCCGTGCCGAGGTACCGCTCGAGTCGCCCGTCATTCTCCTCTCCGCCCGCTGCCCAGCTCGCCGCCGCCGCCGGAATGGCCGCCGCGGCGAGCAGCTCATCGAGGCCGCCGCTCAACCATAGCCACGCCCCCGCCGCGCGCGATCGCCACTCGGCCACCCGTCGTGTCCCGGGCGGGCCCCGCGCGAGCACGGCGACGCGACGGCCGTGGCGGCTCGAGGGCCCGCACCCGCCGCCCGTGGGAGGGCCGGCGCACGCCGCCGATGAACGGCGGCTGCCCGACGCGCCTCTGCCAGCAGCCCGGCGCGCAGGCCGTCGAGCCGACCGGGGAGGGATCTGCGTCCGCCGGCCGACCGCTGCGCTCGCACCCGCGCTCGCGCTGGGCGTGTGCGGAGCCTCAGAGCTCGACGGGCTCGGCGGGGGGGCTCAGCGCCGGGAGGCCGAAACTGAAACCCTCGCGTCCGAGCGCGAGCTGCACCTCCTCGCGTGCCTTGAATATCCGCCACTTGACGGTCGCGAGCGTCACCTCGAGCGAATCGGCGATCTCGCCGTAGGGCAGCCCGACGACATCCCGCAGCAGGAGCGCCATCTTGAGGTCCGGGTTCAGATCCTGGACGGCGCGCCAGATCGCCTCGACCGTCTCTGCCTGCTCGCCGGGCTGGTCGAACGACGCGAGCCCCGGCATGTCCTCGAGCGAGCAGGCAGACTGCGGACGCCGCTCGCGCGCCCGCAGCTCGTCGAGCACGCGGTTCTTGGTCACCTGAAAGAGCCACGTGGTGAACTTGCAGCGCAGCGAGAAGCTCGGGAGCGCGTGGTGGACGCGGAGGAAAACCTCCTGGGTGAGGTCCTCTGCGAGCGAATGGTCCCCGGTGAGGCGGAAGATGTAGTTGTGGACCGGCGTCTCGTAGGCACGCACGATCGTCGTGAACGCCCGCTCGTCGCCGCGCTGCGCCCTGCGGAGGAGATCGAGGTCGGGTTGCGGTATCGGCAACATGCTGACTCTAGCCTGCCTGCGGCCGATTTCCACGCCTGAAGGCGGTCTCGTCGAAATTCTTTACCGCTCGGCCGCGAGCCGCGCGGCGCCAACGGGAGGCGTCGGGCCCGGGGCGCGCTAGACGCGAGACGCCTCGCGGCAGATCGTCGCGAACGACTCGACCTCGAGCGACGCGCCCCCGACGAGGGCGCCGTCGATGTCGGGCTGGGCGGCGAGCTCGGCGGCGTTGTCGGGCTTCACCGAGCCACCGTAGAGCACCGGTACGTCGAGGATCGTCTTGATGAAGGCGTGCGCGGCCTGCGCGATCGCCGGGGTCGCGGTTCTGCCCGTTCCGATCGCCCATATCGGTTCGTAGGCGACGACGAGCTCGTCGCGCTCGGGAGCCGCCTGCGCGATCGCCTCGAGCTGGCGGGCCAGCACCGCCTCGGTCTCCCCCGCCTCGCGCTCCGCCTCGGTCTCCCCGACGCAGGCGATCACGGCGAGGTGCTGGTCGAGCGCCGCACGCACCCTGCGGGCGACGCTCGCGTCCGTCTCCCCGAAGAACTGACGGCGCTCCGAGTGACCGACGATCGCCCCGTAGACGCCGAGCTCGCGCAGCATCGGCGCCGAGACCTCGCCGGTGAAGGCGCCCTCGGGCGCCCAGTGGACGTTCTGCGCCGCAACCGCGATGTCGGTGCCCGCGAGCGCCTGAACCGTCTCGGGGAGCGAGACATAGGCCGGACAGACGACGACCTCACAGTCGCCGAGATCGGAGTCGCGCAGCAGGCGGCAGAAGGCGCCGGCCTCCGCGGGCCCCTTGAACATCTTCCAGTTGCCGGCGATCAGCACGGCCTCACCCGGCCGGGATCGCCGCGACGCCCGGAAGCTCCTTGCCCTCGAGGAACTCGAGCGAGGCGCCGCCACCGGTCGAGATCCAGGAGATCTCGTCCGCGGCGCCGGCCTCGTGAACGGCCCTGACCGAGTCGCCACCGCCGACCACCGTGAAGCCCGCGCACGCCGCCACCGCCCGCGCCACGGCGAAGGTGCCTTCGGCGAAGCGCGGCCACTCGAAGACGCCCATCGGGCCGTTCCAGAAGACCGTGCGCGCGCCCGCGACCGCCTCCGCGAACTCCTGCGCTGCGACCGGGCCGATGTCGAGTCCGAGCCAGCCGGCGGGGAGTGCGTCGAAGCCGACGATCCGCGTCTCGGCGTCGGCGGCGAAGGCCTCCGCGGCGAGGACATCGCGCGGGAGGAGGACGTCGAAGTCGAACGGGTTCTCACGTCGGACGTCCTCGGCCATCTTGCCCCCGATCAGGACGCGGTCGGCGCGCGCGCCGAGCGTCTCGAGGACGCCGATCTTGTCGTCGACCTTTGCGCCCCCGGAGACGATCACGAACGGGCGCTCGACGTCGCCGAGAAGACGCGCCAGATGTTCCAGCTCGGCGAGCAGCAGCAGCCCCGCGTAGGCGGGCAGCAGGTGGGCGACTCCCTCGGTGGAGGCGTGGGCGCGGTGGGCCGACCCGAAGGCGTCGTTGACGTAGAGGTCGCAGCCGGCGGCGAGCTCACGTGCGTACTCCGGGTCGTTGGCGCTCTCCCCCGCGTTGAAGCGCGTGTTCTCGAGCAGGCGCAGCCGCGCGTCGGGCAGCAGCTCGGCGAGACGGGCGCGAACCGGAGCCATCGCGAAGCGCCCTCGATCTGATGCGGTCGGCCGGCCGAGATGGGAGCACACGCGTACCTCGCGCGCCCCCCGTTCGAGCAGCAGACGGAGCGTCGGCAGCGAGGCCACGATGCGGCTGTCGTCGGCTACGGCGCCATCGGCGAGCGGAACGTTGAGATCGGCGCGGACGAGCACGACCCTGTCTGCGACCTCGGCTTCGGAGACCGCGCGGGGCAGCATCGACGCTCCCGTTTCCGCCATCTAGGTCTCGGCGAGCTTGTTCACCAGGTCGACCAGCCGACAGGAGTAGCCCCACTCGTTGTCGTACCAGCCGAAGATCTTGACCAGCCTGTCGCCCGCCATCGTGAGGCCGCTGTCGAAGATGCACGAGTACGGCGACTTCTTGATGTCCGAGGAGACCAGGGGGTCGCTCGAGTAGGCGAGGTAGCCCTGAAGCGGGCCGCTCGACGCCGCCTGCTCGAAGGCCGCGTTGACCTCGGCGGCCGTCGTCTCGCGCCCGACGATCGCGACCAGGTCGGTCAGCGAGCCGGTCGGCACCGGGGCGCGCACCGCGACGCCGTCGAGCTTGCCGGCGAGCTCCGGAAGCACGGCGCCGATCGCCTTGGCCGCGCCGGTCGAGGTCGGGATGAGGTTGATCGCCGCGGCGCGCGCCCGGCGCAGGTCGGAGTGCGGCATGTCCTGAAGCCGCTGATCGGCCGTGTAGGCGTGAATCGTCGTCATGAACCCGCGCTCGATGCCGAAGTGGTCGTTGACGACCTTCGCCATCGGGCCCAGGCAGTTCGTGGTGCAGGAGGCATTCGAGACGATGTGATGGCTCGCGGGCTCGTAGCGATCGTCGTTGACCCCGAGGACGAGCGTGATGTCGGGGTCGGTCGCCGGGGCGGAGATGACGACCTTGCTGGCACCCGCATCGATGTGCTTCTGCGCCCCCGCGCGGTCGGTGAAGAAACCGGTCGACTCGACGACGATCTCGACGCCGAGCGTCTCCCAGGGCATCGCCGCCGGGTCGCGCTCGACGAGCAGCTGGATCTCCTGGCCCGCGGCGCGCAGCACGCCGTCGGCGACGCTCACCTCGCCCTCGAGCGGGCCGAGGTTCGAGTCGAACCTGAGCAGATGGGCCATCGTGTCAGGGTCGCCGAGATCGTTTGCCGCGACGATCTCGAATCCGTTGTCGCGTTCCAGCGCGGCGCGGAAGAAGTTGCGGCCGATGCGTCCGAAGCCGTTGATGGCCACCCGAGTCTTTGTCATCGCCGCGGCACTCTAGCCATCCGGGTCGGGCTCGGTGGCGGGAACGTTGCGCGCCGGCCGCGCGGGGTTCGCCCCGGGGTCAGCCGGCGCTGACCGGAAGGTCGTAGATCGCCCCGATCTTCGCGCGCAGGTAGCGCATGTAGGGCTCCGGGTCGATCCGCGTCGCGCCGATCGCGCGCTCGAGCGTCTCGAGCGGGCCGAACTTCCGCCCCTCACGGTGCACGTGGGTGCCGAGCCACTCGCGAAGGGCCCCGAACTCGCCACTCTCGAACTGCTCGTCGAGGTCGGGGATCTCGGCGCGCACGTGCTCCCACAGCTGCACCGAGATCAGGTTGCCGAGCGTGTAGGTGGGGAAGTAGCCGATCGACCCGCCGGCCCAGTGGGTGTCCTGGAGCACGCCGTGGGTGTCGTCCTCGACCTCGATGCCGAGGTACTCCCACATGCGCCGATTCCACTCCTCGGGAAGCTGCTCGAGCGGGAAGGAGCCGGCCAGCAGCTCCTGCTCGAGCTCGAAGCGCACGATGATGTGCAGGTTGTAGGTCGCCTCGTCGGACTCGACCCGGATCTGGGAGGGCGCCACGGCATTGATCTCGCGGTACCAGCGCTCGACGTCGTAGCCGGCGAGCGCGTCGGGGAAGAGCTCGAGCGCGCGCGGGAAGAAGTAGCGCCAGCAGGCGAGCGAGCGCCCGACGAGGTTCTCCCACATCCGGCTCTGGGACTCGTGCATGCCGAGCGAGGTGCCGTGCGCGAGCAAGGTGCGTTCGAGCGCCGGGTCGATCTGGCGCTCGTAGAGGCCGTGGCCGGTCTCGTGCATCGTCGCAAACAGCCCGTCGAGGCTCGACTCGAAGTAGCGCGTCGTGATCCGGACATCCTGAATTCCGCCGCCGGTCGCGAACGGGTGCACGGTGGGGTCGAGCCGCCAGCTGCGCTCGTCGAACCCGAAGCGGCTCACGATCTCGCGCTCCAGCTGCTTCTGGAGCTCGATCGGAAACACGCGCTCGGAGGGCGCCGCGACCGGCTCCGCCTCCGCAACCTGACGGATGAGGGGGACCTGGTGCTGCTTGAGGTAGTCGAAGAGCGTGCGCAGCTCGGCGGCGGTCATCCCGCGCTCGTAGTTGTCGAGCAGCGCGTCGTAGGGCTCGGCGAAATCGCCCTCGAAGCAGGCGACGTAGCGCCTGCGCAGCTCGAGGTTCGTGCGCAGGACGGGCAGAAACGCCGCGAAGTCGTTGTCCCTGCGCGCCTGCACCCAGACCGGAAGCCCCAGCGAGGCCGCGCGCAGCATCTCGGCGCGGAGGCTGGCCGGCACCTTGCGAGCCTTGGCGCTGTCGGCGCGCGCGACGCGGATCAGGCTCGCCTCGAAGGAGTCGTAGTCGTGCTCGGCCTCGAAGCCCTCGAGCTGCTCGAGCAGGCGCTCGATCCCGGCGGAGGTGAACTTCTCGTGCGCGATACGCCCGATCGTCGCCAGCTGCTCGGCTCGGACCGCGGCGCCCGTCGCGGGCATCATCACCTGCTGGTCCCATGCGAGGATGGCGCCGGCGGCGCCGAGATCGCCGATCTCCGCGAGCTCGGCATGCAGCTGTTCGAACGGCGTCACCGCCGCGAACGCTAGCGCAAGCACCGGCAGCGGTCGTCGCGTTTGCGCTCAACAACCCGCCCGCCGGAGCGCACGCCCGATCTGCGGGCTCCCGAGCCTGCGCGGCCGTGCCGAGGGCGGCGGCCCGGCCGCGTCCGACGCCGGCCTGCGCGCGTGCAGCCGGGGGAACTCATCGGTCTGTCGGCCGCCTGCGGACGCCGCGGCCGCGCGGAACGCCCGGCCTGCCCGCGAACGAGGCCTCAGCGGCGGCGCTCGCCGGCCTCGGCGATCCGCCGGAGCACGTCCATCCGGTGGTGCGCCGCGGCCTTGGTGATCGGGGGCCGGCACCTGCCGGCGAGCTCGCCCAGCGAGAGCGCGGGGTGGCGCACGCGCAGCGCCGCGAGCTCGCGGATCTTGCCCGGCAGCGCGTCGAGCTCGACGCGGCGGATGAGCTCGAGTTGGCGCTGGGCGGCCTGCACGGTGCGCTTGACGTTCGCCTCGTCGGCGTTTGCGAGCCGGTTCGCCTGCGAGCGGGTCGCCGCGACGACGGCGTGCTCGTCGAGGCGGAGCGCGCCCTCGTAGGCGCCCGCGAGCGCGAGGAGATCGGCGATCGACTCGCCGGACTTCGCATAGGCGATCGCGTGGCTCGCGCGCTCTGCCACGCGCAGCTCGACGCCCTCGCGGCAGGCCACCTCGGCGAGGAGCTCCGCTCCCTCGATGCCGCTCGCGCGCAGCTCGAGGTGCGGAGCGCGCGGGCCCGAGAGGCTCCCGCCGCCGAGCAGCGCGCCCCGGAGGTAGGAGCCGCGGCAGCACGAGCGCCCGACGACGTGCTTGGGCGGCCGCGCGAGAGGCGCCAGACGCGCCGAGATCGCGCCCGCCTCGCGAAGGAGCGAGGCCGCCCCGGGGTCGAGGTCGGCGTGGAGCTGGTAGCGCGCCGCCCGGTCGAGGGCCCTGCGCCGATAGGTGCGAAGCTCGCAGCGGACGCCGAGCTGGCGTAGCAGCGTGAAGGCGCGCCGCGCGGCGGCGGCGCTCGCGAGGTCGAGGTGGATCGCGAGCTCGCCGCGGGAGCGCAGATGCCACACACCCGCGGCATGGCAGAGCCCCGAGAGCTCGGCGATCTGGCAGCAACGCCGCCGCGGCGCGATCGAGGCGAGCTCGTCGCGGAGCTCGTCAGAGAACGACATCTTCGAGCGCCAGCAGGCGGCGTTTGTAGTCGGCACCGAGAGCGCCGAAGGAGCCGATCCCGCCCGCGGCGACGACGCGATGGCAGGGGATGAAGGGTGCCAGACCGTTGCGGGCGCAGAACGTCCCCGCTGCGCGGGCGGCTCCCGGAGCGCCGGCGAGCGCGGCCAGCTCGCCGTAGGTGACCACCTCGCCGCGGGGGAGCTCGCGCAGGGCCCTGGCACAGCGGCCGTAGAACCCCTCGCCGGGCTCGAGCTCGAGCTCGACGTCGGCGAAATCGTCGGGCTGACCGGCGAAGAACGCGGCCAGTCGGGCCGCGAGCGGATGCACGCCTGCGCGCGCATCGGCCTCCCGGCCGGGCCGGGGGAGCTCGGAGTGCAGGACGCGTGCGCCGTCGAGCCACAGCTCGCCGACACCGAAGCCCGGCGCCCGGAAGCGATGGCGCGT
>Ga0302324_100029765_pt1 | contig 10332 bp, 7 predicted proteins | sample Palsa_T0_1_FD_201949 | JGI IMG/M metagenome (GOLD analysis project Ga0302324, IMG submission 201949) | Peat permafrost microbial communities from Stordalen Mire near Abisko, Sweden - Palsa_T0_1 | ecosystem: Environmental > Terrestrial > Soil > Palsa > Peat permafrost | place: Sweden: Abisko... | reverse complement strand
AACTCCATACAGCGGGATGCCGGCCACGATACGCTGCATCTCCAACGCTTCGCTGCCCACAGGTGTTCCCCCGGCGGAGAGCAGCGCCTGCCATGTTTTGTAAACGTCCTTAGGTGCGAGCCAGACGTCGTAGGATTCCCGCTGCGCATCTTCCCCGCGCACCACCGTGCACTCCACGCATTCGCATGCGCAGTTGCATTGCGGCGTGATCATCTGCAAGGGCTGCAGACTTGGAACCTCAATTCCAGCCTTATTTAAGATGGCACTGGCCTTGGGTCCGGCCAAGCCGATAGCGGTCTGCTTCCCGCTGGCATTAATCAGTTCCACGTCGTCCATGATGATGTAATGGTCGAAAGTGGCGACGATTTTCTCCACCTGGCTGAGGTCGGTTTCGACGATGAGCGCGTCGCCCTGGTTGTAGACGAACATGTCCCCAAGGATTCGGCCCTGCGGGTTAAGCAGGAAAGCATACACGCCACGGTCCACCGCGAGATCGCGAATGTTGTTCGTAACCATGCCGTTCAGCCAGCGCACGCGATCGCCGCCGCTGAGCAAAATCCGGGCGCGGAAGCCCAGGTCATAGATTCCACAACTGGCAAGCAGGGCCGCGAACTCCACTTGGGGATCGCCAAAGCGGGCTGTCGTCGTAGCTCCGCGGTACTCCACCAACGCGGGGGGTTGGGCTTCGTTGCCGGGTTGCGCACGAAGCGCGTCTTGGAGTGGGGTCAGGAACATGGATGTATTGATTATAGCGAACAGGGGCCAGTTGCCAGTTGTCAGGGAAAGGAGTGTAGTGGGCGGTTTTGACTTTTCCTGGCTCCTGAATCCTCCGACTGTGGCAGTGGTTCGCCCCACCCGCAGCCTATTTCTACGAGCGATGTTGAGCGGCAAAACCTAGATTTGCGGCTGGGCGTCCGGCGTTTTATGCGCTGACCCATGCGTTCTCAAAGAGATTTGAAAACATTGCCGCATGGTCGCACCTAGCGTCGATTTCATCAACGAGCTTGAATCGGCGACTGGCGGGCATTGCCACCCGCAGCGCTCTGCTGGCCTATAGCTGGCCGGGAACATTGACCACAACCTACTCATTCTGCTCGGCTTGTGTTAGCTTTCTGCCGTGGACCTGCCAAAGCCTTCCAAGAAACGTATTGCCGTCATTCCCGGAGACGGGATTGGGCGAGAGGTGATCCCTCAGGCTCTCAAAGTGATTCAGGCATCGGGAGCCGACGTCGAGTTGAGCGAATTCGACTGGGGTGCTGATCGCTATCTCCGCGATGGAATCACCGTCGCTCCCGACGGCTTCGCCATGCTTGCACGCGACTTCGATGCCATTCTCGCCGGCGCCTTCGGCGATCCCCGCGTACCCACCAACATCCACGCCAAAGAAATCCTGCTTGGCATGCGCTTCAAGATGGATCTCTACGCCAACGTACGACCGGTGCGCCTGCTCGACGCGGCGCTGTGTCCGCTGAAAGGCGTGGAGCCCAAGCATGTGGATTTTGTTGTTATCCGTGAAAACACGGAAGGCGTCTACACCGATGCGGGCGGAGTTTTCAAACAAGGAACTCCCGACGAGATCGCGATCCAAGAAGACATCAACACGCGCAAGGGTGTGGAGCGCATCATCCGTTACGCGTTCGAGTATTGCGAGCGCAACACCAAACTTGACGGCTCTCCTCGCGGGCGCGTACTCATGTGTGACAAGTCGAATGCCATGACGCACGCGGGCGGCTTGTGGCAGCGCGTGTTCAAGGAAGTAAGCGGCGAGCATCCGCAGATCGCCGCACAGCACATGTACGTGGACGCACTGTGCATGCAGATGGTGCGCGACCCGCGGCCGTTCGATGTGATCGTGACCAACAACATGTTTGGCGACATCATCACCGACCTCGCCGCCGGACTACAGGGCGGCCTGGGCATGGCAGCCAGCGGCAATATTCATCCTGGCAAGACGTCCATGTTCGAGCCGGTACACGGCTCCGCTCCGCTGATCGCTGGGAAGAATTTGGCGAATCCGTTTGGCGCGATTCTGACCGCGGCCATGATGCTGGGGCACTTGCGATTTAGGAAAGAAGCCGAGAAGATCGAAGCCGCCGTACTCGAAGCCGTGCGGCAGAAGAAAACCACGCAGGACACTGGCGGAACGCTGGGGACACGGGAGGCGGGGGAGTGGGTGGCGGAGAAAGTCGGCCACGGATGAGTACGGATTGAAGACATCTTGGGCTCGAAGCCTATACGAAATAACATTGGACGGGAGAGGCCCGCATGGTGAAGGTTGGAGTTTTTCTTTTCGCGGCTTGTCTGGCGCTGCCCGTTAGGGCTGCATCCAGTCCGAACGGCAAGGGGCATCCGTCGGTGGACCTGGGCGGGATCAGTCTGGAGATATTTGCCAATCGGCCGAAGAACTGCGCGCCCTCTGCGATGCTCTTGGTGTTCCACGGATTGCACCGGGGCGTGGAAGACAACCGCCCCGACCTGCGTCCCGTGGCCAATGAGCTGTGCATGCTGGACGTGGCGCCTTTATTTGACGAGCAGCGCTTCGAGTCGCGGCAAGTCAAAGCGGCGACCCGGAGCGCGATGGCCGAGCGCCAGCCAAACAGCGCCGACCCGCAAGCGTTGGGTGCCGCGGATAAGAGCGCAGGTCTCAGGTGGGTTGCGCAGGTTGAGCTTGGGCAAGATCAAAGTCAACAACAGGGGGACAAGAGTGTCCCCCCCACACAAGAACCCTCCACCCCAGCACCTGCCCCACAAACGCCTGCCACACAAGAGAAAGAATTCAAGATTACGCCGCGGGAGGCGGAGGCGCTGTTTCATTCCGTCGATGAGATTCTGGCCTTCGACAGCAAGCAAACGGGACTGCCGATCAGAAAGCAGGTCAAGCGCCGGCTGACCAGCCGCGATGAAGTGGTAGCGTATCTGACCAAGCACATGAAGGACGAAGACGTGAAGAAGCTGCAGCGGTCAGAGCTGGTGCTGAAAAAGTTCGGCCTGTTACCGCGCGACTTTGATCTGGAGAAGCTGCTGGTAGCGCTACTGCGCGAGCAGGTGGCAGGCTACTACGATCCGAAGACAAAAACGGTGAATCTGCTGGACTGGGTTCCGATGGAGGACCAGGAACCGGTAATGGCGCACGAATTGACGCATGCGTTGCAGGATCAGACGATCGGTCTCGACAAGTGGATGAAGAAGGGCGAGAAAGATTTGGGCGAGATCAGAAAAGATCCTACGCCCGAGGATATCGAGAACGACGAGATGGATGACGCGCGCGAAGCTGTGGTCGAGGGGCAGGCTGAGACGGTGATGATGGAGTACGAGCTGGCGCCGGTGGGGCGGACGATTGCGGATTCTCCAGACCTGGTGGAAACGATGGAAGCGCAGATGGCCAATGGAGCGGACGACTCGAAGGTCTTCAAGGATGCTCCGATCTTCCTGAGGGAGTCGCTGACTTTCCCCTATAGCTATGGCATGAAATTCGTGATCAAGGTGATGGAGAAAGGCGGCAAGGCGAAGGCGTTTGCCGGAATGCTGGCGAATCCTCCGCATACCACGCGGGAGATCATGCAGCCTGAGACCTACTTGTCAGGGGAGAAGATCGAACCTATGCGCGTGCCGGAATTCAAGCGCGACTTCAAGGATTACGTGAAGTTCGACATCGGGGCCATGGGCGAGTTTGATGTCGCGGTGCTGATCGAGCAGTATGCGGGGAAGAAGTTGTCGGATGAGATGTATCCGGAGTGGCGAGGCGGGTATTACTATGCCGCGCGTCCGAAGAACGACGCGGCGGCGCCGCTGGGGTTGCTCTATGTGTCCGAGTGGTCGAGCGCCGAGAAGGCGTCTGAGTTTGCGGAGATTTATGCGCGGTCGCTGGCACAGCGGTACAAGAAGGCGGAGGAGGTAGGGAATCCTTCGTCGGGACCATCGTCGCTCGAGAATCCGCAGGACAAAATCAACGTTCTGAAGGGGCGGCACCTGTGGACTACCGAGGAAGGCGCGGTGGTGATTGAGGAGCAGGGCGATACCGTGCTGGTGAGCGAGAGCCTGGACGCAGCTACAACTCAGACGTTGGAGAAGGAAGTGTTTGGGGCGAAACAAACGCCTTGAGCCACCCAGCGGACACTGAGGACGAAATCTCCGGTTAGTTCTTGCGCGGCTTTCCTTTTGAATTGTTGTTCTCGTCCGCTTCTCCCAAGAAATGTTGCATTTTGGCAACGACGGTGAACTGCTTGCCGTTGCGCTCAAGGGTCAGGGTGCGTTCTTTGCCGGGCTCGCCTCCGAGCATCGACCAGACTTGTCCCAGGGCCGAGCCGGAGACGGGAACACCATCAACGGCGACGAGCTGATCGCCGGCCTGAACTTCAGGCACGGAGGGTTTGTCGTCGAAATCGGCGATGCCGAGGACGGTGAAGCGGCCGTCGTCTTCGGGGCGAAGGATGAGGCCAATGACATCGAAGTCGGGGAAGTTGAACAATCGGCCGATATCGAAATAAACGGTAGAGTGGGCGTAGTCGAGGCCGACGCGGTAGTTGATGAGGGCGTTCGCACCGAGCAGCCCGGCGGTCGGAGGGCCGGCTCGCTTTTGGAAGACGGACATCCGATCTTTGGGAAAGTCGACGACAGCGATATTGGTCAGAAAGAGCGGACCGAATTGCAGGCGGTCCACGCGCATCAGCTTCCACTTTGTCTCGTCCTCTGATCCCCACAGGTTGGCGGGGCCGACGGCGCCGGTCATGTGCGGCCAGCCGGAGTGAGCAGCCGCGAGTCTGTCGAAGAGGTCTTCCGCGAGGAAGCTGATGGAGGAGCCAAGGTCGAGGGCGAGATTGTATTTCTTGTTCTCAATTTGGCTGGGGACCTGGATCAGGCCGTTCCCGGCGTTCACAATTACCTTCGCCGCTACGCCCTTGAACTTCAGGCTACCGGATGCGGCGAGGGTGAGTTCGTGGTCGGGAAAATTGATGAGCACGTCGTAGTTGCGCAGAACCGTGGAGGGAATGTTGATATCGGCGTCCAGCCCGGGAGCGATTGGAGCACCACCGGCCGGCACTTTTGCTTCTTTGATCCCAAATCCGGGAAGTCGTCCCCCAAGAGTGATCGTCATGCCACCGATGTTCATCTCCGGCGGTGGAGTGCCAGAGCAGACCTGCCCATCGCAGCGAAGCGAGCCTCCGGTGCTTTCAAACAGTCGCCGAGACAGGTAAAGATCGGGATTCCCGTTGTCGACCCAGGCGTGAACCCGCTTTGTTGTTCCATTGGGCAGCGGGAGGTCCACGTTGATGATGACGCGATTGTGGTCAAGCGTCATCGGAACAGTTACGGACTTCGATTCAGGCGGAGGCGCGACCTTCGGCGAGCTTTGTGCGAGGGCAGATATAGCGAGAACGAGGACAACCAGGGTCCTGGATCGCATACGCAGATTGTAACGGGTTCGAAAACCCTGAACCACAGAGGGCACCCTTCCATTGCGCCGAGGGGCAGGCTGCTGACAGAGGTCTTGTATAATCGCGGGTTTGGCTTCCACGCTCGGAAGATTTCTGTAGCCGCGACTTTGGAGGATGGGTGGCACAGGCGGAGATCGGAATCATAGGCGGCAGCGGGCTTTACGCTATGCCGGGGCTAAGCAACGTGAAGGAAGTACGAGTGAAGACTCCGTTTGGCGCGCCTTCGGACGCCTACGTTTGCGGCACGCTCGAAGGGCGCAAGGTGGCTTTTCTGGCGCGGCATGGTCGCGGGCATCGCATTCTTCCGAGCGAGCTGAATTTTCGCGCGAATATTCACGGGTTCAAGCAGCTGGGAGTGGAGAGGATTGTTTCCGTTTCCGCAGTGGGGTCGCTGCGGGAAGAACACAAGCCGCTGGACTTCGTGATTCCGGACCAGTTCTTCGATCGTACACGGCATCGCGTGGACACGTTTTTCGGTGGCGGAGTGGTGGCGCACGTTGCGTTTGCCGATCCGGTATGCGGCGAACTGGCGAGCGTGGTGGAGAGCTCATGCAATAAGATCGGCGTGACCGGCAAGCATGGAGGGACTTATTTGTGTATGGAAGGCCCGCAGTTTTCCACCAAGGCTGAGTCGAATGTGTATCGTGGGCTGGGCATGGATGTGATCGGCATGACCAACCTGCAGGAGGCAAAGCTGGCGCGGGAAGCGGAGATTTGTTATGTCACGGTAGCGATGGTGACGGATTATGACTGTTGGCATCCCCATCACGATTCGGTGACGGTCGATCAGATTGTCGCGGTTTTGCTGAAGAATGCGGAGAACGCGACGAAAATGGTGCGCGAGACCGTGGCGGCGATACCGCGGGAGCGCTCGTGCAGGTGCGGATCGGCGCTGGCGCACGCGATTTTGACCGACCACAAGAAGATTCCGGCAACGACGCGGAAGAAGCTGAAGCTGATTATCGGGAAGTATGTAAAGGCGAAATAAGTCAGGTACTGAATCGCGGAGTTGGGTGAGAACTGCCGCGAAGCGCGTTGCGGAACACTTCGGGAAGGGAAGGCGTCCACGAATGAGTATTGTCGTTGTCGGTTCAGTTGCCTTTGATGACGTCACGTCACCTTCGGGCAGCGTGAAGGGGATTTTGGGCGGGGCGGCGACTTATTTTGCGCTGGCGGCCAGCTATTTCACCCAGGTGCGCGTGGTGGCCGTGGTGGGCGAGGATTTTGGAGCGGAGCATGAAAACGTTCTGAAAAAGCGCGGCGTGGACACGCGTGGCATTGAGCGCGCCTCGGGAAAGACGTTTCGCTGGGGCGGTTCCTATTCCGACAACCTGAGCGAGGCCAAGACGAACTTCACTGAACTGAACGTGTTTGAGAAGTTCCAGCCGCGGATTCCGAAGGAATATGAGGACGCTGAATTTCTGTTTCTGGCGAACATTCAGCCAACCTTGCAAGCCAACGTGCGCAGGAATATGCGTGCGGTACGGCTTACCGGATGCGACACCATGAATTACTGGATCCAGGGCGCGCGTAAAGAACTGGCGGAGACCTTACGGCTGGTGAACGTGTTGCTGATCAACGATACCGAAACGAAGATGCTGGCGGATGAAAAGAACCTGCCGCGCGCGGCACAGAAGGTGCTGGCCATGGGGCCGCAAGCGCTGGTGATCAAGCACGGCGAATACGGAGCGACGATTTTCTTTCGCGAAGGCGCATTCGGGATTGGGCGCCATCCGTTTCGCGCGCCAACCTTGCCCATCGATGAGGTGAAGGATCCCACGGGAGCGGGCGATTCCTTTGCCGGAGGATTCATGGGCTATGTGGCGTCGCAAGAAGAGTTGAACCGGGAAGTGCTGAAGCGGGCGCTGTTCTATGGTGGAGTGATGGGATCGTTCGCTGTGGAAAGTTTTGGCACGGAGCGGCTGCAGGGGCTGACCCGCGAAGAGATTGACGCGCGCTTTCAGATTTTTCGTGAACTGACCCACCTCGAATGAAGCCGCAATCTCCGCCGCCGAGGTCGCATTCCGAAATTGAGATCGTGCGGCTGGTGTGGCTGGCGATCTTCGTCTCGGTATTCTCTTTTCTTTTCTACTACAGGCATGGGGATGTGCTGCTGTACGGCGATGCCGTGGCGCACATCAACATCGCGCGCCGCGTCTTCGACTCGAAGACTCCCGGGTTGCTGCAGTTGGGGACGGTGTGGCTGCCGCTCCCGCACCTGCTGATCATACCGTTTATTGAGTCGATGCAGATGTGGCAGAGCGGCTCGGGGGGCTCGATTCCGTCGATGGCTGCGTTCGTTTTCGGAGTTCTGGGAATATTCCGGCTGGTGCGCGCCTCGTTCGGCCGCGACGGGGAAATGGATGGGGCCGCGAAGGTAGGGGCGTGGGCTTCGGCGCTCGCCTACGGCGCAAATCCTAATCTGATTTACATGCAGGCTACGGCGATGGGGGAGTCGTTGTATCTAGCGTTCTTCATCTGGGCCGTAGTGTATTTCGCCGAGTTCGCGCGAGGTGGGGCAAAGGCAAGCCGATCACTGACAAAGTGCGGGTTGTGTCTGGTCGCGGCGTGTTTGACTCGGTATGACGGATGGTTTCTGGCGGCGATTTTGGTGGTGCTGGCTGCGGTATTGGGTTCCCACCTGGGTAACGTGCGCGGGGATGGGACTTCCAGGTTTACGATTCCAGGCTCGCGAGCTGCAATCCTTCGGTTTGTTTTGATCGCAGTGGCTGGGCCTGCTTTCTGGCTGGGGTATAACGCGGTGGTGTATCGGAATCCGCTGGAATTCGCGAACGGTCCTTACTCCGCAAAAGCGATCGAGCAAAAGACGGCTACGGTGAATCCTGCAAAAGGGAATCTGTTGGCCGCCGGCTCGTATTTTCTGAAGGCAGCGGAACTGGATGTGGGTGAAGCGAACTGGCTGGGACGGCTATGGCTGGCGCTGGCGCTGCTGGGAAGTCTGCTGGCGGGATGGAGTGGGCGCGGACGGGTTGCCCTGTTGCTGTGGGCTCCGCTGCCGTTTTATGCATTATCGGTAGCCTACGGGAGCGTGCCGATTTTCGTGCCGACTTGGTGGCCATTTTCACTCTACAACGTACGCTACGGATTGCAACTGCTTCCGGCGTTCGCGGTGTTTGTGCCCCTGGCGATTGCCTTCCTCGTGCGGGCTGCGACCAAGATTCACAGTGAGGTTTCCTGGAGCCGCTGGGCAAACGTGGTGGCGATAGCGAGCGTGTTCGCGCTGTTGAGTGCAAGCTACGCCGCGATCTGGCGCGCGGACCCGATCTGTTATCGCGAGGCTGCGATCAACATGCGCGGGCGCGTGCCGCTCGATGAGCAACTGGTGGGCTGGCTCAAATCTTTGCCGGCGGATTCCACCCTACTCATGTACCTGGGGGATCATGCAGAGGCCCTGGAACGGGCGAGAATTCCGTTGCGGCGGTCCATCAACGAAGGCAATCACCGAGTGTGGAAGCAGCCAGTCGATCTCGAAGGACTGTGGGAGCGAGCGCTGGCCGATCCCGCGGCGTACGCGGATTACGTTGTGGGGTTTGAGGGCGACCCAGTATGGAGGGCGGCGGAAGATCGGCATTTGAAAGCGCTGGTCGAGATCCACACCACGGGTCAACCGCGGGCCGCGATTTTTCAAGGACGTACACGGGTGAGCCGTTAACAGCAGGCGCGGTAATCAGGCAGGTTAACGCTGAACTCGCCGAGGTCGGCGCGCTCGGGTGATAAAATTTGGCCATCTCAAGCCTTTCCCGGACAAAGAGTCAGATCCATGAACTGGCAACACATCTTCGATTTGCTGCGCCGAGAAATGGCGAGCGGGATTGTCGCAACTTCCATGGTCCGCTTAATATTGGCGGCCATACTGGGCGGGATCATCGGATTGGAGCGGGAACTGAGACACCGGCCGGCGGGGCTGCGCACCAATATGTTCATCTGTTTTGGCGCAGCGATGTTCACCATTCTTTCGGATGCGCTCGCGGTGAAATACCTCGGTGACCACACTCGCATTTCGGCCCAGATCATCCCCGGTATTGGTTTCATCGGTGCTGGATCGATTTTGCACACGCGCGGGCTGACGAGTGGCCTGACGACGGCTTCGACTCTGTTTGTGGTGGCGTCGGTGGGTATGGCCACGGGCGGAGGCCTTTACCTGACCGCAGTTTTTGGCACCGGTGTGGTTTTGATCGCGCTGTTTTCGCTGGGCCACCTGGAGCTGACCTTCAACCTGAAGACGCTGCTGACCAGCTACGAAGTGACGGGCGCGAGTGTGGAAGAGATTACGCAGGAAGTTAACCGCATCCTGGAGCATAGACATCGCATGATGCTGAACGTTGTGAGTGGGAGCACGAGCCAGCATGTCCGGCTGCAGTTTGACGCCGCTGGTTGCAATCGTGAGCAGAAAGAGTTGCTGGGTGAACTGAAGGCGTCGTCTGTGCTGGGCAGCGTGACTTGGCTGGGGCCGGTGGAGTTGGAGTGAGCCTACCGGGTGTGGTGATTCCCTTTGTGAAGGCCAGCGCGTGCGGAAATGATTTTCTTCTGATCGACGCTGCAACCATCGAAGGCGCTCTGGCTCCCGCAGACAGGACAGGGCTTACGCGCCGCCTGTGCGAGCGGCACGAGGGAGTGGGGGCGGATGGAGTGGAATGGATGTATCCGCACGCGTCGGCCGAGGTCGAGATTCGGCTGATGAATGCCGACGGTTCCGAGGCGGAGATTTCCGGCAATGGCACGCGCTGTGTGGCGGCGTATGTTTGCGCCGAGCAGGGAAAAGAGAAGATTAAGATCCAAACCGGGGCTGGATTGAAGACTTGCGTGCTGACGGGACGGAGCGATTCGGAATACGAGTTCGAGGTCGAAATGGGCGAGGCTGCCGTGGGAGGGGAAC
>Ga0302324_100029764_pt1 | contig 10332 bp, 6 predicted proteins | sample Palsa_T0_1_FD_201949 | JGI IMG/M metagenome (GOLD analysis project Ga0302324, IMG submission 201949) | Peat permafrost microbial communities from Stordalen Mire near Abisko, Sweden - Palsa_T0_1 | ecosystem: Environmental > Terrestrial > Soil > Palsa > Peat permafrost | place: Sweden: Abisko... | reverse complement strand
GGGGTCAAGTCGTACCACGTGCCGTTCTTTGCGGTATTCGCGGTAATTGTCCAAAGATGCGGCGCGGTACCGTTCGCAAAGTACGCGCGCAGCTCACCGAGTGCTTGGGTCGCGGTATTGCGCATGTCGCCGGTGCACTCGGTCGCGGTGCGAACCTCAAACGGATCCTTTGGCGGCGTCGACGGCAAGGTGTAAACGCGGAAGCTTTCTTGTCCGGCTTGCTGCTGACGCGCGATCGCATAGAGCCCAACGGCGGGCATGAAGGTAATCGGCGGTAGTCCGAACACGGTGTTCTGCGGCGCGTAGAGATGACGGCTCGTCACGTCATCCGGCTGCGCCAGGTGGAACGGCAGACACCCGAAGAAGACGCGAATCGCGCCGCCGCGACCGCCGCCGCCGCCGCGTTGCTGCGGTTGACCGTTTTGCGGCGTGCGCGCCGCGGCCGTGGCCAGCTCTTGCGACGCGAGCGTTCCGGCGGTCGTGCTTTGGAAATGGGGGACGATCGACAGCGCGTAGGTATCGCCCAGACCATGATAGGTCACGGTTGCATCGGTGATCGCCGGCGCCGGCATCGTCGCCGGGTAGCCAGTCGCGGTTTTTGCTGCCTCGATCTGCGCAACGTAGGCTTTGAGCTCGCTCGAAAGCTGCGATGCAATAGCGTGCGCATCCGCCGGACATTGCTCGCCGTTCGTCGACACGTCGAGTGGATTGGTTGGCGGTGAGGAGGGGAGCGGTGTAATCGCGCGGCCGCCTCCGCCACCTTGGCCGCCGCCGGTTCCGCCCTGCTCGCCGCCTGCACCACCGGCAAAGCGTCCGCCGCCGCCCCCGCGGGGCGGCGAGACCGTCTGCGCGACATGCGTGTTGCCGAGCGCCCCCGGTCCATACTTCACCGTGTACGTGACTTGATAGGTGCGCGGCGAAAGCGGACGCGCCACCGTCGGCACGATGCCGCCGTTCTGGGTGTAGTACGGAACCGCGCCAACGGGCGTCGAGAAGATGCCGGCATATGTGCCCGTGATGTTCTCTGCGGCGAAGGTCAGCGATCCCTTGTTGAGGAGCACGTTGACCGCGGCGTCGAACTGTGTATAGGCCGGAAGATTATTTTGATTGTTTCGTCCGGTATACTGCGCGTCCGCAAGCCACTCGATGGCGGAGTGACGCGACTTATAGTCGAGGATGACACCTGCGCGCTGCAACGGTACGTTGGGCAACTGCTGTCCCGAGATCGTAATCGAGTACGGGTTGTTGATCAGCGGCGAATTCGAAATCGCCTGCGAAATGGTCGTGTTCCAGAACGGCTGCACGATCAAATTTCCCAGCGTCGCATAGCCGGTGATCGAGCCGCCTTGATAGATCCGCTGGACTCCCGCGACCGGGGTGCTGAAGTAGAGGTCGCTTACATTGAACGGCGCCGCCGGTCCGCAGCCCGCCGAGCTCTGAAACACCTGTTGGACGGCGGCAACATAGGCCGGCGAAAGCGTCCCGTTCGCCAGTAAAATCGTGCCGTTGACGTTGGTCGGAAGCAGCACGTTGTTCTGCTGCTGGCGGTAGAGCTGCACCGTGACGTTACCGCCGCTAAACGCGTGTGTGTAGCCGATGCGCGCCGAGGTCGACGAACTCGCCTCGGGTGAAGCACCCGGCGCGTTTCCAAATGCCACGTTGTTATCACCGTCGCAGGTGAAGCGCAGCGAATCCGGGTCGCTCAGGATCGTCGAACGCGATTGCTGCGCCGGCGAGCCGGTCAACGAGTATGAGACCGTGTAGGTGTCGACTTTGTCGGGATGCCACGTCGCGGCGAGCGTTTCGAGCGCTCCGCCGTATCCGCCGGTCGCCTGCGTCAAGCCGACCGACTCCGAAAGCGTCAGGTGTTGGTTGGAGTGGATTGCGTCGGTGACTTGCACCGCGGAATAGTTGCTATGCTGGTCGTTCGTGTAATATGGCGACGACGCGCTGTTGAGGGGGAAACTTTGGTTCGATCCCCACGAGCCATACGCGAGGACGGAGATCGTGTGACGTTGCGCCGCCGGGAGGATCGCGTTGAGCGTAAATCCTTGGCTCGCATTGATGCCCGACGACCCGATCGGCGAGGCTTCACCGTCGACGTAGCGGGCGAGCTGATCGTTGAGCGTCGTAAAGTGCGTGGAATAGATCGACGCCTGAATCGACGTCGCCCCCAGCAGCAAGTCGTCGGTCAACGAGAACAGACTAACGCTGCCTGCCGAATAGTTGTCGGGCCCGTAGCCGCAAGGAATGCCGTCAAATTGCTCGCGTGCACACACGATGCTGCTCACGCGATCGGAGCTCAGAAACATGCCGCTGATCGTTTGCGAGTCGCTGACCTCGTAGCGCAACTTGACGAGTTCCCCGGAGGTGTCCGAGTCGCCGTCGTGCACGTAATCGAGGCCGCTCGCGTCGGTGTACAGCAAGCCATCCAGCCAGCTCGTGTTGAGCCGATCGACCGCATCGATCGCGACGCCGAGCTTCCCCTCCGACCCGGTCTCGGCCAGTCCCCAGTTGTAGCGACCGTTCGAACCGGTCGCCATCGTGAGATACGACTCCCAGCTCAGCGTCGGCTCGAGCGTCGTGAAGTTGACACCGCCGCCGAGTCCGCCGAGCTGCGGACCGTTGCGCACACCGGCTCCGGTAAAGAGATCGGTTGCGAACGCGCCGATATTTCCCGCGACGCCCGGTGCATTGATCGGAATACCGTCGAGGGTGAGCTGCGTTTGACTCGCGTCGTGACCTTCGAGCGAGATCGTTTGCTGCGCATCGCTATCATCGCTGCTAGTCTGCACCGACACACCCGAAAGTTTGTTGAGCGCGTCGGCTAGATCCGTCGAGAGCTTGCGCTGCGCCGAGTCAGGTCCAATTGACGTACTCGAAATCGCCGCGGTGGATTGCGCGACGACGGTTCCGATGACTTTGAGCTGCGTCGAAAGCGCCAGCGCAACCGTGACCGTGATCGAATTCCCGTTGATGATTTCAAACGACTTGGAGGTGATCGTTTGATAGTCGCGCTTCACAATCCGCGCCCGGTAGATGCCGTCGGGAACATCCGTGAAGAGCACTTCGCCCTTCTTGTCCGTAAACTCGCTGGTTACGACCGGACCGTCGAGCACCACGCGCGTCAACTCGATCGGCGACTTCGTGCTCTGATCGGTAACGACAATGCGAATCGTTCCCGAGTCCTCCTGCTGGGCCGACGCGCGTCCCGGTAGGGCAAGAGGGATGAGGGCAACGGTAAGCATGAGCGCGAGCAGGCGTTTCATAATGTGTCGTTGATGTTTCTTCGTTACAGCCGAATTGTTACGGTTGTACCCCTCGCGGGCGCGCTTTCGAGATCGATCGAGCCTCCGGCGCGTTCCACCGCGCGCTTGGCGATCGCAAGACCGAGTCCGCTCCCGGTGAGCTCGCCGCGCTGGTCACCGCGATAAAAGCGCTCGAAGGCGTGTAGCCGCTCGGACTCCGTCATGCCCGGTCCCTCGTCTCGAACGGTAATCGTGGTATGGCCGTTCGTCTTAACGGCTCGCAAGTGAATGGGAGCATCCGGGGCATACTTGAGCGCGTTCTCCACGACGTTCCACAAGGCTTCGCCAAGTTCGGTACGGTCGCCAACCACGCCGTCGGTTCCATCGACGCTGTAGTCGATCTCCCGCGTCTCGTCTAAGCGCCGCGCTGCATCGCACTGACTGCGCAGCAGCTCGGCAAGATCGATCGTTTCGACACGAGGCGGTGTTTCCGCGTCCAGTCGCGCGAGCCGCATCAGTCGGTCGATCAGATTGCGCATGTGCTCTTTCTCGAGCGACATCGTGCCGAGAATTTGCCGCGCGATCGTGGGCTCGGCGACGGCCCCGCGCCGCAACACGTCGATATATCCGCCGATAACCGTGAGGGGGGTTCGCAGTTCGTGTCCGGCATCAGCCACGAATTGACGCATCCGTTCCTCGGTTTCGCGGCGTTCGTTCATCGCTTGCGCGACACTCGCTGCCGCGTCGTTGTAGGCGGCGGTCAGCGTACCGATCTCGTCGCCGCCCGGCGCAATGAAGCGCCGCTGCGTGAAATCTCCTCCGGCGAGCGCATTGAGCGATTCGGTTAGATCGTTGATTGGGCGTAGCGCCTGGTGCGCGAAGAACCGGCCGACCAGCCACGAGATCACCATCGCAACGATCGCAACCACGATGACGACGCGCCAATACGGTATGAGCGCGACTAATAACAGCGGTGTCGACGGTTGGAACGCAATGTAGCCTCCGTCAACAACCGCAACGTTCGAGGGTTCGGGGAGCGGCACTGGTCCGGCCGCACCGTTGGAGCGGAAAAAGAACGTACCGCGCGACGACGGCGGCGGCGGCGAGCCGAAGGGCGGCGGGAAGAAAAACGGTCCCGGCGCAAAGCGCCCGGTCGTGTTCGACGAAGCACCCGCCGTTTGGTGAAAACGTGCCGAGACCATGCGGCTGAGCAGCCGCGGACGGATGCTCTTATCGCCGCCCAAGAAGTTGCCGTGACTATCGAACACCGCGACACTGAGCCCGATGCTGCTGAGCGCGCCGGCGATCTGCGGGGCGGCGGTTTTGAGCGACGTGCCGTCGGCGCGATATTGATCGACGAGCACACGCGCCTCTTCGTGTTTGGCGACAACGATGCTGCGGCTGAAGCTGTCCAGATCGACAACCAGTGCGATGCTCGAAGCGACGATCACCACGACGACGGTAATGCCCAGCAGCACCGCGTAAAGCAGCGAGAGCCGCGAGACGATCGAGAGCTTCATGGGCGCCGTCTTCTTCAACTGGGCCTAGTTATGCTGCGAGAGGCCATATCCAACGCCGCGGACCGTTCGGATGAACGAGCCACGCTCGCCGGGGCGATCGATCTTCGCGCGCAGGTACGAGATGTAGGTTTCGACGATGTTCGGGCCGCCTTCGAAGTCGTGTCCCCACACGATCTCCAGCAAGTGGTCTTTGCTGAAGACGCGCCGCGGCTCGCGCATGAAGACCGAGAGGAGATCGAACTCTCGCTGGGTGAGATCCACGCCTTCCTTACCGCGCACCAGTTCGCGGGTCGCAGGATTCAGCGCGAGGTCGCGCCAGCGAAGGACGTTTTCTTCGATCAATTGCGGGCGGCGCAGCTTGGCTTGCAAGCGCGCGATCAGCTCTTCGAACACGAACGGCTTGACCAAGTAATCGTCGGCACCGGCGGTGAGGCTCTGGACCTTATCCTCAGTCCCGCCTTTGGCGGTAAGCATGACGATCGGCGCTTGCGTGATCTCACGCAGTTTGGGAAGGAGCGAGATACCGTCGATCTTGGGCATCATGATGTCGAGCACAATCACTTCGGGATCGAAGCGCCGCACCAAATCGAGTGCGGCGAATCCGTCGGCGGCGGACTGTACATCGTAACCTTCGCGGGAAAGTCCGAGCTCGAGCATTTCGCGAATCATTCGGTCGTCGTCCACGACGGCGACCCGGGCATGAAGCATAGTGGTGGCCATTTCTAGAGCTAACACTGCCGTTTTGCCCTGAGAAGGCCCTGAACCAAGGCCTGATTAGCGCCGGCTCATCGTCAGCTCACCCCTTGTGTACCCCAGTAAACTTCGGGACTCGATTCCTCGACACAGCCCAAATCAGGGCATCGGTCCGTTTAGGCGGCGCGGAGCGGTGAGGGCCAGCGGGAATACCTCTGGCCACAAATCAGCGCCGCCTGGCGGATGCTTTCGAGCGGGTGAACCACGAGCGTCACCCCGCAGCGGCGCAGCGCCGCGGTCAGCACCTCGTCGGGCAGCCAGCGGGCGAACAGGTGCACCTCGCGTGTTTGTGCCGCGTGGGCGAGCTGCCCGAGCACATCGGCTAACGTGCACGTTCCGCGCTCGAGCAGTGGAGCGACCAAGTCGGCTTTGACCCGCGCCGCATTCCAGCCGGCGGCCATGACGATGACCCTCGAGAGCTCGGTGCAGCTGCTCGATTCGAAATCGACCAGCGCCGCCTGCACGCTCGCGGCGAGCGAGCTCTCGGTCTGTGCGTGGAGCGTCATTCCGGCGATACTCGCGTCGGGACCGGCGGTGAGGATCGCCCCCGAACCGATGACGTAGTCGTTCATAGTGCGAGCATCGCAGGGTCGAGTGCCACCTGTATGGCTCTTCAGGACGCACCTCGAGAACTAAAGAGGCGCCGCTTTCGCGACGCCTCTTTGCCCACCACCCGGTAAGCATTTCCCACCGCGTGACACTACGCAGTGGAAAGGTGTGTATGCGCGTGCGACACGATCGTGACGCGGCGCGAGAACATGCCGAGCATCGCGTCGATGACCTCGGGATCCCACTGCGATCCGCGGCCGTCTTGGAGCACTTGCAGCGCTTGGCGAGGCGAAATTGGCTGACGATACGGCCGCTCGCTGATCATCGCGTGGAAGGCGTCGGCTACCGCGACGACACGCGCCTCGAAGGGAATGCTCGAGCCATAGAGGCCGTCCGGATACCCGGCGCCGTCGTAGCGCTCATGATGCGCACGCACGATGATTGCACAACGTTGCAGCGAGGGAATCTGACTGAGGATCCGTGCCCCGGCGGCTGCATGATCGCGCATGATATCCCACTCGTCGAGTTCGAGCGGCGCGGGCTTGAGCAGCACGTGATCGGGCGTCGAGATTTTTCCAATATCGTGAAGCAGCGCGCACAGCGCGATAAACTCGCTCGAGTCGTTGTTGCAGTCCATCGCGGTGGCCAACCGGCGCGCCCACTCGGCCGTCGCCTTGGAGTGGCAGCACGTTCCGTAGTCGCGCTCGGCCAGCATGGCAAGCAAGGCGGTCGTGCCTTCGGCACCGGGACTATCCGGGGTTTCCTCGCCGTCGCTTCCGAGGGCACTGCGCTCGATCTCGGTTGCCAGAACGTCCAGGAAGGCCAGCAGCCGGCGCTGATCGGCCTCGTATCCACCCGCCGCGAGCGCAATCGTGTGCGTCGCAGCAGCGGTCAAATCAACCACTGCGGCGCGGCCTAGCCGCGGCGTTTCGCGCTGTGCCCAGGTCGACAGCCCGACCGGCTTGGCCAGGGTCAGCGACAAACAAAGGCGGTCGAGCAGCACTTCAAGGGCAGGCTCGATCTGTGTGCTCCCCATCAACGACGGCATGGTCACGTGGTCCGTGGCGGTACGCGCCAATTCCGGAATACTCTGACCTAAAGCCGCCCCGAGGGCGGTAAGCGTACGGACTGCAGACATGGGAAAAGTGGCCGGTGTGACCCGAGGCCTACAGCGATCCGTTCGGCATGTCGGCCGCAACGATGAGGGTCGCAAGTAAAAGGACGGTGAGCATGGGTGAGAACAAGCCTCCAAGCAGGTGCATATCTGCTCTCACAATAGCGGGTGAACTAGGCCGAACGCCCTACTGAAATTTAAGTAGAGCCGTTACTACCCTTCGCTCAGGAGGCCGCTGCGCCTGGCCACGGCGATCGCTTCGGCCCTCCCATGGCATCCAAACTTGTCGATCACGTTCTGGATGTGGGTCTGCACTGTAAAGACGGACCGGCCCATCTCGGCGGCGATCTGCTTGGGGGTCAGCCCGGCCGCCAGGTCGCGCACGACGCGCAGTTCCTGGGGCGTGAGCACGACCGTGGTCGCCGGTTCGTGCTCCTCTTCCAGATGCATCGCGACCCGCTCCACGTATCGGGCGTAGCCGCCGAAGCCAAACTCCCGCACCCCATTGATGTGTTCCTGGAGCTCATCCGGAGCGTACGACGGGCTCTTTGCGGCGCGCGCGAGCTCCTCAACGGCCCTACGCATGCACAGACCGGCGTCGTGCCGGCTGCGCATCTTTCGCTTGATCAATCGCGCCGCGGAGGTGTGACGCCCGGTGACGACTTCGGCAAGCGCGAGCATAGCCACGGCAAAGTCGAGAACGACGGCGCCTGAATACTGCGCGGACGGTGCCTTGTTATCGATCAATTCGAGCGTCGACGTGACGACGGCACCGCTCTCCCGCGCGCGCCCGTCGAGCGCGAGGACGAGCGCGTAACTCGCGCGCACCAGGGCGCGATCGGGAACGTGCCCTTGGCGGTCGATGATGCTCCCAAAGAGCCGGTGCGCGTCAGCGTAGTTACCCACCCATGCGTTGCGATGGGCTTGGCTCGAGGCAAGAAACGTGCCTTGCGAGAGCGTGTCAGCCGATGCGAGCTCGGCCAACTGCTTCTCGATTTGTACCGCACGATCCGCATTGCCTCGCCGCGTTTCGAGACTGAGCATCGCGATGAGGGCGTTCTGCAAGTCGCCGTAATCGCCCCCACGCGTCGCCGCCGTCGCAGCCTGCTGCGCAAACCAAAGGCTTTGTGCCGAATCGCTTTCACGGAACAGCGCAATAAGCGAAAGATTGAGAAATGCACGCGACGCGATGCTCCATGACGCACCGCCCGAGGCCAATTCAGCGGCCCGCGCAAAGCACCGCCGTGTTTCTGCAACGTCGTCCAGCACGTCGTGTACCCATCCGATACGAAACACGATGCGAGCCAGCGATTCATCGTTTTCCATAAGCGCACTTTGCGCTCCCGCCGAAGCGATGAGCCTGCGTGCTTCCGCTGAATCCCCCGATTTTGCGTGCCACCAAGCCAGGAGCGCTTCGCCCTCGGCTCGGATCGGGCTCGGAATCGCCGGCTCCGCGAGCAAGGTCGAAAGCAAATCGACGGGACTCGATGCACGATTCGAGCGATGGACCGCCAGGCGAAGGGTTAACTGCGCCCGCAATTCCGTCGTCTCGATCGAGTGCGCGGAACGCGCGATCTTGCGATCGCCTTCGTCATATCTTCCACGCGCCAGATCAAGCAGACCGCGCAGCCCCGTAACCACCGCGCTTTTCTCGAACGCGCTACCCAGAGACGCCGCGGTTAACGACTCGAGTTCGTCTGCAAATCCGCTATCCAGCAAGCGAATACCGTGCACCGTCAGAAGTCGGAGCGCGTCGTTCGCTGAATTCGATTCGACGTACAACCGTAAGGCCTGCGTAACGTTGCCGCGCTGTTCGAGAACTTGACCCAGCGTGGACAGACGTTCGCGCTGCGCACCGCTGCCACGCAGTTCCACCTGGTGGCGCACGAAATCCCGGAAGAGGTCGTGCAGTCGATAGCGCCCGGGTTCGTACTCGTGGATGAAGGCGACGCGAGCGCGCAGATCCTCAATCAATGCGGTGGCACGATCGAATCCGGCGGCCACCATGACATCGAGGTCGATCTCCGGCAGCATCGCGGCGGTCTCGATGAAATTCTGCTCCTCGTTGCTGAGCGTCTCGTACACTTGCTCGGCGAGATAGCGATAGATCATCTCGCGCGTCATCGACGAGATGTTGCGCAGATCGACCGAACGCGTCGACGAGCGCAGCGCGAAGGTCATTGCCGTCGCCCAGCCGTCGGTGAGCTGCAGAAGCTCGACTAATTCCTCGTCGCGCACGCCTAAGCGGAACGTGCGCGCCGCCTCTTTGGCCTCATCGACCGAGAACTTCAGATCGTGCTCGTCGATCGCGAGATCGCTTTCGCCATAGGCCAGCCACGTGCCGATCGGCAGACCGCTGGTCGCGCGCGAGGCAATTATCCACTGCACGCGCCCTTTGGTGCGTTCGATCAGCGAGGTAACGAATCGCGCAACCTCGCGATCGCCCTGCGCGACGTGCAGATCGTCGATTGCAATCACGCCGCGAAACGAGCGCAAATGCGAATGCATCCAAAGAGCGAGATCCGCGCCGGGCGATTGCGCGCCGGCATTCTTTTCGTAGGCGCCGGCCACCGTGCCGCGCGCATCGGGCGCAATCTCGGCGACCGCATCGGCAAATCCGCGCAGGAAGCCCAGAAGCCCCGCATTTTCGGCGAGCACGTTGTAGAGAAGGTGCGGGTCCGCGAGCGTATCGAGATAGTGGCGCAGAGCAACCGATTTACCGTATCCCGCGGGCGCGACGATCAAGACGACACGCTGCATCGCCGCGGAGGCGATGCGTTCAACGATGCGCCGCCGAACGATCGGAACGAAAACCCCGCCGGTCTCGATTTTGCCGTCGGGGCGAACGGGTCGAATCATATGCTCCTAGGCGCCTTCAGCCAAGGGAATCACGGTACTCATCCTCGCCTTCATAATACCCCAAGAGCAACTCCTCGACATAGAGCAGGTGGAGATCCCGGTCGAGCTGGGAGTATGGCCCGGCATTTTCAGCACGAAAACCGTCCCAATCGGCCTTCGAGTTCCAGACATCCACGCAAAGATAGACTCCAGTCTCCATTCGATGCCGGAAAAGGCGCGTGCGGCGGTATCCGGGGTGGGTCGAAAAGAGCGCCGCCCACGGGCCGGCCGGGCCGTAGGCGTGTTCGAA
>Ga0302324_100029761_pt1 | contig 10333 bp, 5 predicted proteins | sample Palsa_T0_1_FD_201949 | JGI IMG/M metagenome (GOLD analysis project Ga0302324, IMG submission 201949) | Peat permafrost microbial communities from Stordalen Mire near Abisko, Sweden - Palsa_T0_1 | ecosystem: Environmental > Terrestrial > Soil > Palsa > Peat permafrost | place: Sweden: Abisko... | reverse complement strand
CTCGGCAGATCCGAAGACGCGCGCCGCAGTTCCACCGGCTGATCTCTCGGACGCAGCATGCTGAACGTGTCTACCGGCTCATCCCAAAGCACCCAGGCATCTTTACTGTGCCCGCCCTTCTGCATGGAAACCACCGGACCGTCCGCCCCCGCCACGCGCACCAGGCCTCCCGGCATCGCGGTCCAGCCGTTGCCGGTTCGCGTCACGTAAGTCCGCAGCACCAGGCTCCGCGAATGCAGATGGCCGCGGTCCCACACCGGCGCGGTCGAGAGAGCCACCTGCTCCTGCGCCACATACTCGAACGGCTTCGCCCTGAGCTGGTCGGAGATCTTCTGGATATCCGCCTTCGCCAGATCCGCGCCGAAGATCGGCTCCCGTCCGCGCAGCGGAAACGCCGGCTTCACCACCACCTGATGCAGATGGTCCAGCACCCATCGCAGCGCCGGTTCCTGTCCGCACCACCAGGTCGCAACCGAAGGCAGCCGCAGCGGTTCGCCCAGCAGCTTGCGCGCAAGGCCAGGCAAAAACGGCATAATCGCGGCGGTCTCGATGACCCCGCTGCCCAGCGCATTGGCGATCGCGACATTCCCTGCATGGACCGCATCCACCAGCCCCGCCACGCCCAGGAACGATTCCCCGCGCAGTTCCAGCGGGTCGCAGAAGCTGTCGTCCACGCGCCGCAGAATCACGTCGACGGGCCGCAGCCCCTCCACGGTTTTCAGAAACACCTTACGGTCGCGAACCGTCAGATCCGCGCCTTCCACCAGCGGGAAACCCAGATAGCGCGCGAGGTATGAATGCTCGAAGTACGTCTCGTTATAAGGCCCCGGCGTCAGCAGCACCACCTGCGGATTGTCCGCCTTCGACAGACTCAGCAGCGACTCGCGCCGCGCCCGGAAGAACGGCGCCAGCCGCCGCACATTCGACTCCCGAAAGATATCGGGCAGCACGTCCGCCACGATGGTGCGGTTCTCCAGCGCATAACCGCTGCCCGAAGGCGACTGTGTACGGTCCGCCAGAACCCACCACTGTCCATCGGGCGAACGGGCCAGATCCACCGCCAGCAGATTCAGAAACTGCGGCGCCGGAACACCCGCCAGCGGACGCAGAAATGCCGGGTTCGCAAACAACAGCGCCGCCGGCAAATCGCCCTTGCCGATCAGCTTTCGCTCGCCGTAAATGTCCTGTAGCAGGCGGTCCAGCACTTCCGCGCGCTGAATGATGCCCGCTTCTATATACCGCCACTCCTTCGCCGTAATCAGCAGCGGTACCGGATCGATCGCCCACGGACGGTTCTTCCCCAGCGGGTCCGTATAGATGTTGTAGGTGACGCCGTTTTCCCGGATACGTCGCTCCGCCCGCTCCCACCGGCGCGCCAGTTCGTCGTCGCCGATGTTTCCCAGTGCGTGGATAAACGGCGCCCAGTGCTCGCGCGGTGTAACACCGTCCGGCGCCAGCTCGTTGTAGACGGAACTGTTCGCGAACGGAATCTGGAGCAGATCGGCCAGCATTACCGGTTGGGCATCAGCTCCACCGCAGATCCAGCGTTAAAGGAAAGTCCGGGTTGTTCTCTTCCGGCGGCAGTTTCACGATACCTGGAGTATGGCCCGTATCGCTGAACCGGGCCAGCCTGCGGCTCTCCGCTTCGTTGGCATTGACCGGAAATACTTCGTTGGCGCGTCCGCCGGGGTGCGCCACATGATAAGTGCAGCCACCGATTGCGCTTCCAGACCAACTGTCTACGATATCAAAAATTAGTGGTGTATGGACCGGAATGTTCGGATGAAGACATGACGGAGGCTGCCAAGCACGGTATCTCACGCCCGCCACGAACTCGCCGCGCTCACCCGTGGCATGAAGAGGTACGCGCCGCCCGTTGCAAAGGACGACGAACCGGGGGTCGGTCAGACCGGAAAGCTTCACCTGCATCCGCTCCAGCGACGAATCCACATTGCGAACCGTCGCCCCGCCCGCCGGCTCTTCGCCCAGCACGTTCCACGGTTCCAAAGCATGGCGCAGTTCCAGATGGACGCCGCGTCGCGTAATCGATCCGATCACCGGAAAACGGAACTCGAAGTGAGGCGCAAACCATTCCGGCCTGAAATCGTACCCGGCCTGACGCAGCTCCGCCAGCACGTCTTCCCAATCCAGCCATACGAAATACGGCAGCATAAACCGGTCGTGCAGCGAAGTGCCCCAGCGCACCAGCGGCTGCTTGCGCGGCGTGCGCCAGAACTGTGCGATCAGCGCCCGCACCACCAGTTGCTGCGCGACGCTCATGCGCGCATGGGGAGGCATTTCGAAAGCGCGCATCTCCACCAGGCCCAGCCGCTGCGAGGCGCTCTCCGGCGGATACAGCTTATCGATGCAGAGTTCGGCGCGGTGCGTATTGCCCGTCAGATCGATCAGCAGATTGCGGAAGAGGCGATCCACCAGCCACGGCATAATCGGTTCCTGACCAGGGTCCGGCACCTGGTTGAAGGCAATCTGCATCTCGTACAGTGAATCCATGCGCGCTTCGTCGATACGCGGATGCTGACTGGTCGGCCCGATAAACAGCCCTGAGAACAGATACGAAAGCGACGGATGATTCTGCCAAAAGCCAATCATGCTGCGCAGCAGATCGGGACGCCGCAGAAACGGACTATCCTCCGGAACGCGCGCGCCCACCACCACGTGATTACCTCCGCCCGTGCCCGCATGCTGCCCGTCGATCATGAACTTCTCGGTACCCAGCCGGCACTGATGCGCCAGATCGTAAAGGTCGGTCGTGTTGCGAACCAGTTCATCCCACGATGAGGCTGGCTGAATGTTCACTTCGATCACGCCCGGATCGGGAGTGATCTTGAGAATCCCGAGCCGCGGATCGGGCTGTGGCGCGTAACCTTCTATAGTCACCGGCATTCTCAGATGCGCTGCCGTATCTTCGACGGCGGCCACCAGGTCCAAGTAATCCGAGAGAAACTCCACCGGCGGCATGAAGACGAACAACTGCCCGCCGCGAGCCTGCACACACAGCGCCGGACGCGAAACCCATTTCGCCGATTCCCCCTTCTCCGGCGGTTTCGGCCCTTCGGCCCGCGGCTCGGATTTATCATCCACGCCGGCAGGCGCACCGAACAAATCCGGTCTCCGTTCGGGCGCGGCGGGAAGCTCTTCCCGGACGCGGAACGGGTCCGGATCGAAATCCCACTCCGTATCTTCCGGTTTGGTCCACGGCAGCGAATCGAGCGGCAGCCGGTAGCCCATCGGCGAATCGCCGGGCACCAGAAAAAGATGGTTTGTCGCCAGAAACCACGGCTGGCTGGTCCAGCGAGGCGTCCCCGATTTCGTCGGAATTCGCCGCAGCGGAATCACATACCCCGCCGTCTTGCCCAAGCCCTGCTCGAAGACCCGAGCCATCTGTGACCGCTCCAGCGGATTCTCCAGCTTCGAATCCGTCGGCGTCACGTTCACCGGCAGCTTGCGCTCTTTCCAAAGATAGTAAAAGGAGTCCTCAAACGCGGTCATGATCGACGAAGAGGTCACCTGCAGCCGCCGCGTCATAGCGTCCAGAAACTTCAGCGCATGCTGGGCGGAATATCCGTATTTCGTATGCTCGTAGGCAATCAATTTCTGGTTTTCCCAGATCGCGATGCCGTCTTTGCGCCAGTAACAACCCAGCGCCCAGCGCGGAAGAGGCTCGCCCGGATACCATTTCCCCTGTCCGAAATGCAGCAGCGCATTGGGAGCGAAATGGTCGCGCATTTTCAGGAAAAGATCGACCGCCAGCTTGCGCTTATTCGGCCCGAGCGCCGCCACGGTCCACTCTTCGCCATCGGGATTATCAATGCCGACGAACGTCGGCTCGCCGCCCATCGTCAGGCGCACATCCTGCGACTGCAGATCCGCTTCCACCTTTTCACCCAGCGCGGCAATGCCCCGCCACTGCTCGTCCGAATAAGGCTTGGTAACGCGCGGCGGTTCCAGAACGCGCCGCACCGACATTTCGTGATGAAACGACGTGACGCACGGATCGATCAGTCCCGAAATCGGCGCGGCGCTGCTGGCGTCGGGCGTACACGCCAGCGGGATGTGTCCCTCGCCAGCCAGCATGCCTGACGTTGGGTCCAGACCCACCCAACCCGCGCCCGGCAGATAGACTTCGGCCCAGGCATGAAGATCGGTAAAATCGGCCGACGGGCCTTGCGGACCTTCGAGCGGCTTCACATCCGGCGTGAGCTGAATCAGGTAGCCTGAAACGAAGCGCGCCGGAAGATTCAGATGCCGCAGCGCCTGCACCATCAGCCACGCCGAATCGCGGCACGATCCGCTCCTTAAAGAGAGCGTCTGCTCGCAGGTTTGTATGCCCGGTTCCAGCCGGATCGTGTAATTAATCTCGTCCCGCATCCGCTGGTTCAGACCCACGATGAAGTCGATGGTGCGAACGGTTGTCAGCGGAACTTTCGCGAGAAATGCCGAGAGCATCGGACCGGCTGGTTCCGTCTCGAGGAACGGCCGCAGTTCGCGAACCGAAGCGGCATCCAGAACAAAAGGATAATTCTCCGCGGCGGGTTCGAGAAAGAAATCGAACGGATTAAAGACCGCCATCTCCACAACCAAATCAACTTCCACCAGAAATTCGGTAGTTTTTTCCGGAAATACGAGGCGCGCCAGATAGTTCGCGAACGGATCCTGCTGCCAGTTGATAAAATGAGTTTTCGGATCGATCTTCAGTGAATAAGACAGAACCGGCGTCTGACAGTGCGGCGCCGGGCGCAGACGCACGATCTGAGGTCCGAGCGATATCGGCCGATCGTAACGGTACTGCGTCTTATGATTCAACGCAACGTGAATTGCCATGATTTACAAGATGAGGTCGGTAAAGAAATGGTATGTTAACACGCGGTCTGTGCAGGTCCGAACCCTTGCAAGCACGTTGCTGGCCGCTGTGGTGACACAATTGCTAACAACGCAAAAGACTGCATGAAGATCCAAGTTGGCTACGAAATGATTTATGGCTTCCCCCAGGCGACGCCGGTGGTCCTGATGGTGAATGTTCATCCCTCCCGGGTTGCGGATATTGATATTCCCGACCGGTTAATTACAGACCCCGTGGTTCCGGTGCACCAGTATTTCGATGCATTCGGAAACTGCTGCACCCGCCTTGTCGCCCCGGCGGGAACCATCAAGTTCCAATCCTTTGGCACGGTCCGGGATGACGGTCACCCTGACCCGGCTATCAAAGACGCTATTCAGCACCCCGTCAGTGAGTTGCCCGACGACACCCTGCAGTTCCTACTCGCCAGCCGCTATTGCGAAACGGAACTGCTGTCGCAGACGGCGTGGAGCCTGTTCGGCAACACCAAGCCAGGCTGGGAACGCGTGCAGGCGATCTGTGACTGGGTGAACAATCACATCAAGTTTTCCTATCCGAACGCACGTCCCACCAGAACGGCCTACGAAGCGTATACCGAGCAATCGGGCGTGTGCCGTGATTTTACGCATCTCTCCGTGGCTTTTTGCCGCTGCATGAACATCCCGGCGCGTTACTGCACGGGCTATCTCAGTGACATCGATGTACCTCCGCCTTACACTGCGATGGATTTCGCGGCCTGGTTCGAGGCCTATATCGGCGGCGCCTGGCATATGTTCGATCCGCGCAATAACGTGCCGCGCAAGGGGCGCATCGTAATGGCGAAAGGCCGTGACGCAGCCGATGTGGCGATCGCAACTACCTTCGGGCCGCACTGGCTGGAAAAGTTTATAGTCTACACGGACGAAATCAAGACATCCGCATCCGCCGGCCAGACATAATCTGCTAATATTGGCATTCGATATCGAATGCCAATATGCCGCAGGCTTCCGACATCCTTCCCGGCACTCTCGACCTGCTGATTCTGCGCACCCTCGAAGCGGGACCGCTGCATGGCGTAGGCGTCGCCGATCGCATCGAACAGGTGACGCAGGGCGTGTTCCTTGTCGGCCCCGGGTCGCTTTTTCCCGCGCTGCACCGTCTGGCCGCAAAGGGCTGGATCGCTGGCGAATGGGGTGAGCTCGAAACAGGCCGCCGCGCCAAATTTTACGCGCTGACCAAAGCGGGCCGCACGCAGCTGGCTGTCGAAAAACGCAACTGGAAGCGTGTGTTCACGGCCATGCATCAGGTCTTGGCTGAGGAATCGTGACATGTGGCGTCGTGACATGTTCGGGCGCGAACGCGATCTCGATGAAGAAGTCCAGTCCTGGTTCGAGATCCATGCCGCGCGCCATGAAGCCCACGGGATGTCGCCCGAGGAGGCCCGCCGCGAAGCCCGCCGCGGCTTCTACGGACCCGAACAAGTCAAACAACAGGTCAGGGAGGAACGCATGGGAGCCGGAATCGAATCGATCGCCAGGGATGTTCGTTATGCACTCCGCGCGCTGCGCCGCAGCCCGGGTTTCACCGCGGTCGCCGTCCTGACGCTGGCTCTGGGCATCGGCGCGAACACCGCGATCTTCAGCCTCGTCGATGCGGTCATGCTGCGCATTCTACCCGTAACGCATCCCGAACAACTGGTCTTCCTGACCGATCCCGGATCGAGCGGTGTAGCAACGGAAAGCAATGAAGACGGAACGCGCTCCCTGATCGCTTATACCGAGTTCGAACAACTGCGCGCTCGCAGCACCGTATTCTCTGGGCTGTTCGCGGCGCAGAGCGCTCCCCGCGCGGGCGATGTCTTCATTAACAGCACCGCTCACCCTCGCCGGGCGCGCGTGCAACTCGTCTCGGGGGAGTTCTTCGGCGTGCTCGGGATTCAGGCCGCCGCGGGACGCGTCTTCGGGCCCTCCGAAGATCGGGTACCGGGCGCGAATCCGGTAGGGGTCATTTCGTGGGCGTTCTGGCAGCGCGAGTTCGCGGCGAATGCCAGCGCTATCGGACAGACCATGCGCATCGGCGACAGCACATTCCACATCGTCGGCATCGCGCCCGCCGGTTTTCACGGCATCGAAGTAGGCGCCGATACCGACGTCTGGATCCCGCTCACCATGCAGGCGCAGGCAGTCCCGGGGCGCGATTACCTGACGCCCCGCGACACCCTCTGGCTGCAGGCGGTGGGCCGCCTGGCGCCCGGCATTTCCCGCAGTCAGGCGCAGGCGTCCGTCAACGTCACGCTGCAGCAAATCCTGCAGGATTGGCACGTCCGCGAGCAACTGCACCAGAACATCCTGCTGCAATCGGGCGCAAAAGGCGCATCCGGACTGCGCGATCAGTTCTCCGATCCGCTTCTGGTCCTGATGGCAATGGTCGGCCTGGTGCTCCTGATTGCGTGCGCGAATATCGCGAACCTGCTGCTTGCGCGAGGGAAGGCAAGACAGCGGGAAATCGGGGTGCGGCTTGCTCTCGGCGCGGCGCGGCTCCGCCTGATACGGCAGATCATGACGGAAAGCATCCTGATCGCGGCGATGGGCGGCGCGCTCGGGATGTTGTTTGCGCTACTGGGCACGCGCGCCCTGCTGGCGTTCGCCTCCGCCAGCATCAGCGACCTCTCGCTCGACGTGCGCAGCGATCTTCCCGTCTTCCTTTTTACCGGCGCCGCATCTCTTCTCACCGGCATCCTCTTCGGACTCGTGCCCGCCCTGCGTCAGACACGGGTCGACCTCAAACAGACGCTATCGATGAACCAGCGTGGCGCCATCGGCTCGCGGCTGCGCGGCGGACGGATTTTGGTGGTCGCGCAGATTGCGCTGTCGCTCATCCTTGTCACCGGCGCCACGCTGCTGGCGCACAGCCTGCGCAACATGCTGGTACAGAAGGTTGGGTTCGATCGGGGCAATCTGCTGCAAATCGCGATCGACCCGGTTTCCGCCGGATACAAAGGCGCGAGCCTGACCGGACTTTACCGCCAACTGTTCGAGGAGTTGCGGCATATGTCTGGCGCGCTCGATGTCACGCTCGCGAATCACGGGCTGTTCTCTGGCGGCGATTCGCAGGATGAGATCTCGCTCGACGGATCGCCGGTTCATGGACCGGACAATCTGCGATCCCGCTGGACCATGGTGGGCCCGAATTACTTCTCAACGCTTGGAATTCCCTTGTTGCGCGGCCGTCAGATGGATGCCTCCGATGCCGCGCGCGGTGCTCGGGTCTGCGTTGTGAACGAAACGTTCGCGCGCATACTCTACCCCGGCCTGGACCCGATCGGCAGACATGTCACCGACGAATATCCGACGACGCGCGAGACATTCGAAATCATCGGCGTGGCCGCGGATGCGAAAGAGCACCGGCCGGACGAACCGAGAAGAGCCCGTTTCTACTCAACTCTGTTCCACCCCATCGGAACCTATCAGTCAGCCGTGGTTCTCGTCAGAACCGCAGGCGACCCATCGGCCGTCGGTTCGGCGACGCGGGCCGCCATCGCGCGCGTGGCCCCGAATCTCCCCATCACCGGACTCATCACCGTGAACGAACAACTCGGCCGGCGCCTGGTGACGCAACGGCTGATCGCCGATCTTTCCGGATTATTCGGAATTCTTGGCGTGTTCATGGCGGCGATCGGAGTTTACGGCGTGATGTCTTATTCCATGGAGCGACGGACAGGCGAAATCGGCATCCGCATGGCGCTGGGGGCATCGCGGATCGGAGTCACTGGCATGGTTTTAAAGGAGACGTTCCGGATGGTCGTGCTGGGCGCGGCCGTCGGCGTGCCGTGCGCATGGGCCGCGAGCCGCCTGATTGGCAGTCTGCTGTTCGGGCTGAAGCCCGGCGATCCGGCCGCGCTGGCGTTTGCGCTGGCTGTGATCCTCGCTGTGTGCGGCATAGCCGCGTACGTGCCGGCACGGCGGGCTTCGCGTGTCGATCCCATGCAGGCTCTGCGATGCGAATAGACCGGATATCATCTCTTGAGAGATGAGAACGGTCATATTAGATGAACCCGGCCACTTCCGGCTGACGGATACGACAGCGCCGGCTGCGCCCGGATCGGGTGAGGTGCTGGTGCGTGTGCTCACCGTGGGCATCTGCGGCACCGACCTTCACGCTTTCGAAGGCACGCAGCCCTTCTTTAGCTATCCGCGGATTCTGGGCCATGAACTGGCGGTCGAGGTTCTGGAAACCGGCGACGGCGTGGATGGCTTCAAAGCCGGCGATAAGTGCGCGGTCAATCCTTATATGACCTGCGGGGTTTGCGCTGCCTGTTCGCGCGGGAGCACCAACTGCTGCGCGAAGATGAGCGTCATCGGCGTCCACACCGATGGCGGCATGCGCGACCGAATTCTCCTGCCCGCAAAACAGATGTATAAATGCGAGAAACTGCCGTCCGTGCTGATTCCGCTGGTGGAAACGCTGGGCGTGGGAATTCACGCAGTGGGACGCGCGCAGGCGCAGGCCGGGGAGCGCGCCATTGTGGTGGGAGCGGGGCCAATCGGGTTATCGGTTATCGAATTTCTGCGCGTGGCCGGCGCCGATATCGCGGTCGTGGAAAAGATGCCGGAACGGCTGGAATTCGCCGCCCGGCATTACGGACTGAAGCGATATTACCCATCGCATGACGAAGCGCGCCAGGAAGAGGCATCGATGCTGGTCTTCGATTGCACCGGCGACCGGACCTCCATGGAAAGCTCCATTCAGCTATTGCAGCAGGGCGGCAAGCTGATCTTCGTGGGCCTGATTAACGATAAAATTTCACTCTTCGATCCCGATCTGCACCGGCGCGAGGCAACCATTCTGGCGAGCCGCAACAGCACTCCGGCCGAGCACCATCGCGTGCTCGATCTGATGGAAAGCGGGCAGATCGATGTGAGCGCCTGGCCGATGGATTGTCCAGGTCCGGAGTCGATGGGCGGACGTTTTCCGGCCTGGTTGCACCGGGAAGCAGGCGTGGTGAAGGCCGTCGTTAACTGGGAGATTTGACCCGTGGGGCGGCCAATCGTGGCCGCAGCCGCCTTTCCAGGCGGCGGGACCGGCTGGAACGCGGGCTCGATGATGGACGCGCAGCCGACAGCTTGGTAAACAAAGGGCTTGGAATGACGCTGATACACTGCGGTGCATGGCGCATCCACTTGAGGCAATCATTCGAGAAGCTTACTCGGCATTTGGTCGAGGCGACAAACGTGACGGCGCTTCGAGAGATTACAGGACTGCGCACGTCTATGAGATCCGCGAGGGTAAACTTGCTCAATGCTTTTGAGCAACCTCGCGATTCAGCAAGTTTTCACCATGCATGGGGCTCCTCCCAGGAGTGACATTCCAGCGTTGCGTCGTCTTCACGGCAACCGCGTTAGTCGAGGTTTACGTGGCCGAAGGACGAGGCAAAGCTTGTCTGCTCCGAAAAGGAGATGTTGAAGTTCCGTCGGACCTCTACGGCGCAATCTACAC
>Ga0302324_100029760_pt1 | contig 10333 bp, 7 predicted proteins | sample Palsa_T0_1_FD_201949 | JGI IMG/M metagenome (GOLD analysis project Ga0302324, IMG submission 201949) | Peat permafrost microbial communities from Stordalen Mire near Abisko, Sweden - Palsa_T0_1 | ecosystem: Environmental > Terrestrial > Soil > Palsa > Peat permafrost | place: Sweden: Abisko... | reverse complement strand
GCTCAGGGACAGCATGGGGACGGGCGGCCTGATTTATGTTGCCGAGTACGGGGCGACTTCCTTTATCGGAATGGTGGCGGTGACCTCAAGCGGAGGCAAGTGCACTCTGAGCGAAGCTGCCGGCTCGCCTTTCGGCGAACTGGATAGCGCAGGACTGTTGTCGATGGCAACTTTTCCTCCGCGTTCTTTTTAGAGCAGAGCGGAAGCCGTGCCCTTTTCAAGACGACGTATGACAAGAGTTTTCGCGAGGACATTAAGAACATCGAGGTGTCAGGGGAATGCAACGCTTTTCTAAATTTCTGGTGCTCGTCATCGGCGGACTCTGTTGCTTGAGCGCGGCGGCGCAGTGCCCGCCGCGACCCAACCCGGAGACCGTGGTTGTAGACGCGCCGAGCATTTATTCGCAAAACGGAACGCTCACGGCCGATTTCTCGATGGGGTACTCGGTCGACGTCAATGGGTACACGCATTATTGCTACATCTATGCCACGGGAAGCTCGGTGGTGGAAGCGCCCACGCTGCGGCTGAATCAGGGGGACCACCTGCAGCTGCACGTGAAAGACAACATAACGAGCAGCGGCCCGGCCAGCGTCAGTGCCATGGACATGTCTTCCTCCGCGCCAACCTGCGGTGATGGCGGCACCGCCTCGATAAGCTCGACGAATGTGCACTTCCACGGGCTGAATATTCCTCCCACCTGCCATCAGGATGATGTGCTTACGACTTTGATTCAGCCGGGTACGCCGGGTTTTCAGTTCGACACGCAAATTCCCGCGAACGAGCCTCCGGGGCTGTATTGGTACCATCCGCACGTGCATGGGTTCACGGAGTTTCAGGTGAACGGCGGCGCCGCGGGAGCGATCGTGGTCGAGGGCATGGAGAAGTTTCGTCCGGAAGTTACCGGCCTCACCGAGCGGGTGTTCACGATCCGGCAGCAGTTTCTGGTTCCCTGGGTGCCAGGGCCCTACGAGTTGACGCTCAACTTTGAACCAAGCTGCGTGGTGCAGGGGCCTTGCCCGACGATCCTGATGCAGCCGGGCGAAAAGCAGTTCTGGCGGGTGCTCAACGCGAGCCTGCAGGATTTCATGCCCTTGCAGGTTTGGTTCAACAATGTGCCGCAGCCGCTGGAACTGATCGCTCTCGATGGCTATCCACTGGCCGCGACGCGCACGGAAACCACGATTCTGGTGCCCCCGGCGGGACGCGCGGAGTTCATTGTGCAGGCGCCTCCGGCGGGAGCGCAGGCGTATCTTGAGGTCCTGAATTACTCCACCGGACCAACCGGAAACCAGGACTTCGCCCAGCCGCTTTCGTCGATTCAACTCGGCACGGCTGGCGGCGCGACGGCGAAGGTGGGCAAACCGGCCGCGCCCGCGCCGCCAATCTCTCGCGATAAGCTTGAGTTCTCCGGTTTATCGAACGTGACACCAACCGCACAGCGGAAGCTGTACTTCTCCGAAGAGTTCGGCGGGACGAACGGGCCGATTCAGTTCTACATCACCGTCGACGGACAAAAGCAGGTGGTTTTCGAACCCAACGAGAAGCCGGCGATCACCACCAAGGTGGGCGCCGTGGAAGACTGGACCATCGAGAACCGCGCCCTGGAGACGCATGCGTTTCACATTCACCAGATCCATTTCCAGATGCTGGAGGTCGACGGCAAACCGGTGCCGAACGATCTGCGCGATACCATCGAGATTCCTTACTGGTCGGGCAGCGGCCCCTACCACAGTGTGAAGGTGCGCATGGATTTCCGCGATCCGACCATCGCGGGCACATTCGTGTTTCATTGCCATATCCTCTTGCATGAAGATCTGGGAATGATGCATAAGATATTGGTCGAGCCTCAGTAGTCATTCAAACTCCAAAAAGGAAAGGTCGTTAGCGATGCGAAAGAAGATTTTTCTCGTCTTGGGCGGAGCCTTGCTGGCAGCCGCCGGGTATGTGGGGGGGAGCCATTCTGCCGCCGTGGCCTATGCGGCCGGGCCGGCACAGGAGAACGCGGCGCAAACCTACGCTCCCCTACGTGGGAGCGTGCCAAAGTCGTACGGGCATGTGGCAGCGGCGATTGCAGACCAGATCGGCACCGGGCTGATCTTCGAGGACAACGAGGGCGTGATCCGCTTTGTCAGCATGACGGGCATGAAAGAGGGAGAACTGGCGCGCTACGATCAAACCCCCACCCATGGAGGCATTCCGAAAGCGTACGGGCACCTGGTGGCTGCCGTCGTGAACCCAAAGGGTACGGGACTTGTCTTCGAAGATAGCCAGGGAGTCATTCGGTTCTTGACGATCACGGGTAAGGAAGAAGGCGAATTGGTTCGCAATTAATGCCGCGGGGACGGGCGGCCGGCAATCCTCCTTTTCGTGGAAAGGCCCCGCCCCTGCCCGAAAGCTTGCGCCTGTAGCAAAATAGATCTATGGATGGGGTAAGAATGGACAAGTGGCTTTGGGCAGCGCGGTTTTTCAAGACGCGTGCCCTGGCCGCGCGGGCTTGTGAGCTGGGAAGGGTGGAAGCGAACGGGCAGGCGGCCAAGGCGGCGCGCCAGGTGCGGATTGGGGACATGTTGCGCGTGGCCAACGACGGCGGCGAGTTTCAGGTGGAGGTGCTGCTTTTGAGCGAAGTTCGCGGTCCGGCAGCGGTGGCGCAGACGCTTTACCGCGAGACCGAGGCCAGCCGGGAACTGCGGCTGAAAGTGGCGGCGGAGCGCAGGGCGATGCGGCAGTTTGAAGAATTGCCGAAGGGCCGGCCGTCGAAACGCGATCGGCGGCATATCATCCAGTTCCGCGGGAGAGTGTGACGACATGCTGCGCGATACGAGTCTGATTCCGCTTTCGCGCCAGCATCAGCATGCGCTGGCGCTGTGTGTGCGCATCGATCGGGCTTCGCCCGTCGGCGCGAGGGATTTGGAGGCCTGGCAGGCGGAGATGGCGCAGATCGTGGAGGGCGAAATCAGAGTCCATTTTGCGGCCGAGGAGCAGGTGGTGTTTTCTAAGGCGGCTGAGTTTGCCGAACTGCGGCCGCTCGTGGGGGAATTGATCGCCGAACACGCTGTGCTGCGGGAGGATTTTGCCTGCGCGGAGAGGCGCGGAATGTCGGCGGAGCGGCTGGCGGGCTTTGGGAAGAGATTGTCAGCCCACATTCGCAAAGAGGAGCGGCTGCTGTTTGAGCGCATGCAGGAGCTGATGAACACGGCGGAACTGGCGGAGTTGGGAGCGCGGCTGGTGGACGCGCTGAAGGACGCAACCCAGGTTTGCGCTGTGCCGAGCGAAACGACAAGGCTGCAGGGCGAGAAGTGAGTTGATGGCGGGCGATGCCCCAGGGACGGAAACCCTGGCTGCGTCTGGAGCCTCGGGCAGGCGCTGCTGGGTTTTCACGGGCAAAACAAAACGCCCCAGACTCGTTTGAGTCGTGGGACGTATGTTGATCAGCCCTCCCCCAAGTGCTGCTCGAGAACAAGCTTAGGGCAACACCGGGAGAACGTAAATGGCACTGTCGTGCTATGGGCGAACACTAAGGTCACACGGCGGGGGTAGCTCAGTTTGACGGTGTCTCCTCTTGAAAGAGCATCATCCCGAAACCCGGCGCAGTTCAGCCGGGTGAGGGATCTTCCGGTGTACAACGGATCCTTCGCTCCGCCTGAAGAGCGGCTGCGCTCAGGATGACGTCGCCAGAAGAGGTCCGAACTGAGCCACGCGAAACTGAGCCACCCGGATACAGGTGTTTCGCGCGCAAAACAAAACGCCCCAGGACTCGTTTGAGTCGCGGGACGTATGTTGATCAGCCCTCCCCCAAGTGCTGCTCGAGAACAAGCATAGGGCAAGGCGCGGAGAACGTAAATGGCACCGTCGTGCCATGCCGGGAAAACCAAGGTCACATGGTGTGAGCTGAGAGTCTCGGCCCGGTCACCCGCACTCCCTGAGCCGAGATGTCGGTCGGGGCGGGTTTGTCGCACGCAAAACAAAACGCCCCAGACTCGTTTGAGTCGTGGGACGTATGTTGATCAGCCCTCCCCCAAGTGCTGCTCGAGAACAAGCTTAGGGCAAGACCGGGAGAACGTAAATGGCACCGTCGTGCGGCCGAGATGCACGAAGGTCACATGGAAAATCTCCTACCCTGTCGCCTCTCCACGAGGCCAAGCCCGCAATGATTCTAAAGGCTTTGCGGGACGCTAAAGCGCCGCTCTTCACGTCACTGCCCGCATTTGGAGACTTTTTGAGTCGGATTCCGAGACAACTTTCCCGAAGCGACTTGTCCCAATCTCTTATAAACCGTGGTGCAGGCGGAATCGGGCGGCGCCTTCGCGGCCCATGTAGCGCTCGAGGACGGCGGCCGCCGTTTGACGGAGATCGACCACGACGAGGCCGTCCAAGACATTGGAGAAGTTGCGGTCGACATTGAAGCCGAGGAGTTTGCCGCCAATCTTGGCGTACTGGCGGAGGAGAACGGGCAAGCCTTTGCCGTCGGGCTCGACGTCGGCGATGGGTTGCGAGAGTTCTTCGAGATCGCGCAGGGCGTGGCAGAGTGCGCGGCAATCCCAGTGGCGCAACAGACCGGCGCGGAAGGGCTGGCGCGGTTCGACAAGACCGGCCAGTTCATCGCCTTGCTTGCGGGCTTCGAAGAAACGGAAAATCATCTCACGGGAGATGCGGCTGTAGGTGTTGCTGATGCTGACCGCACCGAAGAGAACCGGAGACCCGGGATGGGCGGCAACCAGGCGGGCGATTCCCTTCCACAGCAGCAGCAGAGGAGCGTACTCGCGCTGATATTCGGTGCGTACGAAAGACCGTCCCAGTTCGAGGGCCGGGCCCAGGCGTTCGAAAAGCTGAGGATCGTAGCGGAAGCAGGTGCTGGTGTAAAGGCCGGAGATGCCGTGGTCGCGCAGAATCTCAGCAGTGTTGCCGACACGATAAGCGCCGACCAGCTTTTTTTTTTCGCTGTGCCAGAGCAGCAAGTGCCAATAGTAGCGGTCGAAACCGTCGAGGTCGAGGCGCTTGCCCGTGCCTTCGCCCGCAGAGCGGAAAGTGACCTCACGCAGGCGCCCCAGCTCCTGCAAAAGCTGGGGAGCTTCCTGGCCCTTGGCGAGATAGACGTTGAGCGCGGCGTTGCGCGCCAGCATACGATCTTCGGGAAAGGCAGCTATTTCTTGTGCCAGCCGTGCGGGAGAAACGGCGTCCGCAATTGGCTCTTGCGGACGCAGAGAGCGAACCGAGCGCACCACCGCCGGCCAGGGGCTTTCGGGACGGTTGCGCTGACCCATTAAGTAGGTGCGGTTGCGCAGGTATTCGGTGGCCGTGCGATCGGCTGCCCGGCCGTCTTCTCTACCTTCGGCTCTACCGTCATTGAGGCTGGCGATGGCCTCATGAGGAATCTCACTGCCCACGCGGACCTCGACCGTCTTGCCCTCCTGCTGCAGAAATTCCTGCAACAAAAAAGCCGTGCGTAGCCGGGGATGGATCACTCCCAGAAGCTGAAAGCCGACACTGTTGCGCCCGCAAAAATACACCGGCAGGGCGGAGGCGCCGGTGCGGCGGATAAGGCGGACGGCGGTGTCGCTCCAGGCGGGGTCAGAGACCTGGGCGTGGGGCAGTTGCCAGTGAGAAACTTCGCCGGCGGGAAAAATCGCGAGCATTCCGCCTTTTTGCAACCAGGCCAACGCCTCTTTCAAAGCGCGCCGGTTGGCGGCTATGGAATGGTCAGATTGAAAAGGATCGACAAAGATGCAGTGGCGGCTGAGTTCGGGCACATCGCCGAGCAGCGCGTTGGTCATCACCTTTACGTCGGCGCGAACCCGGGCCAACAAGGACGTGAGAATGGCGCCGTCAAGCACACCGAAGGGATGATTGGCTACGACCACGACCGCACCTGCGGGGGGAATGCGAGCCGCGTCGGCGGGATCGACTCGGACTTGCACCCGCATCTCTGTCAGCAGATTCTCGATTTGGAAGCCTTGCGGAGATTGCTGCACACGCCGGTACAGATCGCGCACACGTTCCACAGGCGCGAGTTTTCCCGGCAAACCGGGAAATTCGGCGGCGCGAGCGAGAACTTCCGAGTGCTCGGTGTGCAAATGGTCAGACGGCATGTTACAGAATTACCAACACCTGTTTTCTGCACGATGAAAGGAAGGTTAAGAATTGGTGAAATGTGGGGGGTGGGAGCACGAAAGTAACGTGACGCAGGACGCCTCGCTGCGCTTGGCTGGACAGCCGAAGGGCGCTGTCCCCACATGAGCACCCTAGGTCTCCAGCCGAAAGCGGGTTTCGCCTAAAGCGTAAAGACGACGCCACGCCAGGCGATTTACGGTTACGACCGTAGCAGCCATCATCATGGTGGCGGCCAGCAGGAGATCGAAATTGCCGCTGTCGGTGGCTTGACTGATGGTTGCGCCCAGGCCTGTGGTGGTGTAGATGTGCCCTTTGAAGTGAAAGTACTCGGCGATGATGCTGGCGTTCCAGGCGCCGCCGGAGGCAGTCAGCAGGCCGGTGATGAGGTAAGGAAAGATTCCCGGAAGGATCAATTTCTTCCAGCGCTCGAGTCCGGTTAGCTTAAAGACATTGCAACACTCTTTGAGATCGGTGGGGATGGCCATGGCGCCTGCGATCACGTTGAACAGGATGTACCATTGCGTGCCCAGCAGAAGCAGGACGATCGATCCCAGGCCAAGGCCGCCGCCTACTCGAATCAAGAGCAGCAGGACCACCGGGAACAACGCGGTGGCAGGGACCGACGCAGCGATTTGCGCGAGCGGCTGCGCGATGCGCGCCAGTTTGGGATTGAAGCCGATGGCGACTCCGGCAGGAATGGTCCACAAGGCGCCGATAAGCAAGGCAACATTTACTCTGAGAAAAGTCGCACCCAGGCCGATTCCAGCTTCGCGCAATTCCGCCGGTTGCAGGCCGCTGAGAATGATGGCGACGCGAACCACGCCATAACCGGTGGCGGCGAGGGCCACAACCGCGATGCCGCGCAGCAGCCAGGTTCGCCACACGGCGGGAGGCTCCGGGCTTTCGTGCGTGTGTTCGCGGGCATAGTGCAGGGTCAGCTTTTCGCCCAGTGGCTCGAAAGTTTTCTTGCGAATACGCGACAGCGCCGCGGAATGCTGGATGAGATTCAGAACCCAGGAGCGCGGGGCGTCAGTGCTTTCGACCTGTTCGACTTTGAATTTTTCGGTCCAGGCGATCACGGGACGCCAAACTAGCTGGTCGAGCAGCACGATCACGGCGACCATGGTGGCGATGCCCCACAGGATGGAGGTTGTGTCTCCAGCACTGGCCGCGGTTTGCAGATAAGAGCCGAGGCCGGGCAGGCGAAAGTCGCGCGCGCCCAGCACAAACATTTCGCAGGCCATGAGAAAAAACCATCCGCCGGCCACCGACATCATGGAATTCCACACCAGGCCGATGGCGGAGAACGGAAGCTCCATCTGAATGAAGCGCTGCCACCAACTGAAGCGGTAGATTCGGGCCGCCTCGCGCATCTCGTTGGGAATGCCTTTCAGCGAGGCGTAGAAGCTGAAGGCCATGTTCCACACCTGGCCGGTGAAGATGAGAAGAATGGCACCGGCCTCAACCCCGAGCTGGCGGCCCGGGAAGAGTGCGACCATGGCCAGCATTACACCGGGAAGAAAACTGAGAACCGGGATGGACTGCAGCACGTCAAGCAGCGGGATCATGAACCGCTCGGCGCGCGGGTTGTAGGCGGCGATGTAGCCGTAAACCAGTGTGAACGCCAGACTCAAAACGTAAGCGATGCCAATGCGCAACAGCGAATAGCCGGCATAGGCAGGCAACGCGAGCGGACTGCGGGAGATTTCCACCTGCGGCGTGAACGGCCCAAGCCAGGTGCGGCCGACCACGGCTACCCCGTAAAACAGAGCGAGTCCCGCCGCGAACATCAGGACATCGGGGAGACGGGAGACTTCGAGGCGCGGCAGTTGGCTCCAGATACGGTAGGCGGAGAAGCCGCGGAATCCGGTAGTCCTCTTCATGTGCAGAATCGCTTCATCGGAGTCTCGGGATTTCGGTCACACATGCGGGACCGAAGGATCTTCAGCCTGGACCGGCTCAGAGGGACTCACCTCGGCTTGAACCAGCCTTCCGGTCTCACGGTTGTAATCGAAAATTTCGGCGTAGCGGCCCCAATTCAGCGCAGTATCAAGCTGGCGCTGGACTTCATCCTCACCGAAATGCTCGTCGAGAATATCGTGGAAGAATTCGTCGAGGATGGCGTGGTCGGACTTGCGCTTCAGGATGCTATCGATCTGCTTGAGGATGGTGACGTGCTGTAGAGCGGCCTGGCGAAACAGGACTTTGCGGGTTTGAATGTCCGCGTCGGCGAAGGTTGCGCCTTCGGGCGTGAGTTCGACGTCGCCTTCTTTGAGTGTTGCGAAGCCCAGGAGCACACAGGATTCAAGGATCGGCAGGAGGTCCTCGACATCCATAACCAGCTCTTCGCTCAGGCGGAAGAGATCTTCGCGTCCACCCCGGTCGTGCAGAAGCTCAATCAGCCCGGCCATGCCCCCCACGCGGGCGTGAGGCAGGCGCTGATAGCGCGAGGTTTTCGCAGGCTGGGTTTTCCCGGCGGGAGGCGCAACCGCAATCATGCCCGATTCTTCCTGGGTCAGCACGTGCTCCACATCAGGTTCAGTCATGACTTTGTAGATGAAATCGACGTATTCGGTGAAGCGGCGCGACTTGCGGTCGCGGGGATGCGTCAGCTTGACCTCGAAGTCAGACCGGATGCGTGCGGGATTGCGGCCCAGCACCAGGATGCGGTCGGCCAGCATCACCGCCTCCTCGATGTTGTGGGTCACGATGAAGATGGCGCTGGTTGGCATCTTTTTGTTGAGCCACAGCTCCAGCAGTTCGCCGCGCAGGTTTTCGGCGGTGAGCACGTCGAGAGCGGAGAAGGGCTCATCCATGAACAACACCTCAGGCTCAACCACCAGGGCGCGGGCAAAGCCGACCCGCTGCTTCATGCCGCCGGAAAGTTCCTTGGGATAGGCGGTCTCGAAACCGTCCAGGCCAACGGTATCGAGCGTACGCAAAGCGCGCTTGCGGCGCTCGACGGCGGCTGTGCCGCGGGCTTCGAGCGGGGCTTCGACATTTTCCAGAACCGTGAGCCACGGAAACAGCGCGAAACTCTGGAAGACGATGGCCACGTTGGGCATTTCGCCGTCGAGCGGTTTGCCGTGCCAGAATAAGGCTCCGGAAGAAGGCTGGGCCAGGCCGCTGAGGATGCGCAGCAGCGTCGACTTGCCGCAGCCGGAAGGCCCCAGCAGGGTGACGATTTTTCCCGGTTCGATGGCCAGGTCGGTGAGTGCGACCACCTGCACCCGCGTGCCGTCCGGCTGGGGATAGGATTTCTCGATGGCCCGGGCTTCGATGATGGGTTCGGTCACGCGAAAGTCTCCCCTAAGTTCTATACACGATATGGGCTGGGACTGGAAGCGGAGTTGCGGAGGGAAGCCGGAAAATGGAGGAGTGAGACGGGGCGGGATTTTCGGCGGCGCTACGGCAGGCGGCGTGGGCTGCATCACGCGGCGAAATCTTCACTGGCGAAGAGCTCTACCGCTTCGGGCAGGCGATCCGTCACCGTGGCCAGCAGAGCGAGTTTCGAGGCCAATTCCGGAGTCAGCGCTTCCGGCGCAAACCGCCAATCCCAGTTTCCCTCGTGCCGGCTGGGTGTGTTCATGCGGGCGTCGCTGCCCAGGCCCAACACATCCTGCAGAGGAATGAGGCAGAGTCTGGCGGCGGAAGTCTGCGCCGCGCGGATAAACGCCCAATGCACGCCATCTTCGGCGCGGCCGACGTAAGCTTCGGCGTTACGGCGCTCGTGCTCGCTGGCCCCCGATTTCCACCACCCGACAACGGTATCGTTGTCGTGAGTTCCAGTGCAGATAACCTTCCCTGCGGCGCGATGGGGAAGATACATGTGCGCGCCCTCGTCGCCGAAGCCGAATTGCAGAACGGCCATGCCGGGAATCTTCAGACGGTCGCGCAGAGCATGAACTTCAGGCGTGATGTAGCCGAGATCCTCCACAAAAAAAGGCAGGCCGCCCAACGCCTGGCGCAGCGTGTTGAACAAGTCGTCCTTGGGACCGTCCACCCAGTGGCCGTTCATGGCCGTTTCTTCGGAAGCGGGAATCTCCCAGAACTGATCGAAGCCGCGAAAGTGATCGAGCCGGACGTAGTCACAATGGCGGGTGGCCCAGCGCAGGCGCTGAATCCACCAATCGTACCCGGTTGCCTTCATCGCGTCCCAGCGGTAGAGGGGATTGCCCCAACGCTGGCCGGTTTTGCTGAAAAAGTCGGGAGGAACCCCGGCCAC
>Ga0302324_100029756_pt1 | contig 10334 bp, 10 predicted proteins | sample Palsa_T0_1_FD_201949 | JGI IMG/M metagenome (GOLD analysis project Ga0302324, IMG submission 201949) | Peat permafrost microbial communities from Stordalen Mire near Abisko, Sweden - Palsa_T0_1 | ecosystem: Environmental > Terrestrial > Soil > Palsa > Peat permafrost | place: Sweden: Abisko... | reverse complement strand
TGGCCGGGCGTGCCGGCGCTGCGGCACGCCCATCCGGTCGGAGGGACAGCAGGACCGGATCACCTTCTGGTGCCCGTCCTGCCAGCCCGGCTGACCACGTCCGGCGCCAGGCGACCCGTCCTGCGAACGGGGGCGCCTGGCGCAGGAGTACCGCACGGCTACGTAACGATGATGTTGGAGGCGGTCAGGGCCGCGTTCCAGGCGGTGTCGTCCTGGGTTGTGGTGCCGTAGCCCGGGCCGGGCTGGAGCAGGTTCGCCACCGTGATGAAGTCGTTCAGCATTCGCTCGTAGGCAGCTTGGTTGACGGTCGGCAGCAGGGCGCGGGTGGCCAGGATCTTCCTGGCCTGGGCCCGCACGATCCTGGCATCGGCCTCGAAGGCGAGGTGATTGGCGACGGTGGGCGAGAGCATTTCTGCTTCCAGGGCCCCGGCCAGGACATCGACGTCATCGTTGAACGTCACCTGAGCCTGCCCGCCGGCCGATTTCAGCCACACAGTTGCCGGGTCGGCGGCGGCCGGGGACGAGGCGGCCGGGAGCGAGGCGGCCGGGGACGAGGCGGCCGGGGACGAGGCGGCCGGGGACGAGGCGGCCGGGGACGAGGCGGCCGGGGACGAACTAGGCATCGAGGAGACAACCGCAGGTGAGGCGGGGGGCGTGACGGCAGTCGTACCGTGGTGAGTTACCCTGCAACCGGAAACAATGGCGACTGCGGCGATAGTGGCGGCCACTCGACCTAGCCTCATGACTAAATCCCTATTCATCAGCTGCTATTTACTTCCTGCTGCTACTTAGGAATTGAGTGTCATTCGCGGGCGTAGCGGCGCGGTTCGCTCTTCGGTTGCAAGCCGGTTGCACTGTCCGGCAGGGTCTATGGGAGCCGCATTAAGTGACGCTGGGCCACGGGGCGGGCCTATCCCGGCAGGCTATGAGGGCGCCTGACCGACGACACCGCTGTCCGTTCGGTAAAAGTAATTTCCTACCGAACGGGCCTGGCTTCACCTATCGCGACCTCCGATTCCGGCGCCGGTGGCGACGCCCGGCCGGAACGGATCACACACCCGGTCGTCCACAGCGCGAGGACGGCGATGATCGCGGTCAGGAGGCCGAAGGCGCCAGGCTGACCCGACACCGCGTCTAGGCCATCCACCAGGTACGGCGCCGCGAAGCCCAGGTAGGCCGCTCGTGGCCCGAGGAAATCGCCCCGCAGGGCCGGTGGACCGCTGAAGGCGGCCAACCGATGTTCTCACTCAAAGTAATTGGGTAGACACTCTTTGTTATATGAACGCGGCAGGCCGGAGCGTTGGCTCGCCAGCGTGACAACGGGGGCATTCAGCTTGGGGGGCATTTGGTGACGGGACAGCCGGAGTTTTCCATACGGGCGGTTCGCCGGGCGACGGGAGGACGCTGGTGAGCGCCGTGGTGGTGGCTGGCCTGGGATATGTGGGCCTGCCGCTGGCGATGCGGGCGGTGGCGGCCGGGCACGAGGTGACCGGCTATGACACCGACCTGGTCCGGGTGAAGCGGCTGGAAGCCGGGGAATCGTATGTGGAGGACGTGCCCGCAAACGAGCTCACGGCCGCGCTGCGGTCCGGGCGGTTCCAGCCGTCGGCCAGCGCGGACGCCTGCGCCGGCTTCGATGTCGCCGTGATCACGGTTCCCACGCCGCTGCGAGAAGGGCTGCCCGACCTGGCCTACGTCGAGGCGGCCAGCCGCACGCTGTCCCGTTACCTGCGTCCGGGCACAACGGTCATCGTGGAATCCACGTCCTACCCGGGAACCACGCAGGAGCAGGTCCTGACGTGGCTTGAAGACGGATCCGGGCTGGTCGCGGGCGCCGACTTCTGCCTTGGCTACAGCCCGGAACGCATCGACCCGGGGAACCGCACCTGGACCCTGGCCACGACGCCGAAGATCGTGTCGGGCATCGACGCCAACTCGCTGGCCGCGGTGGAGAACTTCTACCGGGGCATCGTGGACAAGACCGTGGCGGTCTCCTCGCCGCGCGAGGCGGAACTGGCCAAGCTCATCGAGAACACCTTCCGGCACGTGAACATCGCGCTGATGAACGAGCTGGCGATGTTCGGGCGTGAGCTCGGCGTCAACGTATGGGAGGCCATCGACGCCGCGGCCAGCAAGCCGTTCGGGTACATGCGGTTCAGTCCCGGGCCTGGGGTGGGCGGTCACTGCCTACCCATCGATCCGTCGTACCTGTCCTGGCGGGTGGAGCGGACACTCGGCCAGAGGTTCCGGTTCGTGGAGCTGGCCAACGACATCAACAGCCATATGCCGGACTATGTCGTCCGGCGGCTGCTGCTAGGGCTGAACCAGCGCGGGCGGCCGGTGAACGGGTCCCGGATCTTGCTGCTGGGTCTCGCCTACAAGAAGAACACCGGCGACGCGCGGGAATCACCCGCCATCCGCATCGCCGAGCTCTTGCTGGGCATGGGAGCGGAAGTCCGGGCCGCCGACCCGCTGGTGACCGAGACGGCCGTCATCGACCCGGCGGTGGCCCGCGTCGACGCCACGCCCGAGGAGATCGCCGCCGCCGACATCGTGGTCATGCTCACCGAGCACGACGTCTTCTCGACCGCCGACATCAGCCAGCACGCGCGTTACGTGCTCGACTGCCGGCGGGTCCTGAGTGGCGCGAACGTCGAGACACTGTGAGACCAGGCTCGTGCGAGTCATCTGCGTAGCGGGGGCCCGGCCCAATTACATGAAGGTCAAGCCGGTGATGGACGCGCTTGAGGAGCGGGGGGCCCAGGTCATCCTGGTCCACACCGGGCAGCACTACGATCCCGCGATGAGCGACGTGTTCTTCGCTGAGCTCGGCATCCGCCTCCCGGACCACTTCCTCGGAGCGGGCTCGGGCACCCATGCCGTGCAGACGGGTCGGGTGATGACGGCCTTCGAGCCGCTCGCCGCCGAGCTGGCCCCCGATGTGGTGGTCGTGGTCGGCGACGTGAACTCGACGTTGGCCTGCGCGCTGGTCACCGCGAAGCTCGGGGCGCCGCTGGCGCACGTCGAAGCGGGCCTGCGCAGCGGTGACCGGTCGATGCCCGAGGAGATCAACCGGCTCCTCACCGACAGGGTGAGCGACTACCTGTTCGCCCCTTCGGCGGACGCGGTGGCCAACCTGCGGGCCGAGGGATACGGCCAGGAGCAGATCCACCTCGTCGGGAACGTCATGGTGGACACCCTGCTGGCGAACGCCGACCGGGCCGCCGCCGGCGGCACGCTGGCCAGGCTCGGCCTGCGGCCGGGGCAGTACGGCCTGGTGACGCTGCACCGCCCGGCCAACGTGGACGACCCGGCCGTGCTCGGCGCGCTGCTGCCGGCGCTCGCCGAAATCTCACGTAGCTGCCCGCTGGTGCTGCCCGCCCACCCCAGGGCGGCGGGCAGGCTGCACTCCGCCGGGCTTCCGGCCGGAGTGTGGATCATCCCGCCGGCCGGGTATCTCGACTTCATCGCGCTCGAGGCGTCGGCGCGGCTGGTCCTGACCGACTCCGGCGGGGTGCAGGAGGAAACCACCATGCTCGGCGTCCCGTGCCTGACGCTCAGAGACAGCACCGAGCGGCCGATCACCGTGACTGAGGGCACGAACCGGCTAGTGGGGCGGGACCCGGACCTGATCGTCAGGGCGGCACTGCAGGTACTAGCCACACCACCGCCCCGGCCAGGCAAGCCGGCCCTATGGGACGGGCAGGCCGGCCAGCGGATAGCGGCCGCCCTGGTGGCCGGACACGACGCCAGGAGCCAGCGAGTTGCATCGTTACCTGACAGAAGGTCCGGATCAGCCACGGGCTAACTGCGCGGCGGGATCGTCAACACAACGGTTTCCAGCAGTCGGACTAGTTCTTCCCCACCGGTCGCGCACAGGCTGGCCAGCGCCGAGCGCGTGACGGTCTGGAAGGTGGTGAGCGCCTGCTACTGCTGGCTCAGCGCCGGGGCTTGGGGCACAGGATGAGATCGTGGAGAGCGCGGCCACCAGCGCGGGCGGGTTAGTCGACGTCGATGAGGTCGCGTCGCAGCGTGGTGCCGCGGATGGCGTTCATCATGAACATGTTGAGTACCGCCGACTAGTGTTATTACTTAAAGTAGTTATAGGACTACTTTAAGTTGTAGAGTGTGGATGGCGGACGGGGGTGCGCGACTCGCCAGCACGACACCGAGCGATACTCAACGGGGGGATGTGGCAAAGGGCGGTGTGGACTCCCGCGACGGGCGGATACACCAGGCCGCACTACGACCCGGTGATGAGCGAGGTGTTCTTCGCCGAGCTCGGCATCCTGCGCAGCTGCGACCGGTTGAGGGACACCCTGCTAGCGAGTGCCGGGCGGGCCGGCACCAGCGGCATGCTGGCCCGACTCGGCCCGCAGCCCGGACAGTACGGCATCCCGTGCCTAACGCTCAGGGACGGGACCGAGCGGCCAATCACCGTAGCCGAGGACACGGACCGGCTGGCCGGCAGGGAGCCTGACCGGATCGTCACCGCAGCGCACGATGTGATCGCGGGCTCGCGCGCGCCACGGGCAGGCTGGCCAACGCATTGCGGCCTGGCTGATTGACGGCCACGATGCCGGAAGGGTGAGCTGAATGACTGTCAAGGACTTGGTGCGTCCGCTCCCAGGCGTCCGCAAGCTTTCACTACTGCGGCAGCGGATGACCTTTCGCGGATCCGCGTCGTATTGGGAGCAGAGATACGCGCGCGGCGGCAGTAGCGGAGCGGGTTCATATTGCGCCCCGGCGGAGGTCAAGGCCGCGTTCCTCAATGACTTCGTTTATACGCGCGGAGTCGGGTCCGTTATCGAGTTCGGTTGTGGCGACGGGAATCAGCTCTCGCTGGCCGACTACCCACGCTATATCGGGCTGGACATATCCCGGTCCGCCATCGCGCTCTGCCAGCGCCGGTTCGCCGACGACCTGACGAAGAGCTTCTTCCTGTATGACGGTGCCTGCTTCACTGACCATGCCTGCCTTTTCACCGCAGATCTGGCAGTATCCCTCGATGTCATCTATCACCTGACCGAGGATCCGGTCTTCGAGACCTACATGACCCACCTGTTCGCGGCCGGCACGAAGTACGTGATCGTCTATGCGACTAACGGGGAAATGCGCGGTACCGCACCGCACGTTCGGCACCGCCGCTTCACATCCTGGGTAGCGACGCACTGTCCGGGCTGGCGTTTGCTCGAGGTGAGGCAGGGGGCGATATCCAGTCCCGATCGCCCTCATTACTTTGCTTACGAGCGGATCAACACACTGGACGACTCGCTATGAGGCTCGGGGAGGCCGCGTGCTGCTGCGATCGACGCTAGAGCAGGTGACCCATCGCATTATCGTGCGGAGGCGGCTGCCCTGGCCGTTTGCCGCGGCGCGGATATACGTCTCATCGGAAGGAGGGTTGCGTTTTCTCGGGCTCGGCATGACACGGGTAGACCCGGCGCTATTGCGGCTCGCTGCCGAGACGGTCAGGCGCGGCGACACAGTGTGGGACATCGGCGCCAACGTGGGACTTTTCAGTTTCGCCGCCGCGGTGGCCGCAGGGCCGTCCGGACGCGTCCTTGCGGTGGAGCCCGACACCGTGCTTACCGGGCTGCTCCGCCGCTCCGTCGCCGTTAACATTTGTCACGCGCCGGTAGACGTACTGTCAGCCGCTGTCTCGGACGAGGAGTCGCTGGCCCGCTTCCACGTGGCCAAGCGCAACCGGGCCACCAATCACCTGGATGGTTACGGTACCAGTCAGACCGGCGGGGTACGGTCCACGCAACTGGTTCTCGCGCTGACGCTGGACTGGCTGGCTGCCCGATTCCCGCCTCCCGACACGATCAAGATCGACGTGGAGCAGGCCGAGGTCGCCGTGCTGGCGGGCGGTTCCCACGTGCTCGGACTCGCCCGCACCGTCATATGCGAGGTTGCCGGACGCAACTCCGCAGTCGTGCGAGACATACTCAGCAGGCACGGCTACACCCTGTACGATGGTGACCTGCCGGCCAATGAGCGCGTGCCCGTGGACGACGCGCCGGCCAACACGCTCGCCGTCCGCATATCGGGCAGCACGGCAGACTCTCGTGACCTTTAATGACGTGGCCGTACCCGGCGTTCGCGTGGCCACGGTTCAAACGACGTCAGCGCCCTCGCCGCGAGCAGGTACTTGTGACGGCTAAGCCGCCCGTCGTTCTGTTGCTCATGCGCGCAGAGTCACTGGCTGGCCATAGCATCGAGCGCGTATTTGAGACCGTCGCGCCACTGCTGTCCGGGAACTTTGAAGTCAGGGTGGTGCGGGTGCCCTGCCAGAGCCGCGGAATTCTGCGATGCGCGCGCAACCTTATATTCACCGCGCGGCAACGAGCGGACATCATCCATGTGACCGGTGACATTCATTATTGCGCCCTGGCTGTCCGGAGGAAAAGATGCGTCCTGACTATTCACGATTTCAATTCACTGTACCGCCTGAAGGGCATCAGGAAGCTTGTATTCTCAACACTATGGTACTCGCTTCCGCTCCGATGGGCACCCTACGTGACCGTGATCTCGGGAGAAACCAGAAGACAGCTCGAACATTACTTCCCGGCGGCCGCGGGTAAGGTCAAGGTCATCCTGAACTGCGTTGATGGAGCGTTCAAGCAAAATTACAGGACCACGCGAACTGGCACCTCCGGACTCCGGGTGCTGCAGATCGGGACGGCCAGGAACAAGAACCTAGAACGGGTAGCCGCAGCAGCATCGGGACTGCCCCTGCGGCTACGGATCATCGGGCCGCTTAGTAGCAGACAGCGCTCCCTCCTTAGCTCGCTGGACCTTGACTGGGCTTCGGCTCAGCAATTGTCTGGAGAAGAAATGGTCAAGGAATACGAGGATAGCGATCTACTTGTGTTCGCGTCGACATACGAGGGGTTCGGCCTGCCGGTCGTGGAAGCTCAGTCGATCGGACTTCCGGTGATAACATCTAACATTGCCCCAATGACCGAAATTGCCGGGGATGCGGCACTGTATGTTGACCCATACGACGAGAAGGAGATCCGCGCGGCCCTGGAAAGGATTCTGCGCTCACCTCATCTGGCCCGGCTATTGAGTGATCGGGGCCGACGGAATGCCGAGCGCTTCGACCCGAAGACCGCCGCCGAGCACTACGCAGATGTCTACGGACGTACTTGCCGTGGGCCGTCACCGCGGGCGGCTCGAATGACCTGAACAGCTGATCTATCCGGTATCTCCGACATGAATGCCGATGACGTAAGCAACGACTGCCTTGCCGAACGCGCTCGCGCGAGCGCGATCCTGTCCGGCTCCTGATCGCGGCGGCCAGATGCAACGTAGCGCGTCGTCTGCCCAGCCGCTACGTAGGCAGTATGCGCTACTCTATGGAGTGTTATGAATACAAAAAGTGATCATAGCTGGCGGAATGCAGAACGTGCCGGGCCTGACCGCATGGCTTCGCGAAAACGCAGCCAACTGCGCCCGCGGCGACCAGACCACGGGTCTGCGGATGGCGTTCATCTTGGAGAAACTGGCATGACAGCGGTTCCGGCGAGCCTGACCGGTTTTTCCGGCCTGCGGCTGCGGCTGATTATCGCAGCGTTGACCTTCCTGGCCGCTGCCCCCTTGCTGCTCGCGTGGACCATGGCTACCTCGGATCGGCCGACAACCGCTGTTGTCTGGGGTGGTCTTGCGCTGGCGGTTCTTGCATTTGGCCTGCTATATCTGGTGGGCGGTGCCGTCCATCATGACCTTGGCCTAAGCCGCTGGAAGATCGGGTCGTTGATGTTGGTCTGGTACGCGCTGGCCTACGGTGTCGCCACCGTGACCTGGAGCCACCCACAGACCGGTGTCACGACGGAAATCTACCTCCCCAGCGTGCTGCGGGCGTTGTGGCTGGTGGCGGTGGGCATCACCGCCTGGTCAGCCGGCTACCTGATCGGACCGGGCATGCCTGCCCAGCGCTTCACGGCTAGGGCAGTGCGGGCCCTTAGCCGACGGTTCGGCGACCAGGTACGCGGCCCGGCCGTGCCCTGGATCTTGTATGCCATCGGCATCGCAGCCCGTCTCGACAACATCGCCACCACCGGGGTGTTCGGGTACGTCGGCAACATATCCTCCACGGTCACCACCGCGAGCAGTTTCGGAGGGATTCTCGGTACGGTCAGCCAATGCGCTCCTCTGGGAGTCGCGGTGGCGGCTATGCGGGTATTTATCGAGCGCCGACGGCATGGCTGGATAACGCTGGTTATTCTCTTCTCGGCCGAGGTCGCGTTCGGTGCTCTCTCAGGCTACAAGGGGACCTTCATCACTGCCGCGCTTGCGGTCGCTATCCCGCTCAGCGTCTCGCGGCAACGACTGCCCAAGATTCCGCTGATCCTCGGTACGCTGGCCTTCCTCCTCGTCGTCATACCGTTTAACGGGACCTACCGGAGCGTCGTCCGCCAAGGCCCCGTGACACTAACGCCGGGCCAGGCCATGTCGGCCGCGCCCGAGATATTGCGGCAGACCGTAACCGGCAGTAGCCCGACCTCGGCACTATCCACCTCGGTCACCTATATGCTGCAGCGGATCCGCGAGATCGATAGCGTGGCGATTATTGTACAGCGGACGCCGCAACAAATCAGCTTCCGGAGCCCGTTGCAGCTTATAGACGAGCCCTTGGCGGGCATCGTCCCCCGGCTTCTCTGGCCGGGAAAGCCGCTGAACCTCACCGGCTATGAATTCAACCAGGAATACTTCGACGGGCCGGCCACTGAATACACATCTACGCCTGACACTTTCGTCGGTGGGCTGTACCTGTACGGTGGCTGGCTGCCAATGCTGGCGGGCATGTTCATGCTCGGTTGCGCGGTACGACTGCTGGACGATCAACTCGACGTCCGAGCCAACCCACATGGGATCTTCCTAGTGCTGCTTGTCTTCCCGCTACTCGTAACGGGCGAGAATGACTGGGGAAGTGTCCTGTCGTCGATTCCCGCGACCGCGGCTGTGTGGCTGCTCGCCATTGTCGTCACATTCGGACGGGCACGGCCGGAATGACCTCGTGGGCGTTGCCACGAGTTGGACGCAATCCAGACCTGGCGACTTCTCCCCGCAACGATGGCCATGCTAGCTGTGCGCCAACGACCAAACCTGCTCGGTTACCAATGCTTTCTGCTTGCTCGGCCCAGTCGTCTGTAGGCAGAAAATCATTAGCAACTAGGTCGGCGTCAGCCAAAAAGTGATAAGGATAAAGAAATGAATACCACACGCCGAGTTGCCGCTGTCGTGGTACACTACGGAGATCATCAGCGAACCGTCCGCTCCATTCTGGGTCACTGGAATCTAAAGATATTCTCCGGCATTATCGTCGTCGCCAACGACCTCTCTGAGCGGCCAGCCGAACTCACCGACGACATTTGCATCTGGGTGATACCGAAACGGAATCTGGGATTCGGTTCGGGGTGTCAGTTCGCTACGACGATGTGTTCCGCTGATGTTTACGCCTGCTTCAACGCGCATGTCACGATGGACGGCGCTTCCGTCCGCCGATGCGTTGCGGCGTTCGATATCCCGGACGTCGGTATCACAGCGCCAAATGTGCATCTCCAGAATACCGGCAATCCCCAGAAGGATTGGGAATATACGTACTGTATCAGGACATACAGCTCAATTTTGCGGCGTCCGATCCGAGTCCCGCTTCGGCAATCTAGGAGGCGTACAGCAACCGACGGCGCCGGAGCAGGCGACATTCAGTCAATCGGCGGGGTTATCGATAATGAGTGGGCAACTGGGTGCGCGATATTTTGCCGGAGCGAGATCATCAGAGATATCGGGTGGGATGGCAGCTACTTTCTCACCTATGAGGACGCCGATATCGCACTGAGGACGATCAGGAGTGGCTGGCGCGTGGTGACAGTGCCTACTGCTCTCGCCTACCACAGCGGAGAGTCGACGAGGCCCCGAGCCCTATCAGCATACTATGGCATGCGCAACTCGATATGGTTTTTCAGAAAATATCGGAGCCGTCCGCGCCAGATCTTGCTGACTTTCTACCTGCTCCTTCTCCTAATCCGGATCGCAACCGCAGACGCGCTGCGCAGACGTAGGCCGCGCCACGCGCCGTCGGCGACGTATGGCATCGTCGATGGCTGGGCGTTGTGGCCATCAGGCAAAGATCCACTTCCCGGCGAACCGTTGAGGTTTCCTCAGGCATTCTCCCGCATCCCTGACTAGGGAAGGCAGAGTCCCGGCAAAGTAGATGTGACGGTGGGTGACTGGCGGAGAGTTGAGGTTGTTCACTTTGCGTGACTGACGTGGCGGGTGCGCTCCGGCGGACGTGAGAGCCCGCATTTGCACCTTGGGCGGGGCGG
>Ga0302324_100029755_pt1 | contig 10334 bp, 11 predicted proteins | sample Palsa_T0_1_FD_201949 | JGI IMG/M metagenome (GOLD analysis project Ga0302324, IMG submission 201949) | Peat permafrost microbial communities from Stordalen Mire near Abisko, Sweden - Palsa_T0_1 | ecosystem: Environmental > Terrestrial > Soil > Palsa > Peat permafrost | place: Sweden: Abisko... | reverse complement strand
GCTTTGGAACACCACGCTCATAGTTTGAAGGGCTCGGTGTCCACCTTCGGCGCCAACCGCGCGTTTGAAGCCGCGTTTTCCCTCGAAAAGCAGGGACGTAGCGGCGATTTGACGGGCGCCCCGGACGGTCTGCTCCAATTGGAGCAGGCGCTGGAAGCGTTGCGGCCCGAGTTGGTCCTGCTGCAAACAAAATAGCGCGTTGACCGCCCCGGACCGGGAGCCAGCGCGGGACGGGGGTCCGCACCACGTTGTGACTTCTGGCAATGGCGTGAAGCGATAGTAGTGCGGGTCGTTAGCCGAGAGGCAAAATGCAGCGTGTCTGCTATAGTGGTGGTCTGCTCTTTTATGGCATCCACCACGGTAACGGAAATCGTCTGTGCGCATAGCCCCGATTCCGACGACGCTTTCATGTTTTATGGCCTGGCGACCAAAAAGGTCCGGTCCCGGGTACTGTCTTTCCGTCACCTTCTCGATGACATCGAGACGTTGAACCGTAAGGCGCTGGAAGGCGCTTACGAACTGACTGCCGTTTCTTATCACGCCTACCCGTATATTGCCGACAAGTACGTCCTGATGGCCAGCGGATCGAGTATCGGCGATGGCTACGGTCCCATTCTGGCCAGCGTAAAGCCCATGGCGCCGGAAGAAATCAAGGGCAAGAAAATCGCAATTCCGGGAAAAATGACCAGCGCTTATCTGACGCTGAAGTTATTCGAGCCCGACTTTGAAGAAGTGGTCGTTCCATTCGACAAAATTCTGGATGCGGTGGCCGAGCACAGCGTCGACGCCGGGCTGGTCATCCACGAGGGTCAATTGACGTATGGCAAAAGCGGCTTCCACAGCGTAGTGGACTTGGGCCGGTGGTGGAAGAACGAATACGATCTGCCCCTGCCTCTGGGTGGAAACGTGCTGTTGCGGTCGCTGCCCGACGACCTCAAGAGCGAGTGCTGCCGCGTGATGCGCGAGAGCATTCAGTACGCTTTGGATCATGGCGAAGAGGCGCTCAACTATGCGTTGCAGTTCGCGCGCGATCTGGAGCCCCGGCTGGCTGAAAAATTCGTGGGAATGTACGTGAATCACTTCACCGTGGACTGCGGCGAGCTGGTGCCGAAGGCGGCGCAAAAGCTGTTGGATATGGGCTATGAGGCGGGGCTGATCAGCAAGAAGGTCACGGTGGAGTTTGTTCGCTGAGGGCTAGGCTTATGCTGCCGAAACGGGGCCGTCCGTGCTTAAGCCCCATTTTGTGGTTGTTGCTGTGCCAATTGCTTACGGCCGCTTTTCTGTTGGCCCAGCCGCCAGCCCCAGATCCCGCGCAGGCTGCCACGCAGGCGCCGCCGGACGACGCCAAGGCGCGCGCCAAAGCGGTTCGCGAATATGGCAAAAGCGGCGGGTCGGAAATAATCCCCAAGATCGAACCTTATCTTTCGGACCCCGACGTGGACGTGCGGCGCGAAGCTGTCAAGGCGATCGTGGACATCGGGACGCAGCGCAGCCTGGATCCGCTCGTCAAAGCGAGCCGCGATAACGACCCCGAGATCCAGATCCGCGCCACCGACGGCCTGGTGAATTTCTATGTGCCGGGTTATGTGAAAACCGGGCTGACGGCATCGCTGCGCCGGGCCGGATCGTCCATCAAAGCCAGGCTCACCGATAACGACGATCTGGTGATCGATCCGTATATCCAGCCCCGTCCGGAGGTGATCGCCGCCCTGGGCCGTATCGCGAGCGGCGGGGCCAGCCTGGACGCCCGCGCCAACGCAGCGCGAGCGGTTGGCATTTTGCGCGGCCGCCAGGCGCTCCCAGACCTGGAGCAGGCAGTGCGGTCCAAGGACAGCGACGTGATCTATGAATCGCTGGTGGCGATGGAGAAGATTCGCGATCCAAGCTCCGGGCCGGCCATCGCCTTTCTGCTGCACGATCTCAACGAAAAGGTGCAAGTGACGGCCATCGAGGCCACTGGGCTGTTGTCGAACCGCGCAGCGATCAATGAATTGCGCGACGTCCTGGATCGCTCCCGCAAGATGAAGGTGAAGCGCGCCGCGCTCACCGCCATGGCGCAGATGCCCGATCCCCAATTGCATGGCGTCTTTGTCACGTATCTCGATCACAAAGACGACGGTCTTCGTGAAGCCGCCGCCGAGGGCCTGGGCCGATTGAAAGATCCCGCCGACAGCGCTGAACTGGAGCGTGCATTCAATAACGAAAACAAGACGGAGCCTCGGCTGTCGCTGGCATTCGCGCTGGTGAATCGCGGCCGGCGCGGCATGGGCGAATTCGATCCGCTGCGCTATCTGGTGAACGATCTGAATTCGAGCGCTTACCGCGGCGTCGCGCGGGCCTATCTGACCGAACTGGCTCGCGATCCCGAGGTACGCCAGGCGCTTTACCCGGCGCTCAAGGAGTCGGGCGCCACCAAGGACGAGAAGACCGGCCTGGCTCAAGTGCTGGCGGCCAGTGGCGCTCAAGACGCCGTGGCGCCTTTAGAGGCGCTCTCGCAGGATACCGATACCGACGTCTCGCAAGAGGGCTTGCGGGCGGTGAAAAACTTGCGCGCCCGCTTGCCGTAAGGCGCTTCGAAGAGTGTTGGGCGTTCGGGAACTATCCGGAAGTGGCGCGTCGGCCAGACCCACGCTCGCACCGGTCCCTCGCGACATGCGGGAAAATAAGAATGTGAGAAAACGTCTGTTTTCGCTCCTTCCCCTTTTTGCCGGATTGGCCCTTGTGGCCGCGGGACAAGACAAGAAACCTGAAGACAAGAAAACCGAAGCGGACGCCGCTCCGGCAGCCGAAGTTAAGCCGCCGCCGGTCTCGCTGGGCGAACTCAGCGTATCGCTGGAAGGCTTGGTCAGCCGTGTCCGCCCAGCCGTAGTGCAGATCTTTTCCACCGGCTACGCGACGGCCGACGAAGCGGACTCCGGCAACACCGTGGCGCTGCTCTCCAGGCAACGCAGCACCGGCTCCGGGATCGTTCTCTCCGAGGACGGCTTCATTGTCACCAACGCGCATGTAGTCCAAGGCGCCCGGCGCATCCAGGTTCGTCTTTCGGTGGCGCGCAGGAACGGCCGCAACCAGACGTTTGAGCCGGAAGTGAAGCTGCTGGAAGGCAAGCTGATTGGCATGGATCGCGAGATGGACGTGGCGGTGGTCAAGATCGATCGGACCGGCCTGACGCATCTGGCGCTGGGCAACTCCGACGCCGTCCGGCAGGGCGAACTGGTGATGGCTTTTGGAAACCCGCGTGGACTGGAAGGGTCGGTCAGCATGGGTATCGTGAGTTCCACTTCGCGCGAGCTCCATCCGGACGATTTTCTCGCCTACATCCAGACCGATGCGCCCATCAATCCGGGCAACAGCGGCGGCCCGCTGATCGATTCGCAAGGCCGCGTGGTGGGGATCAATACCTTCATTCTTTCCGAATCCGGCGGCAGCGAGGGACTGGGATTCGCGATCCCCAGCAACGTCGTGAACACCGTGTACGAGCAGCTTCGCAAAGAAGGGCATGTGCATCGGGGCAAGATTGGGATTTCCGTGCAAACCATCGGCCCGGCCCTCGCCGACGGACTTGGTCTGGCGCGGGACTGGGGGGTTCTGGTGGGCGACGTAACGCCGGACGGTCCGGCGGACAGGGCGGGCGTCAAGGTCGGCGACATCGTTCTGACAGTGAACGGCAGGACCATGCGTAATGCGCGTCAACTCGAATCCGTCATTTATCGCTCCCAGATGAAAGCCAAGATCATGCTAGAGGTGCTGCGGGGCAAGGATCAGCTCAGCATCGAAGTGCCGGTGACCGACAGCGTCGACGATCCACAGCGCTTCGCCGACATGGTAAATCCAGAAGATAATTTGGTGCCCAGGCTCGGTATCCTGGCCATCGGGATCGACAAGACTCTGGCCGCCATGCTGCCGGGTTTGCGAAACTCCTACGGCGTGGTGGTGGCCGCCGGATCCAGCGCCACCGATTTCACCAGTGGAACCGGACTCCAGCCGGGCGACGTCATCTATTCGGTGAACCAGGCTCCGGTGGCAACCGTGGAGGCGCTGCGGAAAAAGGTGGACGAGTTCAAGCCCGGCGATGAAGTGGCCATGCAGATTGAGCGCTCTGGAAAGCTTATGTTCGTGGCCATCGAGATTGAATGAAAAAGCAGCCGACGCCGTTGCGGGCCGGGGCGCTGCTGCTGGGTCTCTCGGCCGCGATCTGCGCGCAGCCCGCTCCCACCTCCTACACCGTTGAGACGCTGGCCGTGCGAGGCAACCATGCCTACACCGCCGCCCAGATTCTCGCGGCGGCGGGCCTCAGCGTGGGACAGAAGGCGGGGAAGGCCGAGTTCGACGCAGCGCGCGAAAAGCTGGAGGCAACCGGAGCGTTCGATCACGTCAGCTATCTGTTCGTGCCCGCAAAAGACGGCGAAGGCTACGATGCCACGTACGAGGTTGCCGAGGTCGGCCAGATTTACCCCATCCGGTTTCAGGATCTGCCCGCGAGTAGCGACCAGATTCGAGCCTGGCTGAAGCAGAAAGATCCGCTGTTTGGAGACAAAATCCCCGCCACGAAACCGGTGGTGGATCGCTACGTCGCTTGGATTTCCGAATTCCTGGCCGGGCAGGGTTTTCGCCAGCCTCTCGCCGGCAAGTTGAGTTCGGATGGCGGAGAGGATCTGGCGGTGCTGTTCCGTCCAGCCAAAGGCCCCGGTTCCATCGCGTATGTGATCTTTACCGCCACTGGCGATGTTTCGGCCGGAACTCTGCAGACGGCGATGTATGGGGTCGCGATCGGCGTTCCGTACTCCGAGCCGCGAGTCCGGCAACTGTTGGACAACACCATTCGCCCTATTTATGAGGCGCAAGGGCTGCTGCGAGTGGCATTTCCCAAGATAGAAACCGCCCCGGCCAAAGACGTGGATGGAGTTACCGTCACGGTGCAAGTGACGCCGGGTCCTGTCTACAAGCTGGATCGCGTAACATTCGTGGGCGCCGATTATTCGCGCTCGGAGTGGAAAGATCTCTCAAAGCTGAAGACTAATCAGACCGTCAATTTCGACGAGGTGAAGGCTGCGCAGGAACGGATCCGCGTGAATCTTCGCCGGCAGGGGTATCTGGATGCCGGCTCGAAGGTGGCGCGCGATGTGGATGACACCGAGCATACGGTGGCGATCGAGTTTCAAATCGATCCGGGGCCGCTTTATACGGTCGGTAAGGTGGAGATGGTTGGCCTCGATATCGAGACCGAGCCGGAGATCCGTAAGATGTGGGGCTTGGCTCCGGGCCGTCCTTTTAATGTGGAGTATCCGGATCATTTTCTTGCCCGCGTGAAGGATAGCGGAGTGTTCGACAACCTGAAGAACACGCGGGCGGAGACCAAGATCAACGCGGCCAATCACACGGTGGATGTGACGCTGTACTTCAACAAGTAGTATTGCGCTGGCGCAAATTGACACAATGTGCCATGTGCGATATTCCTGAAGTATGGCAACCCGCGCGACGGTCAACGTCTCGTTGACGCCCGAACTTGGTGCAGTCCGGACGATACCAGACCACCAGCGAAGTTGTGCGAGAGGCCTTGCGACTCCTGCAACATCAGGAGAAGGACCGCGAAGCAGGTCTCATGCAACTGAAGGCGAAGCTGCAACGCGGGGCCGCGCAAGCTCGGCGCGGGGAGTTGCTCGAGGCGGACGAAGTATTCGAGGAACTGCGGCAATTGATTGCGGAGCGCCGGCGCACTAGGAAGAAGGCTAGTCGCGCGTGAGGCCGCGCTTTCGGCTCACACCCGAAGCGCGCGCCGATTTACGCGAGATTCTGCTGGACATCGCGACTGACAGTCCCGATGCCGCGGAACGTCTTCGACCAGAATTCTACCAGGCCTTGCAGAGCTTGGCCCAAGCGCCCGGACCAGGACACTATCACGAGGAGCTTTTGGACCGCCGCTACCGCTTCTGGAACATCTACTCTTATGTGGTCTGCTACGTTTGGCAGAAGAAGCCCATTCAGATCGTTGCTGTGGGTTTGGAGTAGCTAACGCGATGACAATTCCTATGTCGGCCACAAGGGCGCTGGGCATGAGCAACCACAAACCACCGAATCCGCCTTCTATCCAAAACGTGAAGGGCATCCCAACTTCAATGGTGAGGTCAGCACCGGGCAGGTGCCTGCGTACCTAGAGGTCTGGGGCATTGTCTGCTGGTTTCGTCTCTTAGTGTCACACGCCAGAGATGCAGCGCCCGGCGTGCCCCCGGCTGGTATTCTATAGGGCAGTGGCATCGCCGTTTAATTTTCATCTGGAGCAGTACGATGGTCCGCTCGATCTGCTGCTCGACCTGATCCGCAAGCAGCAGATCAATATCTACGACATCCCCATTGCTTCCATCACCCAGCAGTATCTCGAATACGTGCAGCGCGCCATGGAGGTGAATATCGAGCTGAGCTCCGAGTTCGTCTACATGGCGGCCACCTTGATTCACATCAAGTCGCGGATGCTGCTGCCCAAAGATCCGGAACTGGAAAAGATCTCGCCCGAAGAAGATCCGCGCCAGGAACTGGTAGACCGGCTGCTCGAACACGAGCGCTTCAAGAATGCCGCCGAAATGCTGCAGCAAAAGCGCATGGTGGAAGACGTTTCGTGGTCGAAGCCGCAGATGGCGCAGTTTTTGGCCGGCGACGAAGAGCCGGGGCTGGCCGTAACGCTTTTCGACCTGGTGAAGACGCTGCAAACCGTGCTGGAGCGCGCCAAGAACCGCCCCGTCTATGAAGTCGGCAAAGAGGACGTCAGCATCCCAGATATGATTCGCTATCTGGAGCGGGTCTTCGGCGAGCTTCGCACCGGTGAATCGCTTCCGGCCGCCGAGCTGTTCGAGAGGCAGGGCAGCCGCCGCGCAATGATCTGCCTGTTCCTGGCCATGCTGGAACTGGTGCGCCGCCAGGCGCTGATGTTGACCCAGCAGGATGCCTTCGGCGACATTGGATTGAAGAAGCAGCGAACGTTTGACGAAGTGCTCGGCCAATCGCTCGTCGCGATCGAAGAAGAATATAGTTAACAGCCAAATGGAAAACACAGAAGTACAATTGGACCCCGAAGCGGATCTACTGCCGGGAGTCGCAACCCCGAATATCGAACTACCCTGGGAGCAGTTGAGAGCCGTGGTGGAAGCGGTGATCTACGTGACGGATGAGCCGTTGTCCGCCGATCAGATCGCGACGGCCTTGCAACAGCCGGCCGCGAGAATCGGTCAGGTGCTCGAAGAACTGACCGTCGAATACGGCAAACCCGAGCACGGGCTCACCATTCGCGAAGTGGCCGGTGGATACAAGATTTCCACCAAGCCCGAGCACCATGAGGCCATCCGGGCGTTCGTCAAGAATCTCAAACCGCCGCTCAAACTGTCGCTCGCCGCTCTGGAGACGCTGGCGTTGATCGCGTATAAACAGCCCATCACCGCGCCCGAAGTGATGGAGGTTCGCGGAGTGCAGGGCGCGGGAGTGATCAAAACGCTCATCGATCGCAAACTGATCGCCACCGCCGGACGGAAGACAGTTCTCGGCAAACCGATTCTGTACAAGACCACGAAAGAATTCCTGGTGCAGTTCGGCCTGAAAGACTTGAGCGAGCTGCCTACGTTGAAGGAGTTTGAGGAACTGGGCCGATTGTCGATGGGCGACGACGAGGCTATCGCGGAAGATCCACAAGCCGAGCCACCGTCCGAGCCAACGACCGATCCAACACCGGTAGAGGGAACCGCCGACGAGACAGCCGTCGAGCGGGCCGAACCGCCCGTGACAGAGTAGATGCCGCAAGAACGTTTGCAGAAGTTGCTCGCTCACGCCGGTGTCGCCAGCCGCCGCCACGCCGAGCAATTGATTATCGAAGGCCGCGTCACCGTGAATGGCGCCGTGATCACCGAACTGGGGACCAAGGCCGATCCCGAGACAGACCACATCAAAGTGGATGGCAAGCGAGTGGGCGCCGCGGAACACCTGGTCTATATTGCCCTGAACAAACCCAAGGACTGCATGTCGACGGTGATGGATCCACAAGGCCGGCCCACCGTGATGGATCTGTTGCGCGGCGTAAAGGCGCGCGTGTATCCGGTGGGACGCCTGGATTATTCAAGCGAAGGGCTGATGCTGCTCACCAACGATGGCGTGCTCGCCAAACACATCACTTCCGCCTCCAGCCACGTGACGAAAACTTATCTGGTGAAGACCAACGGGCAGCTCTCGCCAGAACAGGAAGCGAAATTCCGCGAGGGCGTGCCGCTCAGCGGCAAGAGGACCGCGCCCGCCGGCCTGAAGCTGACCCAGCGCGCGCAGAACCCCTGGTACGAAGTACGATTAATCGAAGGGCGGCAAAATCAGATTCGTCTCATGTTCAAACATTTCGGGCGCCTGGTGGAGAAGCTCAAGCGCGTTAAAATCGGCTTCCTGGAATTGGGTTCGCTGCAACCGGGCAAATTCCGCCATTTGACGCCGGCCGAGGTGGCGCGCTTCCGCAAGCTTTTGTCGATGCCGGCTCCGAACGGAGTGGAACGCTAGCCCATGTCTGGAATTCCCGACCTGTTGCGGAACAGCCGCGTGATCGCCGTGGTCGGGCTTTCGAGCAAACGCGCCCGCCCATCCTATGGCGTCGCCGAATACATGCAGCAGCAGGGATACCGGATCATCCCGGTGAATCCGAACGAATCGCAGGTGCTGGGCGAGAAATGCTACCCGCGCCTGGAAGACGTTCCCGAGCATGTCGATATCGTCGACATCTTCCGGCGCTCCGAATTGGTGGCGCCGGTGGTGGAATCGGCCATCCGGATTGGGGCCTCCGCGGTCTGGATGCAGGAAGGCGTGGTGGATCAGGTGGCGGGGCGCAAAGCCAAAGCCGCGGGACTGGCGGTGGTCATCGACCGCTGCATTCTTAAGGAACACCAGCGCTATTTGCGTTAGAGCGCGCCGCTCACGCGCCACCCGTCCGGTGTTCTTCGAGTCGATGTTCTCCAGTGCACCACTTCCAGTCGTCTCCGGATGTGCTGCTGGCGCGCGGTTCAGAACCATGACCGTTCATTAGCCAGCCGCTCGCTGACGCGCGCGGTTCAGAACCATGACCGTAAGGGAGTGGCAATCGTGCGGCCGCAACGTTCATGAGCCAGCCGCTCGCTGACGCGCGCGGTTCAGTTACTTGTGCATGTGCGCGGCGTCCTGATTGTTTTCGATGCACTCGTACTCTTCCACCCGGGTGTTCGCCGGCCGCCTCAATAACGCGCCGGTGGTCCAGGGCTTGGTGAGCACTTTCGGATCGGTGACGGTCGCAGTGTAGGTGATGGTGTCGTCGCTATTCAGCTGGAAGCGTTCCACCACGTGCAAAGCCTCGCTGTGAAAGCTCCCGGTTCCGCTGAGCCACGTCTTGTCGTTGAACCCGGTGACGTCGACGACCAACGTGTCGCCGTCCCAGCGCGCCACTGAATCGCCCATCCAGGTGGGAACCAGATCGTTCGGATGCTGGAGCTTGTCGTCGATCGGGATGATGCGAAAAGCGTGGTACGACTCGTAGGCGATCACCACCTCTTTCGGCGTTTGGATGATCTCAAAGGGCATCGGCATCGATGTGATGCGCGGAACGCCCGGCAGCAGACACGACAGCGTCGGGTCGTCGGACGGGGTGAATGCCTTGCTCTTGGTTTCAGCCCAAGCCTGATAGGGCACCGGCTCGCGCTTGGGCGGCGGATTCACGGGAGGCGCAACTTTGACGGTGGATAATCCCGGTTCGCCATACAGACTGACGCCGCCGCTTTGCCAGACACCGGAAAGATCGGGTTTTCCGTTGACCGTTCTCGGAATCGGCTTGGAGCCCTGAGCAAAACCCAGGCACGCCGAGAAAGCCGCGATCGTAAGAAGCCGCGCTCCGTGATTGCCAGAAAGTGACTGGATGGTCATGGCAAGCCTCTATTTCGCGTCAGTAGGAGGGCCGCCTCCGGCAGCAGGCCCAGCAAACTTCTTGCCCCCGCCCGGAAAAGTCACTTCCCGGCCAGCCACGCGGTCGGCGCTATCTTTGGCGCGATAAGCCGTGACGGTGACCGTTTCGCCGACCTTCAGATCGTCGCGGGTGAAACCGGTCCGCTTCAAAGTGTTCGGAGGATAGCCTTCCACTGCCCAGTTGACCAGCGCGCCGCTGGGGTCCTTGACATCGATATAGAAGTAGATGTGCGGATTGGTCCACTCCACCTTGGTGATCACGCCGGTGAGCGTGACCTCTTTGCTTTCGTATTCGGCTGCGAAGGAGTGGTGCGCCAGCACTGGAACTGCTGCGAGGATCAAACCAGCGTACGCCGCCAGCCATGCGGGGAGCTTTGGCATCTTCA
>Ga0302324_100029754_pt1 | contig 10334 bp, 6 predicted proteins | sample Palsa_T0_1_FD_201949 | JGI IMG/M metagenome (GOLD analysis project Ga0302324, IMG submission 201949) | Peat permafrost microbial communities from Stordalen Mire near Abisko, Sweden - Palsa_T0_1 | ecosystem: Environmental > Terrestrial > Soil > Palsa > Peat permafrost | place: Sweden: Abisko... | reverse complement strand
CGGCGCGGGATGCCGTCGGTCATGCCATAGAGGGCGGCGAACGCCTCGTCCTCCCAGTGTGGGTCGTCCTGCCAACCGACGGTGTGCAGCCGATGCTCGATATACGCCCGTGTCTCGGCAGCGGAGAGCGGGCCGAGGTGGTATGAGGCGAGCACCCTTTGGCGCAGTTGCTCGGTGTCCGGTCGGCCCAGGATCTGGCGGAATTGCGGCTGGCCGAGCAGGATGGTTTGCACCGACGCACGACCGTCAATCGTGACGTTGGACAGCATGCGCAGCTCTTCCAACGCGACGAGCGGCAGGTTCTGCACCTCGTCGACCACCAGCACGCAGCGCCGTCCCAAGGCCTGCTGTTCGCGCGCCAGGCTCTCGAACCGTCCAAGCAGCGATGCCTTGTCAATTCCGCCGATGTCCAGCCCGAAATTGGCCAGGATCAGGCGCAGCAGGTCGTCGCCCGAGACCTGTGTCGTCACAATCCGCGACGTCACATAGGTATTGCGATCGAGCTGTGACCAGAGGTGCTCGACGAGGGTCGTCTTGCCGGCCCCCACTTCGCCGGTGATGACGATGAAACCCTCTTCCTGGCTCAGCCCGTAGACCAGATGGGCGATGGCACGCGCGTGCCCACTCGAGCTGAAGAAGAACCGGCGGTCCGGTGTGAGCTGAAAGGGGATACCGGTGAGCTTGTAATAACGTTCGTACACGGGCTTCCTGTCAGGATCAGAACTGCTTTGTGAGGCTAAGAAGCAGGATGTCCTGGTAGAACGACTGGCCCTGCTGTGTCGAATTCAGGTCGTAGAACGCGTAGCTCAGAGTCGTGCTCACGGTCGCTGAGATCAAATACTGGAGCGACGCGGTCGCCGCGGCAAAGGTGTTGGCCCCGCCTGGATCGGTGAACCAGCGCTGGCCGTAGGAGGCGCTGACGTTGAGCATCAGGTAGTCGCGTATCGCATGGTTCCAGTTGGCAGTACCGGTGAAGCCGTTGGTGGATCCGGTCGCCCCCGCGCCAGCCGCAGTGTATTTGGCGTATTGAACGTTGAACGTGAACGTGTCGCGATTGAGCAGGGTGCTCGTCCCGGCGGTCATCGTCTCCGAGCGGTACAGCCCGGTCGGTATGCCCAGCAGGTTGTTGCCGTTGGTGAATGGCTGCCCGGTTCGGGGATTGATTCCCGGGTTGTTGAGGTTGCCCGATGCGAGTTGGTTCTCCAGCGACTGCAACTCGGTGCCAAGCTGCTGGCCGTAACTGATATTGATACTTGTTCGCGTGGTGGCCTGATAGACCCCGTTCACGGTCAGGCTGTCCTCACCCTGCTGACGACCGTAGCTCATGGTCAACGTACTTTTCGGGTTCGGCGTGAGTGTTGCGCCGATCTGCCAGGTGGGGCCCGTGATAACCAGCGGGTCGGTACCACCGTAGTTGATATTCTCGTAGCCGAAGCTGCCGAACACCGCGATTTCGCGGTTCACGACGTAGTTGACCGTGTTGGTAGCTGTTTCGTTGTAGCCGCTCGTTGCTGCACCGGTGCCCTGGTACTGGGTGGCGTCGATCGCCACCGTGTCGGTCGCTCGCTCGAGGAAAGTGCCCGAGGTAAATTGGGCAAACTCCTCGTTGGTGGTCTGGCTGGCGGACGTGCCGGTGGAATTCGTCGGCAGGGGCACGAACCCGCCGGCATTGGATGTTGTCGTATGACTGAGCGTGTAGCCGAGCTTCAGAGTTCCGTAGGTGTCGAACTGCTGCAGGAAGTAGGGCGAAACGGCGAAGCTGGTGTACTGGGTTGAATTCTGCTTGGTCAGACCGGTGATACCGGAGTTCGGCTGGCCAGAGCTGGTGGTGCCGTAACCCAGGCCTGGCATGGAGCCGGACGTCGAGCCCACACCGGCCGCGGCACGCACGTCGAGATAAAGATGGTCCTGCCACAAGGTGACGTTGCCGATGGCGTTGAGGTTCTGCGCGAGTTGGTTCTGCGAAGTGTTGCGCGCGTAGTACTCCAGCGTCGGCTGATAATTGAGCCGCAACTGGACGTCCTGGGTGTTCGCGGTTACGATAAGGCCCGGTGTCAGATAAGAGATAAGGTCCCAGCTGCGGTTGCTCTGAGTCTCAAATACGTTGTCATTCAGCGCCTCCTGCAGAGTTAGCGAGGGGGTGAATGTCCAGCCGGGTCCTACCGTGGCCCCAAACGGACCCAGCAACTGCATTTGATGCGCTAACGCGGTCGCATCCGACGTATCCGACGCGGCAGCGGACCCGAGGTCGGATCCCGCAGTCATCAGCGAGGCATTAGATGGATCGGTTGTCGGGAAAGCGGCAGCCGGTGGCACGAGCAAATAGGCACCGTACGCGACGCCGGCCAACCACACCGTACGGACACAAAACCGTTCGCCCCCGATCTGCCTGGAGCTTGCGGTCGCGCCACGCATGCGTCGTCAGGAGGTGTAATAGGTTGAATAGGCGCCGAAGGTATAGCGGGTCTGCACCTGGACCTTATTCAGCAGCAGGGTGATCGTCGGGCAGGCCTGCAGCAGGTCGAGCGAGGACAGGACCTCGTCACGCTGCGTTCGCTCCGCCTCGACCACGAACAGCACCTGCCCCACAATCGGCGCGAGCGCGGCCGGGTCCGAAGTCGACAATGTCGGCGGTGCGTCCAGCACGATCAAACGGTCGGCGTAGCGCCGTCCGATTGCCTGAATAAGCTTGGTCATCTGCCGCGAGGCGAACAACTCCGGTCCCAGGTCGCGCTCAATGCCGACCGGCAGGATCGAGAGATTTTCGATCGCCGTCTTTGCCATCATCTGTGAGGCATCGAGATCCGGGTTGGCAGCGATGTCGAGCAGCCCCGGTGCGTCAACCAGGTCGAGTGCCATGCAGAGCGAATCGCGCTTCGAATCTATGTCGATAAGCAGCACGTGATGGTCACGTTGCTGCGCAATGCAGGCCGCCAGGTTGAGCGAGGTAAAACTCTTGCCCTCGCCTGGTATTGCGCTTGTGATCATCAACAGGTTCGAAAACCCCGGCTCGGCACCAGCGGCGGTGAACGCGGTGCGCACGATCTGCCGCTGCACCAGGCGGAATTCTTCGGACATCCGGCTCCGGACGCGGTTCCAATCGATCATGCCGGCGCGGAACAGTGCCGTCATGTCTACGAATGGCTGCTCGGTACCTGCCTCGCGGGGGATCAGTGTGTGCGGCCCCGGTTCCTCGGCCGTTCCGGGCTGCCGTCCGCCCGCATCCAATGCTTGAGCGTGCAGCGGCGGATCGGATTCCTGGCGCGATCGATCCACCGCGGGTGCAGACGGTATCGATGTCAGCAGGGCGGATGTGCGGGGCAGGTCGGGCTCGGCATCCCGCTCGGCCAGGGGCATTTCTGCTTGGTTGTGCAGGTGCGGGTCGGTTGGCGGCATCGCCCTGGGGCGACTGCCAGGGCGTTCTGTCAAGGCCGAGGGTTGTGGCGGCGCTGCCTGCCCGGCCGGCAGCGTTCGCTCGACCAGATGCACGGTCGATCCGTCGAGTTCGCTGGATTCCGCCAGCCGCTGGGCCGCGCGCTCGACCAGATGCGCCCGATTGCGTCCGAACATGTGCCTCAGGCCGAAGTGTGGAGTACGTGTAGCACGAGCCCGCCATAGATGATGACCAGCACACCGAGGGCGGTCGCGAAGCGCGCGAAGACCATCAGGCGACGGAGAAACGAGCGGGTACGGATGATCGAAATCCCGCCCAGCACCGGGAGACCGATGTTACGCAAATCGTCCACGGTGCTAAAGGAACGATCCATCTGGCTTAGCAGCAACACGATCACGACGCCAGCAGCCATTCCGCTGACAAGAACGGCGCTGAGCAGCATCACGCGATTTGGTGCCACCGCGATACGTGGGACGACCGGCGGATCGACGATCTGCAGTTTTACCTGGTCGGCCTGGGTGTCGGCCGCCTGGGCGATGTTGGCCGCTTGCAGCCGGCCCACGAGCGCTTCGTAATTGCCATGCAGAACCGAGTAGTCGCGGTCCATGTTCTGGAACTCAGCCAGGACGTTTGGCTGCTCGCGCTGGAATTTTGCCAATCGGTCCAGGCTCGTCTTCGCCTCGTCGACTTGGCGCTGCAATGCCGTCACCTGATAGTCCGCGTCGACCAGCCTGACTTTCATGCTGTCGAAGACCGGGTTGGGCACCGAGCGTTTGCCGTCACCCGGGCCGGATGCCGGCGTGACGGGTTGACGGACCTTTTCCGGCGAGGCTTTCAGCTGTACGATCAGCTTTTTTTGCGCGATCACGTCCGGATGCTGGTCGGTGTCGCTCATCAGAAGCTCGCGCAAATGCTGTTCCGCCTCTGTCAGCTGCGTCTGGGTCGCGGCGATAGCTGCGGCGGTGTTCTCCACGACGAGCAATGCCGGGGTCTGCTGGACCTCTTTTTGAAGTGCGTCACGCTTGCTGGTCGCGTCCTGCAACTGGCCCTCGAGGTTCCTCACCTGGGCCTGAGCCTCGTCAGTGCCGAGATTTGCCGGGTTAAAGTCGTTTGGGAGCACGCCGGCGTATTTCGAGCGGAAGTCGATCCGCCGCCGCTCGGCCGCGCGCAACTGCTGTTCGTAGGACGAGATCTGATGCTCCAGAAACCGTCTGGCATTGTCCATGTCATGTCGGTTGGTGCCGGTGGCACTCTCGACGAAGATCGTCAGCAGACTTTGCACCACATCGTGCGCCAATTGCGGCGAATGGTCACGATAGGTGATGGTAAACAGGTTGCTGGTCTGCGGCACCACCCGGATCTGGGACGCAAGTCGCGTGATCAGCCGTTCCCGATCGGACGGATTGACAACCGTCAGATCGAGATCCGTCTTCGAGATCACCTTCTCCAGATTGGGACGGCTGAGCAGGGTGCGCTGCAGCAAGTCAAGCTGGCTCATGGGTGCCGTGTTGGCGGCGATTCCCTGGAGCAGCGGCGTTAGCACCGCGTCGGCATCGACGTAGAGCCGTGCGCTGGATTCGTACTCGTTTGGAATGAACGTGACAGCGGTCCAGCCAAAGGCGCACACCAGCCAGGCAATCATCACGCCGGTCCAGCGTCGACGCCAGGCGGCGGTGACGTACTGGCGGATCAGGAGGCGAATTGGGTCCATTGGCCGGGTCCGGTATCAGAACAGGGATTGCGGAATGATTAACGTATCGCCCGGCTGCATTGCCATATTCTGAGAGATGTCGCCGTTGGCGATGAGGTCGTTGAGCCGCACGCTGATGTTGTGCTCCTTGCCGTCGGGGCCGTGCCGGACCACCACCGCGCGGTTGCCCGCAGCGTATTTCGTTAGCCCCTTGGTCGCAATCATGACATCGAGCAGCGTCATGCCGTCGCGGTAAGGCAGCGCCTGCGGGTCGGTAGCTTCGCCGATAATGCGGACCTGGCGGTCCGACGGGCCGACGAAAGAGCGGACGATGACCGTGACAAGCGGGTCCTGGACGTATTTCTTCAGACCGTCCTCGATTTCATGCGCGAGTTGCGGCGGTGTCTTGCCGGCGGCTACGATTTCGTTGACCAGTGGCACGGAGATCCGTCCGTCAGGCCGTACGGCCACGCCAGCTTCGCTGAGATCATTGTTGCGCCAAACGAAAACGCTGAGCGTATCCCCGGCGCCGATGACATATTCGCTGGCGCCCTTCGGCTGGTCCGGCTTGCCTGTCTCCCACGTCTTGAGCCACTCAGCATATTGCTGCGGTGTCTCGGTCTTTGGCGAGTCGCTGCAACCCGCCAGGACCCCACCGCTCAGGACCGCGACCACCATCCAGAGACGCCACCCCAAAGTCACGACTGCCTCGCTCCCCGATCAATTCGCGTACAACCCACCGCTGCGGGGCACGCCGGCCCGCAGCAGATCCGCCCAAAGCACGCTGAAGCGCGTCCGCATGGTAGGCGCGGAAGGAATCGAACCCCCTCCTCTGCCATGTGGTGGCAGCGCTCTGCCACTGAGCTACGCGCCTGCCGTCCGGCTGCCCGTTTGCGGTCCGAGCCGATCAGTCAAAGTGTTAACACCATCAGCGAGCGCGAACAATCGCGCGGTCGCGAGTGTATAGCACGTAATGCACCCTTGGGTGGTGGATTCTGCATCCGACGGCCGACAAACCATCGCGTCCAGGGCGGGTCCAAACCGTGCCCCGCGTGTCCTATCAGGGTGCACCACCTGCCGGTACGTTGATCAACGCTGCGGGGGCAAGATATAAATACCTGGACGCATTACGGCGAACGACCCCACGTTGTGGTGTCGTTGAGACGCCAAGTGTGGATGCCGGACCCGTTCGAACGGCGGAGCCACGTGGCGGTGTCGTTGATGTCGTGGTCCGGGGGCGTCGCGCTCGGGCATCGGCCCGAATGCCGGCGGAGCAGGCGACGTCCCGTTTTGCCTGACTGAATGTCGCCGACTACCGGGCTTGCGGAGCGTGGAGGACAATAGACTGCGGTGAAGCCGGCATGATGCAGGGAATCCCCGTGATGGCCGTGCTCCACGGTATCTGTGCCGGCTTGTACGTTATACTTGCCGCGCTGATCCTGGTCCGGCGTCAGCAGAGCCGCACCGGGCTCCTCATGGCCGCCGCGGCGCTGCTCACAGCTGTCTGGGCGCTTTCTGTCGCAGTCTGGTGGCGGACACCGCTTGGCTTGGTCCCTCGCTCGCTCGACCTGGTGCGTGGCGTTGCCTGGTATGGCTTTGTCCTGCACCTCTATCGACGCGGCCTCAGTGGCAGACAGGCGCTCGCGCCTGCATTTGTCACAATGGGCCTCATCGCCGTGCTGATGGTCGGCGGGATGCCGCTGCTCGATCTGCTGTTGATGCCCACCGCTGGTCCGGGCTTCTCGCTACAGGTGGCCAGTCACCTTGCTCTTGCTGTCGGCACGATCCTGTTGATCGAGAATCTCTATCGAAACTCGTCCGAAGATGAGCGATGGCACATCAGCCTGCTGTGTGTCGCGCTGGCTGGGCTCTCGCTCTATGATCTTCTACTGTACGCGGATGCGGCGCTGTTCCGGAGGTTCTCGCCCGAACTGTTCATCGGCCGGGCGGCCGTCACTGCGCTTGCGGCACCGCTGATCGCCCTGTCCGCCGCGCGCAACCGGCGCTGGGACATCAACATCCACGTCTCGCGGCAGGCGGTGTTCCACAGCGCCACGCTGGTGATCAGCGGTGTGTTCCTGCTGGGTCTCGCCGCCGTCGGCGAAGTCGTTCGCCGCACCGGTGCCGAATGGGGGGGGGTCGCCGAGGTCACACTCGTCTTCGGTGGCCTGTTGGCGGTGGCGGTTTTGCTCTCGTCGGGGTCGGGACGTTCGCGCCTGCGGGCCCTCGTGGTCGATCATTTCTTTAGCCTGCGTTACGACTACCGGCGCCAGTGGATGCGCTGCATCGAGACGCTGTCGGCACCCGAGGCGTATGTCGGCCTGCATACGCGGGCGGTGCGCGCCTTGGCGGAGATCGTTGACAGCCCAGCCGGTGCCCTCTTCGTACGCGACCCCGAGGCAGTCGCGTTCCACTGGGCCGGATCCTGGAACCTGCCTGCGGCTATTGACTCGGTACCGCCCGGCCATCCCCTGATCGCGGCGTTTCGTGATGGCAACTGGATTGTCAACCTCGACGCGGTCCCGGAGGCACGGGCTTGGCTGGCCGGGTTGCCTCGGGTCTGGCTGGCCGTCCCACTCAATCACCTTGGCACATTGCTCGGATTCGTTGTGCTGACGCAGTCGCGCGCGCCGTTCAAGCTGGATCGCGAGGTGTTCGAGCTGCTGCGGGTGGTCAGCCGTGAGGTGGCCGGGCGGGTGGCTGAGCAGCGCGTCGCTCAGGTGCTGCAGCAGACGCGTGAGCTGCGGGAGTATGGCCAGCGCTTTGCCTTCGTCATACACGACATCAAGAATGTCTCCGGTCAGCTCAGCATGCTGCTCGCCAATGCCGAGAGATACGCCGACAACCCCGAGTTCCAGCGGGACATGCTGACCACGGTGCGCGCCTCCGTGGCGCGCATCACGAAGCTGTTGGCGCGCCTCCAGGCGGGCGCGCAGGAGCAGACCTATGCCCTGATCGCACCGGTCCAGCGGATCGGCGAGGTCGTCGCGGCGTTTCGCCGCACTTGCGGAGCCGCGGTGACGGTGGCCGACGACGGCGGAGAGGCTGGTGTCGCGATCGACCCGGAGGCGTTCGACACAGTGGTGACGCATCTCCTGACCAACGCGGTAGAGGCATCCAGCAGTGTGGCGGCAGACGGCACCGCGCGCGCCGCTCGTGTCCCCGCGGTTCGTGTCCCCGCTGTTCGTGTCCCCGCTGTTCGTGTCCCCGCTGTTCGTGTCCCCGCTGTTCGTGTCGTGGTGCGCCACGAGGCGTTGAGCGTGCTGGTCGACATCATCGACGAAGGGCCGGGAATGAGCGCCGACTTCATTCGCGACCGACTGTTCCGCCCTTTCGCGACGACGAAGACCGGCGGGCATGGCATCGGGGCGTACCAGGCACGCGAATTGCTGCGTGCCGCCGGTGGCGATCTTCTGGTATTGAGCCGACCGGACGCTGGTACGACGATGCGTCTCTTGCTCCCCTCCGTGCGAGTGCCGTCGGCTGAGACGTCGGAGGTGTCTGCCTGAGCGCCCGCCGACGCTTTGCGCGGCCTGGCTGAACGAGGACTAGTCGACGCTTTGCGCGGCCCGGCTGAACGAGGACTAGATGGCCAAGCCCAAACTGCTGATTGTCGAGGATGACGTCGGTCTTTGCTCCCAGTACCGTTGGGCATTCCCGGCGCACGAGGTGCTGATCGCACAGAACCGGCCACAAGCACTGGTCGCGGCCCAAAAGGACCATCCCCCGGTGGTCATCATGGATCTGGGCTTGCCACCTGATCCGGACGGGGTGAGCGAAGGGTTCGCGGCACTCGGCGAAATTCTGACTGCCGCCCCGCAGACCAAGGTGATCATCGCCACAGGCAACAGCGAACGGCGCAATGCGCTAAAGGCGGTCGCGAGCGGCGCTTATGATTTCTGCGAGAAGCCGGTCGACGTGGATGTTCTGCACACCATTGTGGACCGCGCCTTCCGTCTTGCCGCGATCGAAGAGGAAAATCGACGACTGGCCGCTGAGGTGCCGACCCGCTCGCCGATCGAGCGGATCATCACGGCGAACGAGGCGATGTTGAAGATCTGTCGCGACGTCGAGAAGCTGGCGGCAACCAATGTCCCCGTGCTGTTGCTCGGCGAGAGCGGCACCGGGAAGGAGGCGCTGGCCCAGGCACTGCATCTGCTGGGGCCGCGCGCGAAGCAGCCGTTTGTCGCGATCAATTGCGGCGCCATCCCAGAGAACCTTCTGGAAAGCGAGCTGTTCGGCTACGAACGCGGCGCCTTCACCGGGGCCTTCAAGCAGACCATCGGCAAGATCGAGAGTGCCAACAAGGGCACCCTGTTCCTGGATGAGATCGGCGACCTGCCGGGGCCTTTGCAGGTCAAGCTGCTGCGCTTTTTGCAGGACCAGATCGTTGAACGGATCGGCGGCCGGACGCGCATTCAGGTTGACGTTCGGATCGTCTCAGCCACCAACCAGAGCGTCGAGGACAAAGTACGCGACGGTCAGTTCCGCGGCGACCTGCTCTACCGGATGAACGCGGTCACGGTACGAATCCCGCCACTGCGGGAACGCGGTGGCGACGCGGTACTGTTGGCCAGCTGGTTCCTCGGTCGCTTCAATCGTGCGTATTCCCGTACCCTGCGTGGCTTCACGCCGGCGGCGATCGCCGCGCTGGGGTCGCATAGCTGGCCCGGCAATGTGCGTGAACTGGAAAATCGGGTGAAACGGGCCGTGGTGATGGCCGAGGCGCGTCAGATTGGCCCCGAGGATTTGGAGTTGACCGAGGTCAAGGATGATGTTGTTGACCTCGACCTGCGTGCGGCGAGGCTGCGCGCCGAGCGTGACGTGCTGCAACTGGCGTTGGCGCATAGCAACGGCACGCTGTCGGTGGCCGCAAAGCTGCTTGGGATCAGCCGGCCAACGCTGTATGGCCTCATGGAGGTTCATGGGATCGAGGCGGAAGCCGGCAAACCTGTCATATCTACGGCGCGTGGCGACCGAACCGATCTGGATTGAGGATCCTATATAATATGCGCTATCGCCGTTTTCTTGGTGTTCTGGCAGTCGCCGCACTCGCGATCTGGCCACTCGGGGTGCAGGCGGCCGATTATCTCGCGAATGCAAGATTGGCATTAGGGAAGGGCGATCTGAAGGCGGCGCAGATCCAGTTGCTGAATGCCCGCAAGGCCGATCCGCAGAACGCCCAAGTGCGATTCCTGCTTGCCCAGGTGGAGTTTGATCTCGGCGACGCGGTCGCCGCTGAGGGCGAGG
>Ga0302324_100029749_pt1 | contig 10336 bp, 8 predicted proteins | sample Palsa_T0_1_FD_201949 | JGI IMG/M metagenome (GOLD analysis project Ga0302324, IMG submission 201949) | Peat permafrost microbial communities from Stordalen Mire near Abisko, Sweden - Palsa_T0_1 | ecosystem: Environmental > Terrestrial > Soil > Palsa > Peat permafrost | place: Sweden: Abisko... | reverse complement strand
ATCCGTCGTGGTCCTTGATGTAGGCCATGGTGACCGGCCAGCGCTCCAATTTGGTGGGGGCCATGACTGACTCGCAGCCGGCGGCGACGGCCCGGTCGTGGAGTTCTTCGCAGTCGCTCGTGTTGATATAGAGCTTCCAGAGCGAGTTGCCCATATCGATCGGCCTGCTGTCGTTGAGCTTCTGTGCCAGCTGGAGGCGACTACCCCCATGAGGGGACTGAAGGATCGCTTCCTTGATCTCCCCCAAGTCAGTACGACCAACCAGGGGGATGCCGATGGTTTTCTCCCAGAAGTCGATGGCCCGGTCGATGTCGCTCACGTATATGCAGTATTGCGACAAGATGGATACCACTTGTCAGTATCTCTTTCTGTGACGGCGTTCGACCGCGACCACGTGGCGCGGAAGCATGGCCGGGCTTTACCAGGGCTTTAGGGAATCCCACGCAAAGGCACCCGAGCGGGAGTCGGGTGGCACGACCTCCAGCGGCACGTTGATCTCTTCGACGGTGGGTCCTACCTTGGCCGCCACCGGCGCGAGCAGATCACAGTCGAAGCCGTAGACGTTGGCTGCATTGAGCCCGATCATCACTGCCACCTCATCAGTGGCAAGGCCGGCGAAAGTATGGCGTAGCGCCTCAGTCGTGTACGGATAGGTGCCTTCGGTATGGGGGAAGTCGGAGCCCCACATGATGCGGTCGACACCGATGTCGTACCGCAGGGACACTTCGCAAGGACGAAGGAAGCTGGCTCCGGTGTAGCAGTTGCGCTTCCAGTAGTGGCTGGGGGGTTCGGGGACGACCTTCACCATCTCGCCACCGAAGCGCGACTCCGCAGTATCGGGATCACGGAATCGGCTGTACGCGTTGTCCATCATGGATAGCACGTTCGGAACCCAGCCGGACGACTGCTCGGTCAACACAAGCTTCAGGCCGGGGTGCCTGGCAAACACTCCGCCGAAGGACATGTGCCAGAACACTCGATGGGAGAACCAGCCGAGCTCGACCATGAACACGGCCATTCCGGCGAGATGGGCCGTGGGGGCTGGACCGGCGGCGCCCGAATGGTTATTGACTGGCATATCCAGTTCCTCGCACACTGCCCACAGCGGCTCGTAGACCTCGGAGTACAGGGGCTCTAGATGGGAGTCGGGCGGCACTCCGGGCAACAGGATGCCGCCGAACAGGCCGTGCTCCTTGGCCCATTTGACCTCGGCAACGGCATCATCAACATCGTTGAGGAACACCTGAGCCATGCCGGCCCGGCGCCCGGGTGCGTCGGCGCAGAAGTCGGCGAGCCACCGGTTGTGGGCTCTGAGGCCAGCCCATCGCTGCTCATACTCCGTGGGCTCGGGAGCGCGGGCAACGAGATTGCTGGAAGGGAAGAAGGGTGGGACCGTGTTAGGGAAAAGCACTTCGGCCACTACACCGTCGTCTTCGAGCTCCTGAAGACGGCGGGCCGAATCCCAATTGCGGTAGGCGAACTCTCTCTGCAGGTCTTCGAAAGGGTTCACATATGACTTAGCCCACTGGTCAAAGTCTTCGAGATATCTCTTCGCTAGGTAGTTGCGGTACTCGCCGATTTGAGCCCCGCAGTGGCCGTCCGCTGAAATGACAATGTAACGATCGTCGGCGAGGCGGGTCATAGGAAGCCTCCGTTCGGTATCGATTTCTTTAGCGCTCGTCCGGATTCGACGGTGGTGGCTGGTGGTGGATCTCCTCCGATGTCAGACCGATCTTCTCCGCGATCTCTTGCAGCTTGTGGGCGTCGAAGTGGCTGTAGCAGCGCAGCGCGTTCAGACCCAGAATCTGGCGCGTTTCGGCTTCAGGCACGTCGTGGTAGCGGATGCGAATCCAGTCCCGCGTATGGGGCCACGTGCCTTCAGGGTGAGGGAAGTCGTTGCCCCAGATGATGTTCTCCACCCCGATTTGGTGACGCTGTCCGATCTCGTGGGCCGTCATCTGTGTGGCTATGAAACAGTTCCGGTGAAAGTAGAAGCTCGGCTTCTCGGGCAGGGCGTCCTGGTAGGCCGATCCAAATTTGAGGGTGCTGTGAGTTCCGACATAGCCATCGTCCATGGTGCGCAGTAATTCCGGTACCCAGTACGCACCATCCTCGGTCACCGCTAGCTTGAGGTCGGGGAAACGCTCGAAGACGCCCGACCAGATCATCAGCCACATTGGGCGAGCGGCGAAGAACGGGGCTTCGGTGGAATAGATCGGCAGCAAGCCCGAACTCACCGAGATGTCTCGCGGACAGCCCCCTGAATGGATGGCCACGGTCAGCTCGAGCTCCTGGCAGACGGCCCATACCGGATCGTAAGCAGTGTCGTTGTAAGAAGCTTTTGGCGCCCACTGACTGGGGATCATCACCCCGCCGCGCACTCCCGAGTCAAATGCGCGTCGGATCTCCTCGATGCCCCGATCGATGTCATGGATGACCGGTACGGTCATGATGCCGGCCCGCCGCACGGGATTGGCTGCGCACAGGTCGGCCAGCCACCGGTTATGGGCCCGGGCGCCGGCGAAGGCCAATTCGGCATCGTCGTGGCCCGACGCACTGAGGCCGGTTCCGAACGGCGAGGCCGAGACTCCGCCGAGACTCAGTACGTCAGCGTCTGGAAATATCACCTCTGCCGCGACGCCCTCGTTGTCGAGCTCCTTCTCTCGTAGGTCAGGATCCCAGCAGGCTCGGAGACCCCCATCACCGGTCTTGGCCAGGAATTTTTCCCGGAAGCGGATCTCGGCCGCACCCAGCTCTGGGCGCATCTCGCCCAAGGAGGCCAAGAATGCGTCGTACTGGTCCCGATACGCCGGGTCCATGTATCCGCGATACAGCTCGGCCGGCGGACCGGCATGACAATCAGAAGAGATAACCAGATACGGCCCCATGGGCTCCCCCTCCAAGCGACGACGACCTCGAACGTTTGTAGGTCGGGGCGTGTATGACTATGTCATATAGTGGCAGCTGATCTTCCTGGAGTCAACCGAGTGTTTCTTCCGGGAGCTTGGATCGCCACTATTACTACGTTAAAGTCCGTCGGGGTCTTGGGGTCTACCGTGAGGAGGTTGAGATGGATGGCTTCAAGGGAAAAGTGGCAGTCGTAACCGGCGGCGCAGGCGGAATCGGCAAGGCCATGGTCGACCGCTTCACCGCTGAGGGGATGAAGGTGGCCATCGCCGACATCGTCCCCGACATGGTCGAGAAGACGACTTCCGAGTTCAAAATGTCTGGGCACGAGGTCATCGGTGTGGTCACCGACGTCACATCTCTTGAATCGGTCGAGGCCCTACGCAATGCCACTCTCGAGACCTTCGGTGCCGTGCACGTGGTATGCAACAACGCAGGGATCGGGTCAGGCGCCGAGGGCCACTTCTGGGAGCACCACGTGAACGACTGGCGCTGGTCCCTCGACGTGAATGTGATGGGCGTGATTAACGGGATCAACGCCTTCGTCCCGACGCTGGTCGCCCAGGACGAGGGCCACGTGGTCAACTCCACTTCCAGTAACGGCGGCTTCACGCCCCTCGTCAACAGCGCCATCTATGCCACCACCAAGGCGGCCGTGACCACCCTCACCGAGTGCCTATGGGGTCAACTGCGCCAGATCGACTCCAAAGTGGGCGCCTCTCTGCTCTACCCTTCGGCCCGGACACCGGGCATGCTCAACACCGGCATCTGGCGACCAGGAGCCAATCGGCCGAAGAAGTACGACCGGCCCGGTGCCCCTCCCAAGGAGGGCCGCGACGGGTTGAGTGCTTTTCTAGAGCGGGCTAAGGCGGCAGGCATGGAGGTCGAGTTCGCTCCGCTCGAAGAGGTCGCCGACATCTGCTTTGAGGGGATCAGGAACGACACTTTCTGGATCACGGTGCCCAGCAAAGAGCAGTCCGAAAGGATCATGGACCGAGCCACCTCCCAGATGAAGCAGACGGCGCCGGAGTACCTCTTGGCTTCGGTCGCGAACGTGATGACGGGAAGGGCCGGCGGAAAGTCCTGACAACCCCGCCAGCCGTCGGCGGCGTTCGCTTGTTCGTCAACGGGTCCGATTTTGTGGCCGCCTCGGCAGATTGCCTGCCAGCCGCGAGCTGTGTACCCCTGGCCGTAATGGCCCGAAGGCACTCGAGTCGCCTCTCCGTGCCACCCTCGTGCCACAGGCAGTAGCAGGAGACGGTATGTCAAGACCCGGTACCCGCTTGACCAATTAGCACCGGCACCTGCTTTACACCGTTCGCGACCTCAGGCGACCTTGGGCTTACGGGGGCGGCCCTTGGGTGAGGCAAAGGCCCCGTGCTCTTTGGAGCGGTCGTGGCGGATTGCATGGACCCGGAGGACCTTTGCGTTCTCAGATATCTGCACGGAGCAGGCCACGATGGCCACGTCGACCTGACGACCCCGCCGGTTGCGTCCGACCCGGTAGTCGGTGCCCGAAAACGAGCCCGAGCGGCGCTCGAGACCACTCGGGTGACCGAGATGCCCAAACCGGAAATGGGAGCACCAGCTTCATGGAGGCTTGCACCACTCGATCGGCGACGGTTGGGACGATGGCTTCATACTGCCTCCTTTTTCGGGGACCGTGGGGTTTAGGGGTTGTGGAGAGCACGGTTATGGGGTCGGAGCTGCCGTGATCGGCCGCCGGTGCGTATGCCCGTGCCATCTCGATCATGACGCATCGCTGTCCAGACGTCCGAGGTGACCCGAGGCGGCGATCCGGGTCCGGCAGATCTCCTCGACGTCAGGGTTGTAGGTGATGAGCCAGCGGCTGCCGGGTCCTTTGCGGGCCTCGAGCTGGCTGGTCTCCAACCAGTAGTAGACGACGTGGGTGCTGATGTCGAGCGCAGCTGCTACCTGCTTGACGGTCCATTCGTGCTCACCGGGGGGATCAATCGTGACGTGGCGGGCGATGTGGACCGAGGTCGCGGCTCTCCGTTGGCAGGCGCGTTCGACCTCGACCCCGAAGGGGATGCACATCCGCCCTCCGGGCCCGCGGCGGGCGGCAAGGTGGCCGGCGTGGACCCAGCCGTAGATGGTGGTGGTGGTCACCCCGATGCGTTGGGCGGCGTCGCCGACGGTGATCTCGCCTTCCGCCAGCACGCCGACGGGGGCGATGTGGTGGTAGCTACGCAGGTTGGCGACCGCGGCAACATCGAACGGCCGCCCGGCGCCGGTGAGGTAGCCGTCGTTGTTGAGGCGATTGGCGAGGTCCTCGTTGGTCTGGGTGGGGCCGAGTGAGCGGACCAGATCGACCGCGGCAAGATCGGTGCGACGGGACTCGACGACGCTGCGGCGACGGGCGACGGTGACTTCGTCGCTGGCCCCAGTGTGCCAGCGGATCCCGATGCGGGCCTTGGACAGATCGGGCTCGGGCAGCAGGGTCACATCGGCGATGAGCGTGCGCAGCAGGCGTTTGCGGTCCCTGGCCGCGGTGGTCGGTGCGTGCCACAGAGCGGTCACGTCGCCGGTGAGTGCTTCGAGTTCGGCCCGGCCCGGCAGGGTGGGGGCGGCCGCCGTCTCGGCGGCGAGGGCCTTCTCGGCTTCGGCGAGAGCGTCGAGACGGCTCTCCCAGCGAGCTTCGAGGCTGCGGGCCACCAGCCGGTTCTCCGGTTCACAGGCGTGAAAGGCGCGCTCGGCTCGATCCGCGTCATAGCGGGCCCGTTCCACCGCCAGCTCCCCGGCCCGGGACCGCCGGGTTCGGCGCTCGGCCACCTCGTCAGCGGCGGCCAAGGCCAGCGCGACCTCTTGGGGGGTGAGGGGTTGGAGGAGTGCCTCGGCCACGGCGTCGTCGACGCTCGCCGCGGCGATCGAGCGGCATGTCGGCGTCGCCATCTGATCGGCCCGCGACGCCGAGCACTCATAGGCGCCGTGGCCGTTGCGGTGGTAGCGGGTGGACATGGGGCGCCCACACGACCCACAAGCGATGATCCCCTGGCACAGGGCGTGGCCCTCACAGGCGGGACGAGCCCCGGCATTAGACCCGCCGAGTCCTCACGGGCCCTACTGGCAGTGGACTGCGAAGGTAAGTGGCAAGACCGTGACCAAGCGACTGACCGCCAAAGAAGCCCAGCTCTACCAAGAGTGGATCGGCAACGACCGCCGCATCAAGACCCTGCTCAGTCAGATCCGAAAGGTAGATGCCAAAGCCACCGAGCTGCTGTTGAAGGAGGCCGTCAGCGGGTAGGGCGAACGTTTAATTGCAAGCTTAGGCCCTGCGCGAAAATTATTTGAGCGGTTCTGAATGAACGGTGTAGTTCCAGTCCCCGTGGAATTCGTGCCGGGTCAGCGGAACAGCGGCGAGTTCTGCGTTGGAGATCTTGACCCCGACCGGGTAGTAGCCCTCGTCGAGTTCGGCGTTGATCTTGAGTCCCTTCTTCGTCGTGGTGTTGGCGATGAGCTGGACGATGACGCGGTAAGAGGTGAGGGGTCGGCCTCTCCAGTTCATGGTGATGAAGCTGAACATGCGGTGTTCGATTTTGTTCCACTTCGACGTCCCGGGCGGGAAGTGGCAGACGGTGACCTCGAGTCCGGTCTCTTTGGCCAGCTTGCCCAGTTCCACCTTGAAGGCGCGCAACCGATACCCGTTGGAGCCACCGGCGTCGGCACAGATCAACAGCTTGGTGGCTTTGGGGTAACGGCGCTTTCCCATCTGGGCCCACCATCGTCCGATGGTCGCCACGGCGAACCCGGCGGTGTCGGCGTCGTCACCGACCGAGACCCAGCCTTCGTCGGCTCCGAGGTCATAGACCCCATAGGGGATGGCCTTGCCCATCTCGGGGTCGATGAAGTCATGGACCTGGGTGCGGGCGGGCTTGCCCTGGGGCTGATATTCCACTCCGGCATTGGAGTATTCGCCGACCAGCTCCTTCTTTTTGGCGTCGACCCTGATGACCGGCTGGCCCTCTTTGAGAAAGCGGCCCGCGGTGTCGTTGATGTAGTGGAACTGGGCGTCACGGTCCACGTGCTGGGCGCCCTCCTTCGGCTTGGAGGTGCCCTGGAGGCTATAGCCCATCTCGGCCAACAGCTCCCCGACCGTCCGCGGGCTGACCTCGTAGCCTTTGGCCCGGAGCGCATCGGCCAGGTGATACGTGGACTTGGCCGTCCAGCGCAACGGCGACAAGGGTTCACCGCGCGCCTCGGGGGAGACCAGGTCATCGAGCTCCAAGAGCAGGTTGGGGTCCTTGTCGACGAGGCGCTTGCGGCCCCCGCCCTCGGAGCGCACACGCGCTGTCGGAACCGCTTCTCCCGAGGCCACTGCCCGTGCACCGTTCTGCACCGTATTGCGACTCATCGACGTCGCCCGAGCCACCGCGCTCACTCCACCGCGGCCGAGCATCGCTGCCGCAGCACCTGCGGTCACCCGTCGTTGGCGCTCGTCGAGCAACGGCATGACGACCGAGAAGAACTCAGTGAGTTCCTCTTCGGTCACTTCCACTCATGCAGGCTACATCGCGCAATTTATACTTGCGTGGACCCTTAGTGCATAAACATCTGTCCACCATCCAACTGGATGGTGGTTCCGGTCATATAGCCGGCCTCTTTAGTGCAGAGCCAACAAATCGGTCCGCCGAGATCTGTCTCGGCATCACCCATTCGACCGAGAGGTGTGGTTTTGATCAGGCGATCAAAGACTTCCGGATGCCGTACATAGCCCTCCCGCGACATCGGAGTCCAAGCGGAAGGCGTCACGAGGAAAGTCCGAATGCCATTGACCCCCCACTCAACCGGAGCCTGACGAGTCAAGGCCAGCATGGCGTATTTCGCGATGAGGTACGGTCCGAATCGATAGTTCATGCCTTCGTTGATCATCTGTGCCCCCGATCCCATATTGATCACCACTCCCGGTCGCTTCAAAAGGTGTGGGAAGCCTGTTCGCATAAATCGAAAAGCGGCTATTGGTCCAGACTCAAGTGCCTCGTACATTGTTGCGTCGGTCGTTTCGGCGATAGGTCCATGCGGACTCACCTGCGCGTTGTTGATGAGGATGTCGAGACCACCGAGTGACTGCACCACGGTGGTCACACAGACGTCGATCTGTGCCACATCGGTGACGTCGCACACAACCGGAATGGCTCTGCCACCGCCTTGGTGGATGAGTTCACAGGTATCGACGATCTTTGACTCGGTGCGCCCGACGATGGCGACCGCTGCACCGTCCTTTGCGAGCGCCAAGGCAATTCCCTGCCCGATTCCTTGTCCTGCGCCGGTCACGATCGCGACCTGGCCTTCCAGACGACGATTCATCTGCTTCTCCTCTCACGTTTCTGCCCGGACACTCTCTTTTGACTCCGGTTCGGGCGTGCCTCTAGATTCACAAAAACCATTTCGACAATGAAAATCTTATCGGGCCGCACGTCGGAAGGGGTTCGGTATTCCATCGGACAGAGAGACTCACAGGAGAAAAATGACCGAGAAACCAGACGGCCGCCTGGCCGGCCGGGTAGCCGTGGTGACCGGGGCAGGTCGAGGCATTGGGGGCGCCGTGGCAAGAGCCTTCGCAGCCCAAGGGGCGAAAGTGATTGTCAGCGACGCCGGTGTTGCGATGGATGGCTCCGGGTCCAACAGCACTCCTGCTGATGAGGTAGTGGCCGAGATACAAAAGACCGGGGGCGAAGCAATCTCCGATACCACCAACGTGACTGATTTCGAGGCCTGCGGTCAGCTGATCGACCGGGCCGTTTCGCATTACGGCCGTCTTGACGTCTTGGTCAATGCGGCAGGAATTCTGCGTGACCGTATGATCTTCAATCTCTCTGAGGAGGACTGGGACGCTGTAATTGCAGTTCACTTAAAGGGCACGTTTAATACGGTTCGGCATGCCTCGGCCTACTGGCGGGCCGAGAAGGACGGTGACTACCGCCTCATCAACTTCACATCGGGTTCAGCCCTCTTCGGTGCTCCTGGGCAGCCCAACTACGCCGCCGCCAAAATGGGAATCGTCGGGCTTACGCTGTCGTGTGCCAATTCGCTGGCACGCTATGGCGTACGTTCTAATGCCGTGTCCCCCGTCGCCGGTACCCGAATGACGATCGACCAGCGTCCCGAGGTCTACACGGCAGACATTATGTCGCCAGAAAATGTTGCCCCCCCAGTTGTCTATTTGGCCAGTACGGAGTCGTCGTGGCTCAACGGGCGAGTGGTATGGGCCGGGGGTGGACGGGTTGGTCTGGTGTCGAACCCAGAGATCGAGCGAGAAGTGGTCATTGACGGGATGTGGAGCGATGATCGGGCCTTCCAAGAGTTTGAACAGACCTTCCGCCCAACAGTTGAGCGCAAGGGTCCCTTTTCCTAATTGAGTCCGGATCGGCGCGACGGTGGTTCCTAACGTAAAATCCGCGGGGTTGAGGCGCCCGGGCCGAGCGACGCTCGATGCGCATCCCGAGAGCACGATCGGCCTGCCACTCGCAGATGGCGACTTAACCCTAGGCAAAAGCTTTCTTTGGGCGACGCGGGGGTATGCCGACCGAGAAGCCCTTGTCTTCTCCGGTCGACGGTATACATACCGGGAACTCGAAGCGGAGGTCGTCCGCTGTGCCCGCGCTCTCATTGCCGCCAAGGTGTCCAAAGGGACACGGGTCGGCGTGCTCATGGGGGCTAGACCTGAATTCCTCGTGTTGTGTTACGCCGTTGCGTTGGTTGGTGGAATCAATGTAATGATTAGCACGTTCGCCCAGGGCGAGGACCTCGACTGGATAGTGCGCCATTCCGACACTGCGCTGCTCGTTATGCACCAGGAATTTAGAGGCCACAACGCTGCCGACGAGTTCTCCCAGCGGCATCCTGACCTGAGAGATGCAACGTCCGGACTTCTCACCGCCCCGGAATTTCCCTTCCTCGGTCGGATCGTCGTGGTACCCACCGCGAGGGCCAGTGAAGGCTCTCCGTTTGGGTCTTGGGACGATTTTCTGTCAGCTGGAGCGACGGTCGATGCATCGGTAGTTTTTGCCCGCAAAGACTCTGTGAAGGCCAACGACGACGCCATGCTGCTGTACACCTCAGGTTCCACCGGTTATCCGAAAGGTGTTCTTCATTGCCATCGCGCGCCGGTGATGCAGGGGTTCAACATGGCAGACTGCATGGCTATCGGGCCATCGGACCGCACGTGGACGAGCTTCCCTACGTTTTGGACGGCCGGCTGGGTCACCGGGATAGCGGCTCCCCTGAGCGTCGGTGCTGCCATCATCCTTCAAGAATCATATGAGCCGACTGAGGCCCAGGAGCTCATCGCAGCAGAGCGTGTCACTTCGGTGCGGCAGATGATTCACGACGAGATGCGCCTGGTGGCCGCCCACGAGGCCAACCCGCTCAGTTTGGAATCCGTAACGGTCGGGGTAGTCACAGATTCGTT
>Ga0302324_100029748_pt1 | contig 10336 bp, 9 predicted proteins | sample Palsa_T0_1_FD_201949 | JGI IMG/M metagenome (GOLD analysis project Ga0302324, IMG submission 201949) | Peat permafrost microbial communities from Stordalen Mire near Abisko, Sweden - Palsa_T0_1 | ecosystem: Environmental > Terrestrial > Soil > Palsa > Peat permafrost | place: Sweden: Abisko... | reverse complement strand
GCACCAGCGCGACGGGCTGCGCCGTCCGGCGACCCCGCTCGAGCTCGATCTCAAAGCGCTCGTCAAAGCCCTGACGATTGACCAGTCCGGTCAGCAGATCGGTTCGCACCGCCTCGAACAGCCGCGCAAGGAGCTGGTCGTTGCGTCGCCGCAGAACGTGCACGAGGCTACCCGCCAGCGCGACCATGCCGATGGTTATGAACCAGCGCGTGAAGCCGATCTGGCCGGGATGAACGGCGAGCAGCGTCACTGCGTAGGCGGCAGCGACGATCGCCAGCTGCACAGCCACCTGCGCACGGGTGAAGAAGTAGCCCGAGTACAGGGCAATCCACACGTACAGCACCTCGTTGTCGGCCGCCGGGCCGCCATGGCGCTCACCGTTGAAGTAGAGCGTGAGCGAGATCGTCAGCGTGCCGAGGACCATGACCCCCCGATAGACCCAGGCCGGGAGGCGGTTATGCAGGCAGAGCAGCACCGCGGCGACCACCGCAGCGCCTGCTGCTATCGCCCAGAAGCCTGCGATTTCGGCCTTCGGCGAGTGCGGAAAGATGATCGCAGCCACCGTGATCGCCGATCCCACGAGAAACATGAGCCCCGCAACGGGGCCCATCGTCGCCCGTGTGAAGCCGGAGGACTCCGATTGGGTAGCCATACGCCTGTATCGGCGCGCTCGGCCGCTGGTTGAGTGGTGCGCCGGCTGAGCGGACACCCATGCCGGAGGCCTTCTCGCCGTGCCGCACCGGCACCCGGCCAGGTGCATGCGGGACCGATCCAGCTAGGCCGCAAGACGGTTGGTGTCGCTGCTGAGCCGTCGTGTCCGCCGAGCCGGCGCGGGCGGAGTCAGCGAGGCCCACAGATGCTGCACCGCATAGGCGCGATACGGCCGCCAACGCTCCGCCAGCATCTCGGCGCTCGCCGGCCGGCCGTCCTGGCCGAGCCGCTCGAGCGCGTGGCGGACCCCGAGATCGCTCGCCGGAAAAGCGTCGGGGTCGCGCAGCGCGCGCATCGCTATGTACTCGGCCGTCCACGGCCCGACGCCCGGCAGCGCCAGCAGGCGCCGGCGCGCGTCGACACGATCGGCTCCGGCGTCGATCACGAGCTCGCCGCGGGCGAGCGCGGTGACGAGCGCGAGCAGGCCGCGCCGGCGAGCCGCCGGCATCGACATGCTCGAGACACCCGCGTCAGCCAATGCGTGTACGGAGGGAAACACGTGTGTGACCGTGCCGAGCGGGCACTCGAGCTGCTCCCCGTGGCGGGCAACCAGACGGCCCGCGAGGGTCGCGGCGCCTCGCAGGGAGACCTGCTGTCCCAACACGGCGCGCACGGCGAGCTCATGGCCGTCGACGGTGCCGGCGACGCGTCGCCCCGGCGCGCTTGCCACCAGCGGTCCGAGCATCGGCTCGCTGCCGAGCGCCTCTGCCACGCTGCGCGGGTCGGAGTCGAGGTCGAGCAGCGCACGCGAGCGCTGCATGGCGGCGCCGAGGTCACGCAGATCGGCAAGCCAATAGCGGGCCTGAACGTAGCCATCGGCGGGCCGCAGCTCGACGGTGCCGCTTCCGTGCGGCAGGCGTAGGCTTCGCCGATAGGCGCCGTCAAGGACCTCCTCGACGCCCGGCACGGCCCGACGGCCGAGGAACACGACCAGACCCGCTGCGTCCAGTGGCGCCCGGTAGGGCAGGCGCAGTGCCAGCGCTCCGCTGTCCGCCTGGCGACCGCACCTGCGCGCTCGCGCCCGCAGGGCGCTGGGGGTCATGGCGAACACCTGCTGGACAGTGGAGTTGAACTGCCGCACGCTGTGAAACCCCGCTGCGAACGTCACGTCGGTCATCGGCATGGTGGTCGTCTCGAGCAGGATGCGAGCGGTCTGCGCGCGCTGCGCGCGTGCGAGCACGAGCGGTCCCGCGCCCACCACGGCCACCAGCAGACGATGGACGTGGCGCTCGGTGTAGCCGAGGCGGCCGGCGAGCGCGCCGACCCCTTCGCGGTCGACCACGCCGTCGGCGATCAGGCGCATCGCGCGCCCGACCAGATCTGCGCGAAGATCCCACTCGGGCGAGCCCGGCGCGGCGTCCCGGCGGCAGCGCTTGCAGGCCCGAAAACCGGCAGCCTGCGCGGCGGCTGCGGACGCGAAGAAGCGAACGTTCTCCCGCTTGGGGGTGCGCGCTGGACAGCTCGGACGGCAGTAGATGCCGGTCGTCGTCACGCCGCAGAAGACCCACCCATCGAAGCGTGGGTCACACGCTTCGATGGCCTGCCACACGCGGTCAGAGTCGCCCTGCACCGACACCACCCTGCCACACGTGGGCGCCCGTGTCTGGCGGAAATCGGACCTCGGCTCGGCGCGGCCTTCTCTTAGGAAACTCCGACACAGCTCTAAGGTCCTGTCAAGGCCGGTGCCCTGTGATGGGTGCCATCGGCGGCCCCGCACGGCCGCTCCCCCACCGAGAGGATCCTCCAGCGATGATCAGGCTGCCTGGAAAACCGAGCGGGAAACGCGTGGCGGTGCTGGTTCTGGGCGGCGGCGTGACATTGATCGTTGTCGTCTTCCTGCTCGTCTACTTCGTGATCTTCCCCACCTCCTCGCCCAAGCCGTTCAAACTCGCGACGTCCACAGCCACCGCGGCGACAGCGGCAAGCTCGGTGTCCGCCTCGAGCGGCAGCGTCGGCGGGCGCTGGAGCGTCGCCACCGGCTCGCAGGCCGGCTACCGGGTCCGCGAGAAGCTCGCGTTCCTGCCCGCGCAAAGCGACGCGGTCGGCCGGACATCTTCGATCACCGGAGCGGCAAAGCTGACGGAGTCCAAGGGGACCACCACGATCGCGACGGCGTCATTCGAGGTCGCCGTCAACACGCTCAAAAGCGACCGCTCGATGCGGGACGAAAAAATCCATGAAATCGGGCTCGAAAGCAGCCGCTATCCCACCGCCACGTTCGTGCTGGCAGCCCCGGTCAGGCTGACCTCGAGCGCAGTCGCCGGCCACGTCACGCGCGCCTCGGTGACCGGCGTGTTCACCATCCATGGCACCTCGAAGAAAAAGACCCTGCCGGTCGAATTCACGCTGTCGGGCTCGACCCTCGAGGCCGTGGGCTCGATCACATTCCCGTGGGGCGAATTCGGGATGAGCGCTCCGAGCATCGGGGGCTTCGTCAACGTGACCGAAAAGGCGACCATGGAATTCGACCTGCACCTGCAGCGTGCCCAGTAGTGGATGCCGGCCACTCGCGCCGGCCCCGATCTGCGGCCGCGTGCGGCTGAGCTGACCGAAACGGAGGCCCACCAACGGAGACCGACCCGGGGCGCATAATCTGAGCGGCGGTGAGCGCGAGCACCAAACCAGGCGACGGCAGCGCGGTGCTCGTGCTCGGCGAACCGGGCGGTCTGGGCGCCGCACTCGTACGCCGACTGGGGCAGAGTGGAACCGAGGTCGAGGCTGCGCCCTCGCTCAGCGACAGCGACACCTCGGCACGTCTCTCAGAGCGGCGCTGGGGAGCCGTGGCCGTCGTGACACGCGACGATGTCCTCGCGCTGCGCCTGACCCTGCTGAGCGCGCACCTGAGACCCGACCTTCCGCTGTGGGTCACGATGTTCGACAGGACGATCGCACGGGAGCTCCAGCACGTCGTTCCTGCCGTGCAGGTGCTGTCCCCATCAGAACTCGTCGCCGCTGACCTCGCCGAGCAGTGCATCGCCGCTGCGGACGCCGGCTCGCGGCGGCGCAGCGGCGTTCGCCTCGTCGATGACGCGCTGCGGCTGCTCGTGCGCGCCGGAGCCGGGGTGCTGCTCGCCCTCCTGTTCGAGGGCGCAATCTCGATGATCGCGCTCCATGAGAGCGCCGTCGACGCGCTCTACTTCAGCACGAGAACGGTGGCGACCGTGGCGGGAACGCCGGGGGCGGCGTCCGGCCCGGCGTGGTTCAAGACGCTCTCCACCCTCGACACGCTTGCGGCGCTGCTGCTGGTTGCCGTCTTCACCGCCGCGCTGGTGCGCCGTCTCAGCCGACCGCGCCTGACCACGCTGTTCGGCGCACGCGCAGCCCCGGCGCGGCGACACGTACTGCTCGTCGGCTTCGGTCAGGTCGGCTTTCGCCTCGCACAGGAGCTGCATCGACGCGGCATCGCCGTGCTGGGCGTGGAGCGGGACGTCGACGCCCCGTGTGTCCGGCTCGCACGGGGGGCGGGGATCCCGGTGGCGATCGGCCGTGGCGACGACCGCGCGACGCTCGAACGGCTCGGAATCCGCCGCTGCGCCGCGGTCGCCGCCGTGACCTCCGCAGACCTCGTCAACGTGGCCGTCGGCCTGGCTGCGAGCGACCTTGCCGCGGACGTGCCACTGGTCCTGCGACTGGGCGATGGAGAGGTCGCAGCCGAGACCGACTCGCTGCTGCATCTCGGCCGGATATGCGACGCCCACAGGATCGCCGCCGACACGCTGATCGAGGGGCTCGGGGTCGTGGAGGACCGCCTCGAGGTCCCGCCCGGGCATGCCGGGGAGAACCCGCAGCAGTAGCCCCATTCGCAGCACACGTGCGCGCGCGCTCACGTCCTCGGCTAGCCTTCCGGTCATGAACGATCAGCCGATCCTCAACAGAATCGACGCCCTGATCGACGAGGAGCACGCACTGCTCGGCCGCGAGGAGGCCGACGCGGTCGACCGCGAGGCGCTGGAGGCCGATCAGCAGCGTTTGCAGGAGGTCTCGGTCGAGCTGGACAGATGCTGGGATCTACTGCGCCAGCGCCGCGCCCGCCGCGAGGCCGGCCAGGATCCGGAGGGGGCGCGGGTGCGCGACCCTGCAGTCGTTGAGAAATATCTCCAATAGGACCATCGAGCGCGGCCCACCCCTCACCCGCCTGCGGCCCGCCGGTAGCGCGCGACCGCAAACGGCGCGAATACGGCGATGATCGCCAGTGACCAGGCGACCGCGCCCCACACGTTGTCGTTCGCCGGAGCGCCAAGCCAGAGCGACCGCATCGCGTTGACGGTGATCGTGAACGGATTGACTTCGGCGAACGCGCGCAGCACTTCCGGCATGGACCTCACGGGCACGAATGCGGACGAGATGAACGTGAGGGGAAACACGACGATGAACCCGACCGAGTTGGCCGCCTCAGCCGAGGACACGAGCATCCCGAGGAACGCAAACACCCACGAGAAGGCGTAGCCGAACAGCAGCAGCAGGGCGAAGCCGGCGACCGCGTGGGCGAAGCTCGTGTGGAAGGAGAAGCCGATGAGGAGTCCTGTGACGACCAGGATGGCCGCCGACAGCGCGTTTGTGACCACGTCGGCGAGTGTGCGGCCCGCCAGCACGGCCGAGCGCGCCATCGGCAGCGAGCGGAAGCGATCGATCAGTCCCTTATGAAGATCCTCGTTGAGGCCGAGCGCCGTGACGAATCCGCCGAACGCGATGTTCTGCACGATGATCCCTGGGATCAGAAAGTCGGCATAGCTGAAACCGGGGGTCTTGATCGCACCTCCGAAGACGTAGCGGAAGAGCAACACGAACATGATCGGCTGCACGGTGAATGCGAGCAGCAGCTCGGGCGCGCGCGGCAGCCGCACCAGATTGCGTTCGGCGATCACGAGCGTGTCTGTCACGAGCCGTCTCACGCGGGCGCCTCGCCGTCGTCCTCTTCGGCAGCGTGTCCGGTGAGCGCCAGGAACACATCGTCCAGCGTGGGGCGGCGCAGGACGACGTCCTCTATGCCGACACCCGCCTGGTCAAGCCTGCGCACCGCATCGACGATCGCTCCGTCGCGGCGGCGGACCCCTGCGGTGAGCAGATCACCCACGACGTCCGGGGTTTCGTCGGTCATCGATGCGAGCGCGCCCACCGCGACCTCGCCGGCGGCCGCATCAACGAGGCGTACCTCCAGCCGCTCGCCGCCGACGCGATCCTTGAGCTCGTCCGGCGTTCCGCCGGCGAGCACGCGACCGTGGTCGATCACCACGATCTCCGAGGCGAGCCGGTCGGCCTCGTCGAGGTTCTGTGTTGTCAGCAGCACCGTCGTGCCGTCGGCCACCAGTCGCTCGATCGTCTCCCACAGCTGCAGCCGGCTGCGCGGATCAAGGCCGGTGGTCGGCTCATCGAGGAACAGCACCGGCGGCCTGGCCACGAGCGCGGCCGCGAGGTCCAGTCGTCGCCGCATGCCCCCGGAGTAGGTCTTCGTGGGCCTGCGCGCCGCGTCGAGCAGTTCGAAGCGCTCGAGCAATTCCTGCCCGCGCTGCTTGGCCTTTGCGCGCGGCTCGCCATACAGGCGCCCGACCATCGTGAGGTTCTCCAGGCCGGTGAGGTTTTCGTCAACGGCCGCATACTGTCCGGCCAGGCCGATCCGCTCGCGCAGCCGCGCCGCATCCTTGACCACGTCGAGGCCCGCGACCCGTGCCGTCCCGCCGTCGGGCTTCAGCAGCGTCGTCAGTATGCGGACGATCGTCGTCTTGCCCGCCCCGTTCGGCCCGAGCAGGCCCAGCACAGTGCCCGGAGCGGCGTCGAGATCGACACCCGCAAGCGCTCGCACAGCCCCGTAGGACTTGACGAGCCCGCGTACGCTGACGCCGTCCTTGAGCGACCGATCGGCATCTTTGAGTGGACCCCAATGCCCTGTCGCGGCCCGGGAGTCGGCGTCGATCGGCACGCGCTCAAATCTAGCGAGCCAGCTCTGTGGATCGCAGATCGCGCCCGCCATCCCAGGCGATCACCCCTCTCCAGCGGTGATGACGCTTGCTAGTGTGGCGCGCGAGGTGGGACGCTGACATCCAGCCAGGCCGCACCCGGAATGGCCGGCTCCGACGGTCAGGATCGGGCACGGGGGCGCCCGCTTCCCGCACCGGTGACGACGCTGCCGCCGCAGTTCGATGAGTGGCAGATCGAGTTGCACGGACGCCGCGTGATCTACAGGGTCGCCGGGAGCGGTCCGCCCGTCGTGCTGATCCATGGAATGCTCAATTCCTCGAGCCACTGGCGAGCGGTGGCGCTGAACCTGGCCAACGACTTCACGGTGATCGCGCCGGACCTGATCGGGCATGGGGACTCCGCCGCCCCGCGCGGGGACTACTCACTGGGCGCGCACGCCGCCAGCATCCGCGATCTGCTCGCGGCGACGGGCGTCGACCGCGCGACGATCGTGGGCCACTCCCTGGGCGGCGGCGTGGCGATGCAATTCTTCTACCAGTTTCCCCAGCGGGTCGAACGCCTGGTGCTCATCTCCAGTGGCGGGCTTGGTCGCGATGTGAGCCCACTGTTGCGCAGTGCCACGCTGCCCGGCATGACCGCCCTGCTGTCGCTGACGATTCATCCGCGGCTGATCGATGTGCTGTGGCAGACGGGCGGGCGCCTGCGGCGGCGGAACGCTCGCCTCGGCGTCTACATGCAGGCGCTCGCGCGAGCGCTTCGCCCGCTTGAGACCGCCGGGGCGCGCGAGGCGTTCCTGCAGACGCTTCGCGCGGTGATCGATACGCGCGGGCAGCGGGTCAGCGCCACCGACCGCCTGTATCTGCTCGAGTCGCTGCCGACCATGATCGTCTGGGGTGAGCGCGACAACACGATTCCGCTCAGCCATGGACGCGCTGCCCACGAGGCGATTCCGCACAGCCGGCTGCGGACGCTGCCCGGCGCGTCGCACTTTCCCCACCTCGAGGATCCGGACGGCCTGTCAGAGCTCCTCAGGGACTTCCTGCGGGAGACGCAGCCGGGGAGGATCGACGACGCCGACTGGGGCTCGGTGCTGGCCAGGCGCTCGCCCCGGTCGCGCAGGGCCGGCGACGCCGCTGCGTAGGGCGGCCGGGTCGCGCGACGATGTCGCCGAGCGCCAAATGCGATATTGGACGAGGGTGTTGGACGTTGCTCAAGGCAGGCCGGGGCGCTGCCGATCCGAACATCGATGGAGCCAGTAGCCGAGCGCGCGGACAACGATCGCTCAGACCCAGCCGTTTCCGATTCGACCGTCATGGCGCGGTCTCTGGGGTGGCTCTACATGGCTGGTGCCACGATCGGTCTGATCTCGCTGTTCCTGCCCCGCGCGCCTCACACCAACGTCGGCGCGCTGGCGGTCAACATCGGGGCTGCCTACGTGGGCGGCGTGCTCGTGCTGTGCGTCTTCCCCCGGCTGCCGGCCTGGACGTTCCATTTCGCGATTCTGGCCGGCACGGCCCTGATAACGCGGGCTCTCTACTACAGCGGAGACGGTGTCAGCTACTACGGCATCTGGTACGTGTGGGTGGGGCTGTTCGCGTTCTCGTTCTTCAGGCGAAGCCAGGCGGCGTTCCACGTGGCCGTGGTCGGTGTGGCCTACGCGATCGTCCTGGCGCTGAGGCACGAGCCCGACGGCCAGGGCCGTTGGGTGACGACGATCGCATCCCTCGTGATCGCTGGAGTCTTCATCGACGCGCTCGTGCGCCGCGTTCTCCGCCAGCGCCGGCAGGCGGCCGACGACGCCGAGAACCTCGCCGCGGTTGTGAACTCGATGCATCGCATCTTTCAGGAGCCGACCGCCGATGCCACGCGCCAGGACCTGTGCGGCACCGCCTCGCGCGTGGCACGCGCCGACGGCGCGGTCCTGTGGGAGCCGCGCGCAAACGAGACTGCCCTGGTTGCCGCCGCGGCGACAGGCGAGAAGGTCGTGGCGGGCGAGCTCCCGCTCGGCGAGTCGCCCGCCGGCGCCGCCCGGGCTTACGTGACGGGCCAGCCCAGCTTTGCCCGCCTCACCGATCAGCACGGCAGCGAGCTCGATCCGGCTGAGCGAGCCAGGGTCCGTTGCGCGCTGTGGCAGCCGGTCCTGCGCGAGCAGACCACCGTCGCCGTCCTGGCGCTGTACTGGCTTGAGCCAGTGGCGGAGCCCAAGCAGAATGTGCGCGCGACGATCGTGCTGCTGGCAGCACAGGCAGCGATCGCGATCGAGCGCGTCGAGCTGCTCGCTCGCCTTGAACGCATCGCGCACACCGACGAGCTCACGGGGCTGCCCAACCGTCGCGCGTGGCGCGAGGAGCTCCCCCGCGAGATGGCCAGGGCCAAGCGCGAGCACTGGCCACTGTGCGTGGCAATGCTGGACATCGACGGCCTGAAGAAGCTCAACGACACGCACGGCCACCACGCCGGCGACCAGCTGCTCAAGCAGAACGCGGCAGCCTGGAGCTCCGCCCTGCGACCGGTCGATCTACTGGCCCGCTACGGGGGGGACGAGTTTGCCGCGGTTCTCACGGGCTGTCGACTGGATGATGCGCGAAAGCTCGTCGATCGCCTCATCGAGGCGACTCCCGAGGATCACAATTTCTCGGTCGGAATCGCCGAATGGGATGGCGTTCAGGACGTTCAGGCGCTGATGGCCGTGGCGGACGCCAGCCTGTATGCGGCCAAGGGCGCGCGCGGCAAATTCCTCACAGCATCGGGCTGATCGCCGCCGCTCGAGGGCGCGTCATGCCGGCTGGCGCATCGCCTAGGACAAGCGTCCAAATAGGCGCCGGAATTAAGGTCAACCCCCCCTGTAGTCCGAGAATATCGACATGGAATGCCCGATAGGTGCCGATGGAGCGCCCGCCGTGTCGGCCCCTTCAGGCAGTCGCGAAGATGTGGGCGCGCAAGCGCCCGACGTCCAGACCGAGCTGCGATGCGTGTGGACCGGCGATCCGGCGAGCGGCTGCTCGTGCACGTCGAGCATTCCCGAGCATGCGGTGATCGCGGCCTGGCGTCGCGAGCTCGAGCGCTTCGACGTGCTCGCAGACCGGTTCTTTCGCTTCACCTGGCAGAACCACGTGTGGCTCGCCTACGGCCTCGTTGACGGAGGCGTTCGGGGCGTGCACTGTCCCCCGCACAGAGCCGAGCGTGAGCAGCGCACCGTCGCCGCGAGCTCCCGCATCGACGAGCATGCCGGTGCGTTCGCTCTGTATGCATGATCGACAGCGCGCGGGAGCCGGCAGGTTGCTCGCCGACCAGGGCGCGCGGTGGGCGACGCACGAGCTGCAGGCCACTCCGCTGGCCGAGACGTGGGTGCCGTAAGGGGCTGTTTCGGGTCCTCAGGCGCGCTCGATCGTGGTGAGGAAGTCGGCGAAGGCCCGGTGCGTGCGTGCGGTGTCGCCGGTTGCGTCGAGGTCCATGAGCAGGCCACGGATGACGGCGAGCACGACGGTGGCCAGCTCGGGCCGGCCGAGGCTGCCCATGCCTTCCTCGAGCGGCGCCAGCCAGTCGGTCGTCGCGGTCCGCCGGAAGCCGGGCCAGAGTGGTTCTCCGGCGGTCTCGTGCAGCCGCGTGAACATGCGCAGGTAGGGCTCGCCCGGTGGCCCGGAGATCGCCGACCACGCGCGGGCCAGGGTACTCAGGTAGGGCTCGTCGGGCCGCAGGCGTATGAGCT
>Ga0302324_100029746_pt1 | contig 10336 bp, 8 predicted proteins | sample Palsa_T0_1_FD_201949 | JGI IMG/M metagenome (GOLD analysis project Ga0302324, IMG submission 201949) | Peat permafrost microbial communities from Stordalen Mire near Abisko, Sweden - Palsa_T0_1 | ecosystem: Environmental > Terrestrial > Soil > Palsa > Peat permafrost | place: Sweden: Abisko... | reverse complement strand
GACCGCGAGCGCCAGCCGGAAAATCGGGAGAGAGAGCTCGACATTGACCCACCCTCACCATGTGTCGCGATCCGCTGTTGGCGGCGAAGACCCCGTAGGTCGAGCCGCCTCACCCCGGCCGCGCCGGCGCCGCGGCAGGTCGCGCTAGGGCATGAAATGAAACATCGTGACTTTCATCACCGTTCCTCCCCTGGGTCGGCGCGGCACTCCAACACGCTGAGCTGCCATGGCGCACGACGCGTCGCGATCAATTTCTTGTTCGCAAATCGAACCAGGCGTTGGTTGCATCATCGGCCAGCCGGCGAACGGATGACTTTCGTCGGATCCTCACCGTAGGGTGGCGAATAGATCACTAACAGCCTGATCCGTTCGGTGAGCACTTTGATCGAATGGAAGACCTGGGCTGGGAAGAACATCATGTCGCCGGCGCGAACATGATGATCCACGCCGTCGATCCCGGCGATCGCCTCTCCTTCCAGCACGTAGACCGCTTGCTCCATATCCGGATGGGCGTGCGCCGGCGAGCCTTCATTTCGCTCAATATCGCCGAGCACGATTTCCATATGCTTCGCGCCGTTCACTTCCGGACCGACGAGCCGATAATTCTTCGTCCCGGTATGATTGGCCGGGCTGTAAGGCGTCACTTCGGACGCGCGAATGATGCACGGAGATTTCGCATTCAACGGTGATTCCACAGATGTCTCCTCCTTAAAGGCCGGCGCGATCTCAAGCAGGCGGCGCTACTGCGACAACCTCCCAGCGACGGCCGACGAAATAAAGGGCGACCGAGAGGACGATTGCGAGCAACCCGAAGAAGCCCAGGCCGTAACGGAAATCACCGGTCAAGTCGCGCAGGTAGCCGATGATCGACGGCGCCACAAACCCGCCGATGACGCCGAGCGAGCTGATGGCGGCGATACCTCCCGCGGACGCGGCGCCCGACAGGAAGGCAGCCGGTATCGACCAAAACGGCGGCGTAAAGGCCAGCGTCGCGGCAAAAGCGACCGTGACCGCCGCGATGCGCGCGGTCGGATCGACCAGCAGCGCCGAGGCCAGGAGCGCCACCCCGGCCAGGCCGTTGGCGAACGCCGCGTGGCCAGCGCGCTCGAAGTGCCGGTCGGATCGCCGGCCCCACCAGATCACGGCGACCAGCGCCGCAAGACTCGGGATGGCCGCGACGAACCCGCTCTGGACGTTGCTCAGACCGAACCCTTTAAGAATCAGCGGCAGAAAGAACAGCACGGAATTCAGCAGGCAGACGTTGGTGAAATAGACCGCGGCGAGAAACAGCACGCGCGGATTAATCAGCGCCTCAAATACCGAATAGCTCTTGCGCTGTTCGCGCTCGGCCCGTTCGGCCGCGAGAACTTCCGCGAGCTTTTCACGCTCGGCCGGGGCCAGCCACTTTGCATGCGCCGGGCCGTCCTGCAGATAGAACAGACACACCGGCGCCAATATGATTGCCGGGCCGCCTTCGATGATGAAGAGCCATTGCCAGCCGCTGATGCCAAGGAAGCCGTGCAGGGACAACAGCAGCCCGGAAATCGGCGCACCCAGCAATCCGCTGATTGCGACCCCGGCCATGAACACGCTGACCATGCGTCCGCGATACGAGAGTGGAAACCAAAGCGTCAGGAAGAACAGAACACCCGGGAAGAAGCCGGCTTCGGCCGCGCCCAGCAGTAGCCGCATCCCGTAGAAGCTGTAGGGGCCGACGACAAAAGCCATGCCGGCAGCGCAGAGCCCCCAGACGAGCATGATGCGCGCGATCCAGCGGCTGGCGCCGAAGCGGAACAGCAGCAAATTTGAAGGAACTTCGAACAGGCAGTAGGTCAGGAAGAAAAGCCCGGCGCCGAACCCGTATTCGGCGTTCGACAAGCCGATGGCCTTGTTCATCTGCAGGGCGGCGAAGGCAACATTGATGCGGTCCAGAAAGGATATGAAATAGCAAAGCAGCAGAAACGGCATCAGCCGAAATGCCACGCGCCGTATCGTCACGCGCGACACGCCGAGGCCCTGACCCATTATTTGCCGCGCCGTGGCGTCGCTCGTTGTAATAGCGCTCACTCATACCTCCCCAGGCAGTATGTCCACAGTCGGTCGTCATTGATGACGATAAAATGGGTCTCGCGCGCGGTCGCGGCGCCGTTCACCCGAACTAGGCTCCCAGCGGCCGCGCGATTGGGCAATCCTGCTACTCAACGTCGGCGCGAGGCGCGGCATTCCTAGCCGCCGTAGCTCATCGTCAGAGTGGCCTTGCCTAAGGCGTTGAGGTTCGCGAAAAAGCCGGCTTGCGAGCTTGTCGCGTTCGGCGGCAAGTCGAGCTTCTCCACCTTGAGCGCGTAGAGAGTGAAGTTGTACTGGTGCGGACCGACCCCCTTGGCCGGACAGGGACCGCCCCACCCAGGCGAGTTGGTGAGGCCGGCATAGTCATTGGTAACCTGGTGGCTGCCCGCGGGCAGCTTAGCGCCATCGGCCGTTCCGGCACCCTCTGCTATCGAACGCGCCGTGGCTGGAATATTGACGACTGCCCAGTGCCAAATCCCGGCACCGCCGGTCTGCGCATCGGGATCATGCACCATCAACGCAAAGCTCTTCGTGCCTTCGGGCGGATTCGTCCAGCTCAGTGCGGGCGACAAATTCCCGCCGTGGCAGCCGAGGCCGTTGAAGACGAACTTCTCCGGCATAACCCCACCGGGCTTCACATCGGGGCTGGTCAATTCGAACGCCAACGCTTGAACGCTCAAGGTCGCGAACAGAAAGCCGGCCGCGGTCAGGTATAATCCGACGCGCGCGCCTTTTGTGCACGGTGGTGCGTTGAGATTTTTGGTTATGGGGAAGGTTTCACTTCCGGTCATGTGGGACATTTCCTCGTGCGCGCCGCCCGGCTTGTGCCGGCGTTTCGACATAGCGAAAATTAATTCGACACGACGAATGATCGACGTTACCATAACGATGTCAAGGGCAAACACCAAAAACCGCCATGCGAATTGGCGTAGTCGCGTGGATCGAACCGGTTTCAGGAGACGACCAGTCGTCCCTTTGCCGATCGGCCGAAGCACACCGCTTGATGAATCAATGCGCCAGCATCAGAAAGGAAAGCCATGACGGGCGAAGCATCGGGCGTCTGGGATGACCTAGGTCATGCCACCGGGCCGCTGCGCGGTGTGCGCGTGCTGGATCTCACGACCGTCGTGATGGGGCCTTCGGCCACGCAAATTCTCGGCGATCTCGGCGCCGACGTCGTCAAGATCGAAACTCCCGACGGCGACACCATGCGTTTGATCGGACCTTGGCGCCATCCCGGCATGGGGCCGCTATTTTTGCAATCAAACCGCAACAAGCGCAGCGTCGCGCTTGACCTGAAAACGCCCGAAGGCAGGGACGCCATCGTCCGGTTAGCGAAACTGGCAGACGTCCTGGTGTCGAATGTCCGGCCTCAAGGTCTGGCGCGGCTCGGCCTGGATTATGACAGCGTTCGTGCCGGCAACGATAACATCATCTATTGCGTCGCCGTCGGCTATGGAAGCGCTGGGCCTCAATCGGGCGAGCCGGTGTACGACGACCTTATGCAAGCGGCGTCCGGAATTGCCGGGCTGTTCCGCGCGGTAGACGGAGCGCCGCGTTACGCCCCGATCAATATCTGCGACCGCATCGTCGGACTCTATGTCGCGAACGCGGTAACCAGTGCATTGTATCACCGTGCGATGACGGGCGAAGGTCAAGCCATCGAAGTCCCGATGTTCGAGACGATGACTCAATTCGTTTTGGCGGATCATATGGGCGGCGGCGCTTTCGCGCCGCCGTTGGGTGCGATGGGATACAAGCGCTTGCTATCGCGGACGCGCGGTCCCTATGCGACGCGTGACGGCCATCTTTCGCTGGTCGTCTATACCGATCGGCACTGGCGCGACTTCACGCAATTGGTCGGCGACGCCGATCTGATGGACCGCGACGAACGTTTCCGCTCGCAGGAAAGCCGGACCCGTTACGCCGAGGACATCGGCCGATTTCTGGCCGATCAGCTGCCCGCTCGAAGCAATAGCGAATGGCTCGAAGCCCTGCATGGGATCGACATCCCGGCGTGCCCGGTCAACGCGATCGAAGATTTGTTCGAGGATCCGCACCTGAAGGCCGTTGGATTCTTCGAGGAAATGGATCATCCAACCGAGGGTAAGGTAGTGGTTTGTCGCCATCCGGTGCAATACAGTCGTTCGCCGGCCTCTATTCGGCGGCTTGCGCCGAACCTCGGCGAACATACAGCCGAAGTCTTGGGGAAAAATCCGACGTTCGTGGACTGACGAGACCGGGTGGGTCCGCTGCGCTTGAAATTTGCTGCGACCTCACGCCTTAAGTTAGACGACCGTGAGCGTCATCGTGTAACTCGATCCGACGATCGGACTCATCAGCGTTCCGAACACCAGCAGCGAACAAACGTAACTCACCGAAACGATTATTCGGGTTTGCCCGTTCGTCAAAGCGGATGTCGCGGCTGCTTGCTCGGCGGCGGTCGGCGTGTGAGTTTGACGCGGTCGATCTGGCCGCCAAACGCGTCCGAAGTACCGGGGCAGAAAGCGTCAACCAGTAATAAGCGGGCTTCTGGATAAAGACGTAGGCCGTGCGGTACTGCGCACTGGCTGCGTAGCCGCAAATATCGAGCAGCCGGTTGACCTGCGAGGAATTGTAGCTCGTCAGACTGATCGCGCACGGCGGCGCGGTCGGCGTCGTCGAGGTCGCGCCATCCGGATTGGCGTAGCTGGTCGTCGATCCAAGCGCATTACCCGTGTTCGGCGTGCTCGCTATATGAGCGTGCGACATGAAGACGCCGACGTTGTTCGTAAAGGCAAACGTTCACGGCGCTACAGCGAGATGACGTTTAGCCAGCGAGCGGGTGTTCCGCACTTATCGAATGACCGGCCCTATTCATCACTACAGTGACCTTTTGATCATGGACGACAGAGCGGTACGGGCGGTTGTGCGAAGAATATTGGCAATTGCGGTTCAAAAGCCTGGAGGAAGCATCTGACGGAGAACAGGCATTTGAAAAGATACAGGAAAGGCGATCTAACCTGGTGATTTCAGACTGGAACGTGGAGCGGGTTAGCGGCGAGCAATTGCTTGAGCGGATGCGGGCTGACAAAAATCACGCGGATTTGCCTTCCATCATGATGAGTGCCGATTCTACGGTATAGAAAGTCGTCAAAGCGAACCGCCGGCGTTACCTGCTATATTCGCAAGCCGTTTGGTGTCGAAGAGCTTCGAGGGAGGATTCTGCAGATCAATACGCGACAACGGCTCGTCGCCGTCGTTGCGCCAGTCTAAGTGCCGGCCTTTTTGCGGCGCCAGGTAAGGGCGACATAGGCCGACGTAGCGCGCCCGTTCAAAACTTAAATTTTAAAGTGACGCGCCGCCAGCAGTCGGCTGCATTTCCAGGCGCCGGCAAACCTCGGTGAGAAGGGTTGCGGCGGTATCTAGCTTCTGTTCCAAGCGTGACGACGGGCCAGCAACCGTCACGATATAGATCGACGCGTTGCAGCTGAACATGACCGACACCGTGGTCACTCCGTTGAGGCTCTCTTCGCGATTGAGATACCATCCTCTTTTTCTGCCGAGCTCGATGTCTTTGCGCAGAGCGGTCGCGGACTTGATAGTTCGTTTGGTCAAAGGCGTCAGCTTTGCTGACTTGAGAAAAGTAGTCAGCGCGCGGTCATCCAAGCTACCCAACAACGCTTTCCCGGTAGACGTGCCATGAATGCTGCGAATGTTATCGCCCACTCTGACCTGAATGCGAAGCGGATGGGTTGGATCAAAAACCTGTAGGTACGTCGCATTCAGTCCACCGACTTTTGACAGCAAAACGGACTCGTCCAGCGCATCGCGCAACGAGCGGAGCAAGATTTCGCAGCGCATCAAGACAGGATCGTTATCTCCAATCTCTTTGCCGAGCGCAAACAATCGCAACGTTGGATAATATCCGGCCCGTGGTGCGATCTCATACAAGTAGCCACGCGATTGCAGGGCCTGAACGACGTCATGAGAACTGGAAATTGGAATATCCAAAAGGTTAGCTATTTCCGAAAGCGACAGGGGGCGCCTCTCCTTGGCAAAAAGCTCAATAAAGTCCAGCGTCCGATCGACAATCTTCGACATAACAACCAGAGTCTCGGCGTGGAATACTGCACTGCAGAATATCTTCTTTGACCCAACCATTGCAAACGCGGTTCTAGGCTCTCGTGCTGGCGTCAGGGCGACACGCTTGACGCATCAACATCTCAGGCCCTAGTGTTTCGAGATAGCGAAAACGATTTCGCTCTGGGGTCGGGTAGCAGAGATCGGGTAGTTATAGGGTGGCGTGGTTTTCGCGGCGAACCATGCCAAGATGGAATGCAATCCGGGCCCGCTGGCGAGGCGCCAGAAAAACCAGCCGACTTTCCCGCGGCTGCCGCGTATGAAAAGACGCCGATCAGCCGACGACGGAGTCTAGGGTGAAACTGTTCGAAGCGTTGGCGAACACACAAGAGCGACGCGAGATACGAAACTCGGTCAGGGCTCTGTGCGACAGGTTCGACGACGGGTATTGGGCCGAAAAAGACCGGTTACACGAGTTTCCTCATGAATTCGCAGACGCTGTCGCGGCCGGTGGCTGGCTCGGCATCGCTATGCCAAGGCAGTTCGGCGGCGCCGGCTTAGGCGTCACCGAGGCGGCAATCATGATGCAGGAGGTCGGCCGATCAGCCGGTGCGTTCGCAGCCTGTTCGACCATTCACATCAACATCTTCGGTCTGCATTCGATCGTCAAACACGGTACGGATCGTCAGCACGCCCAGTGGCTGCCCTCCATCATCAATGGTCGATCACGTGCTTGCTTCGGCGTGACCGAGCCGGACGCGGGCCTCGATACCTCGAAGATCAGCACCAAGGCTGAGAGAAGCGGCGACGTCTACGTCGTCAGCGGTCAAAAAATCTGGACCAGCACTGCCCAGCAGGCCGATAAAATTGTCCTGCTGGCCCGAACGACGCCTCTTGACCAGTGCGCCCATACGACCGAAGGCCTGACGTTGTTCTACGCCGACCTCGATCGCTCTGCGGTCAAGATCCACGAAATCGAGAAAATGGGCCGGCACGCCGTCAATTCCAATCAGCTCTTCATCGATAATCTTGTCGTACCTGCCGAGCGGCGCATCGGCGAGGAAGGAAAAGGCTTTCATTACATCCTCGACAGCCTGAATCCGGAACGCATTCTCAATGCTGCCGAGGTCGTCGGCATGGGACGCCGGGCGCTGGAAAAAGCAGTCTCCTACGCCGGCGAGCGTGTCGTATTCGGGCGCAAGATCGGGCAAAACCAGTCGATCCAACACCCTCTCGCCGAATGTTGGTCCGAGCTCTACGCAGCCGATCTGATGACGTTGCACGCCGCGGAACTTTACGACTCGGGACAGCCCTGCGGAGCCCAGGCGAATGCAGCCAAATACTTTGCGGCCGACGCCGGATTCAAAGCCTGCGACCGCGCGATCCGCACGCACGGCGGGATGGGCTACGCCGCCGAATATCACGTCGAAAGATATTTCCGGGAAATGGTCGCAACCCAGCTGGCGCCGATCTCACGCGAGATGATTTTGTGTTTCATCGCCGAGCGCGAGCTCGGATTACCGAAGTCCTACTGAACCAAGCGCGAGATTTTTCATGAACGCCAACGACGCCAGACCGCCAATTCGGAAGGAAAAGCGCGGTCAAACTCTATGGATTTGGATCGATCGGGAGGAGCGACGCAACGCCATCAATAAAGAGGTGGTATCGGGCATCGAAAGCGCCGTGGCGGTCGCGCAAGCCGATGTCAGCATACAAAGCATCGTTCTTACCGGCGCGGGCCGCAAGGCGTTTTGCGCCGGCGCCGACCTTACGGGGGGAGCGCAAACGTTCACGCTTGGGCTTGACCAGCCGATGACGGATTTCGGCAGGTTGGCCCGCGTCATGCGCGACCTTGGCGTGCCGGTCATCGGGCGCATTAACGGCGATTGCGTCGCCGGCGGGATGGGCTTGATGTCACTCTGTGACCTTGTCGTTGTCGCCGATCACGCACGCTTCGGCTTGCCCGAAGCGAAGGTCGGCGTATTTCCCATGCAGGTCCTGGTCTTTCTACGCAGCATGATCGGCGCTCGGCACATCAACGAGCTATGCCTGACCGGAGAGCTGATAGACGCCGCGCGAGCCCGTGAAATCGGGATTGCGAATTACGTCGTTCCCTTCGAAGAGCTCGACTCCAGGGTCGAAACGCTGATCGCCAGACTTGCAGAAATGTCGCCTGTTGCACTCAAACGCGGCAAATACGCCATCGCCGCAATGGAGCGAATGGCATTTCCCGAAGCACTGGCCTTTGCGGAGACGTTGATTTCGGTCACGGCGCTCACGCGAGACGCGACCGAGGGACTAGCCGCGTTCAACGAGCGTCGAAAGCCGCGTTGGACGTAGGAGACCTACGATGTCTGAGAAACGAGTACGGATCGGCGGTGCCTCCGGCGCGTGGGGCGATAGCCCAGGGGCGATTGATCAATTACTCGGCGCCGGTGTCGACTATCTCATGATGGACTATCTCGCCGAAGTGACGATGTCGCTCCTGGCGCGAGCGCGCATTAAAGATCCTTCGGCGGGTTACGCTCCCGATGCCGTCGCTTACCTCGAGCCGGCGCTGCCAGTGATCGCGCGGAAGAAAGTGCGGATCGTGTCGAACGGCGGTGGGGTCAATCCGGCCGGGTGCAAGCACGCCCTAGAGGCCGCCATTGCCAAGCACGGCCTCAAGTTACGGGTCGCAATTGTCGAGGGCGACGATGTCATGCCGCTGATTGAGAAGCTGCGCGGCGACGGCCTGCGCGAAGCTGTTTCGGGTCAGCCGCTCCCGCCGCGATTGCTGACCGCCAATGCCTATCTCGGCGCACCTCCCATCAAGGCAGCGCTCGATAAGGGCGCCGACATCGTCATCACCGGACGTTGCGCCGACAGCGCTCTTGCGCTCGGTATCCTCATGCACGAATTCGGCTGGGCAGCCGACGATTACGACCGCCTTAGCGCCGGCAGCTTGGCCGGCCATATCCTGGAATGCGGTCCGCAGGCGACGGGCGGAACCTTCAGCGATTGGGACAAAGTGCCGGATTGGCACAATATCGGTTATCCCATTGCCGAGTGCCGGAGCGACGGCGGCTTTGTCGTCTCCAAGCCGGCAGGCACCGGCGGCCTGATCGTGCCGGCGGTAATCGCTGAACAGTCGCTCTACGAGATCGGCGACCCCGCGGCGTATATGCTCCCTGATGTCACCGCCGATTTCTCGGAAGTGCGACTGACTCAGGCTGGCCGCGACGTGGTCAAAGTCGATGGCGCGCGCGGTCGCGCGCCGACCAACAAATACAAAGTCTCGGCGACGTACCAGGACGGTTATCGAGCGGTAGCAACGGTGTCGATCGTCGGGCCGAACGCCGCAGTAAAGGCGGAACGGACTGGAGCGGCTCTGATCGCGAGGGCGCGTATGCTCTTCCAGCAACGCGGCATTCAAGACTTCACGGCCACACACGTGGAGGCGCTGGGCGCCGAAGCGTCATACGGCAAGCGATCGCGCGCCCGCGCCGCGCGTGAGGTTCTACTGCGTCTCGTCGTCGAGCATCCCAGCCGCGAGACGCTTGAACTCTTCGCCAGAGAAATCGGTTCCATCGGATTGAGTTGCGCTCCCGGAACAACAGGAATTTACGGCGGGCGGCCGAAGTCGACACCGGTCGTCCGCCTGTTCACCTTTTTTCTCGACAAGAACGAGTTGGGCTCACCCACCGTCACCATCGGCGATGGACCTAAGACCGCAGTCCATATCCCTGCGGGATCCGGCGACGCTTCACCGGTTCGGAAAAACCTGCCCAAGCAGACGCAAGGCATTCCGGACGAACCGACAATCGACGTGCCGTTGGGCCAGCTCGCCTACGCGCGCTCAGGCGACAAGGGAGATTCATCGAATATCGCTATTATTGCGCGCGAGCCGCGCTACCTGCCGTTGCTGCGCCGAGAACTAACTCCGGAGCGTATCGTACGTCATCTCGGGCATCTCGCCTCCGGACCAGCGGAACGGTTCGAGGCGCCAGGTCTCCACGCACTGAATTTTGTCATTGCCAACGCGCTGGGCGGCGGCGGCATGGCCTCGCTACGCATCGACCCGCAAGGCAAAGCTTACGGACAAATGGCGCTCGAAATGATGATTGCGACTCCGCAATCGTGGGTAAGGGATCTCGACCAAGAGGAAGGAACTAGTGAGGAAGGCGTCGGGGCACCAATTATCGCAACGGTGTAAAGCGGACGCCAA
>Ga0302324_100029743_pt1 | contig 10337 bp, 11 predicted proteins | sample Palsa_T0_1_FD_201949 | JGI IMG/M metagenome (GOLD analysis project Ga0302324, IMG submission 201949) | Peat permafrost microbial communities from Stordalen Mire near Abisko, Sweden - Palsa_T0_1 | ecosystem: Environmental > Terrestrial > Soil > Palsa > Peat permafrost | place: Sweden: Abisko... | reverse complement strand
ATCCCCGACGCGAAGGACGCGAGCACTCCCGCCACGACCCAGTGCAGCGCGGTCCGGCTCCCCCCGATGAGCAGCGCGCCGCCGACGACGAACGGAAGGGTCGCGAGCTGGGTGCCGATTACGCGCCTCGCGAGCCACTGCCTCGCGTCAACGTACCGGTAAGACCGCCACTGTGTTCTCACCGTCGCCCCCCAGACGAGGAGCCCCGTCGCCCCGATCTCGCACCCGAGCGCGACGTTGGCCTGATCCGGAATGAGGCCGAACGTCGCCACCGCAAGAGCCCCTCCGAAGACGACGAGAGTCTCGCCCGCACGATCGGGCAAGTGCGGGATCGCGAGGATCCGCGCAAGGCTAATCGACACGGCCACGAAAAGGAGACCGGTAAGCGCCGCCGCCGCACCTACCTCCGCTACGAAGAAGTTCTCCCACCCCGCCGTCAACGTACCGTTCATCGCGCTCACCTCGAGTCCATGCTCGTCGATGAACGTCCGCACCGTCTCGAAGTATTTCTTCGATCGTCTACATGAAGGAGGAGCCGAAGCTCGCTATCTTTGGGCGGCCCCGTGCATCGCCGCCGCCGCGTACTTCATCTTTCGCTCGCGCTGACGGAGCGCCGCACCTTGCCCAGAAACGACGAAGGGCACACCGGGCCGGCGCGTGCCCCGCCTACGCTTGCCATTCTGCTCCGGCGCTTGTTGGCTCTGTCGTGGCCCGTGGTTGTCGCACGGTCCACGCAGTCGGTCGTCGGCTTCACCGACGCGCTGCTTTCGGCTCCGCTCGGCGAAGAGGCGCTCGCGGCGGTGACTACAGGTGCTTTCAACACGTTCGCGTTCGTGATCTTACCGATGGGCACCTCGCTCATCCTCCAGAGCTTCACCGCGCAGCTGCGCGGCAAGGGTGACCACGAGGCCGCGCGGCGGTTTGCCTGGTACAGCCTCGCCCTCGCTCTCGTGGCCGGGGTCACGGCGACCTGCGCCATCCCCCTGATCCCCTTCGCGCTTCATCACCTCGGCTACGCTCCGGGAGTCGAGCGCGACATGAAGACGTACATGTCGATTCGCTTCCTATCGGTGGGCGCGGTGGTCGGAGCCGAGGCCCTAGGCAACTGGTACGGCGGACTCGGCAATACGCGTGTTGCTATGCTTGCGGGCGCGACGGCCATGGTCGTCAATGTCGCCGGTTGTTATCTGCTCATCGAACCTCGCTTCGGGCTGCACGGTTTCGGCGTCGCAGGCGCGGGTTGGGCGAGCGTCTGCGCCGGAGGGTCAGGCTTTGCGGTGACGCTCCTTCTGCTCTGGCGGGACCTCCGCGCAGGAGGCTCGCTAGGCGGTCGGCCGCGCGTTTCCGAGTTCATGCGTGTCTTGCGGTTCGGGCTGCCCAATGGCGTTAACTGGCTTCTCGAGTTTGCCGCGTTCGCCCTCTTCGTGAACGTCATCGCCGGTTCACTCGGGACGACGGTGCTGGCCGCGTTCAACGTCGTCCTTCAAATCAACTCGATCGCATTCATGCCGGCGTGGGGGATGGCCACGGCGGGAGCGATCCTGGGCGGCGAAGCCATCGGACGCGGCGCCAAGGGCGAGGTCTGGCCCATCGTGCGGTTGAGCGGAGGCATCGCCGCGCTCTGGATGGTCTTCGTCGGCGTCCTGTACTTGGCGGAGCCGCTCGCCTTCTTCCGGCTGTTCACCTACCGCGGGTCGGAGGGCATTCTGGCGGTCGGCGGCACCATGTTGATGCTTGCGTCGCTGTGGCAGATCTTCGATGCCGTTGTCATCACCCTTTCGGAGACCCTGCGCGCCGCTGGCGACACGACCTGGCCAATGGCGGCGCGCATCCTTCTCGCCTGGGGCGTCTTCGTTCCGGCGGCATGGCTCGCTGTGAGAATCTGGGGCGGAGGCGTCGTAACCCTCATGCTCTCGATCGTGGCATACATCGCAGTGCTTGCCGGCGCGCTCGCTTGGCGCTTTGCCTCGGGCCGGTGGCGGGAGATCCGGCTCGTAGAGGCCGACGTGATCAGGGAGTCGCCCCGAGCGGGCTGACTCGCCGGCGAATCGCGGATCACAGCGAGTCGAGATACGCCGTGAGGTCGGAGATATTGGCCGTCGAAAGCCCTTGAAGTGAACCGTGCCCGCTCGTCGCGCACTTTCCGAAGCGATCGGCGAATGTCGCCGCGCATCCGTTGTGCATCAGCGGAGCGCGCCAGCCGACGCCGACGAGCGACGGCACCTGGAACGCGCCGCACGTGCTCACGTTCATGGTCTGGTTGTTCGTGAGCTTGGGGCCCAAGTGACACGTAGAGCAGGCGGCAGTCGGTCCGTCGAAAATGGCTTTCCCTCGCAAAGCGGCGGAGCTGTCGACCCAAGACGGGGCCGGCGGCGGCGGGATGGTCTGCACCCAGGTCATGAGCGCCGTCGTTTGATCGGGGGCGAGCGTCTGGCCGCCCATGCGGCCCGTGTAGACGTCGTTCGAGAGCGCAGTGAAGTTCGCCTCGTCGCCGGGCCAGTGGTACGGCGCAGTTCCGGCAATGGTTCCCCGAAGCGACGGAGTGCGGCGCGCGTTGCCATCGAGGATCCACACGTGGCCGTCGTCACCCCCCTCGGGATGGCATGATGCGCACGCGATCGGCGCTCCCGCCAAGGCGTGGAAGACGTCGTGCCCGGTGTCGTCCCGCGAAGTCGTCGATAGAGCGACCTGCTGGCCGCCGAGAGGGCGAGGGACCGAATTGCCCGGCGCAACGGTTTTCGCGTCGAGGATGTGAAGCACCGCGGGCTCGCGCGACTGCACAAGAAGGCGACCCATGGAATCAAAGGCCACCGCGATGGGCTGCTCGGGCGCGAATTCGACCGCCGGATTGGAGGAGCCGAGGGAGGGGGCGGCGGAGGTCCCGCTTGTGGCGATCGTCCCGGACCCTACGGCGACCGTCGTGCCGCTCACGAAGCCCCCCGCGACTGCCCCGGACGAGACTGCACCAGGGGGACCAAAAGTGGAGAGCGGAACGACCGCTAGCTCCGGCATAGACGCCGAGAAGCCATTTCCCGCGAGGGCCACCACGACGTAGGTCTCGTCCGGAGAGATCGCGATGTCTACTGGGAGGACCCCCGAGCCGCCGAAGGGTCCCGCGAAAAGGGATGTCGTCGCGACCTCGGCGCCGGTGGAGTCGTTCATCATCGCGCAGCTGCTCCCCACGGCACCGCCCGGTCCGAAGCCATAGCCGCCCACAGCCTCCGTGGGGATGGAAGAGGTGGAATGATCTTGGTGAACGAGAAGCGTCCCATGAGTAGGAGACTCCACGGCACGCCAGGCCACGTGGGGGGCGCTGAGCCCGTTGGGCTGCACGGAGTCGCGGCGGGTGATGGTCCCGTCGGCAGCGAGGCGGAGAATCTCAGCCGACCGAAACTTGGTGACGGAGACGGCACCGTTCTTGACGATCACGTCGCGCAGATCGCGCTCTACGACCCATTGCGTGGCAATCGGCCCTCCAGCCGCCGGTAACGCGACGAGCTCGCCGGTCGCGCAAGCTACCCAGACGCGGTCCGTCGTCGAATCCCACGCAACCCCGCGAGGTGCGGGGCAGACCGGACGTCGCGCAAGGACAGTTCCAGCGATCGGATCGATGGTGACGAGCGCGCCTCCCGAACGCAGAGCCACGTGCACCCGGCCTGCCCCGTCTTCGACCAGCCGGCCCGGCTCATCGCCGCTCTGCAGCGCGATGGTCTTGAGAAGCGCGGCGGCCGACGTGTCGATGACATAGAGCGCGTCGCGATCGGGATCGGAGGCGACCGCGAGGCTGCCGGCCTGAAGCCCGAGCAGCGTGCCGCCTGAAATAGGAGGCGGCGGAACCGTTGCCGTGAGCGAGTCCCCGAAGACCGGCAGGGCAGAAGGGAGGCCTGCGGGGGGGAGGCGATGCCCGGCCCGATCGCGACGGTGCCGGATCCGCCCTCAAACCCCCTCGCCCCAACGGGTGAGACGCTTCCCGAGGCCGATATCGAGCCGCTCGAGGAGCCGCAATTCGAGAAGTCTGCATTCGGTTGGGGGCCGAAGGTGGCGCCGGCCGCTGGGGTCCCGCTCAGACTTGTGGGGCCGCCTAGAGTGGTCCCGCTTACACAGGGGCCGCAGGGGGGGCTGAAGCCGGATGGCCCAACGTTCCCAGACGCGCTCCCCGGAGACGAGCACGCTGCAATGGCAACGGAGCTCACGACTGCCAGCGCGGCCGCAAGCGCGAGCCGTATGAGGACGGACTGGAGAAGACAGGGCGGGAAACCGCGAAACCTAGGTTAGGCCATGGTGCTCCTGCGCAAACGCAAAGCACATGCCGCGGCGGAGCCCTATTGCGCGCGAGTCATCTGCCGCAGCGAAAGCCAGGAAAAAGAATGAGATCCGGAGTCGTGTAAATCCGTTCGACCATGTGCCAGCATGTGCCAACCCTGGCTGCGAAGTCGTGTGGCGTCGTAAGGAGGACGGCGGACCGAGCGCCTTCTGCATTGGTTTGGGGCGTGGCGCGCTTCTTGTAACTCCGCGTGGGCTTTAGTCGAAAGGAACCCCCAATGACCACGACTAAGCGCAAGAAAACCAAAAAGACGGCATTCGTCCCCCGCTCGCTCTTTGCGAGCGCAGTGGGCGTGGGGGTCATTCCCTTTTGCGTGTCGGCTTGCGGTGGGCTCGAGAAGTCGCCGCAGTCGTCGGGGTCGAGCCCCGGCGGGTCGGGCTTCGTCGCCGCGGTCGCGTTCACCGTCGCCTCGGGCGCGTTCAGCGGCTCGGGATCGAGCTCGGGCGCGGTGGGCTCGGGCACCGTCGCCTCGGGCGCGTTCGGCGTCGCCTCGGGCGGGTTCGGCGTCGGCTCGGGCGCGTTTGGCGGTGTCGCGGCCGCGGGCTTCGACGCCGGCGTGGAGCTGACGGTGGCCGCCATCGGTTTCGACGTCGCGGAAGCGGGGTTCGCCTCGCCGCCCGAGCCCAACGTCGAGGCGGGCGGAGCCCAAGACGCCACGATAGACGCGCCCGAGCTCACGGTAGCCTTCATGGGTTTCGACGCATCGGCGCCAGAGCACGACGCCGGCGACAAGGGCTAGCAGCCATGGGCGGCCTTCAGGTTCGCCGGGTTCTCACCGCCACTCCGCTCGCGCGCCAGCACGAGCGCCGAGTGGCCGGCAGGCCGCAGCGTCGGCCCAAAGAGATCCCCTGGGCGGCATTCGACCGGGGGAAGTATCCGTCGTCGGCCCTATCGCTTGCTTGCGACGCACAAACCAAGCTCGCGCTTGGAGAATACGGCGCGGTCGATCTCTTCTCGCACCTCGCCTCCGCGATGGCGCTGAACGGCGTCCCCTTCGATCTCGTCGCGGAGGCCACTCGAGTTCCCGCGGACGAAATCCGGCACGCCGACATTGCCCTGCGCATGGCGGGGCTCTTCGGCGGCCGCGACGTGACGATTACCATCGACCGCCAGGGTCTGCGCAAACGCTGGCGCAACGACGTTGCCATGGAGGATCTCGACGTGCTCGTCGTGGATGTCGCGGCCATTGGCGAAACGCTGGCGTGTGCGCTTCTCACAGCATGCTTCGAGCGCGCGACCGACCCGACGGTGCGCGCGCTCCTCGGAACAATCGTGGCCGACGAGGTCCACCACGCCAGGCTCGGCTGGTATTACCTGGCGTGGCGAAGCCCCCAATGGACGCGTGCGGAGCGCCAGCGGGTCGCCGATCGCATCGGGGAGCTCGTCGTGAGTATCGAGCGGCGTTTCTGGCGGGGGCGAGACGCGCCCGCTTCCGGTCGATCGGCGGCGCGCGCGCTCGGGGTTCTCGAATCCGTTGGCCAGCGCGCGGCCGTGAGGGCGGTCATGGAAGACGAGATCGTGCCGGCGCTCGACGCGATCGGTCTCGGGATGTCGCACGCGTGGCGCATTCGACAGCGAGGGTCGGCTCGCGGGTGAAGATCCCATGGCGTACGCTCGGTGCGCGCCTTTCGGACCGGCAGCGGCAAGCCGTCGCAGCCGGGTTGCGTGGGCTCCTATTCTGGCAGCAGGATCTCCGCACCCGGGTCGCGCCCGCGAACGTGCCCGATGCCACGCCTTTTGTCGCTCTTTACGCCCGGGGCCGGCTTCGCGGTTGCTTCGGAAGCGATGAGGGCTCGCCGAGCGAGCGGCTCGCTCGCGCATTTCTGCGCGCGCTGACAGATACACGCTTCGGAGGCATCGCGAGCGCGGAGCGAGCGAGCCTCGTTGCCGAGGTCTCGTACGTCTCGAGGGTGCGCGCGCGCTGCTTCGATCGACTGATGATCGACCTCGAGCCGGGGAGCCACGGGGTGGGCCTGCTCTCGGAACGGGGGGCGCTCGTTGTCCTGCTTCCCAGCGTGGCGCGCGACGGCGGACTCACTGGGGCGCAGCTCTTGAGCGCGCTCGCGCGAAAGGCGAACCTCGCCGACGCCCAGCTGCTTCGACGGCGCGACACGTTCCTCTTCGAGACCGACGTCGTCGTCTGTCGCATGGGCGGCCCGAGAGTGCGGGCTCGGGAGCCCCGCGAGCAAGCGGCCAAGTGGCTCTCCCAACTCGTCTCGGCGCAAGGCGAAGTGCTCTTTGCCATCGACGGACGTACCGGCCTATCCCAGAAGGTCGGGCCGATGCAACATGGTCGATCGGCGGCAGTTCTTCAGGCGCTCGCGCGTCACGGCGGCTACTCGCGCGAAGTCGCGCGCGGCCGACGCCGCCTCGAGCGCGACATTCGCGAAGCGCTGGCCGGCCGGCCGCCGCCGGGATGGCCGACCGAGCCCTTTCGCGTGGCCGGGACGTTGGCGCTGGCCATCCTTGCCGGGGCGAACGTCGAAGCCGAGCTCGCGCAGTTCGCACGGGAGAATGCCGACCTCGGGCGCGTACCTTGGGATGCCGCGCAGGTCGTCGCCGCGCTCGGCAGCAAAGCACCTGCTCCGCTATATGGCAGGCTTGCGTCACGGCTCTCGAACACGAGCCGTGGGCGCCTTGGACCGCGCTCGCCGCGCGTGCCCGTGGAGACGGCGCTGTGATCGAGCGCGCCGAACCTCCGCTCATCGAATCGATTCGCAAGTCTGCGCCCCACGTCGGCGGTGTCGTGACCCACACGGCGACGGGCGTGCCCGAGATTGCGATTACGGCGCTGACCGCCGAGGCTCTCGCCCCGTCGGCCGACCCTGTGGTGAGGGCCGCCGTCGCCCGCGCCCGCGCCTTCCTTCGGCGCTGGCAGATCACAGAGCGCGGGCCGGCATGCGCGGCGGTGACCGCGTTCGGTGCCTTCCCCGGGTCTCCCGTGTCGATACTCCTCCGCGGAGACATGACCGGGCATGCGCTCGCGGCCCTGTTGTAAAAGCTCGGCGGCTCCGTTACGGCCTGTGAACCGTGCGTCGGACTCAGGAAGTGGACAAACCGACTGCCTGCGGCTGCGCGTGCTCAGACACGAACGCGAGTGCCACATCGGCGACCTCTTTCCATCCGCTGTCGATGGTGAGCGAATGCCCCCGATTCGGTATGGAGACGATCTCGGTCTTGCCCGGGTTGCGCCTCTGCCGCTCATACGATGCGCTCACGATCGCCCACGGCACCGTGTGATCCTTCTCTCCCGATATGAGGAGGAGCGGCCCACGCCCAGGGTTTGTCGTATCAACCTTGTCGTCTGTCCACGGGTTGAGATTGGCAGTGGCCGCCTGGAAGAGGGGAACCCCCGATCCGGCAACGTGGTACGTCTCATAAAGTTCCCGGGCTTCGCTCTCGGACAGAGCGTTCGTCCACCCGTAGTGGAACTGTTCGAAGGTCAGGGTCACGGCTCGCCCGTAGTTCGCCGGGTTGGTGATCACGGGCGACGCTGTCTTCAGCGACGAGAAGGGTAGCGGAAGCACGCCCCGAAACGGGGCGGGGTCAATCGCGACGGATACCGCCGAGAGCCCCCTCCCAGCGAGTATCTGCGTGATCACCCCGCCAAAGGAGTGCCCCACGATGGCGGGCTTCTTCGTCAGCCTTCCGATCGATTCGACGTAGTGACCCGTGATAGCGCCGAGCGATTTGCTCGCGAATACCTCTGGGTGGGCGCGCGCTTCCGCAACGGTGTCTGGGTCATCCGGCCATCCGGGCGCAACGGTCGTGTACCCGCGCTCTTCGAAGAGGGCCCGCCAGCGACCCCAGCTGCTGGGTAGCAACCACAGGCCGTGGACAAATACGATCGGCATGAGGCCCGACGCGTTGGCGCGGGCAATTTCCTCTTGTTCGCGGTCCGTGAGCGTGGGCATGAGAGGCTCCTTGGAAGCTTCGGGGTCTTCGGTCGAAGATGTCATGCTGGACGCGGAGATGTCACCCCAAGAGCACTTCATCCTCGTTGCCGCGCGTGAGCGATGTCTTTCGCCCAGCTTGCGCACTTATGCTTGTGGATGCACAATCATTGTGCATGAACAACTATCTAAGCCCAAGCCGTCGAAGGGCGGTGCTGGCAACCTGCTGCCTGAGCCTGTTTCTCGTCACGATGGATGTGACGATCGTGAACGTCGCGCTGCCCGCCATTCGTCGGGATCTCCACGCCTCGCTCGGTGGGCTTCAGTGGTCGATCGATGGGTACACCATCGTGGTCGCAAGCTTTCTCACACTTGCAGGGTCCACAGCCGATCGTATTGGGCGAAAGCGTACCTTCCTTGCGGGACTCGGGCTGTTCGGCCTCGGGTCGCTCCTGTCGAGCCTGGCGCCCACGACCGCGGCGCTCGTCGCATTCCGCGCGATCCAGGCCCTCGGCGGCGCCATGATGAACCCGGTGGCGATGTCGATCATCGTCAACACCTTTACCGACGCTCGCGAGCGCGCCCGCGCAATCGGCATCTGGGGAGGCGTCTTCGGGGTGTCGATGGCTATCGGCCCGCTGATGGGTGGCGTCCTGACGGAACGCCTCGGCTGGCGTTCGATTTTCTGGGTGAATGTCCCGATCGCCATCGCCGCCATTGCGCTGACCGCAAAGTTCATCCCCGAGTCGCGTGCCCCGCGACCCCGACGCATCGACCCAGTGGGGCAGGCCCTGGTCATCGTGACGCTCGCGTCGGTCGTCTCGGCCGTGATCGACGGAAGGCGGCTCGGGTGGAGCTCGCTCCCCGTCGCCGGAAGCTTCGTCCTCGCGGCTGTCTCGATCGCGTTCTTCGTCGCGTACGAGCGACGTCGCGAGGACCCGCTCGTTGACCTCCGCTTCTTCAGGAGCATTCCCTTTTCCTGTGCGACCGTCTTGGCGATCCTCGCGTTTACGGCGTTCTCGGGGTTCCTGTTCTTGAACTCGCTCTACCTTCAAGACGCGCGCAGCCTCCGCCCTTCGGTCGCGGGCCTCACGACGCTGCCCATCGCTCTCGCGCTCATGATTTGTTCGCCTCTGTCCGGGCGGCTCGTCGGCGGCGGTCACGTTCGCCTCGCGATCGTCGTTGCAGGAGTCGCGATTGCGATCGGAGGCGCGCTCCTCGTGCGTCTGGAGGTCACCACCCCTCTCGCCTGGCTCGTGGTCGCATACGGCGTCTTTGGCATCGGGCTCGGAATGATCAACGCGCCCATCACGAATACCGCGGTCTCGGGAATGCCCCGCGCCCAAGCCGGGCTCGCGGCTGCGGTTGCCTCGACGAGCCGGCAGATTGGAGCGTCACTGGGTGTCGCATTGGCCGGGACGATCGCAGGCGCCGGCATCCACTCCGCCCATGCACCGAACTTCGCAGCGGCGACCCACCCGGTGTTCTGGCTCGTCGCGGCAGAAGGCGTCGTCATCGTCGCCCTCGGCTTCTATTCGACCGGGCGGCGCGCCGAAGCGAGCGTACGGATGCTGGGGCCGCTGCTCCGCGAGCCAGGAGCGGAGGGCGGACCGAGTGAGCGCGAAGCCGTCGCTGTGGGAGCGCCCTGATGCCGGAAGACATCGATCGCGTTTGGCAAGCCATCGTCACTCTCGTCATGGACAGCCGCGGCGATTGGCGGAGGAGGGTCTCGGAGGCCACGGGTCTGCCCTTCACGCAGGTGCGCGCATTGAAGCGTCTATCGAACGCGCCGCTGACGCTGAGCGAGCTCGCATCGGCGCTTGACGCCGATGCGCCCGCTGCAACCGTCGCGGTCAACGGGCTCGAAAAGAGAGGCCTCGTCGAGCGCAAGGCGCTCCACGACGACCGGCGGATGAAGACCGTGTCACTGACCCGCGAGGGAAAGAAGGTGCTGCGCCAGGCGAAGGCCCTCGTCGAGCTCGCACCCGAGAACCTCCGGTCGCTGTCCAATGGCGAAGTCGCACTCCTCAAGCAGATCTTGACGCGGCTCGGCCAGCGATGACCATGCGACCGTATCCCGCAAACGAGCCATACTGCGGCGATGTTTCGCGGACACGCCT
>Ga0302324_100029742_pt1 | contig 10337 bp, 6 predicted proteins | sample Palsa_T0_1_FD_201949 | JGI IMG/M metagenome (GOLD analysis project Ga0302324, IMG submission 201949) | Peat permafrost microbial communities from Stordalen Mire near Abisko, Sweden - Palsa_T0_1 | ecosystem: Environmental > Terrestrial > Soil > Palsa > Peat permafrost | place: Sweden: Abisko... | reverse complement strand
GAGCGCGTGCAGATGCTGAAACAGGCATACTGGCTCCTTCGTTCCCCTCGGAACGCAAGCGGGTAGTGACGCCGAGGACCGGTCTCCTGACTTGCGCCTTTTCCAGCCACCTTCCCAAAAACGAGACATTGCGGCTCGTCTCCAGTGGTTTCTCTGGGTCTTTCCGTGCGGCGAAAAAACCCTGGCTGAATTCCTGCCTGTTCCCGTAACAAAAAAATGACGGGGCCCAGGCGAGGGGCGCTCACAGTTGCGGGGCAGTGGCGGAATTTCACCGCCTTCCCGAGCATCCTGACGATTGCTGTTGTCGACTGCGCTGCCTCATCGTTCGAGCAGCCTGTATCTCATGGAACCATTTTCCATGACATCAACTTTTATAACCGGGCCAGGCCCTAATGTCAAAAGCCGCCGGTTAAAAAAAGTTTGACCACTTGAAAGCTCTTTTGGCTCCAGCGCACACACGCAGCCGATCAGGCCAGCGGCACGAAAACCTCAAACGAAATGAATGGTGACCCCGGGAAGATTCGAACTTCCGACCTGCGGTTTAGGAAACCGTCGCTCTATCCACCTGAGCTACGGGGCCACTTTTTTAAACCAATTGCTAATTTCAATAGTCCTGGCAATAGTCCAAACGAAGCTGAAGAGTCCTTCAGAATCCGGCTTTGTGTCAGGGCATGACTTCAGTCGTGCCGAGAAGGGCCAGAAAACGTTGGGCTTTAGCCCCTGCGGTATAGCACTCCGTCCGGGCTGGAACCCTCTTGCAACACGCTCCAGGCACACTACCTGTAAACAGGGTAGCATTCGCAAAGTCCTTCGCGCGACAGCTGCCGATCACCTATGGAAACCTAAGCTGCCTCGCCCGGGCTATGCCTCACTTCATCGAACGCCATGAAGAGAACTGCGACCAGGGCCAGCACCATCCCCGCCAGATTGTACTTGCTGGGAATCTCCCGGTATATCAGCAGCGAAACGACAATAGTGACCAGCGGAAACATGCCATTCACCATCGGCACGACAACGATCGCCTTTCCATATCGAACCGCGTAGACAAACAGCAGGCAGCCGACCGCGTTGAGAGACTGAATGGCATACGTAAGTCCGAAGCCGATGCCCGATCCCGAATGGAGTCCAGGACCCATGGCCAGAGCTACCGGACTCAACGCCAGCCCCGTCGCAGTCATGTAAACAAAAAGCTCCTCGGCGCTCATTGCATTGGCCGACGACTTCATGAAGTAGGCCTGCAAACCCCACATGAAAAAAATCGCGATCGTGCCCACCAGCCAGAGACTGCCATGGACCGGGCTGCTGGTCGGCTCCTGCAGGGAAACGAGAAAAATCGCCGGCAGAGAAAGCAGGATTCCGGAGAGCGCCAGAGGATAAGTGCGCTCGCGCAGAATTGTCCATGACAGCGCGATGGTCACCGCCGGTGAGAGGCAAACAATCGGGAAAATAAGATAGGCCGGCCCCTGCTGTAACACCCAAAACAGCAACAGTTGCCCCGCGGCGCCGGAGAACCCCACCGCGCAGCCATAGAAGATAGACCGCCGCGTCAGCGTCATCTTCCACTTGATAATTCGCAAGGCAATCACGCAGACAGGGAGCATGGTCAATGACCACACCACGTACCCAAGTGTAGGCGGGAACGACGGATTGAGCCACTTCTCAGGAATCTCAGTAAGCGCTCCCCACAGCCCCCACAGCACAGGCACGGCAATTGACAGCAGCAGCCATTTGGGCAGTTTCATAAATCTGGTCCTCGCTCCCCTTCAGTCCGTTCAGAAGGATGCGTCAGACCGCCTTCATCCTCAACAATGTAAGAACAGAGCCGGAACGAATCGGGGTCTTCGCCGCGCACAGCGGCCAATCTCTCGGCGGCAATTTGGATAGGGATAATCTCGATCAGGAACTGCCATTCGGCCGGAATAGCGGGCAAGCGCAGCACGCAATCAGCGGCGCTGTCATCAAGCCGCTGCCCGATCAGCAGCACTCGTGCGCCAAGCCTCCGCATGTCGCGAGCCAATTCGAAATCCTGCTTGCGCATGCGCTCCGCATCGATCCAGATACCTGCACACATTCCTTCACGGACAATCTCCTGCGGGCCGTGACGGAAGCCGCTAGTAGTTAGCGCGGTCGCTGGCTTTTTGGCTGCCTCTTCCCAAAGCAGCCTCGCCTCATGGCAACTTGCAATGCTGGCGCCTCGGGCAAGGAAATAAGTTAAGCCGCTTCCGTCGCCGAGCCACCCCGAATCTTCGACCCTCTTGCGCCACTCGGGAATCGCAGCAGCCGCCGCCACCAATGCTTGTGACAGATCGTCCTGCACCGATCGAGCCGAGTGACCTGTGGCTTCGCTTGCAAGCAAGGCGCCTGCCAGCGCTACTGCGCTGTAAGTTGTAACTGAGACCGCGTGATCGAATTCTGTGCTCGTGTTTAATACAATGTCCGATCCTCGAGCCAGCGGACTGTCCGGCTGGTTAGTGATCGAAATGATCGTCGCCGATTGCGCGCGGCACCTTTCGATGAGTTGAACTATCTCTATGCTTTTCCCGCTGCGCGAAAGCAGGACCACAGTTGCGCCCTGAGGAACTTCGGCGAAGTGGAGCAACTCTGAAGCATCGATCAGCAGCGCCGGAAAGCCACGGGCAAGCAACAATGCCTGCATCGCCATTCCTGCATGCCAGCTAGCCCCAATCCCAGTGATGATTATGGGCCTTGGCCCGCGCAAGACCGCCGCGGCCTCATCCAGCCCGGGCTTGCCGGCCCCCAGCATATGCGCCAAAGAACTCGCAAGCTGCGTGGGCTGCTTGAGAATGTCCTTGAATAATCTGGTCTCTGAATCTGCCCTGGGAATTGTCCCCGCCGGTGGCCCTGGTCTCACCTGAGCGTTATCGCCCATTTTCCGTTCCCTTCGGTCTCGCTTCCTGTTCGTCTCTACAGAATATGCCCGGCGAACTGCCCTTCGCGCCTTGTTGCTTAACGATTTCTCAGCAGCCACGCCTGAGCCGCGCCAAGCAGCCCAACGTCCTGGCCAAGTGAAGCGAGGGTGATGCGTGTCTTCTCGGATGGGACTTGAGTGCAAATGCTCCGGATAACATTGCGTGCAACATCCATAAACAGGGAGCTACTTTTCATGACGCCACCGCCCAAAGCAATCTTGTCCGGAGCAAACAGAGTGATAAGATTCGCAAGGCCGAGCCCGACGTAATGTCCTTCTCGTTCCACGGAGCGCAAAGCAAGCAGATCGCCGCGTCTCGCGTCTTCGCATATCTCCGCGGCAGTGGCAATCTCTGTGCTTGCGTCCTGTTCGCGCATCCATGCAACCATCGCTGGACCGCTGGCCAGGCTCTCCCAGCATCCTCGCGCCCCGCAATAACACTGGGGCCCGGAGTTATCCAGCACCTGGTGACCTATCTCCGGATGAGCCCCATCCACGCCACGATAAAGCTGTCCGCCAAGAAGCATGCCGCCGCCAATGCCCGTGCTGATGGTGACGTAAATGAAGCTCCCGCGGGCAACCTCCGCACCCCAGCGCGCCTCGCCAAGAGCAGCAGCATCTGCGTCGTTCTCAACGGCCACTCGGAGGCCCAGTCCCGCTTGAATCTCCGCGACAAGGTCTCCTCCTTGCCATCCCGGCAGAGTCCCCACCTCGCCAATCACCCCGGTAAATGGGTCGAGAGGCCCAGGGCACCCAACTCCAACACCAGCAAGCTCGGTTCCATCCACGGTCAGGTCGCGTACCATTGCAATTACGCGCTCCATCGCATGATGAAAGCCCTTTTCCGGCTCGGTTGGACATTCAAACCGCTTCAGGATTCGGCCGTCTTCCCGCACCGCGCCAACCGCAATCTTAGTTCCCCCAATATCGACGGATCCTACCGTGATCATGCTATTTCCCCTCATGCGCTTTGCTCTCTTTTTAATATTCAACTGCCAGACAGAATCACTGGCGACGGAAAGCGCGCAGAGATCAATGAAGGCTGCCAAGTCAGCCTAACTCTGGGTTGCCGCAGCCAGTCTAGCACCCGTCCGATTAGAGCCGACAACCGCCCCAAACCAGCCCGGCCGAGGCCAAATCCAGCTTCATGCAACCTGAAGCGTTAAATTCGCGTCCATCCAGTTGGCCGGCTGTTCCGCGAAGAACTATACTCGTGACCGGACACTGTTTTCTGAGTAGTTTCCTCCAATCCTCAGAGTGGCCTTCGTCAGCAAGGAGCAAGACCCAATGGCTTCCATCACCCCCATCAACGTAGCTGACCTCGAATTCGACAATGGCACCTTCGACGCAGCCGCGTTCACCGCGCAAACGCTTTCCAGTTGGCAGTTGCTGGCCGCAGTCATTGACCACACTCTGCTCAAGCCCGACGCAACTCTTCAACAGATAAAGAAACTCTGCGACGAAGCTGCCCGTTATCGCTTTGCCTGCGCTATGGTCAACCCCGTATGGGCCTCGACAGCCGTTGGCCTGCTCTCCGGTACCGGCGTTCCGGTCGGCGTGGTCATCGGCTTCCCCCTCGGCGCCTCACTTGTCTCCACCTTGCGCCAGGAGGCAGCCGCCCTCACCCGCCTCGGCGTCCGCGAACTGGACATGGTGATCCCCATCGGCCAACTCAAGAGCGGCAATCATCACGCCGTCCAACACACCATCCACGCCGCGGCCACTGTCGCCCATCATCACGGAGCCCTGCTCAAGGTGATCCTGGAAACCTGCCTGCTTTCCGTCGAAGAAAAGCTCCGCGGCGCTGAGATCGCCATTCAGGCCGGCGCGGACTTCCTCAAGACCTCTACCGGCTTTTCAACGGGCGGCGCAACCCCGGCAGATGTTGCGCTGCTCCGTGGTGTCGCGGGAGCCCGTTCCGGCGTCAAAGCCTCAGGTGGAATTCGCACCCTGGCCGACGTGCGCACTCTCCTCGAAGCCGGCGCCAACCGCATTGGCGCGTCCGCATCCGTGGCCATCGTCCGCGAATTAGGCGCTGACTAGCAGCGAGTCCGCACAACAGCGGCTCTGCTATGATGAGGCCGTTCCCGGAATCCGCCGCCAGCCATGTTTCCATTTTTTCCAGGCGACATCGTTCGCTACTTCGCCGCCATCTGTCTTTTCTGGCTTGTTGTCATGCCGCCCGGATTCGTTCTCGGTTGGTCAGCGAACCTGCTCGGATTCAGAACAAAAGCTCCATTGTTCCGCCTTTACACCGCAACCGCGCTGGGCATCTCGGTCCCCCCCATCCTGATGTATCTTTGCTGGAGCCTTGGCTCCATGCGCGCTGTCTGGGTGCTTTACGGATTCTTCTGGGCTGTCTTTATCCTGTTGCTGGCCTTCAGGAAACTGCACCTCATCGACCTCTTCCCCCCACGCGTGGAGTTTTTCCTCGCCGCAGGCTGGATCGTGCTGGTGGGACTCACCGTCCTGGACCTGCGCCTTGGAGACGGCGTCTACATCAATTGGGCATCCATCGACCATTCGTTCCGAACGTCTCTGATTCAAGCACTCCGAAACACAAACGTCCTGCCCACCAGCAATCCCTTCTTCTTCCCAGGCCATCCGGTCCCGTTTCGATACCACTATTTCTGGTTCATGCTGGCCGCATTCGTGCAGGTCATCGGCGGTGGCTTCATCGGCGCGCGCGATGCCCTCTTCGCCAGCATCGCCTGGTCCGGCCTGGCCATCGTTGCTGTTGCCGCACTCTTCCTGCCAGGTTATGACCTTCCCGGCCACGACCTGCTCGGCCACGAAAAGTCCAATCTTGCCCTCTGGCGACGGAGAACATGGTTGGCCGCTGGGTTCATGTCCATTACCGGGCTAGACTTGATCCCCGACGGCCTGATCGCGCTCTTTGTATCACTGTCGCAACGCCGTTTCTTCCTTCCATTCGGCGACTTCGAGTTTTGGAATGGCGATGGACAGGTAACCAGTTGGCTGGGCTCATGCGTTTGGGTTCCCAATCACGTCGGCGGCCTGGTTTGCGGCTGCACTGGCGTGCTCCTGTTGCTATGGGCCTATCGATCACCGGAGCGCTCCAGTAGCATATCTGCTTCCCTCTTGGCCGGGCTCGCATTTGCATCGGCCGCGGGTTGCTCGATCTACGTGGTCTTCGTCTTCCTTGTCGCACTAGCTGCATTGTTCGTTGCGGGCGTCCTGCTCAGAAACAAACAGCTGATGATCACGCTCTCCCTGGCTGGCGTAACTGCATTCATCGCGGCTCTCCCTTACCTGCACGAATTAAAAGCAGCCCAGGCAGGCACTCCGTTTGCCGTCTTGAGGCCAAGAACATTTGGCCCTGTCTTCTGGTTCATGCATGGGACGCCCAGCACCCTCGACGCCAAAGGCGTGTTGGCAATGCTGCTATGCCTGCCGCTTAACTATGCGCTGGAACTGGGGTTTTTCGCAGCGGTTGGGCTTTACAAATTCAAACAAATGCGGAACAAAGATCTCGACTCAACTGATCGTGTTCTTCTGTTCCTGCTCATTGCCGGAGTGCTGATCGGCAGCTTCCTGGCCTCAGTCGCTCTGCCCCACAACGACCTCGGCTGGCGCGCCATGCTGGTGCCCCAATTTGTGCTTTTGCTGTGGGCCGTTGAATGGGCTGAGAATATTGCCCTGCCTGCTTTTTCCACGCGGACCCTGTTCCGCGGCGTCACCGGAGCCATCGTTGTCCTTGGGTTGATCGGCCTCACGGGAACGGTTTGCGATGCTGCCCTGCTTCGCTTCTATGCCGTCGCCATCGATTACCATCGCGGCACATCGCCGAACCGGGATTTGTCTGCCGGCTTGGGACAGCGCACCGCCGAACTCCGCGCAATCTACACCGAGGCGCTCACGAGCCTGCCTGCTTCCAGCCTCGTACAGCAAGAGCCAGCGGTTCTCGACGCTGTTCAGCAGGGAATCTATTCGTCCTGGGCTTCCGCCGAGCGAGGCCGCGAATACGGGCCTTCCTATGGTGGAGATCGGGTGGTCTACTCCCAGACCGAAGGATTGCTGCGCCCCGTCTTTGAGCAGCCAGTGGACCCTGAGTATGTCTCTCGTGTCTGCGCAGGCTCGCACATCGGAGCCTTCGTCGTTCAGGATTTAGATCCCGCCTGGCGTCAGCCCGGCTCATGGATCTGGTCCGTCCCGCCCGTCTACTCCGGCAAGCACGCCCGTGCATTTACTTGTGCCGACATCCTTCGCACAGCCCCCACTGCGGCCCGCTAATCCGCTAACCCACGTACCGGGGCCAACTCGCCGAATTCGTCAAACGCTTCGTCACGCGCCTGTGTCCGCATGTAATTGCTGCAGCGCATAGACCGTAGTCTGTTGCCGCTGCATGGCGGCAATACCCTCTACCGCTGCTTGCGCGGCGGCAATCGTGGTAATCGTGGGAATGCGCGCCAGCACAGCTGCACGCCGGATGGCCTTCTCATCGAAAAAAGTGTCCTGGCCGCGCGGAGTATTCACGATCAACTGGATTCGGTCGCCCTTGATCAGGTCCACCACGTTCGGCCGGCCCTCCTTGACCTTGAAGACCCGCTCCACGCTGAGGCCCACACTCTCCAGAGCATTGGCCGTTCCCTCGGTAGCCACAATTCTGAATCCCAGATGGACGTACCGGCGCGCCAACTCGATGGCCGCGTCTTTATCGTGGTCGTTGACGCTGAAGAAAACCGTCCCGCCTGTAGGCAGCACATGACCGGCGGAGAGTTGCGCCTTGGCAAAGGCCTCGCCAAACGTAGCTGCCACGCCCATCACTTCGCCTGTCGAGCGCATCTCCGGACCCAGCACCGTATCCACGCCTGCAAACTTGTTCCATGGGAATACAGGCGACTTCACGTAATAATATTTGCCTGTTTCCAGATCCTTGCCGGCTGCCAATTGCCTGGGCAGCAGTTCGCGCAGCTTGCGGCCCGTCATCAGGCGCGCGGCAACCTTGGCCAATGGAATCCCCGTAGCCTTTGAAACATAAGGTACCGTTCGCGAGGCTCTCGGATTCACTTCAATTACGTAGACGTGATCCTGTCCTTCGGCGTCGCGCTGAATTGCAAACTGCAAATTCACCAGGCCGACAACTTTGAGAGCGAGCGCCAGCTTGCGCGTGTAGGTGCGCAGAACTTCGAGCGTTTCCGCGCGAATGCCCACTGCGGGCAGCACGCAGGAAGAGTCGCCAGAGTGAATGCCGGCCTCCTCAATGTGCTGCATGATGCCGGCGATAATCACATCCTCCGAGTCGCACAGCGCGTCAACATCCACCTCGGTAGCATCGATGAGAAAGTGATCCACCAGCACCGGGCGTTCCTGCGAATACTCAACCGCCTGCTTCATATATTGGGCCACGCCCTCAGCGTCGTAAGCAATCACCATTGCGCGACCGCCGAGCACATAACTGGGCCGCACCAGCACCGGATAGCCGATGCGCTCACCAATCGCCAAAGCCTCTTCCACACTGGTTGCGGTGCCGCCGCGGGGCTGCGGAATCTCCAACTCTTCCAGCAGCTTGCCAAACCGTTTGCGATCTTCGGCCAGATCAATCGACTCAGGCGAAGTCCCAATGATCGGCACGCCAGCCGCCCTCAGTCGCTGTGCCAGATTGAGTGGCGTCTGACCCCCAAACTGCACAATCATCCCAATCGGCGCGCCTGATTGCGCTTCGTGGTTGTATACAGCCAGCACATCTTCGAGGGTCAACGGCTCAAAGTAAAGCCGGTCGCTGGTGTCGTAGTCCGTCGAGACAGTTTCCGGATTGCAATTGACCATGATGGTCTCGTAGCCATCGTCTTTGAGCGCAAACGCGGCGTGGCAGCAGCAGTAGTCGAACTCAATTCCCTGGCCAATGCGATTCGGTCCCGACCCAAGAATGATGATCTTCGGCGTCTGCGTTGGCGCTGCCTCATCTTCTTCGTCGTAGGTCGAATAGAGATACGGCGTCATGGATTCAAACTCCGCCGCGCATGTATCCACCAGCTTGAAAACCGGCTTGATTCCTTTGCCCTCGCGCAGTTCCCTCACCTGCTGGATCCCTGCGTTTCCTTCCAGCCTCCACTCTGTTGCGATGCGCTCGTCGCTCAAACCCAGACGTTTAATCCGCCGCAATTGTTCTTCCGTAATGGTATCCGGCGTCGTTGCGGCAATCTTCCCTTGTTCCAGCGTGATTTCGCGAATCTGGTGCAGAAACCATGGGTCCATGCTAGTCAGGCGCGCCACTTCCCGCACGCTCATGCCGCGCTCGAATGCAAACCGAATGTAGCCCAGTCTCTCCGGCTGCGGCGTTACCAGCTTTTGCGTTAGGCGGCGCGGCTCCAGGTTGATCTCAGCACCAGTCTTCTTGCCGGTCTCAAGCGCCCGCCAGGCCTTCATCAGCGCTTCCTTGAAGGTGCGACCAATGGCCATCACCTCGCCCACCGACTTCATCTGCGGACCCAGCGTGTCGTCCGAGCCGGGAAACTTTTCAAACTGCCACTTGGGAATTTTCACGACCACATAATCGATCGTCGGCTCAAAGCACGCCGGCGTCTTGCGCGTAATGTCGTTAGGAATCTCGTCCAACGTATAACCCACGGCCAGCTTGGCTGCAATCTTGGCAATTGGGAATCCAGTCGCCTTCGACGCCAGAGCGGAAGAGCGCGAGACGCGTGGATTCATCTCGATCACCGTCATACGGCCATCGACAGGATTCACGGCAAACTGCACATTCGATCCACCAGTTTCTACGCCAATCTCGCGCATTACGGCAATGGCCGCGTCACGCATTTTCTGATACTCGCGGTCAGTGAGCGTCTGCGCCGGAGCAACGGTGATGGAGTCGCCCGTGTGCACGCCCATGGGATCGAAATTCTCAATGGAACAAATAATGATGACATTGTCGGCGAGATCACGCATCACTTCGAGCTCGTACTCCTTCCAACCAAGCACACTCTCTTCAATCAGGCATTCGTGCACCGGAGAAAGGTCCAGCCCGCGAGCCAATATCTCCATCAGCTCTTCGCGGTTGTACGCAATGCCGCCGCCCGATCCGCCCAGCGTGAAGCTTGGACGAATGAGAACAGGAAAGCCCAGCTTGCCGGCAAAATCCAGGCCATCGCGAAGATTGTTCACCAGCGCCGACTTTGAAACCTCCAGCCCGATGCGGATCATCGCATCCTTGAAGAGCAGCCGATCCTCGGCCTTCTTGATAGCCTCCAGCTTGGCTCCGATCAACTCGACGTTGTAGCGATCCAGAATCCCCGCGTCCGCCAGATCCACAGCAAGATTGAGCGCCGTCTGCCCACCCACGGTAGGCAGCAAGGCAAACTTGCCCGACGTGGGATTCGAAGTAAGCATCTCCGACTCAATGCGGATGATCTCTTCAACGTATTCACGCGTGAGCGGCTCAATG
>Ga0302324_100029740_pt1 | contig 10338 bp, 11 predicted proteins | sample Palsa_T0_1_FD_201949 | JGI IMG/M metagenome (GOLD analysis project Ga0302324, IMG submission 201949) | Peat permafrost microbial communities from Stordalen Mire near Abisko, Sweden - Palsa_T0_1 | ecosystem: Environmental > Terrestrial > Soil > Palsa > Peat permafrost | place: Sweden: Abisko... | reverse complement strand
TTGGAATTTCGCGCGATTCGCACGCCTGATAGCACGATAGGGACACGCCCGATAGCACGAGACCGCGCACGCCTGATAGCACGAGTCCATTCACACATTGTCCCGGACTTATCCCCGTGCCGTGTACGGCACCGGCCGAAAGGCGAGGATTTCCGAGCCGCCCGCGGTTCGCTCGATGGACAGGAGGTAGCCGGGCAACGATTGCCGCGCCACTAAGGCGCGCAGGTCGCACGCGAAGTCGTAGGGCCGCGCGAGGCTGCCGGATTTGCGGTGCAGGTGCTTGAAGTCGAACTGCCAGCCACGCGCCTGGCGGCCTGCGTGCTTGCGCACAAGGCGGTATAACCAACGTTCGATACCGCCTGTCAGCTGAAAGTAAGCCGGATCGATAGTCAGCACCAGTGCCGCGTCCAGCACGCCAACGTAAAACCAGTCCGGCAAGATCAGCTCGATTCCTTGGGGCTGTCCGCGCGTGTCGACTCGCTCCTTCCACTCGTTGATCCAGGAGAAGCGGTGCAGTCGTCGCCCCGTGGTCTCGCGGATGGAGGTCGCAATGCTGGTGGACTGCAAGCGATCGAGCGCCGCCCTCAAGCGCTGGTAGTCGCGCAGCGATGTACCACGCCCCACGTAGCGCAAGATTTCGTAAGGCGTCGCCTGCATCAGACGTGAGGGGCGGATGCCAGCATCGCGTGCCTCGACGATCTGGCTCGCGGCCCAAATCAGGATGTCGGCGTCCCAGATGGTCGCAAGCCCATGCTTCGCGGTGCCCTCCACGCGCACGGTGATTCCGGCCGCCCGGTAGTCGATCGGCACCGTGCGCTTGCTCTTGGCGAGGGAGAAGAACGGATACGCCATCAAGTCCTGCGCGTCGCGCGGTGCCATATCGCCCGGCAGTGCCCGAAACAATTCGAGCTGGCCCCGCTCGTCGGATCGAGCAGACGGTGACGCAGACATCGGCGCTGTCGTCAGCGTCCACGGGCGACGATTCCGGCGCGATGAGCGGCGTATTCGGGATCATAGGTCGCCTCGAAGCTACGGGCGTCCGCCCAGGCTTCGAGGTCCGCGACGGCGTACATGACGCGCCGGCCAAATTTCCGAAAGCGCGGACCGCCGCCAATGACGCGCTGTTTCTCCAGCGTGCGCGGAGACAGCCGCAAGTACGCGGCTGCCTCGTCGTTTGTCAGGTAGCGCGCCGGCTGTGCTGGGGGAGCGGGCTGCGGCGCAGCCTCTCGTGCGGCAGTTGGCCGCAACGGTGCAGGGCTCATACGGGAAACCTCCATCTGGCCGGGGCGTCGGCGAAGCAATCGCCGGCAAGTGGGGGCAGTCTCGGTAGAGGATGTCGTCCCTGGCAGGGACGTTGTGCGCGTCAGTCGGAACGTCCCTTCCCTGTTGTCTCCGTATGCACCAGGTGGCGGTAGCCGCCTCGCATGAAGACCTTGCCGCGCCGGATTAGGCGGCGGACCTGCGCGCGCAGGTCGCTGTCGTCGTACCAGTGCTTCGCGACGGTGGCGCAGCCAAACAGCACTTCCGCTACCTCGCGTTGCGAAGCACCCGCCAGCGTACCGTCGAGCGCTTGCAGCGCACGTAGGTGCAGCAGCGCGTTACGGCCAGGCCGATGCGCGACAACGGCGATCGGCTCGGTGTAGGTCGTATCGAGCAAAGGTAACTCGGTCTCGGCCGCACGCCAGCGTAGGGCCATGCGGGCGCCGGCACGGACCGCGACGGCATACGTCATGCCATCTTCGAGCGTGGGTGCAATCGCAACTCGTAAGATACGGCGGGCGAGCTGGCAGGTGAGGACCCAGCGGGCTCCGTCATGAATGAGGGACTTGTAGCCTGGGAGACGCCAAATGCGGAATGGATGTGGTTCGCCCCCGGTGTCATCGTCAGGGCGGATATGCACCAGATGATTGGGATCGGACGTCCAGTCGGGCTGCGCATCCCGCGCATCGCATTTCGGGTCTTCCAGTAGCCGCAGGCCCCAACGATGGGCCACTTGTATAGGATCAACGCCGCGGCGAAGCCAGTCACGTCGATAATCCGGGTTTCTTCGCAAATATTCCCAAGCGAGCGCGGGACCGTCCAGGTGCAGGACGTACAGATAAGCGGCTGTGGGATACCATTGTGCAGCGTTGGATTCCGCCATCGCGCAACCCCCTGTCACGCAGAAGAACAATCGCTACGGCTCCAATGAGCGCTCAACAACTATCAGTGCCGGCGGGAGTCGCTCTTGCCCTCGTCAAGACCCTTCCGTTCACTACTATTGCGCGACTGTCGGTCAATCACGACAATTCGGTGCTCCAACACGCCTTCAGCATTGGAAAGAGTGCGAGAACGCCAACAAGCCATTGATTCCGTTTCCGTCTGTACGACCGCTTCCATGTAACAGGATATTCATTGATGCACGCTCGGTCTGGATTCAGACCGAGACAGACGAAATATGTCGAGAGAAAGTGCGAAATGATGACCCGCCGCAAAGGGCCATCGGACTCGATCAATCCGTGATCGAACCGTTGTCGTATGCGAGTCGCGCGTACTCAGACAACGGCCGCTGTGGGATGAAGTACAGATCGCGCTTGACGGGCTGATTCAACGGGCCGCGGATCGATGCGAGTTCAGACAGCCGAACATAACCCAACTTCGGCATGCCAAGGCCGAGATCGCACAGGCCGAAAGCGGTATCGCCGTCCTCGGGATCGAGTTCCGTCAGCAGCCAGGTCGCATGCGCATCTGGCGTAAACAACTTGACGACCGGCAGAGGGTCGAGTCCCTGGCCGCCGGCGCGCGCCTGGCCATTGGCGAGTAGTTGCGCGCGCTGGTCGTCGGTGATGAGAGTTTTCATGGTCGCATTCCTAAAAAGGTTCGCTCCACGGCGGAGCGAGGCGATCACGGGCGCATGCGATAAGCGCGGCCGTCACACCCCAACACGGTCCGGTGCGGGCCGGGGTTGACGGCAAGCCGCGTGCGGCAGACTCGCAGTCTTGTCCGGCGTGGGGCAGAAACCTGGTTACGACCATGAAGGTCGGTCTCGACGATTTCGCGTGCATACATCATCCAAAGCACGAAGCCGCTTCAGCGAAACTACGGAATTGTGGGAAAACTGATCTGCATCATTGTCCAAAGCCGACGAGACACGTAATCGCAAGTCCGCTTTTACGAAACACCGGCAAGGCACGGAAGTGGTTTTAAGGCTCTGTGTCGTTCCTGCAATGCGGGTGTCTAAGAGTTAAGTTTAACGTGGTTTAAGTTGTGCTGGCCATAGACGCTTTTGACTATGGCGAAACGCACAATTCAACGAGGCCGGCCGAGGGGCGCGACCACCTTCGAGGTGGTGCCGGCGCGGGCCTTCGGCGCAGCGGTGCGTGAAGCAAGAACCGAACAGGGCGTGGCTCAGGAAACTCTGGCTCACCTCGCCGGCATTGAACGCTCCCATATGGGGAAGATTGAACGCGGTGAGCACATGCCAACGCTCGTGCTCATACTCAAGATCGCTCGTGCTTTGGGCCGCAGCTCGGCCGACCTGATGACCGCCACGGAAGCCGGGCTGCCCGCGAAGTGGTTGCAACAATCGAATCGCGGCGGTTAATCGAGTAAGAGCTTCGCCACTGAGCGGGCCAATGCTCGGCGAAGTCAAACCCCTCTGCGGCGTGGGCGGGAGCGTGGAGCAATCAAGAAAACCATCCCGACCGTCCCGAGAGTGACCCACAGCATTCTGGACAGCGCCCGCCGGAACTGAGGCACAAACACAAGCAGAAGAATGATGGTCAGAGTGATCATAAAAGTTTGTCAGAGGGCGTGATCTGTGTAGTTGGAAATGCAACAAGGCGCCGCAGGTTCGCCTGAAGCGTTTCCGCAACCTCGGTGCGCGGTACGCCCCACAATGTAGCGAGAACTGTCGTGGCCTCATTGACCTGCCAGGGAAGAACTGGCGCGCCATCCAGTTGCGCGAATGGACCATCCGATTCCGTGAGCACGCGATCTCGCGGCATTCGAATGACAGTCGCGCGACCGCGATCGCTTTGAAGCATTGCGGGTCCGACGCTGAACCAACATCCAAGTCCGTTCGCACGGTCAATATCCTGCCTGCTGCCCAAGAACCAGTGCAGAACAGGTGTACCGGCATTCGGATATTTCTCAAGCATGTCTAGGACGTGTTTGCTGGCACGGCGACTATGCACTGAGAGAATTCGGCCGCCTGCGCGTGTACACGAATCCAAGATGTGCTCAAGTACCCGTTGCTGGACGGACCAATGCGGGCGAAACTCTGGTCCGCCGTCCAGCCCCACCTCGCCTACATAGGCCGTCTGGGAAATGAGCTCATCGAATAAACGAAGCTCGCCGTGACGCTCATGAGCAAGCTGCGGATGTAATCCGAGCGCCGTGCGAATCCTGCTGTCGCTCAGAGAGAGCGCATTGGTACCCGTCCAAGCACTGGGCGTCGTGGTCACAGACAAGACGTAAATGCCTCGCCGTCGACACTCACGCGCCACCTGAAGCGGTTCGGAATACAGATCCAGATGGCAGTGGAAATCGATCATTTCACGCCCTTGCGTGCCAGCAGTTTTTTCAGCTCCTTCAAACCCCGCTCGATCGTGCTGTGATACGGAGCTGTGTCTTGGATCATCTGCGAATCCAGGCTACTTCCAATCCAAGAATCGATCCCTCCTGTTCGAACAGTTTCAATCGCCATGCCTGCTGCACGTACATCGTCGAATCTTGCGTGGTTTTTGTCGTCCTTTGATAAGTCGTCGAAAACGTATCCAGTTTTGTCCTTCTTCTTCCATACCAGAAAAGAGGCGCGCCGAATTAGGCAAGGAACGCACCGACCGCAATGTTGATATGCGTTTCGAGCGTAACGTCCGCAGCTCGTAGTCAAATGCGCGTTCTTGCGAAGTAATGTTTGGTCCGCGCATTGAACGAGCATTTCGCCCTTCGTAAAAAACTGATACGGGTTCATGATCTTCACGCGCAATCCTGCTTCGTCCAAGAGAGCCTGAATGAGACCCAAAAAGACAGGATGAGTTGTTCTGGTGCTGAGGCTTCCAAGTCGCCCAGGCGTTAGCGGCGGATTGATAGAGATAAATCCGTTCTCGCAGACATACAACGGCACTGTCTCTCCCTTGTGATAACGCCTCAGTGAAGTGGCGAGGAGAACGCCATACGCAAGAAAAATGATCGATCGCGCGCGCTGCGATCGTTCGCTTTGATGAGGAAAGTGCGCGACGTGATTCAGTTGAAGATGGGAGAGGCCACCGCCAATCTTGCTGGCGAAATACGCTTGTTTCCGCTTGTCTCCTTGCGCGACTTGACTCACCACGTAGGGCTTCAGCGCTTCGCGAGAGGTTAGATCTATGACGCCGACCAAGCTGTCGAGGCCGCCCGAAAGGAGTGCAACACAGTCCTCGTCAGGCAGCGCTGGGGTTTTGGGCGGCACTGGATGAATTCCGCCTTCGAGGAATCTCAGCCGCCAGATATCTGTCGTCAGAAAACGAAGCGCGTTCGACAGAATCTCTATTTTTGACGTCCAGAACGCAGGGTCCGAAACCGCTATGCTGACATCGAGCTCGCGAGTCCATCCGTCGGGACTTCTTGACCGCGACACGCCGGTGTCTGCGGCAATCACGGCGAGCGCAATCGATAGGAAATCCCAGGCGCGCGGCGCTGGCTTGAGGTTCAGGCGGCTGATGACTGCACGCAGATTTCCGCCAACGCCACCGCGGTCCTTGCGGTCCGCATGCGCATACAGAACGACTTCAAGATCAGAACTACCGGCACGCTCGAAGTCGTAGTCAAGCGGTGCGCAAGTAAGCTTCATTCCGCACCTCCCTCGAACACTTCCATAGCTTCTTGGATACATTGCCTGGAAATAGCCGCGACTCTTCGCGCGGTCAGCGCCTCGCCGGATCTGTGAATCTTTCGAAAGGCGGCGAATACAGCTTGCTTGATGTAATTCTTGATCTCGCGAAAGCGCGCTGATGCTGCCGATATGGACGGCGCGTTCTTCTGAATCGCTTGGCCGATATCGAGCACAAGATGATTGAAGATGTCGTTCGCGAGGAAGCGTTCAACCATGAAGAGACGGTCTTCTTCGCTCAAGACGAGAAAATCAGCGTCTGGGTTTTTCGCGAGAAGTTCTGAGGCGGCGTTCTTGATAGCATCGCGGGTGGCTTCCGCGTCCTGTGTGCCATCGACTGGCCTGACAGCCTCGACGACGGCGCGCATGATCTCGTTGGCAGAGCGCCCCGCGAGCACCGTGCGGTCGAGGGGCGCACCGGGCACGGTCGGCTGGCCGGTGGCAAGCGCTGAAAGAGCGCCATACAAAACGCCTGCTGATCGCGCTGTTCCGTTAAGACGTTGTGCGGCGGTCTTGCTTCCGCCCCAGCCCTTGCTGACGTAGCGGCCAAGGCCCTTGCGCATGTCGGCACCCGATCCTGACCGGGCGTAGCGACCAAGACTCGTGCGCGAGGGGCCGAAGCGTCCGACTGGGGCAATTGGACCTGGCTGCGACGGTGTGGGTGGACCGTCCGGTCCCGCATCCTGATTACCGTCCGGACTTCCGTTTGGCGCCGGGTTTGGCTGTCCATCCGGCGGCGAAGGGGGCAGCGGGTCGGGCGTCCACGGCGGCACCATAGGGACGCCGCCGGGTGATCCTGAACTAGACTTTGATGTCCCCATCGCTCTTCCTTGACGTTGTTATTGCTCGTTTTACGGAAGTCGATACACCGGACTGTGACCAGTGCTCGAAGAGTTCGGGTGCCCACGACTCGTCCTTAAGGCGCGGAACAATGCTCGGGGTAATCTGCACAGCAGGCCGGTCGCGCAGGAACGTTCCAAGCCGTTTGCCCTGGGGCGGATCGACCTCAGCGAGGACGAGACACGCTTCGAGTATGTCCGGCGTTCCCCATTCTTGCTGTGCCTGGGCATGAGCAAGAACCCGGTCCATCATAATTGCAAGTTCCGGACGCGGGACCGACATCAGATTGGTTTTCAGCGTTGCCGACATGTCGGGGTGCTGGAGGAGCGAAGCTAAGAGCTCGGCTGCTTGCGAGGTCAGGCGATCTTCCGCACTGATGAGCGGCGAGTGTTCGCGGCTGACGTAGAGAATGCCGCGCAAGTCCATGTTGGCCAGTCGTGGAGCCACCGTAAGCCATTCGCGGAAAAATGGTTCGTCCCACGGCGCATCAAGTTTCAGTTCTTGACCTGCGTTTGCCTTGTCTTCCCACTCGCCAAGAAATCTCGGCTTCCCTTCGCTGTCAGTGATTACAGCCTGACTAAGTTTGCTATGGGCAGCGGGAGAACCGCAGCGTTCGAATAGCAACATTTTTGCGAGCGCCGCTTCGTCTACGCCGACGCCGTGTGCGCGGGAAATCGTCATGCGAATCGACAGCGCATTCAGGAAACGCTTGATAAGCCGGGGATTTCCGGCAATCTGCGTGGCGCTCGTCATAAGAGGCGCGAGCCGATCGGCACTTTCGAAGCGGGCGAGCAGTTCGGGGGGATAGTTATCCTGGAGCGTCTCCATAAACGCACGGTCCACGCGCAGTCCTCGCCAGGTCTGACCGAGCTGCTTGCAGACCTTTACACGGATGGCCTCTTTCTCGGCGACCGACAAGGTACTGTTCTGCGTGAACAACAACATCAAATAGGCCCGGACTTCCTGCGTTCCCAGAGGCGGCACCCGAATTGGGACCTGAATCAACTTGTCGAAATAACTCGTGACAAGTGTGTCGTCGACTCCTTCGAAATGCTTCCTGACCGCATGCTTGATCATCGCGTCATCTGCGGCGATGACGAATGCGGTGTTCTCCAGGAACAAAAAGAGACGGATTGCTTCTAGTGTTGAGATTGTTGTGGGTGGCAGGCATCGATCGAGGTCGTCGATCAGGACGACAAGTGTTATCCCCATCTCCTTTAGCGCCTGCTCGAAGCATTCACGGATGGCGTGGATTTCTTTCGGGGGAGATGTATCGGGCGGCGGCCTCAACAGGCCCGACGCCGATTCCCCTGCTGCGGCGGCCTTCTCCTTAAATGTGCTGATGTCCTCTTGCCCAACTGAACCCGTGAGTGCTTTGTGCCCAAGTTCGAGCGCTTGCATCAGAAAACCTACGGGGGGAAGGCCGAATGCCAACGGAAGGAGTGCGCTGGCGCCGAGTTTAATCGTTCGCAGAACGCGAATACGTTTCGCGAATTCCGCGACCTTTTCGAATCCGCTCTGGCGATCCTTTGCTTCGTTCTGAAGCTTTTCGGCGATTACATCCAGCAGCGCAGCGCGCGCATCGTCATACCCCTGATAGAGCCACGCGTTGAACTCGACAAAGACGAGCTTTGACTTGTCGCCTTCCGCTCGCCCCGCAAGTGCGGCCCGGATCAGCTTGATCATCGAGGACTTACCAACGCCCCACGCGCCGGACACACCTATGGAGATCGGCCGACCCTGCGCCTGGATAACGATTTCCGCGACGGTGTCGGAGACGCCTGTGAAATTCAGGTAGTCGGTTTCTGTTTCGTTATCCGGCCACATTATCCCTCGCTTAATGAAGAGCACATAGGTTGCTTCGCGGCCGTCAATTTGCTGTCTTCATGAAAGAGCCTTTCGCAACGATCGCAATAGGCCTTCCGCCTCATCGATTTTCTTAAGAACGTCAGCATCGCCTTTTAACTCCTGCAAAGCAGTCCAAGGCACGCTTTTCATAGCCTCTACGGCAACATCGAGCTCGCCGGACAGGCCGGTCTTTTGCTTCTTCGGCGCAGGACCAACGCGAAGCATCGCGGAGTCGATGTCACCCAGATCGCTCAGAAATTGAGCGCGAGCGACAGGGTCGGGAAGAACACTTCGCAGCTTACGCAATTCCTTCGAGTTGGTGATGCGCTTCTGATTGACTTTCTTGACGACAGCTTCGATGACACTGGGCGTCAGAAGCTTTTTGCTGACACCCATCAACTCGCGCGACCATGTGATCGCAGCGCTAGGATCGCGAAGGCTCGTGAATTTCTGAGAAAGTTCGAATATCTCAACAAGTTTGTCTATCTCTCGGACCGTGATTCCTAAGATGTTCGCGGCGCTCGCGCGGCCCATCATGTCGACGAGTCTGTAAGCCACCATTTCCTTTTCTTTGGCATCCCACTCCTTGCGCTGGCGATGAATGTAGATCCAGACGCGTAGACGGTCTTCTTCTGAAAGCGTGCGGTCTGTGACCTCTACCGGAATCTGACGGTATTCCTCTTTTCCTTGCTCTACTAGCACGCGCGAGTTCGTCCAGCGGCGGTCGCCGTCGATGATGCGGAACTTCTTTGGAAGATCGGGGTGGGGCTCCACAAGAAGCGGCTCGAACAGTCCTCCGTTGGCTTCGATCTGTCGCTGCAGCTCTTCGTCTGTCTTCGGCCCCATACGCGGCTGGTTGTTGTTCGGCACGATGTCGTCGATGTCCGCCGTCTTCCGATAGGTTCGGAGCACGGTGCGGTCAAGCCTGCGTTCTTGCAGGCTGACAACATTGTGCGCGTCACGAACGGCTCCAGCGTTATTCATGCACCGCCTGCTCAAACGTTTCCGCCGTGCCGACGATGATATCGATCTCGTTGCAAATCTCGGCCTGCACTTTCTGAACCGAGCGGATCAGCTCGCCTTGCGTTTTCCAGGTGGATTCATGTGCCCTCTTTTCCTTCACTTGCAGATCGAGAAGCTTTTCCGCCTGCGTGTCGATGCGCTTGAACAGATCGCGGCAACGTTCGGAGTTAATGAACGTGTACAGTGCTGCTGTTTTCTGCGTGCGTGCTTCATCGCTCCAGCGCAAAGTGTGCGTCTGGACGATGTGCTGCCGAAGAATTTGCACCAGAGCGAGCACGCGAGAGGGGGCCGCAAGGATTACGCCGTCCTGCACATGAAGGTGGCGCGTTCCAGCCGGAAACTTGCGCGTCGAAAGAACCGCATGCTCGGCTTTCGCGGCCATCTGGTCCGAAGCCAGCTTAGTTACGAAGTCGTTGCGCCAGGCGTTATGATTCTTGGAGTCGTAGATAATGCTGCCGCACTCTTTCCCGTTGTGGATCACGGTATGGAGAATGTCGGCGCCGGCCTGGCCCTTGTTTATCCGTTCGATCTTGTCGCCTTCAAACTCGCCTCTCAGAACCTCGTAGAGATCGATTTCCGCACCTTCACCAAGTTCCTCTGCCGTCTTGTTATCCAGCGCCCGCTGAATCTCGTCTACTTTTGATTGTAGCTTCAACTCTTTCTGGAACGAGGCGGATTTCTCAGCATTGAGGGCATCGGTCTGCGCCTTCTCCAGCACTTCACGCTGTTCATTGAGGCGTTGAGCAACATCCGCCTCATGAGATTCGTTCAGCGTA
>Ga0302324_100029735_pt1 | contig 10339 bp, 3 predicted proteins | sample Palsa_T0_1_FD_201949 | JGI IMG/M metagenome (GOLD analysis project Ga0302324, IMG submission 201949) | Peat permafrost microbial communities from Stordalen Mire near Abisko, Sweden - Palsa_T0_1 | ecosystem: Environmental > Terrestrial > Soil > Palsa > Peat permafrost | place: Sweden: Abisko... | reverse complement strand
GCGCGCCACGCAGGAAAGACCCCGACGACAATGGAGGTAGCAACTGTGAGTGCGGCCATGCAGGCCAGTACTCGCCACTCCACATGAACCGTACGCGTGAGCGGCAGGTTGCGATCGATCTGCCGCCACAGAAGCTTGATGGCAGACTGGCCTAAGATAAATCCGGCCGCCCCGCCGATGCCGCTGAGCAGCATGCTTTCCACAATTGCCTGTTGCAACAGCCGTGCGCGGCTCGCTCCGAGAGCCGCCCGCACCGCATGCTCCCGGACGCGCGCCACGGCCCGTGCCAGCATGAGGCTGGTGACGTTCAGGCAGGCCAGCGCCCATATCGCGAAGACTACGGCATAAAGAAGTAGAAGCGGCTTGCGTGCGTCCTCGATAAGCGACTGCCGATATCCTGTCGCCTCAACGCGCGAGGGCAAAACACCCCATGGGTTTTGCTTCGCGATCATCGCCTGCGTCCTATCGAAGCCAGCGGCCAATTGAGCGATGGTCATTCCATCGGGCAGCCGCGTATAGAGTTCTCCAAAAACCTCCTCGTCCCCGCTCATCGCGACTTTGCCGGACGCCTTGATCTCTGTAGGCGACCAGACTTGCATCGCTTCCCCATAAGGAAAGGAAAACCCCTTCGGCATGACACCGACAATGGTGTAAGCAACTTCCTTGATGGTGATGTTTTTGCCGACGATCATGGGGTCTGCGTTAAAGAGTCTGCGCCATGTGTCCTCGCCCAACAAAGCCACGCGATTGCGCCCTGGATCATTCTCGTCCGGGCGGAACATGCGCCCCTTGAGTGGCGGCACGCCAAGCATCGCCATCAAGCCCGATGTCACTTGCGACTGCTGAATCTGGAAGCGCCCACCCGGGCCAACAACGCTGGCCTTGGAACCATCCATTTCTGCGCCAATCTGCAATCGCGGGCCGGCGGCATCGCGCAGTTGCAGCATGTTGGCATAGCTCATCGGATAATCTCTTACCTTGACGGTCACGATGCGGTCGGGCTGCGCGTAAGGAAGCGGGCGCAGAAGAATTCCGTTAAGAATCGTGAACACAGCGATGTTGGCGCCAATTCCCAGGGCGAGCACAGAGACCGCGGTGAATGTAAACCCCGGCGCCTTCCGCAACTGGCGCAGTGCATAGCGCAGGTCCTGCAATATCGATCGCATGGCTATCCTCCTCCCTTCGTTGCAGGCCTAATCGGCACGCAGGGCCTTCATGGGCTCCACCGAGGCTGCGCGGCGCGCCGGAAGCCAGCTTGCCACCAACGACGCGCACACCAACACCAGCGCAACGCCGGCAATCGCGCCGTAGTCCAGCGAGCCGACGCCATAGAGCGTGCTGTGCATGGCGCGGCCCACAAAATACGCGCCCACCAGGCCTATGCCCAATCCAACAAACGCCAGCGTCATGGCTTCCTTGAGAATAAGTTTGACCACATTGCCGCGGCTTGCGCCAAGCGCCATGCGCAGGCCGATCTCCTGTTCGCGCTGCGCCACGGTGAACGCCATGACTCCGTAAATTCCCACTGCGGCAAGCAGAAGCGCAACAACGGCGAAGCAGAAATAGAGGTTCATTGTGAACTTGTCATCGGAGAGCATCAGGCTCTTGACCTCTTCGAGTGTGCGCGGTTCGGCCAGGGCGATCTGTGGATCGACCCCATGAACGGCCGCCGCGATGCTCTTCATCATGGAGCCGGGTTCACCCGCTGTGCGTGCTCCGATGCTGGCGCTGGGCCAGGGAATCTGCCAGAACGGAACTTCGATCACAGGGTTGTCGTCGCGAAATCCTCCCGCACGCACGTTATGAAAGACGCCCACAATCTGCCAGGAAACTGCGGGGCCCAGTTTGGTGACGCCGGGAATCAACTCCTCCACCATGAGACGCTGCTGCAGCGGATCTTTGCCTTTGAAGAACTTGTCCACAAACTTTTCGTTGACCATGGCCACGCGCACGCTGTTGGCATTGTCCTGATCGGTGAACGAGCGGCCGCGGATCACTTGGATTCCATATGTCTTGAAGTAGTCCGGCGTGATCATATCGAAGCCCGCACCGGGCCGCTGCGAGGGGTCGGCGAAATCCGGTTGCCCGGCAATGGTGAAGGGCATGCCGAAGCCAGTCCCCTCCAGCGGCAAACCAACCGACACTGTGGTGTCCATCACGCCGGGAACAGCCTTGATGCTGGCCAGCATCTGTTGATAGTAGGCGGTAATCAGCGCAGGGTCTTTGGGACGCGCGTCAGGAACCGGCAGAAAGAACGTCTGAATGTGCGTAGTGTTCACGCCAAGGTCGACATTGGTGAGATTCCAGAAGCTGTGAATGGCGAGACCTGCGCCTGTGAGCAGTGCAAGGGCCAGTGCAAACTCGCCGACAACCAGGAGCCTGCGCAAACGGTGACGTCCGGAACCTGTGCCGGAACGCCCGCCTTCTTTGAGAGCCTCTGCGGGATCGACGCGTGTGGCGTACCAGGCCGGTGCGCAGCCAAATAAAAGTCCGGAGAGCGTGGACGCGGCCAGCGAGAACAGCAGAATTGGAAGATTCAGGCTCAGGTCCGCTTCCGATGGGAGCGTGCCTTCCGGCATCATAAGTACGAGTCCGCGCAAAGCAGCGAGGCCCACGCCAATCCCAACCACTCCACCGACCAGGGCGAGCAACAGATTCTCGGTAATGAACTGCGAAAAGATAATCCGGCGCGAGGCGCCGAGAGCCGTGCGCACGGCCACTTCCTTTTGGCGAGTCGTCCCCTTGGCCAGCACCAGGTTGGCCACATTCACACACGCGATCAGAAGCACAAATCCAACCGCGCCGAGCAGAAGCCAGAGGGTCTGAATGCGTTCCTTGGGCAGGAAGTCATTATGCAGCGGCTCAACAAAGGCGCCCCATCCCTTGTTGCTCTTGGGAAAGGCCTGCGCAATGCCCGCCGTCACCGCATCCATGTTGGCCTGCGCCTGCTGAATCGTGACTCCGTCTTTGAGGCGTCCCATGGCCAGCAGCCAGTGAAAATCATGATTCAACTGCTCAGGTTTGAACGCCAGTGGCGCAACCAGCCATGGGTCCAGGCGATCCGTCACTCCGGGCGCGAGCACCCCAACGACGGTATACGGCGTGCCATCGATGCGGAGTGTCTTGCCGACAATACTAGGATCGGCGCCGAGGCGCTTCCATAGCTTGTTCATCAGCACAACTTCGTGCTCGCGTCCTAAAGTTCCCTCTTCGGGAAGAAAATCGCGGCCAAAGAGAAACTTCACTCCCAGCATTCGATACATTCCGGGAGTCGTGAATTGGCCCTGGACATATTCAGGCTGATCCTTCGTGGCCAGGTTGAAGCTGCCCCCCGTGAATGCGTTTATATCCTGAAAGACCGTGTTCCGATTCTTCCAGTCCACGAAGTCCTGCGCGGCAATGCTGTTGCGGCCGTCTTGAATCTTTGACCAGACCATAACCAGCTGATCGGGCTTGGGATAAGGCATGGGAGCAAGCAGCGTGGAGTAAACCACCGTGAAGATGGCGGTGTTGGCCCCAATGCCGAGCGCCAGCGTAAGCACCGCCGTGATCGTGAACCCCGGCGACTTGCGCAACTGGCGCAATGCATAACGCAAATATTGAAGAATCGATCGCATCGTCAATCTCCCTTCCCGTCCGTGTGTTGAAAATGCACGGAATTCCCTTCTACTCGTTGCGCAATGCCTGCATGGGTTGAACCGTTGCGGCGCGCCGTGCAGGCAACACCGCTGCCAGCGCCACCATGACCGCGGTCAGAAACACCGCTCCTGCAAGCGTGATGGGGTCAAATGTAGTAACTCCATAAAGCTGGCTTCGGAACAGTTGCGCCAGTCCGACCACAGATGGCAGCGCAACCACGACAGCAACGCCGGCGATAAGCGCCATCTCGCGCACCACCAGCAAGACGACAGCGGAGCGTTGCGAGCCGAGCGCCAGCCGCACGCCGATCTCGCGCGTGCGCTGTTCGGTCGAATAGGCCAGCACTCCGTAAAGCCCAACCGCCGCCAGCAGCATGGCCAGCACAGAAAAACCTACAGCCAGAAAAGCCAGCGCGCGTTCGTCCGATGCGCTGCGGCTCACCTGCTCATCCATGGTGCGCAGCCCATCCACCACCAGCGTAGAATCCAGCTGATGAATAGCCGCGCGGATGGCCGGCTCAACCGTTTCCGGCGTCAGCGCGGTGCGCACGTAGAACACCACGCCCCCAGGATGCTTTTGTTGCGCGTATGGAAGATAAACCGCTGCGCCCAGCTCCGTACGCAGATCGCTGTGCCTGATATTTCCCACTACCCCCACGATGGTAGTGTCGAACTTGCCACTGGTTCCCGCTCCTTCTACCAAGGCGCGCCCGATCGCGTTTTGCGGAGTTCCAAAGAATCGCTTCGCGAAAGCCATGTTGACGACCGCAACGCTGGGCTGCCCCATCGCATCCCCCGCGGTGAATTCCCTCCCCGCCAGAATCGGCTGGCGCAGCGTGGCAAAGTAACCGGGCGTGATGCGCGGCTGTTCGAAGTTCATGTTTTCCTCGTCGCTGGCCTTGTACCCTTGCACAGAGAAATTGGACGTCTCATTGCTTCCCGAGAGCTCTGGATCATTGGTGCTGGCAACGGACACCACTCCGGGAAGCTCTCGAATCGCGACGATCGCTCCGGTTATAGCCTGTTGCATGCGGTCTTCGCCGTAGCCGGAGTTCGACGGATTGAGCGAGAAGGTATCCAGGTTCGCGGTTTCAAAGCCGGCGTCCTGCTGGCGCAGATTATCGAGCGTTCGCACGAACAGCCCCGCCCCGCCCAACAGCATCACGCCGAGCGCAATCTGTGCGCCCACGGCGAGCTTGCGAAAGCGCTGCGAACTTCTCGACGCGGTTCCTGCATTCTGGCGAAGAGCATGAGCCAGGTCGGGACGTAGGAAGTGGATCACTGGCGCAATGGCAAACAGCATGCTTGCGAGCAGAGAGACAGCTAGCGTGAACAGCAGAATGCGTGCGTCCACTGCAGCGGAGTAAGGCTCGCTGCCGGGATCGGAACTCGTCATGATGCGAACCAGAGTGGTAGCAACCAAAGGCGCAACAGTAACGCCTGCGGCGGCCCCTGCAAGCCCAAGCAATCCTCCCTCAACAAGCAGTTGCACGGCGATTCGGCTTCGACGGGCCCCCAGTGCATAGCGCATGGACATTTCGCGCGCGCGGCCCGCGGCGCGCAGCAGCAGGAGTGTAGCCACGTTGATGGCGCAAAGCAAAACAAGTAGGCCGGCCATGCTCATCAAGGTCACGAGCGGCCTTTCCAGATCCATGCGGCTCGGATTGAATCCCTTCGAATCGTCGACCACCTTCAGGGTCGATTCATCGATGAAACTTCTCCTGAAGCGTTCGGACTTTGATTGAAAGGCAGCAAACTCGTTCGTGCGCAGGGCATGCCATAGCGGGCTCACGGCAGCTTGCGCCTGGGCTATTGAAACACCCGGTTTCAGGCGCGCAATCAGCGTCAGCCAGTAGGATCGATCATTGTTCAGATTGTCCAGCGGCGCAACCCAAGGCATGGCGATCTCAACCATGCTCACGGGAATGAAAACGCCAGGCTTGTATCCTCCGATTGCTGTATCGAAGTTTTCCGGGGCCACGCCGAGGATGGTGAACGCGTGGCCGTTGATGAGTACGGTCTGCCCCACAACCTCTCGAGACGCGGCAAAGCGAGTCTTCCAGTATTTGTAACTGAGCACCAGAACAGGGTTGGCATTTTTGGCCGTATCGTCCTGTGCGGTGAGCAGACGGCCAAGCGCCGGCCTCAGACCGAGCATCTGAAAGTAGTTCCCGCTAACAATTTCGGCATCTTCATTCTCTGCCTGGTTGAGCCATGAAACGCCGACGCTGGTCCTGTCCGCTGCCAGCGTCTCCTCGAACACCTGGTTGTGGTCGCGCAGATCCCTGTACATGGGATAAGAGAAGTAGTTATAGTGGCCCGGGCTGTCGCCGCCAAAGCTGCTCATTGAACCGCTGAAGCCGCCGGTCCACTCGAAGCGCACTAGCTCTTTCGGCCGCTCCACGGGCAACATGCGCAGCAGCACCTGGTCGAAAAGCGTGAACACGGCGGCGTTGGCGCCGATGCCCAAAGCGAGCGTAACGATCACTGTAATCGTAAAGGCCGGCGAATTGCGCAGTTGGCGCAGCGCGTAGCGAATGTCCTGCAGCAGCGAGTTCATTTCTGGTTCACCTCGGGGGAAAAACTACTCTGTTCTGAGGGCCTGCATGGGTTCAATTTGAGCTGCGCGCCGCGCCGGCAGCCAGCTTGCGGCCAGCGTGACAGCGATGATTGCCAACGCAGCCAATACGGCCGCCTGCGCGCCGTTCATCACGATGTTCTGGGTCGTGCTGGTGGTATCGACGCCCGCGTCCGCGAGCAGATGACTCACCACCGGTCGAACCAGCCAGGTCGCCACGAGTCCGAGCGCAACACCAACCGAAGCGACCGCAAGACCGCGGCCCAGAAAAGCTCGCAGAATGTTCATCCGGTTCGCACCCAGCGCCATGCGCACGCCGATCTCCCGTGTGCGCTGCGTGACCTGGTAGCTGAGCAAGCCGAAAAGACCGATGACCGTGAGCACCAGTGCAAAACCTGAGAAGCCGCTGGCCAGCAGCGAGAAGAAGCGCGGGGCCTCAATGGTCGAGTCGATGACCGCCTGCATGGTGGTGAGGCGCGCAACCGGAATCTCAGGGTCGGCGCGCTCCACAGCTTGCTGCGCGGCCTGGGCAAGATTCAGGTGCGCTGCGGTGCGCACGGCAAACGTGGTTGGAAACCAGCCGTTGATGACGCCCGTAAACTCGTCGGAGATCTGCGTCATAGGCTTATAAATCTCAACACCCTGGCTATCCAAGAGGGAATGCATCTGCACATCCGGCACTACACCCACAATGCGCGCACTTTGCTTGCCTCCTCCAGTATGGATAGTTTCACCAATGGGTGACCGCCCGGGCCACCATTTCTTGGCAGTGGTGGCGCCAATCACTACAACCGGCTCGCCTCCAGCGCGATCACTTTCGGCAATGTCACGGCCCGCGAGCAGGGGCATGCCCATGGTCTGAAAATATCCCGGCGTGACGGTGCGAAGCTCCACATTCTGCCGCAGATTCGGCCGGTCAGAAGGATAGCCGCCCATGTTAAGACCTCGATCGAGCGGAAGCCCGTTGATGGCCGCGGCTCGATCCACGCCGGGCGTGCTGCGCAAACGATCGAGCACGGTGGAGACAAATTCCGCGGTGTGCTGCGTGCTCGCATAGCGGTCGCCCTTGAGATCGACCTGAAAGACAGTGAGCTGTTTCGGCTCCACGCCGGACGGGAGCGCGCGCAGCTTGACAAACGTTCCCATGAGCACGGAAGCCGTGGAGACCAGAACCACGGCCAACGAGACCTGCGCCACCATCAATGCTCGCGAGAGCCGCGCATGCGAGATGGTCTCTCCCAGCGACGGACCGCCAAGCCGCATCTCCCTGCCCCGCTTGCGGAGGATGACCATGGCTGGAAGCAAGGAGAAGACGCCACTCGCAGTCAGCGCGAGGCAGAACACGGTGGCGCTCAGCAGAGAAGAACCAGGTTCGTCGTTCAAGTTCGGAATGGCGAGCGGCGCGGCTCGCAAAAGCACAAAAGTGAATGCACGGGCTGCCGCAATGGCCAGCAGGCCGCCGCCCAGCGCCAGCAACAATCCCTCCGCGGCCAGCAAGCGCAGTAGCTGTGCGCTCGTTGCGCCCAGTGCGGAGCGAAGAGCAATCTCGCGCGAGCGTCGCATGGTGCGCGACATCGTGAGCCCGGCGAGATTCAGGCAGGCCACCAGCAGCACCGCTAATACGGCGCCCATCACCGTGAGCAGGCTACGGCGCACATCGCTGACCACTACGTCTTGCAAAGTCCACGCGCGGAATTGATAGAGATGGTGGTCTTCCGATTGCCAGTTCTTGTAATCGGGGTGCTTCTCGAAGAAAGGCGCCTCAAGAGAAGTCAGTTCTCGCTGCGCGTGCGCAAGAGAGATGCCGGGACGCAATCGCGCAATCATTTCCCAGTTGTCGCCGTCGTATCCCGCGGACTTGGGGCCGAGTTGAAGAGGCTGCCAGAGATCGGGCGTACCCAGCACGCCGGGAGCTGTTTCAGCATTGGCGCGAAAGCTCGCAGGCATAACGCCGACTACTGTAAATGCCTCCTGATTGACGCGGATCGACCGGCCAACAATACCGGGATCGCGGCTAAAGACACGGGTAAAAAGGCCATCGCTGAGAATCGCGACCCGCGCCGCTCCGGGGCGGTCTTCTTCGGCAGTAAACGCGCGGCCCATGGAGGGCACGGCGCCAAGAGTGCGGAAATAGCCCTCGGAAACCCCAAGGGCGCTGGCTTGCACCGCATGGCCGCCATTTACGGAAAGGTTGATGGTGGGTCCGGAATCGTCCATGATGGCCACCGAGGAAAACGACGTGCTGTGCTCGCGGAGAAACTCCGCGGTACTCCCCGCCTGTTCGGCGTTGGGCCGCGCATGTTCCGGAGTAAACGCCACGCCCACCAGGCGATCGGGTTCGGTATAAGGCAGCGGCGAAAACAACACGGAATGAATCACGCTGTAGACCGCCGCGGTCGCGCCCAGTCCCAGCGCCAGCGTAACAATCGCCGTGAGCGTAAAGCTCGGAGCACGACGCAACTGGCGTAGCGCGTAGCGGAAATCGTTGAGCATCGTGTTCATTGCGTTCCTCCTGCCACGTGCCTATTCGGTGCGCAAGGCCTGCATGGGTTCAATGGATGCGGCGCGCCGTGCGGGCACGAAACTCGCCACGGCGGCGCACAGCAACAGCATCAGCGGCGCACCCGCAAGCGCCCATGGGTCGTAGCTGGGCACCCCGTACAGCAGGCTCTTCATCAGATATCCGGCATAGATTGAAGCAGGGATGCCGATCGAGAGCCCGATCAGAATCTGCCACAGCGCGCCCCGCATGATCATCGTGACGACGCCCGAGCGGGTTGACCCCAGCGCCATGCGAATCCCGATCTCGCTCGTGCGGCGAGCCACAAAGTAGGACATGACGCCGTAGAGCCCCACCGATGCCAGAATCAGCGACAGAATTCCGAACAGGGTTGAGAGTTGAGCAACGAGCCGCTCCTGATCGAAGTTACCCGCCACTTGTGCGTCAAGAGAGCGGAGATCCATCACCGTCAAATTCGGGTCGATGCCGGCCAGCGTTCGGCGGATGAGCGCATCGGCATTCTGCTGCGGAGTGTTGAAGCTCAACACCATGGAGTTGATGAACATGGATTGAATTTCGCCGGAGTTCATCTCCGCCTCCTTGTAGCCGGGAAAGCGCTGCGCAAGCGGCCGCAGATAAACAGGATGCACGTCGTCGCGCGGATTGTTCAGTTTGAAATCGGCGAATACGCCCACAATCTCCCAACTGCCGGAGTACTGCGGAAGGTCAATGCCGAAATGCTGGCCAATCGGATCCTGGTTGGGAAAGAACTTCTTCACGAATGTCTGGTTCACCAGCACAACCTGGGGCGATGCGGGAGTATCTTGATCCGTGAATCCCCGTCCACGCACGATCGGCACACCGACGGAGTCCAGAAAGTGCGTGCTGACGCGGTCCCACGAAGAGCCGCATTTGTCGCCGGGCCGCGGAGCCGGGTGGCCCTGCTGGATGACGCACTCGCCCCAGTTGTCGCCCTCAAGCGGGCTGTACATCGCCATGCCGACCGACGTCACGCTCGGCAATGCGGAGAAGCGGCCTTCCATCTGCCGGTAAAGACCGGGAAGCCGGTCGATCGTATATCCCGCGCCGGCAGGGTCGAAGTGAACCACGTAGCGATTGGTGGTGGCGATCCCGAATTTCTGATGCTCGAGATTGATCAGAGTCCTGGTCATTAGAATTGCGCCGGCCAGCAACACCAGAGACAGCGCCGCCTGAAAAATCACCAGCGCCTTTTGCGGCAAAGAAGAACGGTCGCGCGTGGAGCGGTTAGCGCCGCGCAGCGCCTCGGCCGGCTGCGCCTGCGATGACATCCATGCAGGAGCCGTTCCGAACAGCACGCCGGTCACAAGAGATACCAGAAACGCAAATCCAAGCACTTCGAGCGAGGGACTGGCTTCGATGGGGATATTGCGTGCATCGGGAAACGCGAGGGCAAGAATGCTGCGTGTGCCCGCGTAGGCGACGGCCAGCCCTGCCAGTCCTCCGATGCAGCTCAGGATCACGCTCTCGGTAAGAATCTGTCGTGTCACGTGACTCCGCCTCGCGCCCAATGCCATGCGAAGCGCGATTTCGGCACGGCGCGCCGTGCTGCGGGCAAGCAGAAGGTTGGCGATGTTGGCGCAA
>Ga0302324_100029734_pt1 | contig 10339 bp, 8 predicted proteins | sample Palsa_T0_1_FD_201949 | JGI IMG/M metagenome (GOLD analysis project Ga0302324, IMG submission 201949) | Peat permafrost microbial communities from Stordalen Mire near Abisko, Sweden - Palsa_T0_1 | ecosystem: Environmental > Terrestrial > Soil > Palsa > Peat permafrost | place: Sweden: Abisko... | reverse complement strand
TGGCGTGGTATGGGCCGATCGTCATGAATACGCAGGCTGAGCTGAGGCAGGCGATGAGCGAATTGCAGAGCGGGACGTTCATCCGCCAACAATAAGAAAAGATGCGCGGCTGAGAAGTGCGAATGCTTACGCCTCGACGGGCAGCTCCGCTGACAGGATGTTCATGGGCGTCAGGCCGCGCTGGCGCAGGGAGCGCAGGCTAAGCGAGTCGTGACGCTTGGCAAGCCGCCTGCCGTTGTGGTCTATAACCAGGCGGCAATGGAACCAGGCGGGGTCGGTATATCCAAGCGCGCGGTTGAGCAAAATCTGGCGCGCGGTGGACTTCAGCAGGTCGGCCCCGCGCACAACTTCTGTTATGCCCATGGCCGCGTCATCGGCCACGCAGGCAAGCTGGTAGCTGGGGACGCCATCCCGCCGCCAGACCACGAAGTCTCCAAAGTCTACCCCGGCCACAAAACGCTGCGGGCCCAGGTTGCGATCGACAAATTCGATGGCCTGGCCGTCTGGCACGCGGAATCGCCAATTAAAACCGTCGGGCATTTCGATCTCGGAGGCTGTGGGGCCGGGTAGTTGCGACGCGGTGCCGAGGAGCCGCCGGCAGGTGCCAGGATAGATGGGTTCGTCGTCATCGAGGTCCAGCTTGCCGCCGGCGAGCGATCCTTGCGCCTGGGGCGAGACTCGTTCATGCGGCGCTCCGAGGGCCGTCTCAAGATCTTTTCGGGAGCAGCGGCACGGATAGAGATAGCCGCGCCGGAGCAGCCTGCGCCAGGCGGCCAGATAAAAAGACCGGCGGCGGCTCTGAACATACGGTGCAAAAGGCCCTCCCTTGTCGGGACCCTCTTGCCAGCGGATGCCGAGCCAGCGCAGATCTTCGTAAGCGGCTTCGGCAAACGCAGATTTGCTGCGCTCCGGGTCCAGGTCTTCCATGCGCATCACGAGCGCACCGCCCGCATCGCGCGCGCGCTGCCATGCGGTCCAGAATGTGCGCGCGTGACCCACATGCAGATAGCCGGTGGGCGAAGGCGCGAGCCGGCCGCGATAGTTCGAAGTCGGCGTAGGTGCGAGGCTGGCCATACTAACTTCAAGTGTAGGAAGACCAACGCTCGGCGCATAGGTACAGCTTGATTCCGTGTCAAACTTGGTTCCCGGAGCCGCAGCCGGGATTCAGCTATTTCAGTGGCGGCTCAGCCCAAGAATATCTGCGTTCCTGCTGTGCTTGTGGTAGACATAGCGCCCGATCATCCAGCCCAGGGCGCTGCCCACCAGGACATCGGAGGGGAAGTGCTGGCGGGCGAGGATGCGGGTAAGGCTTACGCCAGTGGCCAGGCCGTAGGCGGCTATCTGCGTCAAGGGGCCGTTGTACTCCGAGGCAATGACGGCGGCAGAGGACCAGGCGATGATGCTGTGGTTGGAAGGGAACGAGGAGCCGAGACCCACTCCGGACTGGAAGAACTTGCCCTTGGCGCCGTCCACTGTGGGGCGTTCGCGCATTGAGACGGCTTTCAGGACCTCGCTGACGACAAGGCTGTCGCCCATGGCTTCGCCGGCCAGGATGCCCGTTTCAGTGGCGTGGTCGTCGTGGTGGATGTCGCCCAGGCCATAGATAATTGCGGGGGCGACGATAAAGCCTCCGAGCAAGCCGTTGGAGGCGGTTTCCGCATGGCTATTGAGAGAGGCGTCGTCGAGCCTTGCCGAAGACATGACCTGATGGTCGACGGCCATGGTTAGAGTTGTGGCGAGGACGAGCGGGACAAGCAGGGCGACATCGTGTTCGCGAATGCGCGCAGGGCTGGTCCAGATTGCGGCCTGGTCCTTCAGAAGGTTGGCGGGGGTGGCTCGGAGGGTGACGCTTGCATTACTGTCGAGACCGGCGGGAGCGGGGTTGCCGGCTTGCGGCGAAGGCGCATCTGGCAGGCCGCTTGAGTCGGAGATCGGTTGCGGATTGGGGCCGGAGGACGATTGGGCGCGCGCAGAGGCGCCGAGGCACAGGACGAGAGCGGAAGAGAGCAGAATACCTGCGCATAGCCGTCCATGATGCGATGACTCATAGCGTCGGACTGAAGAAGCGGACGGCATGAAGGTTCTCACGGTTTGCAAGTTAGGGCGCGGTGCGCACGTTGACAGGTTGCGAGTTGGCGGCGAGATCCGATGCACAATACTAATCAATCTTTCGGTTCGTTGAGGTAGATTGCGGTGTAGTCGAGGTAGTTCTGGGCGTATTCGAGGATGAGGGCGCGGTCTTTGTCGGAGAGTTCGCGGCGAAGCTTGGCAGGGACGCCGGCCCATAATGTACGGGGCGGGACGACGGTGTGCTCGGGGACGACGGAGCCGGCGGCAATGATGGAGCCTGAGCCGATGCGGCAATCATTGAGCACGCGCGCGCCAATGCCGATGAGGCACTCATCCTCAACCACGCAGCCGTGAACAGTAGCGTTGTGGCCGATGGTGACCCAGTCGCCGACAATCACCGGATAGAGATTGCGCTGGCCATGGAGAACGGAGCAGTCCTGGACATTGGAGTTGGCGCCGACGCGGATGGAATTGACGTCGCCGCGGAGGACAGCGTTCATCCAAACTGAGGAGTGGTCGCCAAGGGTGACGTCGCCGACGAGTTGGGCGGAGAGATCGATGTAGCAGGTGGAGGGAATCTGGGGTGTGCGGCCCTGGTAACTGCGAATCATTGCTGGAGGCCTCTCATCGGCAATTTGATTGTGGAGTGCCCGGAGGGATTCGAACCCCCAACCAAGACCGGAGGGATTATGAGTTCCCGGTCAACTTAGAATAAACCCTTACAGCGATTGCGATGAAGAGCGATGAGTTGCACTCGATGCTGATGGTTAACGGGGTTGCCCGCATCGGCATTGCACCTTTGATTTCGATCCATGACAAAGCACGAACTTCAGCGACAAGCAGCTAGAGTGATAGAGTGCGAAGCAGCCAGGGAATCATCGCGTATGAAGCAGCCAGAAGGGATAAGAGGGTTAACGCGGAGGGAATTCATGCTGAGCGCCTCAGCGGCGGCACTTAGTGTGGGCACTCCGATAGCATCTGCGTCACAGAGTACGGGCGCTCTCTCAGAGTTTGACTATCACCAGGTGCGGCTTACCGGCGGTCCGCTGAAGCAGCAGTATGACCGCATTCACGCGAGCTATCTGGGCCTGGACAATGACCGTCTGTTGAAGGTCTACAGGCAGCGGGCCGGGATGGCCACGCCGGGCGCCGACATGGGAGGCTGGTACGACGCCGATGGCTTTGTACCGGGACACTCATTAGGGCAATACATTTCCGGGCTCGCTCGAATAGGAAGTTCGACTGGAGACGAACACTGCCACTCAAAAGTGGGCGAATTGGTGGAGGGTTTCGCTGCCACTCTCGGGAGCGGCAATCAGGTCTTTGCCGGGCCGAATGCTGAGAAGGTCTGGCCGTGCTACATCCTGGATAAGCATATTGCGGGGCTGGTGGACGCGGCGACGTTGAGCGGGAATGCTGCGGCGCGCGAGCTTCTGCCTCGTGTGTTTCATGGCGCCCTGCCGTACATTCCAGATCACGGCCATGATCGCATCGGAAAGAAAGACCCTCCCTATGATGAGACTTACGTATTGCCTGAAAACCTTTTTGCGGCTTATGCATTGACGCAGGATCGCGCCATCTACGATCGGGCGCTGACGTTCATGCTGGATCGTGAATTCTTCGATCCCCTGGCTCGTGGAGAGGATGTGCTGCCGGGACGCCATGCCTACAGTCACGCCATCGCATTGAGCTCGGCGGGCAAAGCGCGATTGGTTCTGAACGACGACAAATATCTGCGCGCCATGCAGCGGGCTTGGGATCTGCTAACTGAGACGCAGCAATATGCCACCGGCGGATGGGGACCGAACGAAACATTCATCGAGCCGCACAAGGGGCAGTTATATGCGAGCTTGCAAAGCATTGACGACCACTTTGAGACTCCATGCGGAAGTTATGCGGCGACTAAGTTAGGCAGGTATCTGCTCTGCGCAACGGGCGACGGTCGCTACGGCGACGGTATTGAGCGAGTTATCTACAATGCGCTTCTGGCCGCAAAAGATCCTGACGGCGATGGAGACTATCCGTATTACTCGACTTACAGCCCAGGCGCGCGCAAGGTGTTTTACCCGAAAAAATGGCCTTGCTGCTCGGGCACGCTGGTGCAGGGCGTGGCCGACTACGTAAAGAATATTTACTTCCATGCTGCGGACGGCATCTCGGTGAACCTGTACGCGCCATCTGAAGTGCGTTGGCAGGCTGGACCAGTAATGGTTCGGCTAACTCAACGCACCGAATATCCAATTGGTGAGAGAGTTGAACTGCGTGTAGAGCCTCCGGCTCCGGCCGCATTCACGATCAGGTTGCGGATACCGAGTTGGCTCGCGCAGCCAGCGTCGATTCACGTCAATGGAGAAGCTGTGCACCCTCAAATGCAAAGGGGTTTCGCGATACTGAAGCGCACGTGGAAGAGCGGCGACGCCGTCACGCTTGACCTGCAGCAGGCCCTGCGCACCGAGGCAATCGACGATTTGCATCCGGAGACAGTAGCGGTTCTGCGCGGGCCGCTGGTCTATGTGGAGTTGAATCCTGCCGCGGGACCAGCGCAACTCGCTCCGCTGGAGAATTGGCAAATCGTGGCCGAGGCACCTGGCACATATCGCGCGCGCAATGTGGGCCGCAATGCGAGTAAGGACAGGGTGTTTGCGCCAATATACCGTGTGCGCGAAGAGAGTTATACGACGTATTTCAGAAAAGCTTAGGGGATGGCTGCAAATGGCGAAGACGCACAACAGGAGCTCGGGAGCGCAGGCACATCGACATCGCTATAAGTGGTGGCGCGCTGTTCTGAAAGCATTCGTGCTTCTGTCCATCGTCGCGAGAGGACTTGCAACTGACGCGCCTCCCGGCAATGTTCCGCCGGCAGTGCTTTTGGGCGCGGCCTGGTATCCGGAGCAGTGGCCCGAGTCCCGATGGAACCAGGATCTTGCCCTGATGGAAGCAGCACACATGCACGTTGTGCGCCTGGGGGAGTTCGCATGGAGCCGAATGGAGCCGGCTGAGGGGCACTACGATCTGGCGTGGTTGGAACGCGCGGTGCGGCTAGCGGAGAAGCACCACATCGCCGTGGTGCTAGGCACGCCCACCGATGCCCCACCGGCATGGCTCACGTCGAAATATCCCGACACTTTGCGCGTGGATGCAAACGGCAAGCGCGCAGAACATGGTGGGAGACGCCAGTTCAACAATGCAAGCCAGCGCTACCGTGAATTTTGCGCGGACATTGCGGGACGCATGGCACAACAATTCGGACACGATGCGAACGTGATTGGCTGGCAGATCGGCAATGAGTACACTGACGAGTCTTTCGATGCCGGCACGCGGGCGCAGTTCCAGCAATGGCTGCGCCGCCGCTTTGGCACACTCGATGCACTTAATGAACACTGGGCCACGGCGTATTGGAGCCAGACCTACGATCGCTGGGATGAAATTCCTCTTGTGGCCAGCGGAGGCAATCCCGGACTGCTGATGGAGCACCGCCGCTTTGTGAGCGATACCTGGCGCGATTTCCAAAGGGTGCAGATTGACGCCATCCGCGAGTGGGCAGGCAAACGGCAATTCATCACCACCAATCTTGGCGGCCTTGCATGGACTGACAATTTCGATCACTACGAAATTACACGCGATCTGGACCTGGCCTCGTGGGACGACTATGTGGGTGAGGGGCACCTCAATGCCGTGCGCAATGGCGCGATGCACGACCTGGCGCGCGGCTGGAAGCAGGCGCGCTTCTGGGTAATGGAGACGCAGCCCGGCTCAGTGAACTGGGCGCCGGTGAATACCACGCTCGATCGCGGCGAAGCGCGAGCCATGGCGTGGCAGGCAGTTGGCCACGGCGCGGACGCTGTGCTCTATTGGCAGTGGCGCAGCGCGCTCAATGGGCAGGAACAGTATCATGGCGCCATTGTGGGTCCAGACGGTGAGCCGCTGCCGTTATACAGCGAGATCAGCGCGATAGGCGGCGAGTTTGAGCGCGCCGAGCCGGTGTTGAGAGACACTTCGCCGGTGGCACAGGTTGCGGTGCTGCAGAGCTACGACAGCCGCTGGGCCATCGATTTTCAGCCGCATAATCGAAACTACGATCAGTTGTCAGTCTTGCTGGATTGGTATGGTCCGCTGCGAGCGCAAGGGCTCACGGTGGACGTGGTCAGCGCAGACGCCGCACTCTCGGGCTACAAGCTTGTGCTTGCGCCAAATCTGAATGTGATTTCTTCGAAGCTGGCCACGCGCCTGCTCGAATATGCAGAGCAGGGAGGCCACCTTGTGCTTGGGCCGCGCTCGGGGATGAAAGATGAATACAACGCTTTGAATGTGGAGCGGCAGCCGGGACCGCTCGTCAAGCCGCTGGGCGGTCGTGTGGAGCAATACTATGCGCTCAGTGGCGAGGTGCCTGTGGGCGGGGAGTTGGGCGCGGGCACAGCCAATGTGTGGGCAGAGCAGCTTTCGACGCGAGAGAAAGACGCTTATGTTTTGCTGCGTTACGGCAAATCGAATGGATGGCTCGACGGCCAGCCAGCCATGATTACGCGCAAGGTGGGCAAGGGAAGCATCAGCTACCTGGGCGCATTGCTTGATGCGAATCTGATGCGGTCGGCCATCGCGTGGATGACCGGGACTGCCCAGGTCCAACCGGAGTTTGGCTCCCTGCCCCCGGATGTGGAAGTATGCCGTCGCGTGGGGCTGGATTACTCCGTTTTCATCCTTATCAATCACGGGACTGGCGAGCACGGGACTGGCGAACATGGGACTGGCGAGGCAACAATTCATCTGCCCGGCGCCATGGAGGATGTACTGCACGAGGGCCGTCCTGTCTCTGAGTTGGTTCTCGAAGCGCAGGGCGTGGCCATTTTAGAAAAGCATGCAAAATGAATAGCCAAGCGAAACGCTGAGATCGCCCTCCTCGAGCGCTTCGCTGTTTCGGCGGCGGACTGCACTCATTCGGGCAAGTGCCCTTTCTCCGCGATTCTCGCGGCCAGACGGCGAAAGGCCTGGTCGGAAACAGGCTTCACTCCATTCGCGGATACAAATCCGTTATAGAAGTTGAACAGCAAACAGGCGGCAACTGCATAGAAGATTGATGTATCGTCCCATCCGGCTGCGTGTCTGTGGTGTGCCTGGCAACGTCGAACTCATAAGCCACTCCTCTCTGCGTTTGTGCTTTCGTCCAAAGAGCCGTTTTTGTCGACATCAAAGAGTGCAAGCAGGCTCTGCGATCGAAGTCCAAATGAGTTGGCCACGCGGTTGAAGGTGGCGAACAGAGCCGTCACGTGGATAGCCTCGGCAATTTGGGGTTCGCTCCAGCCGGATTGATGCATCAGGTCGACATCGTCGCGAGAAATCTCGTGCGAGTTCAGGTTGACCTTTCGCGCAAATGCGAGCAGCACCTGTTCAGGCGCTGTGAATTCGGGCGAGCACAACTCATCGGCTTGAATGGCAGCAACCAGTTGTGAACTGCCTCCGTGAACGCGAAGGAAGAAGCCATGACTGTCTGCACAATAAGCGCATAAGTTCTGTGTGGAGACAAGCGTGGCAATCATCTCCTTGTGTTTCCTGCCTAAGGAACCATCGGAAAAAATCAAGTGCTCCGACAAATCCATCATGTGCCGCAACAGCGGTGGATGAGTCGCAAAGCACTTCAGGATTCCGGGCACATCGGGCCGGCCGAAGTGATTCCGAAAGTGGTCATACAAAGCGGCCACCTCTTCGCCGGCTTCACCTTCCTCGATGAGGGGTAGGTTCGCGAGCGCAGGCTGCCTGAAGTCTCGGGCCGCCTGCGCGATCTTTTCGTATTCGGGCAACGCCATGCAAGTCTCCTGCTAAAACTCCAGGCGCGACGCGAACTGGAAGGCGCGCGGTCCGCCAGAACCAAAGAATCCTCTCGCCCCGCTGGCGGGCAATCCATCGCTCGTGATGCGCGCCCTGGATCATACAAACGCGCAGACTGCGGTGATTTACCAGCATTCGACCCTGGAACCGGTCCAGGCAATCGTGAAGGAGCGCAAACGGCCCCCTGCAAGAAACAGTGACCTCGGCGGGTGCGTCACAATTTACGTCGCAAGCCGTCAGCGTCGGAGATCTAGCCCCGACTTAAGCTGGTGATTCTATGGTGGGCCCGGAGGGATTCGAACCCCCAACCAAGGGATTATGAGTCCCCTGCTCTGACCGTTGAGCTACAGGCCCTTCAATGACATTCGCCAACCGCCCCAGTGAGTGTAGCGGATGCTGTAGCGGGTGGCAGTCGTATTGGCCCGATTTCTCAGGCCTAGTAAGCATTGTAAGGTGCAGAGAGCGAAGCAAGAAACCCACGGTGAAGTTCGGCTCGTGAAGGCGTTGAACCATAGGAGCGCGAATGTCCCATGCCGGATGCACGCTTCGGAGTCGGAAACATTCCGGGAGGGCGCTATGCTCCAGCTGCCTGGACCGACAAAAGTGGACATTGCTGGATGTTTGGAGGCTATGGCTACGATTCCAAAGGCGAATTTGCGGACCTCAACGACCTCTGGAAATATGACCTCGGCTCGCCTGGCCCCACAACCATCACCCCCACAGTGACGGTGACACCGGCTTCATCAACCATCACCCGCACGCAGTGGAGTCACAGAACATTCCGACTACACATACACCGAGAAGTAATAGTTCCGATGAGTGTGAGGTCGAGTTCTCGCATGTTTTAGCCAATGCATAGGGTCTCGTTGCAGAGTTTGGGTGGTCCTGAGTTGAGAGGGCTACCTGTGCGTTATTCGCCCTGGAGGCTCTGTCGGGGTTGAGCCATCACAAGCCGTAAAGCAGCGGCGTTTTCCGCATCAAAACGCCGCCCTGCACAAAAATCAGAAAAGCTTTGCGGGACCGACAGGACCGACAGGACCGATAACTAATCCCGGAGGCACCAGAGGAACCAACACCATCGATTGCCAATTGCCGGCTACTATTCCGGTGGGGAGTGCTTTGGAACCAAACGCCACGCTCAGCGCATTGGCTGCTTCCTCATCCAGGGTCAGTGGCGCGCCTGAGAGGCTAAAGATTCCCTGACTGGAAACATTCGGAATGGCTTTGCCGCCTGGCAACGCGAAATCGAACAGCTTCACACGACCGATGAAGCCTCCATTCACTTCGACGAGGGCGGTGACAAAGGAGTCGGCGCCAAGGGTGTCGACGATGAGGCAATCGAGCGTAACCGTCGTTGTCGAGGATTTGAGAACTATCCCCCCGGAGTGAAGAATCTGTCCCGCCGAAGTGTCAAGGTTAATGGCGCCGGATGTTATGGGAAAGGTGATAAAACCGGAGGTGCGCTGCGATGTGTCGGATCCAGTCATGCCTATGCCGTTATCGGCCAGGAGATTGACGAGACCCAAATTGAGCGAAACCATTGAACGTCCGCCGTTCACAACGCTGATGCCCTGTGCTTGTGCGGAAGCTGCATAGAGCGTGAAGGCGACGACCAAAACAAAAGCCGCAAGGGACAACTTTTTCATGGTTGAATTCATTGTGATTCGGCTTGGCGCATTGGATGTGCCATTGGCGAGTGCGTTTTCTGCGATCATCCTGTCTCCGGAGGTCGGTTCAAGCCGACAAGTTGGTTTAGCTTCAATTCGGTAAAGGACTCGGACCCACGGGACTTATTGGAGCATCCCCAAAATGGCACTCCCGCAGAGACATCCTTTTCACCCTGGTTATGCTTGAAGCTGGGAGCACATCAGGCGTGTCGACTCGAGCATTCTTATTTCACGCAGTCTGTGCTTGCACGTCAGGCGCCATTCAGTAAATCCGGTAATTAGAAGCTCTGAATTGGCGCGGCGCGCAAAAAATCCGCGGTGCGCCAAACATGTGATGAGAAATGGCTGCCCGTTGCCTCTCTGCGACAATAGAGCTGCATGCTTTCCCTGCAAAATGCCGGCAAACGGTTTGGGCCGCGGGTTCTCTTCCTTGAGGCGCACTGGCTCATCCGCGCACACGAGAAGACGGCGCTTGTGGGTGCAAACGGCACAGGCAAGACTACGCTGATGAAGGTGCTGGCTGGCCTCGAATCGCTGGATTATGGCGCAGTGCAGCAGACTCGCGGCATGAGCATCGGCTATCTGCCGCAAGAGGGGCTGAGCCTTGCCGGCCGCAGCGTCTTTGAAGAGTGCCTCAGCGTCTTCGATGAACTGCGAGATATGGAGCGAGAGATCGAGCGACTCGCAGGCCAGCTTGCGATTCTGGATCACGAGGGGTCTGAATACGAGTCCGCGGCCGAGCGATTCTCGATGCTGCAGGAGCGCTTCCACGCGCTCGA
>Ga0302324_100029729_pt1 | contig 10340 bp, 9 predicted proteins | sample Palsa_T0_1_FD_201949 | JGI IMG/M metagenome (GOLD analysis project Ga0302324, IMG submission 201949) | Peat permafrost microbial communities from Stordalen Mire near Abisko, Sweden - Palsa_T0_1 | ecosystem: Environmental > Terrestrial > Soil > Palsa > Peat permafrost | place: Sweden: Abisko... | reverse complement strand
GCATCCGAGGGGTCATCCGACGCCTCGGCCGAGAACACCACCTTCGAGGAGGCGGCGCTGCAGGGCCAGACCATCGTGGCCGCCTCGGGTGACAACGGGTCGGAGGACTGCCAGCCGTCCAACCAGAGCACCGCTCTGTCGGTCGACGATCCCTCGTCCCAACCCTTCGTGACCGGCGTGGGCGGGACCAGTCTCACCGCTCTCGGCCCGGCACCCACCGAAACGGTGTGGAACGACGGGCTGGGGGCGGGAGGCGGCGGCATCTCCTCGCTGTGGCAGATGCCGCCGGTGCAGCACGGCAACGGTGTGATCAACACGTATTCCACCCGGACCACGTGCGGCGCCCCGGTCGGCTCGTCCTGCCGGGAATCGCCTGACGTCTCGGCCTCGGCCGACCCCGACAGCGGTTACATGGTGTACTACACCGGCTCGGCCACCGGCTTTTCGGGCTGGCAGTCGATCGCCGGGACCAGCGCCGCCGCTCCCCTGTGGGCCTCGCTCACCGCACTGGCCGACCAGAACTGCGGCTGCGCCCTGGGCTTCCTCAACACCGCCCTGTACAACATCGCGGCTGCCGGCTCAGGATCGTTCAACGACATCACGGTGGGCAACAACGACTACCTGGGCGACCACAAGGGGGCCTACCCCGCCACCACCGGGTATGACATGGCCTCGGGGCTGGGGTCGCCCATCGCCGCCACCTTGGCCGCGCAGCTGAACCCCAACTCGCAGGCGCCCACCTTCACCGCCGACAGCCCGCCCACCACCGACACCGTCAACAGCCCGTACAGCTACACCTTCACCGCGTCGGGCCACCCCGCCCCGACCTTCGCCCTGAACAGCGGAACCCTGCCCACCGGCCTGACCCTGAACTCGGCCAGCGGCGTGTTGTCGGGGACGCCCACCGCCACCGGCGCCTCAACCTTCACCGTGTCGGCCGGCAACGGGGTGGGCACGGCCGCCGTGTCGCCCAGCATCACCGTCACCATCACGGCGGCGTCCACCCTGCCCGGCTACACCGCACTCGTCCCGGAGCGGATCTGCGACACCCGGGCCGCGGGGAGCGGGGTGGTGGCCAACCAGTGCGACTCGGGCGGCCACAGCCCATTGTCGACCAGCGGGGTGATGACCGTCACCGTGGCCGGAGCGGCGGGCGTCCCGGCCAATGCCACGGCGGTGGTGCTGCACGTGACAGCCACTGGCACCAACGCCGCCAGCTACCTCACGGTGTGGCCCACCGGCGCGGCCCAGCCCACCGCGGCCAACCTGAACTGGACCAAGGGTCAGACCGTTCCCAACCTGGTGCAGACCGGGGTGGGGACGAGCGGCCAGGTCAGCGTGTTCAACTACGCGGGCAGCGTGGATGTGATCGTCGACCTGGAGGGCTACTTCGCCCCGTCCAGCGGGACGTTGTTCTTCCCCGTGAGCCCGGTCCGGGTGTGCGACACCCGGCTGGGCGAGCCGGGCAACCAGTGCAATGGGAACGGGACGGCAGCCGGGACGCTGGGCGCGGGGGCGACCAAGGCGGTCAATGTCGAGACGGGCTTCGGCGTTCCCGTGGGCACAACGGCGGTGGTGCTCAATGTCACCGCCACCACCACCTCGGCCGCCAGCTACCTCACCATCTGGCAGACCGGCGCCACCCAGCCCCTGGCCTCCAGCCTCAACTGGGTGGCCGGCCAGACCATCTCCAACCGGGTCATGACCGCCGTTGGCTCGGGTGGTGACATCGACGTGTTCAACGCCCACGGCACCACCGACGTGGTCATCGACCTGAGCGGGTACTTCTCCGGCAGCGGGTCGGGCGCCGGCTACTTCCCCATCACCCCGGTGCGGATCTGCGACACCCGGATGATCGGCCCCGGCGTGGCGTCCAACCCATGCGACAGCTCGGGCCCGGGCACCCTGGCGGCCGGCGGCTCGTTCGCCCTGACCGGTTTCAGCGCGTCCACCGCCGCCGTGGTGGTCAACACCACCGTGACCAACACCGCGGCGGCCGGTTACCTCACCGTGTTCCCCGACGACGCCACCACGCTCCCCCTGGCCGCCGACCTGACATGGGCGGCGCATCAGACCATTGGCAACCTGGTCGTCGCCGATCTCGGCTCGACCGGCGCCCTGGCGGTATACAACGGCAGTGGAGCCAGCACCGACGTGATACTCGACGAGGAGGGCTACTACAGCACCACTGCCCCGGCCCCTGGCCCAGCCGTCCCCACGCTGAAAAAGACGGGCTGACAACCCAGCGGGGAAAAAGAGGCGGTCAACCGCCGAGCGCGTCGGTGCTCCCTTCCGTCTGTAGTGCGGAGAAGGGAGCGAACGGTGCCAGCAATCCTTGGAAATACCCGCGCCGAGGAGCTGATCCTCGACATCCGGACCGGTCGTCATGCGGCGGCCCAGTCGATGGGAGGCCCGGCCGGGGCCTTCCTGATGTTTCCCACGTCGGTCGTGACCAGCGACCGGGCGGGCACGCACCTGGTCTATCCCCTGCACATGGCGGTCGAGCCGGGCTCGCTGGTCAGCGCCCCTGGTGACGCCGAGGTCACCGCCGTGGTGGCCGGTGTCAAGGTCACCGGGACCTTCGAGTGGTCCCTGTCGGCCGACCGCGTGGCGCCCGCCCGGTACCAGTTCAAGAAGCGAGGACGCGAGGTGGCGCCACCGCCGTGGGCCGCGCAACTCCCCTGTTCCCAATCCCTGGTGCCCCATTCGGGAGTCAGCCTGTGCCGGGAGCAGGCTCGGATGCGACGTCGCGCCGAGGCGGCCGAGCACTGCCTGCTGCGCCTATCCGAGCACGTGATCCGGCTGGCCTGTCGCGGGCCGATCTGCGCTGCCCTGCGGTACCGGCCCGTGGTCGACGTGGACGACGTCGTGCAGCGTGGCTTGCAGACGGCGGTACGTCTTCTGCCGGTGTACACCTCGCCGGCCCGGCCTCCGTGCTCGTGGATGAGCATGCTGCGACTGGACGGCCGTCGGGACATGCACCGCGAAGTGTTCCGGCTCGACTGGATGCCGGTCGACTCGGCGTCTGCCCTGGTGGTGGCGCAGGTGTGCGGCGTGAACCGCCAGCGCGATCCCGCCGCCACCCTGAGCGAGCTGATGGCGGGGGTCGAGCGCCTGGGGCTGTCGTCGTTTCCCCGCATTGGGGCGACGCAGCTGGACGTGGCCATGCGCGCCCCCGGGCTGGTCGAGCACGAACGGATCGCCCACGAGGTGCTGCCGGGACCGGAGGCCGAGGGTCCGACGCGCCGATCGGGTCCCCCGCCCGGCGTGGTGGCCGCCCGGGTGGCCCGGTTGGTGACCGATGATCGCCAGCTCATCGATCGAGCGGCGGCGGGCGACGGGCGGGCCTTGGCCCAGGTGGCGGAGCACGTGGTCCGTCGATTGGGCGAGCGGCGCGAGGCCCCCCGGCTGGTGCGCCGTCGGTGTTGGGAACACTTCCTGGGCACCGGGCAACTCTTCACCTCCCCCATTGGCCTCGATCGCTTTTCCTCGGCTGCCGGGCCCGGGCGCCTGGCCGCCATCGACCGATCCCTTCAGCGTGCCGTCGGCCTGACACCGGTCTCCTCGTCCCACTGAGTCCCGTCCCACCGAGTCCCGTCCACTGAGTCCCGTCCCACTGAGTAACGGTGCGCCCCATCGCTTGGCTGCTGATGGCTGCCTTGGCAGCGGCCGTCGTGGGCCTGTTGTTGCTCCCCCTGCTGGTGGCCACCGTCATCCTGGGTGACATCCAGCAGGTGTCACAGGTGTCCACCGGTTGGGACATCCCGCCGGCTGTTGTTCCCGCCCTCCAGGAGGCGGCGGCGCAGGCGGGCATCTCCTGGTTCCTCTTGGCCGGGGTGGCGTCGGTGGCCACCGACTTTGCCCGCCACGCCCCCGATGGCGTCGACCGGGGGGACACCGCCGGGACCGCCATTTTCCCCGTCGTCACGCCCCCCATCGGGCGGGTGGCGCAGGGCCAGGGCATGTTCCTGGTCGATCCCCGGGCGGGTGAACCGGTCCTGGCCGACGCCCAGGACGTGCGGGAATCGGCCGTCTGGTTGGCCTCGGTACTGGCCACACTGAGCCAGGGCTCGCCCCTGGCGGCGGGCGACCTGAGCAACGCCGCAGTTAGCCAATTCTGGCAGCACATCCTGGTCTCGGCGCCAATCGACATCGCCACGCCTGCCCCCAACGGGGCCGACCAGTTGCCGGGTTCGCCGGTAGTGCCGGTCACGCCTGGTTCCAACCCCATCCAGCAGTTCGGCGGCGCCGTGCTGGTTCGGATAGCGGCGCCCGTGACCACCGGCAACCTGGGCGCCTTCTCGGCCTGGGCCGCGGGCGAGGGAACGTGCGCCCATTTCAATCCCCTGGCCACGACCCAGCCGGAGCCTGGCGCGACGCCGTTCAACACCTTGTCGGGCGGCGGCCACGTGTGGAACTACCCGTCCTTCGACGTCGGCGTGGACGCAACCACCACGGCGTTGACCAACGGGCTGTACAAGCAGGTCATCGCGGCGTTCCAGGCTGATGCCGGGGTGGACGCGGTGGCGGCGGCGGTGGAGCGATCACCGTGGGGAACACACCATTTCGGCAGCACCAGCTACGCCGGGCTGCCGTGCAGCAACGATGGGGCGGGATCGTCTGCCCCGCCATCGACGGTGCCCCCCGTCACCGTGACTGGGCCTGATGCCGTGCCCGCCACCATCGTGGCCCGGGCGGCGCAGTACCAGCAGATCTGGGATGAGACGGAGACATAGTTGCGACGGGTGGCCCTGGTCGCGCTCGCCGTCATGACAGTCGTGACGGTGATGACAGTCGTAATCGTGTCCCGACACGCCGCCTCCCCCGATCGGCCAAGTCCCGTGTCTGCGCATCGGGTCCTGCGCCACCCGCCTGCCACCCGGCCCACGGTGCCGCCCGCCGTTGCCGGCTGCACGTTGACGGTCGACGACACCGATCCGGTGGCGGTGGCCGCCGCCGTGGCCCGTTGGCTGTACTGCGGCAACGGACCGCCCGGTGTCCTGACCGCCCACGGCCAGCAGGTCGTGGCCCGCTGGGTTGCCCTCGCCGCGCCCCCGGCGCCGGCCATCGTGGTGGGTACCGAACTCCTCGACCCCCGTTCTTCGCCCGTGGTGGTCTTGGTCGTGGTGGTACGGCCACCCGACCCGTCACACCACGAGGTCGTCCTGACCCTGTTTCCTCGCCTCCCCTCCGGTGACTGGGAGGTCGATGACCTTCAGGTGGAAGGAACGCCCCAGCCCATCGACTCCGCGATCTCCTGGCAGGTTTGGCACACCGGGTACTTGCGGGGGTCGCGGCCCGGCACCCACACCTTGCCGCACAGCGCCCGCACCGCTGTGCCGTTCACGATCCCCTCGACCACACTCGGGCCGGCGGAAATGAACTCGCCCTCGTCGCTCCTCACGCCCTCAAGGACGATGTGCGCCATGCGCTCGTGGTCCCCGTCGAGCATCGGATCGGTCCGGGCCGGCGAGGTGGTGCTGGTCTCGGTCACGACTCCAGGGTAGCGTCGGGCCACCGATGTCGATGCCACGCCTGCCCCGTTTCGCCGTGCTCGCCGTCGCCGGCACCACGCTGGCCATGTCGTTCCTGCTGGGCGGCGTGGCGAGCCGGGCGACGGCGAGCCCGCGCGCAGGGTCATGCCTACTGCCCGGAATCTTGTGCCCGACCACCACATTGCCCCGGCCCACGGCGACCACCAGTGCTCCTACAACCGCGCCGCCGACCACCCACCCCACCACGGCCACCACCGCCGTGACCAAGAAGTCCACGGCCACCACCTCGCCCAAGAAGTCAACCTCCGGGCCCTCGGTCGGCGTGGCCGGCCTCCCGGTCACCGGATCGATCAACCTGCCCGCCATCGGGACGGACACGGTGCCCGCGGCGCCGCAGTTGGCGGGCACCCCGTCGCCCACCGTGAGCACGGTCCTGTACAGCCCGCCAACCGTGCTGTCGGGCCTGGTTGGCACGACTACCGGTGGCCTTCCCAACGACCATGCCACCCTGCGCATCACGCTGAGCGTCCTGGCGTTGGTCATCGCGGCGGTGGCACTGGCCCAGCTGCCCGGCTACCGGCGCTCTCCCCGTTCCCGCCCTGAATCGAAACCCTGACCTCACCGCCTGGAACGCCCGACCAACCGACGGGCCGCCATTTTCCCCCGACCGACGTCGTCGGTAGGCTGGAGGGCGTGGCAGACAAGCGGGATCCCCGAGGCACACCGACCGTTCCATTGACCCATCCCGGGTTCTTGCTGTCGTGCGCGTTTGGCGCCCTCGGCCTGCTGGTCATCGTGGCCGGCCTGATCATCGGCGTGGGCCAGATCGTGTTCGTGATCGGAACCTTCCTTGGCTTCTTGTCGCTGATTTCGGCGCTGGCCTGGCGAGCCGACCTGGTCAATGCCTGGAAGCGGGATCACCTCCCCCGGCAATAGTCGCGACCTGGCCATCGTGCAATTGCCGATCGCCCCTGCGATGAGTGGTCGCCCAGTGAAAGTGGAAATGCCAGTGGCACAGCTAGGTTGGCGGGTGTGAGTCAAGGCGACCCGATCACCGACGGGCATCGGCAGGTGTACTCGAGTCGGACGCGGCAGTGGCTGCTGGCCGGGGGCCTGCTCGCCGTCTACCTCGCCACCGTCAGCTTCTGCTGGCAGGTTGACCCGGACACGGGTATGAAGCCTTTGCCCAGCGACTACCTGCCGATCGTCATTCCCGGTTCCATCGCCATCTTGTACCTGGTGTGGCGGGCCATGAAAGCCCGGATCGAGACGACCGACCGGGGCATCGACCTGATCCGGGTGGTGGGCCACGAGTACTTCCCGTGGTCGGCCATCCGGGATTTCGAGGTTCTTCCCTCGCCCAGCCGCCGGGGCTACACCGTTCGGTTGCGGCAGCACAACGAGACGCTGGTGATCGTGCGCAACGAGATCAACCTGCGACCTGTGCGTGACCTGCCCGAGCGACAGCGCCTGGCCCACGTGCGGGCACTGGCGTTCCGGGAGGTGCTGGAGGCGGACCGATTGTCCCGGTTGTCGCCCGCCGGCTCCCCTGACGCCACCGTCTCCTAAACGGCGGTGCCTCGGGCGGTCGAGTACGACGCCGTGATCGTCGTCTCCTTCGGTGGGCCCGAGGGTCCCGACGATGTCGATCCCTTCTTGGACAACGTGTTGCGCGGTCGTCCCGTGCCGCCTGAGCGCCGGGCTGCGGTGGCGGCCCACTACCAACGCTTCGGTGGTCGCAGCCCGATCAACGACCACAACCGGGCCCTGGTGGCGGCCCTGGAAGGCGAACTGGCGGCTCACGGGCCTGCTATGCCGGTGTACTGGGGCAACCGCAACTGGCACCCGTTCCTGGCCGACACGATGGCGCAGATGCACGGCGACGGGGTGCGCCGGGCCTTGGCCTTCGTGACCTCGGCCTATGCCTCGTACAGCGGCTGCCACCAGTACCTCGACGACATCGCCCGGGCCCGCCAGGCGGTCGGGGCGGATGCGCCGGCGATCGACAAGCTGCGGGTGTTTTACAACCACCCCGGCTTCATCCAGGCTAACGCCGATGCCCTGCGAGCGGCAGCTGCGACAGTCGACGCGTCGGCGCCGGTGATCTTCACGGCGCACAGCATCCCGGTGTCGATGGCGGCAACGTGTGACTACGTCGCCCAACTGCACGCCACCGCCGCGCTGGTCATGGAGGCGGCTGGGCTACCACCAGCCGCACCGTGGTCGGTGGTGTTCCAGAGCCGGAGCGGCCCGCCCAGCGTGCCGTGGTTGGGACCCGACATCGGCGCTCACCTGGCGGCGCGGGCGGCAGAGGGAACTACAGCGGTGGTGGTGGCGCCCATCGGGTTCGTGGCCGACCACATGGAGGTGGTGTACGACCTCGACGTGGAGGCGGCCGAGGGGGCGGACAAGCTGGGAATTACTCTGGTCCGGGCAGCCACGGCGGGCGTGCATCCCGCCTTTGTCACCATGATTCGCCAGTTGATCGAGGAGCGATTGGACCCCGCCGGGCCCAGGCGGGCAATGGGCCCCGACGGTCCTTACCACGACGTGTGCCGGGCCGACTGCTGCCCGTTACCCGCCGCCCGGCCATAGCACTAGTAGGTTCGAGAGTCGTGGCCGGTCATGACGCGGGTGTCGAGGTCGTGTGCCCCGGGTGCGGCCAAACGGTGCTGCAGAAGGCCATGATCCCGGTCGTCGGGGAAGACGGGCAGGGTGTGCGTTACCTGTGCATTGCCTGTGCCCGTGCCCTGATCTCGATCACACCGGACAGCCCGGCCGAGCCGGAGCCCGCCGAACCCGCTTAGGGCACGCTAGGGCCGCTCGCCCGTTCGCAGGCGGAGGAACGCCTCAGCCAGCCGCCCATCCGGCAAGCCGCCGGCTGCCCCGTTGGCACCCAGGAAGGTACGAAGAAAACCGGACACGTCCCTGCTCGGATCCATCTGGCTGACGTGCCGGCGCAGCGCCGCCACCTTGCGGTCGAACGTGTCGGTGACATCGACCCAGGTGTCGGGCGTGGGCGAGCCCATCATCCACACCTCGTCGACCACATGGGCCGGGAGCCGTTCGCCCGGCAAGTTGGGAAAGGCGAACGGGTTGCGGGCGTCGGGGTACACCGCGCACATCGTCGCCTCGCCCGCCGCCATGTGGTCGGGGTGGCTGGCGAACATGCTCTTCCAGTTGCGCTCGGGCCATTGGGCGAGCACGCGATCGGGCCGTACCGAACGGATGACCCGGGCGATGTCCCAGCGCAACTCGACCGTCACCGTGAGCGAGCCATCGGGATAGCCCAGGAACACCACATCGGTGACGCCGACCTCCTTGGCCGCCGCCGTCTGCTCGGCCCGGCGGATACCGGGGATGTCGGCCCGGTCGACCGCCGGGTCGTGGCCCCCGGCATCCCCGTCGGTCACCACGCAATAGGTGACCTCGATCCCCTGGTCCGTCCAGGTGGCGATGGTCCCTGCCGCCCCAAAATCCACATCGTCGGGGTGAGCGGTTACCACCAAAACGCGTTCGACCTCAGGCATGCACCGACGCTAACGCCACCGCCGACCCAAGCGGCCCGAGGCCCGCGGTAGACTCGCCCTAGTTGTGAGCTGACCAGATGGGAAGGGTCAGATGACCCCAGCTCGGTGCGAATCGCAGGCGAACATGCCTGTGCGTCGCGCCCCACCCACCCATCAATGAAGGAGTCAGCACCAATCGTGACAACCCAAGAGAACGACTTTCGCGTCGCCGACCTGTCCCTGGCCGACTTCGGCCGCAAGGAGCTCGACCTGGCCGAGGTCGAGATGCCCGGCCTCATGGCCCTGCGCAAGGAGTACGGCCAAAGCCAGCCCCTGGCCGGTGCCCGCATCACGGGGTCCCTGCACATGACCATCCAGACGGCGGTTCTGATCGAGACCCTCATCGCGCTGGGGGCCGACGTCCGCTGGGCCAGCTGCAACATCTTCTCCACCCAGGATCACGCGGCGGCCGCCCTGGCGGTGCGGGGTATCCCCATCTACGCCTGGAAGGGCGAGACACTGGAGGAGTACTGGTGGTGCACCGAGCAGGCGCTCGCCTGGCCCAACGACGAGGGCCCCAACATGATCCTGGACGACGGGGGCGACGCCACGCTACTGATCCATCTGGGGATGGAATGCGAGCGCGACGGGACTGTTCCCGAGCTGGGGCCCGAGGACTCCGATGAGTTCGGCGTCATCCTGGCCACGTTGAACCGGACGTTGCGGGAGGACCCGAAGCGCTGGACCCGCATGGCGGAGGGCATCAAGGGCGTCACGGAGGAAACAACTACCGGCGTGCATCGGCTGTACCAGCGCCAGGAGGCGGGGACGCTTCTTTTCCCGGCCATCAATGTCAACGACTCGGTGACCAAGTCCAAGTTCGACAACCTGTACGGGGTGCGCCATTCCCTGATCGACGGGATCTTCCGGGCCACCGACGTGATGATCTCGGGCAAGACCACCGTGGTGTGCGGCTATGGCGATGTGGGCAAGGGGTGCGCCCAGGCGTTGCGGGGCCAGGGGGCCCGGGTCGTGGTCACCGAGATCGACCCAATCTGCGCCCTGCAGGCGGCGATGGAGGGATACCAGGTGCGCACGCTGGAGGAGATGCTGCCCGGCGGCGACATCTTCATCACCGCCACCGGCAACCGGGACATCATCACCGCCGAGGACATGTCCAAGATGAAGCACAACGCCATCGTGGGCAACATCGGCCACTTCGACAACGAGATCGACATGGCGGGCCTGGCCCGCTGGCCCGAAATCGGCCGTACCACGATCAAGCCCCAGGTGGACAGCTTCGACTTCCCCGACGGCCATTCAGTCATCGTCCTGG
>Ga0302324_100029728_pt1 | contig 10340 bp, 9 predicted proteins | sample Palsa_T0_1_FD_201949 | JGI IMG/M metagenome (GOLD analysis project Ga0302324, IMG submission 201949) | Peat permafrost microbial communities from Stordalen Mire near Abisko, Sweden - Palsa_T0_1 | ecosystem: Environmental > Terrestrial > Soil > Palsa > Peat permafrost | place: Sweden: Abisko... | reverse complement strand
GGGTGACATCGCGCAACGAGCCGGTGATACCGCGCCCGCCACGCCAGAGCGAAGCGCCGAAGCCGCCCCCGATTCGGGCGCCGGAGCGCGCCGTTGCGCCGCCGCCACCACCGCCTCCCCCGGCCCCGGCGATGTCATCGGCGGACCAGAATCTCGCCGAGATGGCGCAACGCCTGGAGGCGGCGCTTCGCCGGCCGGCCGGCGACCCCGAACCGCGCATCGGCGCCCCGCCGGTCGCCCCCGAACCGCCCCCTGGCCGCAGCGCCCCCCGCAGCGAGCCGCCGATGCCGCCGCCGGTGGCCGCCCCTTCGGCCAAGAGCGGCTTTGAGAATCTGGAAGACGAGATGGCATCACTGCTGGGTCGTCCAAAGACACCTTCGTGAGGCCGGCGGCTTTTCCGCGTAGAGTATTATTTTTTGCCACACTGATAGCCGCCGGATCGCTGGCGGAGCCGGCGTTCGCGCAGGACATCAGCATCAATCTCGGCCAGGGCAATGGCGGCGTCACCGAACGCGCGATCCAGCTGATCGCGTTGTTGACGGTGCTGTCGGTCGCGCCGTCGATCCTGATCATGATGACGTCGTTCACCCGGATCGTCGTCGTGCTGTCGCTGCTGCGCACCGCACTCGGCACCGCGACCGCGCCGCCGAACTCCGTCATCATCGCGCTGGCGATGTTTCTGACCGCCTTCGTGATGGGCCCGGTGCTGCAGAAATCCTACGACGACGGCATCAAGCCGCTGGTCGCCAACCAGATCAGCGTCGAGGAAGCGATGCAGCGCGCTGCCGTGCCGCTGCGCGGCTTCATGCAGAAGAACGTGCGCGAGAAGGACCTCAAGCTGTTCATGGATCTGTCGGGCGAACCGCCGCCGGCGACGCCGGAAGACATGTCGCTGCGGATTCTGATACCGGCGTTCATGATTTCGGAACTGAAACGCGCTTTCGAGATCGGTTTCCTGCTGTTCCTGCCGTTTTTGATCATCGACCTCGTGGTCGCCTCGGTGCTGATGTCGATGGGCATGATGATGCTGCCGCCGGTGGTGGTGTCGTTGCCGTTCAAGCTGATCTTCTTCGTGCTGGTCGACGGCTGGGCGCTGGTCGCCGGCAGCCTGGTGCAAAGCTACGGCGGCGGCGGATAGCGGCGCGACCGGCATCGCGCCAGCCGATAGACGTCGGGGCGCGTTCCCTCGCGCCTCCGGACTCAGCCTTTCACATTGAACTGCTTGCCGAGGTGATCGCCGATCTGGACGATCAGCGCGACACATTCGGGATAGCCCGGCATCGCAATGGTCGCCGCTTCGGCCGCGGTGCGGAATTCCCAGCTGTCGCCGGTACGCAAAACAGTAATCACGATTCCGTCCGGACAGTCGGCATGGGCTTTCAACTCAGCCCAGGCCATCGCCACCAGTTCCGTTTCGGTCTTGCCGGGCTTGCTCATGCGGACGGCGGCTTCCTCTGCACGGTCTATCCGCGCAGGTTGCCGCTTAGGCTCGCCGCTGTCGAGGGGGTGAACCCTACTTCGCTTTGCCAACCTGCTTCAGTCCGACGATCGCCGGCAACGAGCCGGTCGGGAACGGGTCGGCCTTCGGGGTTCCCGGCGGCATCGTCGCGCGCGCCGTCGCGTCCGGGAATCGCATTTTCATTTCGCGCAGGAAGCCGTCGAGAGTATCGACGCTTGCCGCCATCTTCGCAATCTGGGCGAATTCGGCGCTGGTGGAAGCGGCCGGCTTGCTCGCGGTCTCGAACGCGGCGCGGTCGGCGTCGCCGCTCATCAACGGCGCATATTTTTCGCGGAAGCGCGCCAGACCGATGGCGTCTTCGGCCAGCGCGTATCCGACCGCAGCGCGGATCACATCGCCCTTCTCCACCGGGTTCAGCGGCTTGAAGTCGCGCCAGCGATCGGCGTAGTACAATTCGATCTGTTCGGAAGACTCGCGCCAGTGCCGCGACGCCCAGTAAATATCGGACCGCAACCGGATCGCTTCGCGGCCGCTGATATTCGAGATGATATCGAGTGCGAGGTCGTGGCGCCCGACGTCGCTTTGCGCGCGCGCCTCCAGCAACAGCCGTTGCTGGCGCAATTCGCCGGAGAGATCGGCGATGCGGGTGGTGCGAAGGGCCGCGATGGCGCGATCCGGCTTGCGGTTGGTCAGATAGACCATCGCCAGCCGCGCCGCCACCTGCGCCCGCGCCGCGCCCTCCAGCCTTTTGTCGATCTGATACTGCAGCAATTCGCTGGCCTGATCGAGCAGATCGACCGCGACCAGGCGATCGGCAAGCCGGCGGATCATCTCGTCGCCGCGCCGCCCGATCGGCGTCAGTTCGCGATAGTCATAGAACATCCCGAGCGCGTCGATCGGCGGAAGGTCGTCGCCCTTCTGACTGAGAAAAAGTTGCGCGAACAGCGCCGATGCCGCGTCCTGGCCCTGCCGCGAGATTTCCGAATTCGGTTCCAGCTTGGTCGCGATCCGCGCCGCCGCGAATGAATCGCCGAAGCGTCCGGCATCGGAATAGAGGCGCGCCAGCATTTCCAGCGTCTGCACCTCGAGCGTGTCACCGCGCCAGGTCACCGCAAGCGTCTCGAGCTCGCTCGTTGCTTCGGCCGGAGTGATTTCGTCGCGCCTCTGCTTCAGTGCAATTTCGAGCAGCTTGGCTTCGGTCGCAGCAGGACGGTCATCGGATTCCACGGCCGCCTTGTACTGGTCCAGCGCGTCCTTGTCGTGCCCGAGCGCTTCGGCGAGCCGGCCGCGCAGCACCGAGATCGCGGGTTTCATCTCGGGCGGCAGGCCGATGATTTCCAGATCGCTGTCGCGTTTTGCGGCTCCCGAATAGTCCCTGACCTCGAGCGAGGCCCGCAGCGCGTCCGATATCACGATGCGCTGCAGTTCGATCGGCAGCGAGGTGATGGCGAATTCGACGTTCTTGAATTTCTCGCGCGCTTCCGCCCATTTTCCCATGCGGGCGCAGGCCAGCGCCTTCCAAAGCTGCGAATCGTAATTGGTTCCGATCACCGGATTGGCGAGATCCTTCAGCCCCAGCTCGGGACGGCCCATCAGAATGCTGGCAACCGAATGCACGATCAAGACAACCGGGTCTTCAAGATCCGGCTTGGCGTCGACCAGCGCGAGATCGAGCACGCCCTTGGCTTCCGGATACATCCCGCGCGCCAGATAGAACCGGGCGAGGTTGACCCGGGCCGGCGAGCGCTGATCGGGATCGGCGGCGGCCGCGGCCTCGATCAGCGCATCCTGGCGCATGTTGAAGTTTTCTTCCTGACTCTTGTGCCACTCGCCGGGATCGAAAATCGGCCGGACCACCGTTGATGCGCGCTCCACTTCGGTGGCGGCCGGCGACAGTGTCAGTCCGCCCGGCTTGCCGAGGATAATCTTGTCCGAAGCAATCTCGGCGGTGACATCGTCGGAATTCGGACGAATCGCCACGCCGTGGATCGATTCCAGCAGCGACATCTCGACGAAATCCTGCCGCTTGATGAAGCCGCGAACCGGCGGCGTCGCCGTAACCACCATGAGGGTGTCGCCGGCGTCCGGATCGACAAACCGATAGAGCAGGCCGGGCCTCGAGATCGGCACGGTGACATTGGCCAATGCGGGATCGGTGATGTTTCGTGTCGCCACAAGCGGCTGTGTCGGCGTTTGCATCGTATCGGCGAATGTAACCGTCCAGTTTGAGCCAGCCGGCCGGTCGTCGCCGGTCAGCGATGGCATTTGAGGGCGGTTAAGACGGATACGGATCGCCTGCCCCTTGTCCAGCGGCATCGAGCTGACTTCGGCGATCAGGGAGCCGCCGTTGCTGCGGATCGGCTCGGCGTCGATCGGCTTTGTGGTGTCGAATACCAGCCACACCGTATCGGCGCGACGGAACAGCGCCGCGGGCGTCACGGTCGTAAATGCAAATGTCAGGCGCAGGCCCTCGCTGTCGCGTCTGGCGCTGACACTGGCTGCGCTGCCACCGGTCTTGGCTGCCGGCGATGCTTCCGACGCGGCCGGAGGCATTTTCGGCGTAACCATGGCTGCGGGAGCCGGCATTTCCTTCGCCGGATGCTCGGGCATCTGCGCCTCGGCCACCGGAGCCGGCGTTTCCTTTGGAGTTTCCTTCGGCGTTTCCTTGGACGTTTCCTTGGACGTTTCCTTTAGAGTTTCCTTGGGCAGCTGCTCGGGCATCTGTGTTTCGGATGCGGGTGACGGTTTCGGCGCCTGGTCGGGCTTGATCTCGATGTTGGCTTCCCGGGCGATTGCCTCCGAGGTCGGCGGCACGATCTCGCTGGCTTGCCGCGATGCCGGCGCCGCCACGGCGGGCTTCTCGGCCGCGGGCATCGTTGTCATCGGTGCGGCGGCCGCCTGAGCGACCGGCGCGGGAGCGGCTGGCGCCGGAGCGTGCGAGGCATCCGACATCGGCGACGGCAGCACGGTCGCCTTTTCCGCTTGCTGGAACGCGACATCGATAATGTAGTTCTTGTCCTCGCGGAAAGAATGCACGTCGACATCGCCGATCAGGGTGATTTCCACCACGGAAGTTTCGCCTTCGACCCTCTGATTGATCGACGCAATGTTCGACGGCGCCGAAAGCTTGGCATCCGCCAGATCGAACACCAGCACGGCGTTGAACAGCAGTTTGAGCTTCTGGTCGTTCAGCACCGAAGAGACGCCGACGCCATCCGGCACTTCGAAGATGAAACGAACGAAAGTCGGCTGCACCGACGCGCGGACCCGCGTCGGTGGACGCTTCTTCGCCTCCGCTACCGCGCGCTGCAGGCGCAATTCGCGTTCGGCGACGCGCGCTCGCTCGGCCAGTTCGCGAACCACCTCGGTAGGAAGGCCGGGAGGCGGACCGGTCCATGAGTCCGGCAAAAAGTCGACGAACACCCGTTCGCCGGCGGTCATGGTGTTGACGGTCGCCCGGCGCGCCAGCGACAGCCGGATCGCCATGCCATCCGGATCGCGCCGCGCCGATCCGACATAATCGGGCACCGCCTCAGCCAGCTTGTCGACGGCGATATCCACCGGGCGCTTGAAGCGGATCACGATAATCGAGCCGGCCGTGACCACTTCGGACTCGACATCCTCGGCAAGCTTGAGCACCAGCCGGGCGTAACCGCCACCGGCGGAAAATGTGGCCTCGCCCTTGATCGGGTCCGCCCGGGCGACACCGGGATACACCAGAGCGACCGCCAGCAGCCCGACGGCGAGCCATGACGGCAGTTCGAGGCAACGCCGGATCGTCCGCGCGCATGCGCGGCCAAGCGACCCAAATCCAGCGGCAGCCGTTCGCGCCATTCCAACGTGTCTTTCGGTTCAACGATCCGATCGCCGGCGGGGCGCCCACACGCGCCCGCCGTATCGAATCTAGAATTGGCGGTTTAAGGACTTGTTAAATATCCCCGCTAATTGGGCTTTTGCGGCAACACCTTGCCTTCGATTTTGGGAAGATCGGCTGCGGAGGCGGATTTGTCCGACCCGGCGCGCCGGGCCATCTCGACGGTGAGCCGCTCGGCCGCGTCGGTCGCCATCAGGCCGAGGATATCGGACATCTTCCGGGGCGCGATCTGCGTGGCGATTTCGATCAGCACCGGCATTTCGAGCCGGTCGAACACCTTGGCGGCGTCCTTCGGCTTCATGGCCTCGTACATGGTCACGATGCCCTTGAAGCGCGCGGCATCCGCGTCGCTTTTCTGCTGGGTCGCGGTCGTGATCCGGGATTCGATCGCCTTCAACTCCTCGACGCGTGCCTCGGCGCGCTTCTCGGCGGCCTTGAGCAGGCTTTCGCGAATGTCGATTTCGCGCGCGCGAGCTTCGAGCTCCTGTCGCCGCGACTGCAGCCGCTCCAGGATGGCGCGCTCGGATGGCGACACCGCCTGGCCCTGCTCGGGATGGATCACAACCCCCTCGGGCTTCGCCACTTCCGGAGCGGCGACGGCGGGCTTGCCCTCTTCCTCCTTGGGCTTGTCGACCGAACCTGTAATGTCTGCACTGTCGACTTTGTTGCCGCCAGGAAAGTTGAAGGTTTCCTGCGCCCAGGACTGCCCGGTCGAATTCGGCTTGTAGTCGAACATGTAGCCGCCATCGAGTACCAGCCCGGCGATCTTCAGCACGGCAAGGCCGAAGATCGCAACCAGGACCACCGGCAGAACGCGAATGTCACGAAAGGATTTCATGCGGCGAGGCCATCAGGCCTTCTGCGGTCGGAAAACGCCTGGGCCGCTGCGGCAACGGCCTTGGCTGCCGACACCCTGGGAGCCTCCGGCTCCGGCTCCGGCGCAGGCCGCGCGGCGGCCGCTATTTTGGAGAGCCGCCGCAACACATTGTCGCCTTCCGCCAGTTGCTTCTTCAACTGCAGGGACATCTGGCTCGCCGATGTCAGCTGATTGCCGAGATTCTCGTTGACGTCGCGAACGGTATGTTTGAGCCCACCGATGGCGCGCTCGGCGATTTCAGTCGCCGTGATCAGTTCCCCGATCGTCGCCTTCAGCGAATGTTCATCCGCCTTCAGGCGCTTCAGGCGGGTGTTCAACAGCATGCAATAGCCGATCGTGAGCAACAGCAGGATTGCCACCAGGCTTTCGATCGCAACTCCGAATGAATGACTCATTGGGTCTCCATCAGCTTGTTTTGCTCGTCGGCTTTCTCGAACATCGCGAAGGTGGTATTCGGCTTGCGCAGCTGCTTGGTGACGCGAATGGCGACGCGATCGCCGACCCGGCCCATCCGCCCTTCGGTCAGGGTGACGTTGCCGCACCGCACCGCGACCAGCGCGTCGGCGCGCATTTCAAGCGGCAAGGTGTCGCCGACCTTCAGCTTCATCAGCTGCTTGAGCGGAATATCGGCTTCATAGAGCACGGCATCGACCGAAATCTCCGCCTGCCCGACCTCGGTTGCGAAATGGCCTTCCCAGATCGGATCGCGGCCGAATTTTTCACCCATGAACATCTGCAGCAGCACACTGCGGATCGGTTCGATGGTCGCATAGGGCAGCAGCAGCTCGATATTGCCGCCGCGATCCTCCATGTCGATATGCAGCCGCACCAGGATGGCGGCGTTGGCGGGCCGGCTGATGGCAGCGAAACGCGGATTGGTTTCCAGCCGGTCGATGCTGAAGGTCACCGGCGACAGCGGCCTGAAGGCCTGCTCGGCATCGGTCAGCACGACTTCAACCAGCCGCTTGACGAGGTTGGTCTCGATGGTCGTGTAGGGGCGGCCCTCGATGCGCAGCGAAGTCTGGCCGCGGCGGCCGCCGAGCAGAACGTCGATCATCGAATAGATCAGGCTGGAATCCACCGTCGCCAGGCCGAAGTTTTCCCATTCCTCGGCCTTGAACACGCACAGCACCGCCGGAAGCGGGATCGAATTCATGTAGTCGCCGAACCGCACCGAGGTGATGCGATCCAGCGACACTTCGACGTTATCGGAGGTGAAGTTGCGCAGGCTGGTGGTCATCAGCCGCACCAGCCGGTCGAAAACGATTTCGAGCATCGGCAGACGCTCATAGGACACCATCGCGGAATCGATGATGGCGCGAATGCCGGAATTGTCGTCCAGGTTGACGTCACCGACGGAAAAGCCGAGCAGGTTGTCGATTTCTTCCTGCGACAGAACCCGCTCGCCGCCGTTCTTGCCGCCGCCGAAGTCGCGGCTGCCGTCTTCGACCATGGCAGCCCATTGCAGCGCCATGGTGCCGGAGAGTTCATTGGCCGCAGCCGCTTCCGCGGCTTCCGCCGGATCCTCGGAATCCAGCGACGCTTCCCATTGGGCTGCGATTGCATCCTGGTCGACTGGATCGTTACCCGCCATAATTGCAAATCCGTCTCGTCACTGAACGACGATTTCCTTGAACAGCACAGCGCTGACCTGGTTTGGCATCACCGCCGCATTGACGCGCCGGGTCAGTTCTTCCCGCAGGCGAAACAGGCCGGCTGAACCATTGAGGTCGCTGGCGCGCAGCTCGCGCAGATAGGTCTGGAAAATATCGGTGACGCGCGGCAGGTTCGGCTTGATCGCCTCGACCTGCTTCTCTTCCTTTACTTCGAGCACGATCTTGACCTTGAGATACTGCACGCGCTCGCCGGGCGTGCCGACCAGATTGACCAGCATGTCCGGCACCTCGACATAGGACGACGGTTTCGGCGGCGGCGCCTCCGCATGCATTTCTTCGCCGTGATGCCGCAGGAAGAAGAACCAGGTCGATCCGCCGCCGACGATGGCCAGCACCAGGACCACGGCAATGATCAGTTTGAGTTTGCCCTTGGGGGCAGCGACGACTTCTTCCGAAGCTTCCGCGCCGACTTCTGCCTCTTCTTTGTCCGCCATTGCCTGCCCGGTCCCGTTTGGAAATGAACTCGATGCCGGCGGGCAGGCCCAAGACAGGCTTCATGACGCGATACAAATGCCACCAGCGCAGTCGCGCTCTCTCCATGCGACGCTAAGGTAATAATGGTTAATGGAACCTTTCTTTTGCCTCCCAACTAGGAAAAAGTTGCCGGGCAAACATGGTCAACAAGACCTTATTGCCGCCTGAACGATACCCCTTCCAAACACCTAAGTCATTGCAGAAGCTTGGTTTTATAAACTGGCACGGCTTTCGCTGTGTTAGCTGCGGACCGCGGCTTGGGAGAGCCCGGCGGTTCGCAGGATCCGCAACCAGCCTGGGAGGGCTTCGGGCGCGGATCGTTCAGGGGAGAACCGGCGATGGAGAACACGCTTCTCATCGGACTTGCGCGGCAAACCACGCTGGAGCGGCAATTGGATGTCGTCGCCAACAATATCGCGAACGTCAACACGACGGGCTACAAAGCTGACAATTCGCTGTTCGAGGAATATCTGACGTCCGGCGCGCACGAAGATAACTTCGTCGGCAGCGACCGTCGCGTCAGCTACGTCCAGGACCGCGGCACCTACCGCGATTTCGCGCAAGGCTCGGCCGACCAGACCAAGAATCCCCTCGACCTCGCCATCGACGGCTCCGCTTTTCTGGTGGTGCAGACGGCGGCCGGCGAGCGCTACACCCGCGATGGCGGCCTGCAGCTCAACAACCAGGGTCAGCTCGTGACGGTCGCGGGCAATCCGGTGCTCGGCACAGGCGGCCCCATCGTGTTTCAGCCGACCGACCATGACATCAACGTCACGCCCGACGGCACCATCACCGTGGTGGAAGGCAACGGCCGGACGGATTCGATCCGCGGAAAGCTCCGGCTGGTCAGCTTTGCCGACGCGCAGAAACTGCTGAAGGAGGGCCTCAACCTCTACACCGCCGGCGAAGGCTCGGCGCAACCCGACACCAAATCCGTGGTCCGCCAGGGTTTCCTCGAGAAGTCCAATGTCAGCGCCGTTGCGGAGATGAGCCGCATGATGGAGGTCACGCGCGCCTACTCGCAAATCGCGGCGATGCTGCAGCAGCAAGGCGATCTGCACAAAACCGCGATCCAGCAACTCGCCAGCGTTCCCGCTTAACGGCCATTCAGGAGACGATCCATGCAAGCTCTTCATACCGCTGCGACCGGAATGGCGGCCCAGGAACTAAGTGTCCAGGTCATCTCCAACAACATCGCGAACCTGCAAACCACCGGCTACAAGAAGCAGACCGCCGCGTTTCAGGATTTGATCTACGAGCATATCCGCCGGGTCGGCGCGCAGGCCTCCGATCAGGGCACCATCCTGCCGGTGGGCATCGATATCGGTGGTGGCGTCAAGACCGTCGGAACGCCGCGATCGATGACCCAGGGCACGCTGTCGCAGACCGGCAACGATCTCGATCTCGCGATCAACGGCGAGGGTTTCTTCAAGATCCTGATGCCGGACGGCACCTTCCAATATACCAGGGACGGCACCTTCCAGATGGACAATACCGGGCGCATCGTGACCGCGCAGGGAAATCCGGTGCAGCCGACGATTACGGTGCCGAACAATGCGTCGGGCCTGACGGTCAACGCCCAGGGCCAGGTCTCGGTGACGCTGCCGGGATCGACGACGACGTCGACGATCATCGGCCAGATCGCGCTGACGCGTTTCATCAACAAGGCCGGCCTGCTGCCGGTCGGCAGCAATCTCTACACCGATACGCCGTCATCCGGCGCGCCGCAGGACGGTCTCGCCAGCGCCGAGGGCTACGGAAGCCTGACCCAAGGCAGCCTCGAACAGTCGAACGTCGACGTCGTCTCGGAAATGTCCAACCTGATCGCCGCGCAGCGCGCCTACGAAATGAACGCCAAGGTGATCACCGCCGCCGACCAGATGATGCAAACCACCACCGGCATGTTCCGCTGAGGGAGCTGATGATGAATGCTCGAGCGCTTCTGCTTGCCGCCGCCCTGCTCGCCGCCACATCCGTGAC
>Ga0302324_100029727_pt1 | contig 10340 bp, 7 predicted proteins | sample Palsa_T0_1_FD_201949 | JGI IMG/M metagenome (GOLD analysis project Ga0302324, IMG submission 201949) | Peat permafrost microbial communities from Stordalen Mire near Abisko, Sweden - Palsa_T0_1 | ecosystem: Environmental > Terrestrial > Soil > Palsa > Peat permafrost | place: Sweden: Abisko... | reverse complement strand
CAGGGCGCGGGTCCTACGTCCCGCTCGACGAGTATTTCGAGCGGCGCGCTGACCGCGCAAGCTAGCTCGCCCGGAAAAGCTAGTTCTGGGCGGACGACGGCTCAGATAAGGTCGGCAAAATGCGGACAATCGAAACGAACCCGCGTCGCACGCTCGAACTCGAAGGCATGGTTGGGCCACCGGTTGTATTGCGCGAGCGCGCCTTCTCAGCAATTTGGCGGCGCATGAAAGCACCCCAGCCCTGGCGCGTCGAGCTTGAAGTTCGCGCCACGAAGGATCTCGACAGGCTCCCGGTCGATGTCGCCGATCGAATCCGCGCCGCACTCGAAAACCTTGCGCGTGATCCCTTTCGCCGCGGCCTCGACGTAAAGATGCTCAAAGGCGAACCGAACACGCGACGGCTGCCCGTCGGGCCCTTTCGCGCGCTCTTCGAGCTTGACCGCGTGGTTCGAAAGGTGCGCGTGCTACGCGTGCCCGACCGAAAAGACGCCTACTGAAAGTCGCGCGCTGAAAATGTAGCCGGTCAAGAGAGGAGGGCGCTATGAGAAGACCTATATGGGCCACTCTGGCGGTTGCGCTCTTGCCAACACTCCTTAACGCCGCGCCGGCATACGCGAACCCGGCCGGCGTTCCCGGGCCGAACCCGTGCGGTCAAAATTGCCGAAGATCGGCGTGAGGTGGCGCGCCTCTTGGAAAATGCGTTTGCATACTCGGGGCTGGGTGACGATGCGGCTGCGTGCGCGCCGACACTCAAGGGCGACAACGCAAGGTGCGCCATGTTCACGACAGCTGCGGACGCTTACGCAGCGGCTGGAGCTTTGAGCGCAGCAGCAGTCGCTCGCGGCTACAGATCCGCTGAAACGCTGATCTCCTAAGCTTTAGCCGAACATAATTACTCTTTCGCGAGCGTCGCGTGCGTTGGCGTGAGCAAAGACAAAGTGGATCACGCTGAGAGCGGCCAGACGTCGGCGCTGAATCATCTTATGGGGCGCTCACAGCTCGGCGCGGAAGTTTCGTCAATTCTTGGTTATGGGGAGTGCTGCCGCGCGTCGTTAACAGACGATCGTGACGTTTATCTTCACCGAGTTCGCGGTGAGCAAGCACGGATCCGCAGCGCCGGCGGCCTGATACGAAGTCACCGGCAGGTTCCATGCGCCGCTCACCAGGTCCACGCTCGCTGGCCCACCGAAGACCGCGGCCGCGCTGACGACGCCAGGCCGGATTCGACCGCGGAGCTGACGGTGCTCGCCTCGAGCAGCTGGTTGGTCGCGCCAAGCGGCAGCAGCCGGTGCGATGCGGCCAATCTTACAACTTCCGCCGGGCGCAACGGCGGCAACAAACCACGACAAGCCCGGCGCAACGTGCCGGGCTCTTAAAAGGTCGCGCACGAACGCACGCGCAACCTTAAGCGGACGTGAAGCGACCCGTGCGCCGCAAGCGCTCGTCGTTTGGCCGCCTGCGACCGTTCTGGATCGTCGGCGTTGTCGTCGCCGGACTTGGGGCTTGGGGCGGTGCCGTCGCGGTGAATTTGCCGGAATTTCACCTGCAGTCGCTCGCGGTCACCGGGCTGTCACGCGTTGCGCGTTCGGATGTCGTCAGACGAGCTGCGATCGATCCGCGCGCGAACGTATGGCTGCTCGACCCGCGCGCGATCGCGGCGCGCATCGAGGCGATCCCGTACGTTGCGACGGTGCGCATTCATCGGCGTCCGCCTGCGAACGTGTGGATCGACGTGACGGAGCGAACCCCGGACGCCTGCGTGCGCGATTCGCGCGGCCACGAGTCGACGATCGACCGCGCCCTGCGCGTCGTTGAAGCCGGCTGCTCGCGCCGGGATCTCGTCGTCTTTGCGCTCCAGGCGCCGCTCGCTGCGACCCCGGGCGCCTTTGTAAACGATCCTGAACTCACCGACCTCGAAAGCGACGCGCGAGTCCTGAGCCCGGATACCGGACGCTTCGGCGCGTTCGCGCACGATCGGTATGGCGAACTCGACGCGACGCTCCGCGACGGCATCGAGGTGAAGTTCGGCGACGACGCGGACCTCGACCGCAAGCAGCGTCTCGTCGGCCCGATCCTGGCCGAACTTGGCGAGCGCGCGACCCAGGTCGAGGCCGTCGACGTTCGCGCGCCGGCCACCCCGGTGGTCGAGTTTCGGGCCCCGCGAGGCCCGCCATCCACATCGCCTCACAGCCTATAAACACTATATAGACAAGGAATCCCCCGCAGCGACCACAATATGTAGGGTCATGGGATCCGCTCACGGTTGAGTAAGTCGCAGTGGGGCACGACCATCGCGGGCCTTGACATCGGTACGACTAAGACCTGCGCCGTGGTCGCCACTGCCACCGCCTCCGGTCTCGAAATCATCGGGGTCGGCGAAGCACCTTCGACCGGGTTGCGCAAAGGCGTCATCACCGATCTTGAGGAGACCGTCCGCTCGATCGAGGCGGCAACCGAGAAGGCCGAGCGCATGGCCGGCGTGCACATCTCGCACGTCTACGTTGGGGTGACCGGCGAACACGTGCAGAGCACGAACAACCGCGGGGTCGTCGCGATTTCGGGCGAGGATCGTGAGGTCGTGCGCAGCGACGTCAAGCGCGTCGTCGACGCCTCGAAGCTGATCAACGTCGGCGCGGAACGGCAGATCATCCACGCCCTGCCGCGCCAGTTTACCGTCGACGGCCACGATGGCGTTACCGACCCGGTCGGCATGAGCGGCGCGCGACTCGAGGTCGACACCCACATCATCACGGGCGGCAACACGTTCATCACGAACGTTTTAAAATGCGTGCACCGGGCCGGCCTCGAGCCCGCTGGTCTGGTCTTCGAACCACTTGCGTCGTCGGCAGCAACCTTGCTCGCCGAGGAGAAGCACGTCGGCGTCGTGCTGCTCGACATCGGCGGCGGTACGACCGACATCGCAGTCTACTCCGGCGGCGGAGCGATTCACACGGCGACGATCCCGGTCGGCGGGAACATTCTCACCAACGACATTGCGCTCGGCCTCAAGACCTCGACCGCCGAAGCCGAGCTGATCAAGCGCACCATCGCCTCGGCCGTGAAAGATGACGAGCACGGACGCGCCGATTTTGTCGTGAAGACGCTCGACGGCCGCACGACGGTAACCGTGACCCGCGCACAGCTCCGTGCGATCGTCATGCCGCGCCTGCTCGAGATATTTCGCCTCGCCAAGGCGCAGCTCGCCGAGCGCCTGCCGCGCGAGGTCATCTTGGCTGAAGTCGTGATCACCGGCGGCGGCGCGCACTTGCACGGCATCGAGCAAGCGGCATCCGAGTTCTTCGGCTTGCCGGCGCGCGTCGGCGTGCCGACGTCCGTCACGGGGCTCACCGACGCGGTCAGGCAGCCGGAGTTTGCGACCGCCGTCGGCCTCGTGCTCTTTGGGCCGAAAGGCGACGGTGCGACCTGGCACAACGGCCGCAGTGCGACCGTCTTTGGCAAAGTTGCCGGCTGGTTCGGCGATCTTTGGAACTAACGCGCGCGGCGCAAAAATCACAGCTCACGTTCTTTTCGGAGGGACCGATGGCCGACTCGAAACGCTACACTCCCGAACACGCCGCGACGATTAAAGTACTCGGCATCGGCGGCGGCGGCTGCAATGCCATAAACCGGATGATCGAAGCCGGCTTGACGAACGTGGAGTTCTACGCGGTGAACACCGACGTTCAGGCGCTGCGCAACGTCAAGACCGAGAATACCGTCCACATCGGCGGCGGCAAGACGCGCGGCCTGGGCGCCGGGGCGAACCCCGATACGGGCCGCGAGGCCGCCGAGGAATCGCGCGAAGATCTCGCGATGGTGCTCGACGGCGCGGATCTCGTCTTCATCACGGCCGGCATGGGCGGTGGAACGGGCACCGGTGCTTCGCCGATCATCGCGGAGCTCGCGCGCGAATCGGGCGCGCTCACGATCGCGGTCGTCACCAAGCCGTTTTCGTTCGAGGGGCGTAAGCGGATGCTGCTCGCGGAACGCGGGATTGCGGATCTCGAGCAGAAGGTCGACACCCTGATCACGATCCCGAACGAACGTCTGCTGCAGATCATCGAGAAGCGAACCCCGCTACAAGAGGCCTTCGGATACGCCGACGACGTGCTGCGTCAAGGTATCCAGGGCATCTCCGACCTGATCACGCAGCCGGGCCTGATCAACCTCGATTTCGCCGACGTCAAGACGATTCTCACCGATGCCGGCTCCGCGATGATGGGCATCGGGGAGGGCACGGGCGAGCACCGTGCCGCCGACGCCGCTCAGAAGGCGATCGCTTCGCCGTTACTCGAGACCACGATCGAAGGCGCGCGGGGGGTCATCTTCAACATAACCGGCGGCCCGGACATGGCGATGTACGAGGTCAACGAGGCGGCCGAGATGATCGCGCGCGCCGTCGACTCCGACGCCCAAATCATCTTCGGGGCCTCGATCGATCCCGCGATGAAGGAACGGGTGCGGATCACCGTGCTGGCTGCCGGCTTCGGCGCCCGGCGCGCGTACGACCCGAGCCTGACCGCCCTCAACTTCGAGACGAAGTTCGACAAGGTCGCGCCGGTCAACATGGACGACATCGAGGTGCCGGCGTTCCTGCGCTATCGAAGCTAAGGCTCCGTCCGCCCTCGACGCGCGGGTCGCGTGTGCGGACAACCTCGACTTCATCCGCGACGTCGCGCCGGAAAGCGTCAAGCTTGTCGTAACGTCGCCCCCGTACAACATCGGTAAAGCCTACGAGCGGGCCGGGACGCCGCTCGACGACTACGTTCGCGCACAAGCGCACCTGATCGCCGAATGCGTGCGCGTTCTGCATCCACGCGGCTCGCTCTGCTGGCAGGTCGGCAATCACGTGCAAAACGGCGAGATCTTCCCGCTCGATCTCGTCCTCTACCCCATCTTCAAGAAGCACGAACTCCGGCTGCGCAACCGGATCGTCTGGCACTTCGAGCACGGGCTGCACGGCTCGAGGCGACTCTCCGGCCGTTACGAGACGGTCCTGTGGTTCACCAAGGGCGACGAGTACACGTTTAACCTCGATGCGATCCGCGTTCCCTCGAAGTATCCGGGCAAGAAATACTACAAAGGGCCAAAAGCCGGCCGGCTTTCGTGCAATCCTCTCGGCAAGAACCCGGGCGACGTCTGGATCTTACCGAATGTCAAGTTCAACCACGTCGAGAAAACCCTGCACCCGTGTCAATTTCCAGTCGAACTGATCGAACGTCTGGTCCTTGCGTTGACGGATCCCGGCGATACGCTCCTTGACCCGTACGCCGGCGCCGGCTCGGCGCTGCTTGCTGCGCTGATGCACGGCCGTCGCGCCATCGGCTGTGACGTGGTGCCCGAATACGTGAAGATTACGTTGGACCGGATCGAGGCCTTGCGTGCGGGAACTTTGCGAACGCGTCCGCGCGAGCGCTCGATTTACGACCCGAAGCTGCCCCGGGGCGGCCACGCCCGCGGATGAGTTCGCCCACGCGATGGCCGCTCGCTAAGAACTTCGCGTTACTCGCCGCGGTTGCCGCGCTCGCGCTCATGCTGCTGGTTTGGCGAGCGGCGCCGACGGCGTTCGACAACTACGTCTATCTTGCGGACGCCTGGAAACACGGGCGCAACTGGATCAATTTTCCGGGCGACTGGATCGACGCGATGCCCTATCACGGGCACGCCTATATCATCGAGGGTCCGCTCCCGGCAATCTTGCTCTTCCCGGCGGTCGTCTTCTTCGGAACCAATGCGAACCAGACGCTGCTGGACAACTTCCTCGGCGCCCTTTCGGTCTACGCGGCCTGGCGCTTGTGCGATCGAATCGGTCTCGACCGTCTGCCCGCGCTCGCCACGACCGCCTTTGTCTTCTTCGGTACGAGTCTGTTCGTGTGTTCTACCCGCGGCGACGTGTGGATGCTCGGCCACGTTGCGGGGTTCTGTTTTTCGCTCTTGGCGCTGTGCGAAACGTTCGGCCGCAAACGGCCGTGGCTCGTCGCCGTGTGGGCGCTTGCGGCCGCTTTCTCGCGACTGCCGTTCCTTGCGGAGTTGCCGTTCTACCTCGCGTTGCTGCTGCACCAAAGCAAGCGCCCCAAAGCGATTCTCCGCAGCTTCAGCCCGCCGGCCCTCGCCGCGCTCGTGCTGTGGGCCGGCTACAACTGGTCGCGCTGGGGAACGCTCTACGATCGCGGTTACGAGCTGTTCTATCGGATCATGGACGTCAACTCGCGCGCCAACCCGGCGGAGTTTTCTCTTTCCTATCTCCCGCACCAGATCGCGGCGTATTTCTGGAACGCGCCGAAGTACATCGCAGGACCGCCGTGGATCGTACCGCCGCTCTTCGGGATGAACATCATCTGTACGAGCCTGCCGTTTGTCTATGCTCTATTCGCCGGAATAGGATTCGAGACGCTCGTGTTGTGGGCCGCTACGCTAGCGACGGCTATCCCGGCGTTCACCTACTACGGCGCGGGCGACGTGCAATACGGTGCGCGGCACGCTCTCGATTTCGAACCGTTCCTCTTCGCGCTCCTGGTCATCGCTTTGAAGCGCCGGCCCTCGCGCGCGATGTCGATCGCGATGCCGGCGTTCGCTGCCTTCGGTCTCTACGAAGGTCTGATTTGGCTGCTCGCACCGCAGCTGACGCAGTAACCGCTTTGATGCAGCGACGCTTCGGTTGGTTCGCGCTGGCACTCGCGCTCGCCGCCGGGCCCGGGTGCAGCTCGGCCCCGCCTGCCCCGACCTTTACGATCGGCGTTCTCGAAGATCCGGCCGGACTCGACCCGGCCCGGCACGACGACGCCGCTTCGCTTGTGGTCAGCAAGGAGATCTTTCAGACGCTCGTGCAGTTGCGCCCGGGCACGTTCGACGTCGAACCCGATGCCGCGCTATCGTGGAAGGTGTCGCCGGACGCGAGGACGTGGACGTTTCGCTTGCAGCCGGGCTTGCAATTCTCAGACGGCACGCCGCTTGACGCGGCCGCCGTCAAGCTTAACTTCGATCGCTGGCGTTTGACGAAAGACCCAAACCACGACGATACGCCATATCCCGCCTACGCCCAGTATTTCGGCGGCTTTGACGACGCGAGTCAAATTACGAGCGTCGATGCGCCCGACCCCGCAACCGTCATTATCCGGACGAAGGACGCATTCGCTCCGCTCTTGCGAGATCTTACGCTGCCGTCGTTCAGCATCGGATCACCCAAAGCGATTGGCTACAGCACCGCTGCTTTCGACGAGTTGCCGGTCGGCAGCGGCCGCTTTGCGGTCCAGGACTGGTGGCCGAACGACCATATCGCGATGAACGTCAATCCGCATTGGCACGGCCCGCAGCCGCCCGTCGCAAGCCTCGTCGTGCGCTTCATTCCGGATCCCCCGACAAGCGTGCTCTCGCTCGAGAAGGACGACATCGACGTTCTCACCGATCCGACCCCGCAGATCGCGCGCGACATCGCCTCGCGCTCGGGCATGCGCCTCTTCCACGGCCCAAGCGACTCCGTGTGCTACCTCGGTTTCGACCTAAGCCGGCCGCCGTTCGATGACGAACGGGCGCGCCGCGCGATCGCGGCGGCACTCGACCCGGTCGCGATCGCAAAGCTGTTTGGAAGCAGCGAGGTCGGACCGGCCGGTGGGTGGTTGCCGCCCGGTATGCTCGGCAGCGACGCGGCGATCGAACCGCTTCGGCGCGACGTCCCGGACGCGAAGGCGCTCCTAGCAGGCGCGAATTTCCCGCACGGCCCGGTGTCGCTCTTTTATCCGAATCTCGCATCGGCGCTCGTACCGGACCCCGGCGGCACAGCGCAGTTGATCGCGGCCGAGCTGGCGGAGGCCGGCCTTGAGGTCGACGTTCAGCCTGCGCCGGGGACGGCCTTTCCGGTCGCATCCGGCGGAAACCCGCAATTGCAGATCGCCGTCGCACGTGCGACGAGCGGCGATCCGAACGAGGCCTTCGCTCCACTCGCCCTCACGTGGAACGATGCGCAGTTTGCGGCACTGCTCGATGCCGGAAGAAAAGCGCCGGACGATGCGTCGCGCGCGGGGATCTATCGCTCGGCCCAGGCTCTGGTCCGGCAACACGTCGCCGCGATCCCGCTCGTCCACCCGTTTCGCTGGTCGGCCGCCGTATCGACCGTCGATCCCAAGGTGGTCGCGTTACCGTGACGGCAGAGCGGGCTGCAGACGCCCCCGCTCCGCTGCCATGGCCGGCGCCGCAACCGTCATCCGGCTTCTCGCATTGTCCCTCGGCGCCGCGGAGTTACCGGCGCTCGCCGCGAGCCTCGTCTTTGCGGTCACGAACGTGGCTTGGTACAAGGCGTCGCACGCGGACGTTCACGCGCTGTCTTTGTTCTTTATCCTGCTCACCTTACTTGCGATCATGCGCTTCGCGCAGAGCGATCGATTCGACGCACTGCTCTGGGGTGCGCTTGCTTTTGGGATGCGGCTCGCGACGCAACTACGGCAGCTGCCGCGCGGCGAGGTCGCGCCTCACGAAGAATCGATTGCGGTCCCAGCTGGTCTTGAGGACGTAGTCGCGGTTCACGACGTCCGCGAGCGCGGGAAACGTTTCATATCCGCCCTGCATACCGCCGTTATCAGCCCACGAGTCCGGGCCGGCATCGAGGAACCCCTCAGGGCGGTTTTGCGTCATATCCTCGACGTAGCGGGCTCGAAAGTAGTCGCCGTTTGGATTGTAGTACGGGAAATGTTGCCAAAAGGTCGTGATGTCGCGCGTTCCCATTATGGTGGGCGTGTTTACCCAGTACACCGGTCTGTAGCCCCAAATCGCGAGACGCTCGCCAGGCTTGAGGTTCGCCGTGATCGATGCAACGATCGGATTGGGGTCTAGGCCGTGCTGGTAGCCGGCATAGCCGCGAGCGAGCCAATCGTAGTTGGGTCTCACGAGAGCATGCTGCACGATTAGGCACGTTACGACGAATAGCGCCGCGACGAGACCGCGTCTCCGCCCCACGCGCGAATCTCCCGCGATCAGCCACAGTATTGCCGCGAGCCCCGCAGTGGCGAGTGCCGTGATCGGGATGACCGCGAACAGAAGGTAGTTGGGGTCGGGACGGCCTGGCGCCTCAATCGCGTCGATGGTCGCCACGAGTATGACCAGGGCGGCAATATACGCGCATCGCATCGCGGCCGGAATCCGCGTGAAGCGGAGTGCGACGATCGCGCCTCCCCCAAGTGCTACTGCTCCGAGCCAATCGAAGAACGGACCGAAGTCCTCGTTCTGGGTCACATACACGAGTGGCGGCTTATCGCTTTCCATGTAGACGAGCGCATTCGAGATGTACGATATCCAGAAGTCGCGAAAGCCTCCCGCGAGCGCTACGGCTCCAACGATCAGCAACGGGACGACGAGAGTGCCGCCGGCCAGTATGCCGAGTCGCGCAAAGCGGGCCCGCAACGGAAGGTCTTTCGAAGCGAGAAGCGCTACCGCGGCGACGGAAAGGATCGCGCCATCAATCGGGACCGATTGCAGCTTTGCAAAGGGCAGCATCCCCGCGATGATGCCGATCGCGAGATAAAGAAGTGGCGGATAACCGCGCCGCCAAGCCCGACAGATCAATGCGATCATGACGGACGACAAAAAAATCGGCAGAGGTTCGTTCCCTAAATGAACGAACGGCTCGCGCTCGGTGATCGCCAAAAAGATCAAAGGTGGAACAACCGCCAATCGAGCGATGCTTGCATCGAAACAGAGCGCGGCAGCTCCATAGAGTGCGGCGAGCGCGCCGAACTCGAGGACCACCGCAACGACGCGACAAGTAAAAAAATTGAGTTGCGCTCCGAGTAACGCCGGCAAAACCAGCTGGAAGACCGTCAGCGGACCTCCGGTTTGGTTATCGAAATCGACCCACGGGATTGGGAAATGCAGCGCCGTCTTCGCTTCGGCGATGTACGATTCTTCATCGTGACTGAACACGGTGAGGACTGGGAATGTCGGCCAGCGCGACGCGATCAGAGCGAAGAAGACGAGCAGGAGAAACACAACGGCGCCGCGTCTGCTCGACAAGCGAGCGTCCAGGCTCGGGAGAAGGGCCGCGAGGACGGCAAGAAGGGCGACCGCGAGCAACGCACCTTCGGAGATCGCCAAATAACGAGTTTGATCGGCGCTGAGCCAAGTTAAGACCGGTATCACGGGCGGAATCTCAAGCGCTAGACTTCCGAACAGCGAGCAGGGCGATCGCGTATACGGGCGACCTTTTAGGCCGGTAAGGATACGCGCTCTCATCGCGGGAACCATGCCGTCATGAGCGCAGGCGAAGACCTTGCGATCGCCGAGCGCGCGATTGCGATCCGAAGAGAGATTCACCGTTATCCGGAACTCGGGTTCGAGGAGGAGCGCACCGC
>Ga0302324_100029726_pt1 | contig 10341 bp, 6 predicted proteins | sample Palsa_T0_1_FD_201949 | JGI IMG/M metagenome (GOLD analysis project Ga0302324, IMG submission 201949) | Peat permafrost microbial communities from Stordalen Mire near Abisko, Sweden - Palsa_T0_1 | ecosystem: Environmental > Terrestrial > Soil > Palsa > Peat permafrost | place: Sweden: Abisko... | reverse complement strand
CTCTTTGTGCTTGCGCCCACAGCTGTACTGCTTTGGGCTGTATACCTGACGCATTCTCGTGGCGCATTGATAGGCTTGGGCGTTGTGGGTCTGGTGGCCGCAAGAAAGAGACTGGGAACGGCCGCTTCTGTAGCCCTGGCTTCTGTCTTGGCGGTCGGCTTGATGGCTCTGGATTTCACCGGCGGCCGCGGAATTTCCGCATCGGAGGGTGTCGATCGGCTGGAAGCGTGGGCCACCGGATTGGAACTTCTAAAACACTCCCCGATATTTGGAATTGGATTCGGTAATTTCATCAATTTTAATGAGCTCACCGCCCATAATTCAATCGTCCTCTGCCTGGCTGAACTTGGATTGGTAGGTGCCACAATGTGGCTCGCATTACTCGTCACCACGACCATGAGCCTGAATAGTCTGATCGCACTGCGAGAAGAGCTGGCAACGACGGGCGGGGGTCGCCAGGGAATATCAGATCTACCTGCCGGAGGGGGTGATACAGAAACAGTTTCGGCCTCCGCTTTTGACTCACATCTACCGGCTTCATTTGGAGATCAATCTATTGACAGTGGCTATGAGCTGCGAACGGAGACCGATCACTTAGACGTAATGCACATGGAAGAGCAGTCGTCGGCATCGGATCTGGACTATGAAATACGGGACGCCTCCCGGGAAAATGCCCCGCTCATCGCTTCATGGGTCACAACGACAGAAATCGCCGCAGGGAGTGAACTTCCAACGCCCGTTCAGATTGAGCCTGTTCATGAACCGATTGTGCCAAACGACTGGTTGGTAGCGATTCGCCTGGCGCTGATCGCGTTTATGACTACGAGCTGGTTTTTGTCGCGCGCGTACGAAACGCCAATATACCTGGTCCTCGGGTTAGCAACCGCAGCGATCGCGCTCGAAACATCCACTGAAACACGGGACCGCGGGCGCTGGATGTCCGTAACCTTATCCGTGGAGGTTCTGGCGATTATTTTCGTTTATTTGGTTGTTCGCCTGCGGCATTGAGTCGCTGCCCATTCGGTCGGCTCTGTTTGTGGTGACGCCTAAATTAGTCTGCGGCCTGAAGGTCGTCCGCGGCGGCGGTCCTCACACGCGAAGATTCAAAGCGTTTCTTTACTTGTAGAGCTGCATTCTATAATGGGTATACTGTATTCGCCGGGCGAGCATTTTCCTTCGAAATATGGCGTTACCATAGTCGAATGGATGAGGATGACTTATGAATCGAGACGGTCGATCGGCTATCCTTATGGAATTCAATGAACTTTCGCCCATCTTGATCGATCGGTTTGTTGGCGAAGGAGGACTGCCGAATTTCCGCAAACTGCGCGACCAATCCCATTGTTTCGTCACTGATGCTCAAGCTCAGCCCCCAAATCTCGAACCATGGATTCAGTGGACGACAGTCCATTCGGGTTTGAGCTACCAAGAGCACGGCATCACCCGTCTGGATGAAGGTCACAATCTCAGAGAGAAGTGCGTGTGGGATATCCTCTCAGATGCAGGGCTCCGCGTATGGATTTGTGGCACGATGAACGCACGTTACGGACCAAACATCAACGGCGCGATCCTGCCAGATCCATGGGCTTCGAAGATTGAGCCGCACCCGGCCGCACTCGACCCGTTTTACAAATTCATCAAAAGAAATATTCAAGAGCACACGAATGAGAATGCCCGTTTCAGTTTGAGAGATTATCTTTCATTCGTCTCGTTCATGGTGCGCAACGGTCTCTCGCTCTCAACTGCGAAGTGCATCGCAAAGCAACTCCTGGCAGAGCGGACGGATGTTGGGCGCTGGCGGCGAGCCACATTGCTTGACCGGCTGCAGTTCGATGTATTTAGGAGCTACTACCAGAGTTTGCGCCCTAATTTCTCAATCTTTTTCTCAAACAGCACAGCGCATTTTCAACACATGTATTGGCGCAACATGGATCCCAGCCCATTTCGCGTGAAGCCAACGGCTGAGGAACAATCTGACTTCGGTGCCGCCGTTTTGTTTGGCTACGAACAGATGGACTGGCTGATTGGGCAATTCCTGAAGCTAGCAGGAGACGGGGTGACTCTAATCCTTGCTACCGCCCTCAGCCAACAGCCATGCCTCATCTACGAGGATCAGGGTGGCAAGTGTATATATCGACCGCACGACTATTCATCGTTTCTAGATTTTGCTGGTATCGCGGACTACATAGAGATCGCTCCTGTGATGGCCGAGGAATTTTACGTCCGGTTCAGGAATGAGGAGTCCGCACGGAAAGGCGAGCGCGCCCTCAACGCCCTTGTGGTGGGTGACCATGCTCTCTTGAGCGCCGATCGTCGCGGCAGTGACGTTTTCTGTGGTTGTCAGATTCATACTGAGGTGGACAGACAAGCAGTAATACATCGCCGAGACTCTGATCACGCAGTTGCGTTCTACAATTTGCTTTACCGCATTGAGGGACTGAAAAGCGGGATGCATCATCCTGATGGCGTGCTCTGGATCCGCTATCCGAGCAAGGATCACCGAGTATTTGAGGAAAAGGTGCCTCTCGTTAATGTGGCTCCCACTTTGCTTGATCTCTTTTCGATTCCTGCGCCGGAGTATATGCGCGGTGACTCACTGCTCGGATCGAAAGAACCTAGTATGATCACCTAACCATTTTCATTAACCACGACTGAGCGAAGGTAGAGTCTTCCCAGAGGAGCGGGAGGACAGATTTATAGTCGATCGATATAGATTACGTTAGTTGAACGTAACCGCGGCGCTGGTTGCATACTGATCTCGATTGGCGATACAACCTCAACAGATGGCTGGTGGGTTGAAGTAACGGCCTTTGCTATAACCCCGCCCGATCACTATGTTGAGTTCGGTGATTAATGAAGCGTTTTCTTGCGATTGCGATCCTCTTAGCAGCTTATTGCGGGACGGCCTTCAGTCAGTGCCAGACGATCACGTCGAACCGCCCCCGCATTTATCTACCAAATACAGCTTACGGGTCGTACGCGACAGTCCTCGCCAGGCTCCAAGCTGCTCGGAGTGCCAACAGTACCCAATGGCAGGCAATGCTTAATCAGACTACGCCGTATCTGACGACGGAGCCTTCCGCTTATTACTTCGATGCGGTGGGTATGGAAATGGCGCTGATCTATCAAGTCAACAAGAGAACCTACGCCTCCTATGGTGCGAGGTCCATGTACTTTCTATACAAAGCGCTTCAGTCCCTTGCGCCAACCGTGGATATCACTGCGGCAACCAATGCGAACCCGACAGTATTTACGACGGCCGCACCGCATGGCATAAGAACGGGTATTTACAAGGCGCCCATTTGGGGAGGAACGGGCAATTGGTCTGCATTCGATCAAACCAGCTTCTATAAGCTTACGGCTGTGGACTCAACACATTTCTCAGTAGCGATTGACTCAACCTCTTTTGGCGCGCTGACTGGAAATATGACTGTCAGCAACAACGGATTCACAGGCCTAAACCAAGCGCGCTGGGACACGCCACAGATGGCAGCCATTTGGGATTGGGCGCACGACGAAATTTCTGACAATCTCACCTCCGGTCAAATCAATCAGATCGAAAACACGATGACCGCTGCAATCAGCTACGTGACGGCAAATCCTTATGGCTGGTCTGGAGCGACACCAAACCCGATGGGCGGCATTGGCAACCTCACTATCGGCCCTCTCAATGGCGCTTTGCAGATGGCCGTGGCTTTCTCGGGTGACCTGATAGGGATGTCCACAATCTGCTCAACGCTCCGCGCCAACTTCCTTAGTGTTGCCCCTGTTTACAAGACAGGAGCGACCGGCTCGGGATACAAAATATTTCCGCTAGCCCACGGCGGCGCTTATGTGGAATCCACGGAGTATGCTCCCGAGGTTGAGTTTTATTTGATGGACTATCTGGAAGTGATGTTGGGGGCGACCGGCGAAAGCCTCTACTCAAATATTGGCACATTTCCAACTACTGCTGTCCAATTTCTATTCCACGATGTGAGCCCCGGCAAGGCTTCGTCAGGTGGCCATTGGGGAGAACTGTTTCCGTATGGCGACATTCTCTATTCCAACCAGCACACCAAGACACTCAACGCCATTACCAGGCAAGTCATGGAGCAACTGGTTTTCTACTTATGCTCCTCCCGTGACAACACAGACTGCGCCTACGGAGAATGGTGGCTGAAGAATGTTTTCACTGAAATGCAAATCGAATCTCAAGGCAATACTACTATCTCTCCGGCCTTGAATGTTCCCAGCGAGTTCCTGTTCTACGATCCAACTCTGACCGCTACGAACCCAGAGCCCACTTATGGTACCGACTACATCGGAGATGGTTACAGTCTGATGCTCTCACGCTCCACTTGGTCATCTTCAGCAACTTGGGTGGGATTTAAAGGCGGCGCATTACGAGGTAGTGACGAGGATCACTGGCACTCGGATATTCTCAGTTTTGAAATATACCGCAACGGGGACTGGCTGACCAACAATCTAACGAACTATGGTGGGGTTAAACTAACCCGCTTCTCGAATGCGCCGCTGCCGCAAACGAATATGTTTGGAACGCCCTACGAGGGAAGCAATCCACCGTCCCAGCCCAACAATGTATTCGCTTGGGGTGGTACAGGGATGATTAGTGACGGTTCGATCACGCAACACGAGTTCAACACGACTCTTGGCTATGCCTACGCGGAAGCGGATGCCACCACAGCGTACAATGGACAGAGCAACCCCTATACGGTTCCGGCATACACAGCGCAGACCACTGCAGTGATAAGGGATTTTCTTTATCTAAAGCCAGACACTTACATCGTTGAAGATCGCCTTGCTTACAGCATTCCGCTTCAGGCTGAATGGAATATTCAGGCGCTTGCCAACCCAGGAACGCCTAGCGGCCACAGCTTCACACTCGGTTCACTCCTCGGCAATAACGTTTTGAATGTTGCGGTTGTGACGCCGACATCGCCGTCATTTTCCGTAGCCACGCCAGCGACGCAGGCTGCCGAACTTACATCGGCGGGGTGCGCGCGGGGTGCTGGAGTCAGTTGCCCCAGCCAGTGGCGTGTCCAGGTTACCTCGGGGAATACTGCCACCTCTGAACAGTACTTCATGGTCATGCAGAGTGGTCCGACTGGATTCTCGCCGCTTGCCGTCTCGACTCTGGTGGCAACCAACGCAGTCGCGGCGCAGTTTGGTGCTTTTGTTGTGGGCGGAATGACAGATACGTCGCAGACGGGGGTGACGCGCTCCTATACCTTCGCGCATGCGGGGAATGTTCAGCATATATTCATGGGCTTAAAGCCTTCGATGGCTTATTCGGTGGTTCGCTCAACGCCGGGAACAATCACGATCAGTGATGGGACAGGTGGTGCTAATGATGTAACGTCAACGTCTGGGGGAGTGTTGCTATTCAATACCTCCCCATCTGGCACATTCCCATGATCGGAACGAGTTTTGGACCACCGAGAATGAGGGAGTCTGTTTCACTTAAAGAGTTCTCCATTCTACGTCCAGCTAGCGAATGAAATTTCTGCGCCTTGCTGTCCGATATATCATTTGACCCAAGCTCTCGGTTCTCTGGCCGATGTGCAAGTGTTCTGCGTCGAGACGCGGGAAGCACAAGAGGTATTCGAGGTGGCATGGACAAGTTACGGCTCACCGTTGTAACGCCACTCTTCCCCACAAGTGCAGAACGGTATCGGGGAATCTATATTTACAACACCGTTCGCGGTCTGCAGCGACATGCTGATGTCGACGTGGTATGCACATTGCTGTCCTTTCCTGCTTTGCGATTCGTGCGGCCTATCTCGATGCGCTACAACCGGGTGGATTTGGATTTCGCTCCAAGCCAAGTCAATGTTCGATATTTGGAATATCCTGGATTTCCTCTAATCTCTCGCCCCATAAACAGCATGGTATGCCGCTATGTTATCGAGCCGCACATAAAGAGTCTTGAGCCAGATGTCATCTTGGCCTACTGGGCTCAGCCTGAAGGCAATGCGGCCATTAAAATCGGGCGGAGACTTAATGTGCCAGTGATTGTCGGAGCTCTTGGTTCCGACCTCCTCTTGGCACGTGGGATAGGAAGGCACCTAGCGAAACAAGCTGTAGCGAAGGCGGACCGTGTGCTCACGGTGAGTGAGGCTTTGCGAACAACCGCTATCTCGCTTGGCGCGTCGCCTTCGCACGTAAGAACGATCCGCAACGGGTGCGATCGTTCCATTTTCTTTCAGCGCGATCGAGCCTCGAGCAGGGCTAAGTTGGGCATCGATCCTGGAGTCCGCCTCGTTCTTTTTGTTGGATGGCTGGCACCGCTCAAAGGGGTGATGGATCTCGTGGCCGCCTTCCCTCAAGTTCGACAGGAATTTGCCAACGCCGAACTGGTATGCATCGGCGAGGGTCCACTGCAGCAATTCCTACGGTCAAGCGGCGTTACTACGTTGGGTCCCAAGACAAGCGATGAGGTTGCCGACTGGTTGGGTGCATGCGATGTGCTATGCCTTCCGAGTCATTCCGAGGGTTGTCCCAACGTTGTGGTCGAAGCGCTTAGTTCCGGACGTCCGGTGATTGCAACCCACGTCGGCGGTATACCCGAATTGGTCGACTGCAACTCGGCAATTCTGGTGTCCCCTGGGTCTCCGTCCGAACTCGGCTCCGCGATCGCTAAAGGTCTCAAGCGGTCCTGGGACGAGAATGCAATTGCGGCTCGCACGGGTCGGAGTTGGGACGACGTGGCGGACGACACATACGCTGCCTGTCTCGAAGTGGTGTCTGAGAGGAGGAGCCCGGCTCCACGCAATCTATCTCGCGTGATGTCCCGCCCTCCAACCACGAAACCCAAGATCGCCATTGTGACCCCGCTCTTCCCCACAATCGAAGAACCGTATCGCGGTTCAGCAATTTACAAGACCGCCTTGGCGTTGCAGCAGTTTGCCAATGTAGAGGTGCTTTGCCCGCAGATGACAGTGCCTCGAGTTCCATTCCTCTATCCCAAGTCTCTGCGTTACAGGGCTAATATTGCCGCTGTCAGCGCCGTTTCGGACGTTTCTGTCCGGTACATTCCATACCCGGCCTTTCGGTTTCTTTCGCGCCCCATTAACGCTTATCGCTGTATGAAGCGCATCGAACCTTTTATAGATGATGTGAATCCGGATCTGGTTTTGGCATACTGGATTTACCCTGAAGGCCGGGCAGCTGCCGCGATTGCTCGAAAGCGTGGAGTGCCAGTCATTGTCGGAGCACGGGGCTCGGATTTGCGCCGAATTCCGGATATTGTGACCCGCGGACTCGTTAAATCGACGATTAAAGATGCCGACTTTGCCGTAACTGTTAGCGAGGAGCTACGTAAGCGGGCAATAGAACTTGGATGTGCCCCCAGCCGAGTGCAGGCAATCCTAAATGGGTGTGATCCCGATATTTTTTTCGTCCGCTCTCGAATCGAAGCTCGCCAAGCCCTCAATCTACCTGAAGATGTTCAGCTCATTCTCTTCGTCGGCTGGCTAGCCCCGCTAAAGGGTCTCACCGAACTATTTGAAGCAGTATCCAGACTAATACCGCAACATCCCCGATTGCAGTTGGCTTGCATTGGCGAGGGAAGATTAGCGAATAGTTTGAACGAGCAGTGTTCCCGGGATCCACTCAATAAGCGTGTACGCATGCTCGGCGCACGTTCGAGCCAAGAGATTTCGATTTGGCTTGGAGCAGCAGATTTACTCTGTCTTCCTAGCCATTCAGAAGGGTGCCCCAATGTGATACTCGAAGCGCTAGCATGCGGTCGCCCCGTCGTTGCTTCCGATGTAGGCGGAATTCCTGAACTCCTGAATGCATCGTCCGGTATCCTGGTCCCTCCTGCTGACGTGAAGCGACTAGCTGAGGCCCTTCATCAAGCATTAGAGTTGCCATGGGATCCCGACGCGATTGCTTTGCGTGCGGCGCGAAACTGGGATCAAGTGGCCGAGGAAACATTTGGGGTATGTCAACTTGTGCTTAGCGAGAATGATGTCCGGAACGGACGATATATATGAGCCGTACGGTACCCGGTCTCTCATCGCTGAAGATCCTTCACATTCTGGACCACAGTGTTCCGTTACGTGACGGATATACTTCTCGGACCCAGAATATCTTCAGAGAACAGCAGGCAAGAGGGTGGCTGCCTATAGCCCTAACGTCTCCCAGACACGAGGCGAGTTGGAAGGGCTCATCACCCGAAAAAGAAGTGATCGATGGTTTCTGCTATTTCCGAACGGGGGCGTGTAGCAATTCAATTCCCTTCTTGGGCGAACTCAGCCTGATGAGGTCTCTAGCGAAGCGCCTCGAAGTCGTCGCTCAACTGGAGAGACCAGACTTGCTGCATGCGCACTCCCCGGTACTAAATGCGTTGCCAGCTCTCTGGATCGGACGCAAGCTCGGGATTCCGGTAGTTTACGAAGTCCGTGCTCTCTGGGAAGACGCGATCGTCGACCACGGAAGGTTTGCACGCGATTCGCTAAAATACAAAACAGCTCGTTGCCTGGAAACATGGGCATGCCGTCGCTCGGCTCAAGTCGCGGTGATTTCCAACGGATTACGGAACGAGCTGATTAGGCGAGGGATTCCAGCGGATAGTCTTACGACCGTTTTCAATGGAATTAACCCGCAAGACTTTCGATCTTCAGGACCAGATTTAGCTACCGCGAAAAAACTCGGCATTCTCGGGAAGCAAGTCCTTGGATTCATTGGTTCATTCAATCGCTACGAAGGTTTGGATCTTCTCATAGAAGCTGTAAGAGAACTCGCTCTAAAAAGAGAAGACATTACCCTCTTGCTGGTGGGTAGTGGAGAGATGGAAAATGATTTACGGAATCAGATCGAAGCCACTAAGATGCAGGATCGTATAATTCTGATGGGCAGAATTCCACATAAACAAATTTCTGGGCTCTATTCCGTGATAGATATACTCGTATATCCTCGTTATTCGATACCACTTACGGAGATCGTAACCCCTCTTAAACCTCTCGAATCAATGTCGATGGGAAAACCGATCATCGCCAGTGACATCGGGGGGCACCGGGAATTGATCCAGGACGGCTACACTGGTCTTTTGTTCAAAGCTGGGGACATCAATAGCCTACTAGAAAAACTTAACCTTCTTCTCGATGATCCTGGACTCAGAAGTCGCCTGAGCATGCAGGAAGTGGAGTGGGTTCATCAAAATCGTTCTTGGGAAAAAACGACTTCCGCTTATTCCGGAATTTATTCAATGGCCCTTGGGGCGGCTGGACCACCGAGTAGTCTTGAACCCGATATGACGAAATAGCAGGATGCCGAATTCTGAGCAATCCAATTCGTTAAGGGGAAAGGCATTTCATGAGGATCGTCCTAAAGATGAAGCGTGCGGAGACTCCGTTCTATGCTGCCCTGGAACGATTCGCCCTGTCCATTATGCATTTCGATCTGCCGTTTTGGCGTCCGAGGGGGTTTGTCTTTGAGTGCAATAAACGTTTCTACGAAGCTCATCGTTGCGGGTCTCAGCGTGGATGTAGCCAGACTGATCATCACATCCCATATCGTTGGGCACATTAATGCGGATCTGACGTTCCGAATGATCGGTGTATTGAACTCCCATCCCGATTCGATCACCGAAGCTTCCGAAGCCTCCGCGCGCGAAGTTCGCACAGATGTCCTGAGCTGCTTCAGGCTAGAAACATGGATACCTTATTGAAAGGCGCTCGCGTGGAATTGTGTGGGCCGGAAGATGCTCGCGCAACGAGATTGGCACCCGATACCATCGACATGGTTTACGCGAATAGCTTCATGGAGCATGTGCCCAAAAGACTCGATCCGGGATATTTTGTGCGGAAACAGGCGAATTCTGCGGCTCGGCGGTTCTTCACGTTGTGGTTTGCAACGACCACTGTGCCCACATAGATCCCGGGATTTCCTTCGTGAACTACTTGCAGTATAGCGAATCGCAATGGCTCAAGTGGAACAATTCATTGCAATACCAAAATCGATTACGCGCTCCGGAGGTTCTCGATTTGGCGACGGAAACTGGTTCCGAAATCATCCTGACGCGTCCGTGTGTCCGGCCAGGAAAAGGCTGGGCCCTAGCCCATTTTGAGGCGGCGTCTCAGTTTCGACGTTTCTCAATGGAAGACCTGTCCATCAGCAAGGTCGATTTCATCGCAAGAAAACCGCGAAGTGAAAATGGGCCAGCTTGAGCGCGACAAATTCGGCGGCAGTAGGCGATCGGAGCCGTGCCCATATCAACAACCGGTGCCAATCACATCATGATCTTTTCGCCCCTTGAGTACAAAACAGGAAATCATTGCACTATCTAGTGTGAGTTAATCTTGAAGCCGCGACGACGCAATGCCATTGTGAGCC
>Ga0302324_100029724_pt1 | contig 10341 bp, 14 predicted proteins | sample Palsa_T0_1_FD_201949 | JGI IMG/M metagenome (GOLD analysis project Ga0302324, IMG submission 201949) | Peat permafrost microbial communities from Stordalen Mire near Abisko, Sweden - Palsa_T0_1 | ecosystem: Environmental > Terrestrial > Soil > Palsa > Peat permafrost | place: Sweden: Abisko... | reverse complement strand
CTCGCCTCACGGGCCGCCGCCGCCTCGCGCAGCGCGGTCATGATCATGTGCCGCGTGTCGGCCCGCATCGTCAAGAACGCGGTCAGGTCGTTGTCGGCCTCGGCCAGGCGGATGTCCATCTCGGCGACCTTCGTCACGTCGTCGGCAGTGGCGTCAGCCCGCCGCGCTCTCGCCTAAATGTTCGCGGCCCATTCAGTCGGAAAGTCAAACTTGGCCATTTGAGGTCACAACTCCCTAGCCTGCTTCGAGTTCTTCGGCCTTCGGCCGATCTGCGATTCCCGTTCCTTCGGCTGGCAGCCATTGCTGCCGCTGCCATGGCAGCCGATAGCCGCGGTCGTCAATTCGATCGTCATCAAGGGCCATGGGCTGCGGCCATCCCTCTTTGCGCGCCCGCTCCCTGGCCATTGACGCGTTACGCTTCTGCTGGGGCGTGTCCTCGGGTGGGCGCTTGTCCCACAACTCTTCGAAGGCGGCCCTGGCCGATTCCCAGACGTGCGGCTGGACCCTGGAGGCTTCGCCCGCCAGGAGGCGCCGCACGGTCTCCTGGTGGACCTGGCGGCCCGCGTGCGCGGACATGTGGGCCGCCAGGTCGGCCGAGCTGTGCCCCATCGCCTGGAGCGAGCGGAGCCGCAGCGCCGTGCCGTTGGCCTCGGTGGTGCGCCTCCCCGAGGCCACGCCCTGGGCGGCCATGATCTTCTCGGCCGTCTCGGTCCTCACGCGGTCGCGCTCCCCCGAGGTGATCTCCCATAGGCCTGGGATGGACACGCCCGTAGCCGCCGCGATCGTGGCCAGAGTCGCGCCGTCCTCCTGTAGCTCGCGGACCCTCGCGGCCACGGGCTCCGCGTCGGCCCACGGGTGCCACTCGCCGCGGGCGGCCAGCAGCTTGGCCTCCTTCTTGCGGCGCGACTCTGGCAACATCGGTCAGCCCGCCTCGCGGTCGCGCTGCTCGGCCAGCTCCTCGGGCGTGGCCTCGGCGGCGGGCTCGGGGCGCTCCTCCTGCCAGCGCCGCACGCGCTCGATCACCTCGGGATCGCCCGAGGTCTCGGCCATGTCCGCGATGGACGGGTGCCGATCGGCCCAGGACTCCTCGGGCTCGGCACCGTAGTCCTCGGGCTCCAGCTCGGCGGGGTCGGTGTCGAGGTCGGCCAGTTCGGCCTGGTGCTCGGCCGGGTCGGGGCGGTAATAGGCCCAGTCGTCCAGCGGGTCGGGCGGCGGCTCGGGGATCTCGTGCCGCGCCCATTCGGTGTCGGCTGGCACGTTCTCATCGGGGTGACGGGGTAGCTCGGGCTCCACCTCGGGCTGCTCGACCACCTTGCGGTCATCGTCGGCGCCGGGTCCGTTCGGGGCCTGCTGGCCCGGCTCGACATCGGGCCGCCGCCAGGGGCGCGGAGCGGGAGCTGGCAGTGACGGCGCGGCAGCCTCGGGCGCGCGGCTCGGCGGCACCAGCGGCTGCGGCGCCACGCGGCGCCCGAACCCAGGCAGCTCCGCGCGGATCACGTCGCCGTAGCCAGCGGTCCAGGCGGGGTCGGGCTGCGGCCCCTTCTCACGGTGCAGGACCGAGCTGGCCGACCGCTCCATGAGCTTGGCGGGCAGCCTGGCCATGCGCTGGAGCTTCAGCACCTGGAGCGCGGCCACGCGGCCCTTCTTCCGCAGCTCGGCCGCCTGCTCCCCCATGGCCTGCTGCGCCCTGATCGCCCCGTAGCGGGCCAGGTAGCGTGCCCTGCGAGCCGCCCGCCGCGCCCTGCGGCCCCACGGCAGCACACGGCCCCTGACGCCTTCAATCATCCCGTCTCGGATCTCGTCCCAGCCCATCCCTAGGCCTCCATCTCGGGCTCGAAGGGCTGCGGCATGGGCACGCCCGCGGCCTGCGCGTACCGCTCCCAGTGCATGTCGAGTCGGGCCTGCTCGCGCTCCCAGGCGGCCTCGCCCGTCCAGTAGTCGGCCTGGTCGGTCTCGTGCTGAGCCAGCGCCGCCGCCTCCACGGCGCGATCGTGGCCAGGCCAGGGCTCGGCCTCCTCGCTCGCGTCGGCCATGTCGGCCGCGCGGTCCGCCAGGTAGTCCGTGCGCTGGCCCTCGTCCATCTGCGCCCAGCGCGCCTCCGCGTCGGCCCGCCTACGGTCCTCCTCGGCCCCGCGGTCATACTCGTACCGAGCCCAGCGCGCTTCTTCGCGCTCGGCGTCCGTGATCGGGTCATCGGCCGCCCAGTCGGCCATGTCCTCCTGGCGCTGCCTGTCGCGGGCGGCCTCCTCCTCGGGGGTCAACTCGGGCTCGATCGGCTTTCGGCCGAACGGATGCCACCTCATGACGTGATCTCCTTTGCCTCTCGGGGCGGATTGGTAATTCGGACCTCGATATAAACGCGGACCAGGGCCGACTGGCCCCTGTCCTTGTACGGCTCGGAAACGGACAGGACGGTTAGCAAATCGGCCATGAGCTGGGCGGCCAGATCGCATTCTCCCTTAGTGCCGTGGAGTCGCACCTGCATTACGCAGCCTCCATTTCCTTCCCGGTATTCTTCTGCATTCCCGACCGTGCGCCCTCGTGACAGTCGGGGCACTCGCCCAGCGATGTTGGAATGCAATAGTCCTTCTGCTGGCCGCAGCTCTGGCACGTCATCCGCGCCTCAAGCGCTTTTCTGACGGCGGCCAGTTGTGCGGCGGTCGGCACACGCTTGGGCGCGGCCTGCCCGGCGTCGTAGAGATAGGCGAGGCGCAAGGCTCCGTGGTGCTTCCAGTAGATCTGCGCGACGGGGTCATGGCCCTCAGGTGCCAGGCCCTCGACGCGGAGCTGGCGGCGCGTGAGAAGCCCTTTAGGGGCCAGGTGGTAGGGATACGTTGGAATGCCGAACCGCTCGCCCTCGGGGTCGAGAAAAGCGGGCTTGATCCCCCGTGCCTCCAGATCCTCCAGGCGCTTATCGCGGCGGCGCCAGCTCACGACGCCGCCTCCCTCGGGAAAAGCGAGCCCTGGTCGGCCTGCTGGTCGACCTGCGCATTCACCTGGGCCAGCCGCTTAGTCCACAATTCGCGCTCGGGCGAATGCGGGTAGAGCATCGCTGCCCGCCTCAGACGCGTGCGGGCCAGGCCCAGGTCGTCCGCCTGGAATGCCAGACCCGCCTGATAGTCGTAATTCGCGGCCGATGGCTGGTGACGGTCGGTCTCTATTCCCGACGCCTCGGCCATCTGCGCCGTGTAGGTGGCGCCCCGTGAGCCTTCCTGGATGAATGCCACGCACTCATCCGCGCCACAGCGGACCATCTCCCTGTCGCGCTCAGTCGGCGCGCGCCGCCCGTGGCGCCCGTAATTCGGCGGGTGCCGCTCGACGCGCCCGCCCAGCGTCTCCCAGACGGCCTCGCAAATCTTGTCGGCACCGTTCGCGTGCCCCGATACCAGCACCGTCTCGGGCGTGAACCGCCGCTCCAGCTCGCGCCTGATCGTGGCCTCATCGGTCCAGGTGCGGCTGCCCGTGATCAGCAGGCGGCGCGGCTGCCAGGCGCTCGGCTCGGCCGCCTCAGGCTCGGCCTCCATGTGCAGGTCGGGATAGCAGGCGCCGCACGCGCGCTCGTGGCACGGGCTGCCCATGGTGCAGTCCTGCACGCGCCTGCGGGCCTGAAGGATCTCGGCCAGCTCCTGGCCGCCGATCTCGACAGCGCCCAGCCTCAGGGCTCGCCAGCGCTTGCCCTCAGTCACGTCGTAGTGCCAGCCCACCGAGGCCCGCCCGCCGAGCGCCTTGCCAGGCTGGAAGTAGGAGCGCTTCAGCCCGAGGCGCACGGCAAACTCGTGCAGCTCCTCCTCGGTGTCGGCCGTCAAATGCGACCAGCGCGAAGAATGGCTAACGCCGCCATTCCGCACGGTGGCGGGAATAGCGGCGTTGTCCACGTAGACCGTCATCGACACCTCGCTAAGGCGCTTGAAAGTTGCACCGCGATTAGCCCGCTTCCATCTCAGGCTCGCGCACGCGTCCGTCATGTTCGAGAATCGCGGGCTCATCGAACAGGCGCAGCTCGTGCTCGTCGGCCTTCATCCACGCGGCCGACTCGCCGTAGACGTGCGCGGCCTCGGTCAGCGCCCTGCCCTTATCGCCCAGACCGCGATCCCAGAAGCCTCCGCCGTGGCCGTTGCGGGTAAGCGCGAAATCCTCGCCCGCCTGGTCGGCATCCAGACCCTCCAGCAGACCCCACTGGCCAGCCATGAAGGCGTCACAGTCGGCCTGGATCATCTGGCGCGACGGCTCCGTGAAGGCCGAAAGCGCCCACGTCTCGTCGTGGCTGTCCTGCCATCCGCTGGGGTCCACGGGCCAGCCATCATCCTGGGGCGACGCGTACTCGCGCGAATTGGCGTGGATCATCGCCCGCGCGTATCCCTGGAGGAATCGCTGGCGCCATTCGTACGGCGGCAGATCCTCGTCGCAGCTGGGGTCGTCCAGCTCGAAATCGGCGGTCATCCTGCCTCTGCCTCTCTACTCGGTTCCCGCGCAAAAGGGCGCGCGGGTGCCCTCATGGCCGAATGCACGGTGCGCTCGGCCTGGCCTGGTCGGTCCTCGCCTGCCTCGTAGGCGGCATCAATGAGCGCTGGCAATAGGTCGTCGCGTCCCTGCTCGAGAGCGCGGCACGCGGCCCAGTAGAGCTTCGCGTTTACGCCCGTCGTGCAATCCGCGACGTAGCGGATAAGGCCGTCCGCGTCCGCGCCGCGGGGGCGGCCCTGGCTCGCTGGCCTTTCGGGCGTGGGCTCCAGACACTCGCGGATAGCGGCCCAGTCGCACTTCTCGTTTTGGCCGCCATGCTCGACAACCTCATATGCCCTGCCATTAACCTCGCTGGGCGGGGCGACCACATATCCGCCAAGACCTCGGTAATCAATACGGGATTTGGCCAGGCTGCCATTTCCCTGTGCCGAGCCCTCGAAATACAGGTGCGCTCCCCCGCTGGGCGTGCGGATCTTCGCGAGAGACGGCGGCACCAGGTCGGCGCGGACGAGCTTCCCCAGCGAGGCGAAGCCCGAGCCCTCGGGCTTGTGGTCGACGTCCAGGACGTCGGGACCGGGCGCGCCCGTCGCGATGCCGACATTCGCCCTGGGCATCTCCCGCCACCAGCGCGCGATCGTGCGGTGGTCGGCCACGGCGTCGTGGAGCCCATGGCCCTCACGCCCGCACTCCCCAACGCAACGCTGCGCGCCGCGCTCGGGCCTCGGGTGGGCCGAGGAGATGGCGGGCACCTTGGTGCCCGGCGCGCACGGAAAGACACGCCAGCCCACCTCGACGTACTGGTGCGCGGCGCGCTCACGCGGCTGCACTGGGCCGCCCCTCGATCTCGGCGGCTAGGCCCACACGGCTGTATGCCGACAGCACGGCCTGCGGGTCGCCCGTGACTACCACCACGAACACCCGCGCACCGACTCTGACCAGCACGTTTACCGTCTCGGGCTGGACGTCAGCGGCTGCTCGCGCCGCCCTCTGCGTCATCTTCGGCCCTTCCGTAGTCATTCGTCTTGCTTGTAGTCAATGTCATGACTACAGTCATGTCAACTGATACGGAATGACTGCGGACCAACTGGCACGGGAGGCCAAGTGAGCAAGCGACTAGCGGTCTACATCGACCCCGAGGCAGCCCGCCGCCTGCGGCTGCACGCCCTGAACACGGGCCAGCGGCCAGGCGCCGCGCTGAGCCAGCTCATCGACAAGGGGCTGCCGCCGCTGGCCGAGCTGGCCGCGCGGGCTGGTCAGCCCGAGCGAGCGGAGGTGTCGTCATGACCAAGCTGCGCGTCACGCGGGCGCACGACGACGACGGGGCGCTGAGCCCCGAGTTCCTGACCAACATCGGCCTGGAGCGCGAGGCGTGGCAGGGCCGCGAGGAGCGCAAAGAGCGCAGGCCTGGCTCGCTCCTCATCAACGAGGCCACTGCGCTGCTGTTCGCGGTCGGCGGCGGCCTGCTGGCCGTCAGTTTCGCCGCACAGCTCGCCTACGTCATGCGCGAGCGGCACCAGCACCTGGCCAGCGACGCCGAGGCCCTGGCCCTGGATGCCCTGATGCTGATTTTCAGCCTCCTGGCGCTGGGCCTGGCCCGCGCAGGCCTGCCCGCCAAGGTGGAGCGCGGCCTGATCCTCGCCTGCGCGGCGGGCTCGGGGCTCATGAACTACGCCGCAGCCGACCCGTCCTCGTGGCGGTCAGTCCTGGCCTACATCATGCCGCCCGTGGCTTTGGCCGTGGTCGCTGACCGCGTCATCTCGGTGGTGCGCCGCCACTACCTAGGGGAGGCCGCCGAGAAATCGGCCTGGGCATCCCTGGGCCGCTTCCTGCTGGGCTGCGCCCGCGCCTCGGGCGTGCTGGCCCTCTACTCGCTGCGCTTCGTCCTGGCGCCGCGTAGCACCGCCTCGGGCGCCCGCCGCTGGGTGCTGGAGGCTACGCCACTGCCCGAGCTGGAGGAACCGCACGCGCCCAAGGCGCTGCCCGCGCCGCTCCTGGTCTGGCGGACCTGCCCGGGCGACGGCCAGGCCTGGGCAGTCAGCCAGCTCGCCGCGAACACGACGTGCCCGCGCTGCGGGGCCGACCCCGACAAGCCCGCGGCCAAGCCCGAGCCGACGCAGCGCAAGCGCGCCCAGGTGGCCGCTCGGCGGCCGAGCAAGGCCGCCCGCCTAGTCGAGCTGGTGGAACTTCGCCACGGCCCGCTAGCCGACCTGGACCTGGCCCGCTGCTCGAAGATCGCCACCGACCTGGCGGCCGAGGTGGAGCTGCACCCCGCCACCGCCCGCAAGAACCTGCTGACCCTGACCCGCGCCGCGCACGGCCTGGCCATCGCCCCTGAGCCCACCGAGGAGTTGGCGTCATGAGCACTACGACCACGACCCGAGGCCCGAGCCTGCCCGCCCGCATCTGGTGCGCGATGACGTACAAGATGCGCACCGTGACGGTGCTGGTCCTAGCCGCCGTGGTGCTCGGCTACCTGCACCGCTGGCTGATGGTCGCGCCCGTCGTGCTGGCGGGCCTGGCCGTGCTGGCCCTCGTCCCGTCGCGGCGGCTGCCCGCCCACCGCGTGCGTCACCTGCGGTTCCGCCTGCGCTTGCGACTGCACCCTGGGCGCGGCTTCGCAACGGCCTTCGAGCTGCACCGTCACTGGGGCCGCCGCAGCGCCTACCGCCGCTCGCAGAGCCCGCACCGCTCCCGCGTGCCCGACACGCACTCGGTCGGCGTCGGGCGCGGCCACTACCGCCACTGCCTACGCGTGCCGCACGAGGAGCACCTGCTGATCCTGGCCCCGCCGCGCACGTTCAAGACGGCGCTCCTGGCCGACATGATCCTGCACTACCCAGGCGCGGTGATCAGCACCTCGACCAAGCACGACGTCTACGGGCTGACCAGCGGCGTCCGCGCCCAGCGCGGGCCGGTCGCGGTCATGAACCCGCAGGGCATCGGCAACGTGTGGTCCACGTTCCGCTTCAACCTGGTCAGCGGCTGCCTGGACCCCGCCACTGCCATCCGCCGCGCCGACGCGCTGGCGCAGGCCGTGTCGGTCAAAGGCACCGAGGACGGGTCGTTCTGGCAGAGCCGAGCGGCGGCCTGCCTGCGGGCGATGATGTACGCCGCCGCGATCGTCGGCGCCGACATGCGCACGGTCACCGGATGGGCACTCGACAACGGCGCCTCCCTGGAGGCCGAGAAGGTGCTGGAGGAAGCGGGCGCCCACATGTGGGCTAAGGAGCTGAAGCAACTCCGGGGCGAGGCGCAGAAGACGGCCGACACCATCCGCATGACGCTGGCCTCCGCGCTCCAGTTCATGGTGGACCCGAGCCTGGCGCAGTCAGTAATCACCGATGGCGACGGCCTGGACATCCGCCAGTTCATCCGCGAGGGCGGGTCGCTGTACCTGATCACGTCCAGCCAGGGCCAGGAGTCGCCCCTGGCCCCGCTGTTCGCCTGCATCGTCAACGAGTTCCACTACCAGGCCGCCCTGATGGGCTCGCAGCAGCCGGGCGGGCGCCTCGACCCGCCCATGGGCATCTTCGGTGACGAGATCGTGCAGGTGGCCCCGATCGCCCTGCCGCAGATCCTGGCCGACTCGGGCGGCAAGGGCATTCAGGTGGTCACCGTGACTCACGGGCACGCCCAGCTCCGCACCCGCTGGGGAGCGGACGGCGCGCAGGCCATCCTGGACACCTCGGGCGTGCTGGTGTTCCTGCCTGGGATCACCGACCCCGCAACGCTGGCCATGGCCTCGGACCTGTGCGGCCAGGCGGCATACCGCGAGCGCGGCCACGATACCCACAGCCGCGTCGCCGTCATGGCGCCCGACATGGTGCGCCAGCTCCCGAGCGGCTACGGGCTGGCGATCCGCGCGGGCCTGTCGCCCGTGCTCGTGAAGGTGGCCGTGGCCTGGCGCGACAAGCTCTACAAGAAGGCGAAGCGCCAGGGCCTGACCGATGCCCGTGCCGTGCAGGTCCAGCGCGTGGCCGAGCGCGAGGAGGCCGACGATGAGGCTCTGAGCCCGTTCGGCCCGCCCGACGAGCTGACCGAGGAGCTGGAGGCCATCCTGGCAGAGGGCACGGAGCGGGCCGCTGAGCGCGATGACGACGGCCAGGCCGACGACGACACCGAGATGCCCTGGAGCTAGCCCCGATGACGACGAACGCGCCCGAGCCCGCCACGCTCTCGGCCATCCTCCTACAGCTCGCGGAGCTGGCGGGCAAGCTGGCCGCGGCCGACACGCGCGAGGCCGAGCACTGGGCGCAGGTGACGGAGCGGCTGACCGCGCTCGGCCGCGCCATGTCCAGCATCAGGACCGAGGGCCACTTGCACGGCGAGGCCCTGGCCGAGCTGGCGGGCATGCCCGAGCGGGTAGCCGACCTCGACGCGCGGGTCCGCATCCTGGCGGGCCGCCGCCACGACGAGGAGGGCGAGGCCTACGAGCCGACTGACAACGTCAGCTGGCACAAGATTGAAGGGGAGGAGCGGGTACAGGCCGTGGCCCGCCTGCGCTCCTGGTCGCTGAGGGTGTTCATCCCTGGTTATGGCGTGCTGGCCGACCGCCTCCCGACCTGCTGGGAGAAGCACCCGTTCTGCCTCTACACGCTCGACTACCTGTCTGAGCTGTGGTCGGTCCTGTACCTGAACCAGAAGCGCTCGGCGGGCATGCTGGCCAGCCAGGCCGACTTCACGACGCGCCTGCTGCCCGCAGCGGTCCGGCAGATGGCCGAGGACGCCGCCGACTGCGGACACGCAGCAACGCGCCTTGGTGCTCAGCGGAGCGCGTGACCGCCGCGCTTCACCTCGGCTAGGAATGCCGCCGCAGGCCCCGTCCCCAAACGCCAGGACGGGGCCTGCGGCGTCTTTGGAGTCGCGGATGCGAACGCCACCCTCGGGTCACTAAGGTGACTACAAGCACAGCAGCCGACTAGGGGAATCGTTGCCAGATAGCACCAGCCTCGGAACTGCGCTCCGCGACGCCCGCCGCGGCGCAGGGTTGAAGGGTATCGAGCTGGCCAAGCGGCTGGGCTGGTCCCAGAGTCGCGTCAGCCGCGTGGAGCGCGGCGTCGCGGCCCTCAGCGCCCCCCAGAACCGCGCCAGGGGCGAAACCCGAGGGGGGGTTGAGGAGAAGGCAGCGCTGCTGGCCGCCGAGGCCGTGGGCATGCTCCTGGCACCGAACCTGGAGTTGCAGGGCGACATGGCCGAGCGCCAGCGCGACATGGACGCGCTGCGGCAGTCCATGGCCGCCTACGGCGAAGTGGCGCTGGCGTGCATCCCAGGGCTCCTCCAGACGCACGCCTATGCCCTGCACGTGCTCCAAACCCTGGCAGCCCGCAGCGGCTTCTCGGGCGACGTCAGCGCCGCCGTGGCCCAGCGCATGGCTAAGCAGAACCTGCTCTACGAGCCGTCGCGCGAGTTCTGGTTCATCATCACCGAGGCCGCGCTGCGCTACCCAGCGGGCAATGCCGCCCTCATGCGCGCCCAGGCCGAGCACATCATCAGCGTGATGGACCTGCCGAACGTGACCGTCTCCGCGCTCCCGCACGACGCTGCGCCCGAGCTGCTGCTGCTCTCGGGCTGGTCGCTCTACGACGTGCCAGACGACCCTCAGGTGCTCGTGGAACTGCTGGCCGCCGAGGCGTGGATCACGGGCGACGCGGTGAACCTCTACCGCGCCGCCTTCGGCGCGCTGGCCGAGGTGTCCCGCACGGGTGCGGCGGCCGAGGCCATGATCCGCGCCACGATGATCAGCGGGCGCTGACCGCCTCGGCGGGCGCGGCCAGCTCAATGCCCTCGGCCTCGATCATGCGCAGGTCCAGCTCCCACCGCAGGCGGCTGCGCCGCTCCCATAGCGCGAACGCCTCGGCCGCGTGCCCGGCGGCCCGCGCC